>Ga0081474_131475_pt1 | contig 114465 bp, 108 predicted proteins | sample OneHunmetagenome_2_FD_70978 | JGI IMG/M metagenome (GOLD analysis project Ga0081474, IMG submission 70978) | Ferrous microbial mat communities from One Hundred Spring Plain, Yellowstone National Park, USA v2 (version 2) | ecosystem: Environmental > Aquatic > Non-marine Saline and Alkaline >... | reverse complement strand
TTTCTAAAAACTATTTAGAAGCTTTAAGATATGTTTTGTATTGGTTAAAAGAAAAAAGAATTAATCCAAACAAAAACAATGTTATAAGTATTGTACATAAAAAACTTTATAGCATTCTTAAGAGTTATAATCTTCCTTCAAAAATAGCGCAAGACTGCTATAGGAATGCAATTTCAATATACAAAGGATGGTATAATAATCCTAAGAAAGGAAGATTTCCTATAGTTTTTAAACCAACAGTTTGGTTATCTCCTAAGCTCTCATATACAGTAGATTTTGAAAGAATGATTGTAAGAATATCCAAGCTAGGAGAGTTTAAAATAATTGGATACCCAAAAAACTTAAAAGAATATTTATCTTGGAAAATGAAGGAAGCAAGGCAAGTAATTCGTAATGGTAAAGCTTTTATTAAGATAACATTCGAAAAGATCATTCAAAAAATTGAACCTAAGGATAGCATAGCAGTAGATATTAACATGCAGAACATAACAGTAGGAAAAGATGAAAACAATTATGTTAGAATCAATACTAGAATTAATGAAATCCATAGATACAAATTATTAGCAGAAAATTTACAAATAAAATATCCAAATAAATGGAAAGAAAATAGAAACATTAAAAGAAGAATTTTGTCTTTTCATTCAAAAGCTAAAAGGATTGCAGAAGATTTTGCAAGGAAAGTTAGCAAAAGGATTGTTAACGAAGCAATTAAAATGGATGCCAATGTTATTAAATTGGAGAATTTAAAGTATATGATTAAAAAAGTTAAAAAACTTCCTAAAAAGTTTAGAAATAAACTTTACTTGATGCAGTATAGAAAGATTCAATACTGGATTGATTGGCAATCTAAAAAGCATGGTTTGCTAATTAATTATGTTCACGCTGCTTATTCTTCAATTAAGTGTCCTAAATGCAATAAAAATATGAATGAAATATCATATAGATGTTTCAAATGCAATTGTGGTTATGAAAATGATAGAGATGTAATTGCAATAATTAATTTAAATGGGAGGGGTTCTCTGAGCCTCTCGACTGCCCCTCATATGCGATATGTAGCTACGAATCAATTGAGGGGAACCCTCGTCCTTTAGGGCGGGGAGAAAGTCAGTGATCTTGAAAAAGGTGATAATGACATTGCATTTGATGTGAGAATTGCGTTATTTAATCCACATGGAATGCCAGACAATATTATGAAGAAAAGCCTTTCATAACTATTTGATTGAGAAAGTAGAAAAAGAATTATAGAAAACAAAGTTAATGAAAATAAAAAAATTTTAATCGATGAGTACTTTCTGATAACTAAATTAAATACAACCACAGAGAATAGTGCAACCAATATTCCCCAATAAAAATAAACTGTTCCTAGTACGAAAGTAGACAAATTAGCTATAGATAAAGGAGAATAAGCAAGTATTGTGAAGAATCCATAGTATAACCAAGAGCGATTAAAGCATTTGTTATTATTCCTTTATCTCTCAATGCTTTAAAAATATCAGAAGGGCTTCTTTTTTGTTCCTTTACAGGAGGTTCGCCTATCAAGCTGATAGTAAGAATTAGACCGATGGCCATCAATGTAGCTGTACCAAAAAATGGATATCTCCAATTGTAACTTCCTAATATTCCACCTAGCAACGGACCCGATGATATTCCTAAACCTAGTGCTGCTTCATACAAAGTTATAGACCTAATTAAATTTCCTCTTGATGACAATCCAACGATTATGCTCAACGCTGTTGTTGTAAATAACGCGTTTCCTAAGCCCCAAAATCCTCTATAAATAGCAAAAACAGGTATGTTCTGTGAAATACCTGATAATGTAGAGAAGATAACTACTGTGGATAAACCCAATATTAAGGTTTTCCTATTTCCAATATTTGTTGATAACCATCCTGCAATAAGCATAGCCAATGCCATAACAGCTATGTAGCTCGTGAAGAGCCATTCGACATCAAATGCTGAGGCACCCATATCCTTTGCAATTAAAGGAAGTAAAGGATCTACTACACCAATACCCATAAATGCAACAAAAGTTGCAAAGGCTACAGCAATTGCTGATTTATCGAACAGTGGTTCATTATTCATTTAAGTATAGAAAAAAGATTCATGCCTTAATATAAGTTTAAGTTAAAACATAAAAATTAAAATTATGGGTAATGAACTAGATCTGATAAAAGAGTTTTTTGATTATAATACGTTTGTAAGGAGAAAATATTTTGAAAAGATTTTTAAGGAGTTGCCTGAAGAAGAAAGATATAAAGACAGAGGAGCTTCTTTTCCAAGCTTGGTAGATATTTTCGTTCATGTGATAGATGGCTATAGATACTGGCTATATTATACTATAAATGATAAGGTGAACGAGTATTATTCGCTAAGAGGGAAAATAAAGAGTCCGGATGAGGTCGAGAGGGAAATGCTAAAAGTTGAAAAATTGATCAAAGAATTCTTTGATGGATTAAATGAAGAAGATCTGAATAAAGTTGTCACTTATTCATATAAGAACAAAAAATATCAAAGAAGGATTAAAACAATATTGCTTCACCTTATCGAAGAAGAGTTGCAACACAGAGGCGAATTAAACGCGCTCTTATGGCAAATAGACATTGATCCTCCAGTAATTGGATATGATGAATGGATGGAACAAAAAAGCTAGCTTTATTCTATTGTGTCGAATTTTGTATATGGTCTTAGGACTTCTGGGATAACTATTTTATCTTTTTCTTGATAATTTTCTAAAAGAACAGCCATTGTTCTACCTACAGCTAATCCTGAACCGTTCAATGTATGTACATATTCTGACTCTTTCCTCCCACCTCCTACAAACTTTATATTGGCTCTTCTGGCTTGAAAATCAGTACAATTGCTACAAGAAGATACTTCAACATATTTATTTTGGGAAGGCAACCATGCTTCAATATCATATGTTTTAGCCGATGAAAATCCTAGATCACCTGTGCATAATAATCTTACACGATAAGGTATTTTTAGCAATTTTAATATTTCCTCTGCATCATTAACCAGTAATTCCAATTCTTGGAAGCTTGTTTCAGGTGCAGTAATCTTTACAAGTTCAACCTTATTGAATTGATGTACTCTCAAAATTCCTTTTAAATCTACATGCCTTCCTGCTTCCCTTCTAAAGCAAGGAGTATAAGCAACATATTTGAGCGGTAAGTTTTTATAGTTTAAAGTTTCATTTGCATGAAGGTTAACAAGCGCAAGTTCTGCTGTAGGTAATAGCCATAAATCTTCTTTGTTTGTTTTATACATATCCTCTTCAAATTTTGGTAAATGTCCTGTACCAAATGCTCCTTTGGATGTTATTAAAATTGGCGGAAAAATTTCTGTATAACCTTTGCTTCTATGAACATCAAGCATAAAGTTGATAAGAGCCCTTTCAAGTATAGCTCCTTTTCCTTTTAATGCATAAAATCCTGAACCAGCTAGTTTTACTCCCCTATCAAAATCAATAATATCAAAAATCTCACCTAGCTCATAATGAGCTCTTGGTTTAAAATCAAACTCTCTCTTAGATCCTACTTCTCTTACCGTTACATTATCATTTTCGTCTTTTCCATAAGGTACACTTTCATGTGGAATATTTGGCAACCTGGCTAACAAGTTATCCCTTTTATTCTTTATTTGTTCAACTTCTTCTTCAAGATTCTTTATTTGCTTATCAATTTCGTTTACGTTTTGTAAGAGAATTAACCTTTCATTTTCTGATACTTTAGTATACTGTTCAGTCAATTTGTTCTTCTCATGTCTCTTAGATTCTAGTTCTTTCAGTTTCTTTCTATAGAGGTTATCATTATCTATCAACTCTTTTAAAGGAAAATCCAAATTCCTTCTTTTTAGACTTTCCTCAATGAGCTGTGGATTTTTTCTTATTAAGTTTATATCAAGCATGCTCTTCTTCAACTATTCTATTTAGCCTTTTATCTAATATGTATTTTACTAAAGCGTAATAAGGCGGAGAGGGCTTTGTTGGTCTTGATTTAAATTCAGGATGTGCTTGTGTAAGCAAATAGAATCCATTCTTAAGTTCTGCGAATTCTACCCTGTTCCCCTCCAATGAAAAACCAGAGAAAATTAACCCGTTTTTTTGTAGAATGTCAAAATACTTGGGATTGACTTCATATCTATGTCTATGTCTTTCATACACTATTTCACTCCCGTATGTCCTATAAGCCAATGTATCCTTTACTAACTTTATAGGATATGAGCCCAATCTCATTGTCCCTCCTTTTAAAGTCAGGTTTCTTTGTTCAGGCAAAAGATCGATAACAGGATTGCTTGTATTAGGATCTACTTCAGTAGTGTTCGCATCTTTAAGTCCGCAAACATTTCGAGCAAATTCAACTATTGCTAACTGGAATCCATAGCATATACCCAATAAAGGTATTTTGTTTACTCTAGCCAGATTAATGGCTTTTATTTTTCCTTCAGCACCTCTTGCACCAAATCCAGGTAGTATTATTATACCGTCTGAAGATAATATCTCTTTTATAGTATCTTTATCATCTTTCTCAACCAGCTCAGAATCTATCCATAGCTTCTTTATTTTAACCTTAAGATTCAATCCTACATGATTTAGAGCTTCGCTTATACTAACATATGAATCAACTAGCTTTGAATACTTTCCAACAAGTGCTATTTTTACTTCATGCTCATATGTGTTTTCACAAACTTTAAGCCACTCATTCCAATTAGGCTGAACATTCTCTAAAGATAGAAGATTTATTAGAAGCTCGGCCAATCCCTGTTCTTCAAGAATCAAAGGTATTCTATATATGTTGTCAACGTCAAAAGAATTTAAGACATACTGAGGTTTAACGTTTCCAAATAGGGCTATTTTCTGTCTTGCTTCATATGAAATAGGTTTAACGCTTCTAGCTATTATTATATCAGGCTGGATTCCTATTCTTCTTAATTCGTTTACGCTATGTTGCAAAGGTTTTGTTTTTTGTTCTCCTGTTACAGATATCGTTGGAACGAGAGCAACGTGAACAAATACGATATTTGAGGGATCCTCCTCAAGTTTCATTTGCCTTAAGGCTTCAAGGAAAGGTAAGCTTTCAATATCACCTACAGTGCCACCAACTTCTACTATGGCGATATCTGCTCCATATTTTAAAACAACATTCCTTATTCTAGACTTTATCTCATCAGTAACATGCGGAATTATTTGAACGCACTGTCCTAAATAATCACCTCTTCTTTCCTTTGTTATAACTGTTTCGTATATTTGTCCTGTAGTTATGTTGTGTTCTCTATTAAGGTTAATACCAAGGAATCTTTCATAATGACCAAGATCCATATCAGTTTCAGCTCCATCTTCTGTTACAAATACTTCCCCGTGCATATAGGGATTCATTGTTCCGCTATCAAAGTTAAGATAAGGGTCTATTTTAATTGCTGTAACTTTGTATCCTCTAACTTGAAGAATTTTCCCGATTGAAGAAGCTATGACTCCCTTACCTACAGAAGATAAAACTCCTCCCGTTATGAAGACATACTTACTCATCAGTAAATAGTATGAATAATTCATTTTCAATTTAAAAGGTTATAAGCTTAACTATGTAAATAAAAAAGCGTGAAAACTAAGTTAATCGTATTACTTTTTTTAATTTTGTTTTCCAACTTGATTTTGTTCAACAATCAGGTAGAATCTGTAACTAACTATCCTAATAGTTTAGTCTACAAATACAATTTAGTGGTTGATATTTTAGGGAATACTTCATTATCTGCTTTTTCAATCAAAGTAGGATACAAATACGATCAAAACGTTTCAGGATATATTAACTACAGCTATATAGTTGTTAAAAACAATTGCGTCAATTTTTCATTGCAAATAAACGGCTCAGCATCATTTCTTTATAAAGCTGGAATCTTGGAACGTCATGGAAATTATAAATTCGAAAATGAAATAAGTAATTACACATGCGATATTCTCAATTCTATTTCAAAAATTTTAAGCAATCTCTTTAATAACACAAAGCTATTGAATATGACCATTAAAAATTCAAGCATTGTTTCTAGCAACTATTCTTCAAGAATTTTATTGAAAGGTCTAACAAGTTATTCAGAATTCCCATCCTTAAATTATACATATGTTGGAAATTATAGCTCGCTAATAAAATCAAACAATTCATTAACAAGCTTAAATTACAGGCTTAATTCAACTGTATTGAACAGCCTTGATTATGGTTTTCCTCTTTACGTTAATACAATAGCTTATGGATATTACAATACTAGCTATACTTCAAAATATGGTATTAGTAATGTAGCTAAGTTTGAAATCAAAAGCCTGATTAATCTCTATTCATCAAGCTTTAAACCAACTAGGTTGAGTAATTTTAATCTCTTAAACTTAACCACCTCAATAGGAGTAAATTTTTTCATAGTATCCAATAAAACAATCCAACAAGCTAATGTTTTAGGGAATCAAATAACACTATCTTTTTCGGGAAGTGGAAAAGTTAGTTTATCAATCCTGTATGGTTCTCCTTCCTTATTCATAGATTACAAAGGTATCAAAGTTATTAATTCCACAGATTTGCAAATTTATAAATTTTCCTACTTAAATTATGCACTGATTTATTTAAAAACAGATTCAAACAAGCTAACGATAAGCCTAGGAGCAAACGTTGGTTCAGTAAACTATAGTTCTTCATCTTACCCGAATTTTTATATCTTAATTTATTACATTTTGATAGCTGCTGTAATTATAGCCGTTGCAATAACGGTTTTCTATCTAACACGTAGAAAGTTAAAATTATAATAAGCCGAATTGATTAACACATTGGAAATGTTGATAGTGATAGTCGGGGGGATGTTTGGGGACGAAGGGAAAGGTAAAATAGTAAGTTACATTGCAGTAAAAGATGACGTTGATGTTGGAGTAAGGGCAGGTGTTGGGACAAACGCAGGTCATACAGTTGTGTATAAAAACAGAACTTTTAAGCTTAGACAAGTTCCTTCTTCTTTCGTTAATGAAAGGTGCAAGCTTTACATAGGTCCAGGTGTTCTTGTTGATGTTAATGTTTTTATGAACGAAGTCAATCTTTTATCACTTCATGGTAGAGTTTGGATTGATGGTAATTGTGCAATAATCGAAGAATATCATAAGGAAAGGGATAAGAGTGATCCTCATCTTTCCAAGGTTGTTGGAACAACAGGTACAGGGAATGGACCTGCTATGGAGGATAGAGTTAGAAGGATTGCCAAGGTATGTAGAGATATTGAATTATTAAAAGAATTCATAGATGATGTTTCGTTACGTGTGAATGAAGCTATAGACAAAAAAGAAAAAGTCGTTATAGAAGGAAGTCAGGGAACATTCTTATCTTTATATCATGGAACGTATCCGTATGTAACTTCAAAGGATACTACTGCATCTGCTGCACTATCTGATGTAGGAGTCGGACCTAAAAAAGTAGACGAAGTAGTCGTAGTTTTTAAATCCTATATTACTAGGGTTGGAGGCGGACCTTTAGAGAATGAACTTAGTATTGAAGAAGCTAAAAGACTAAATCTTTTAGAATATGGTACAGTAACAGGCAGACCGAGAAGGGTTGCGCCTTTTAACATGAAGTTAGCAAAAAGAGCAGTTATGCTAAATAGTGCAACGCAAATTGCTATAACAAAAATAGACACTTTGTTTACTGGTGCAAGCAAAGTAAGAGAATACCACAAGCTACCTAATGAAGCTAAAAAATTCATTGAGGAAATTGAATCTGAGCTGAATGTTCCAGTAACCTTAATCGGCACAGGAAGTGAAACCGATGATATCATAGATCTCAGGGATAAGAAACTTAGAAAATAAATAAAAATACCCATTTTCCCTTAATCTTGTAATGATACTTTCAGTTGAAGAGCTGAAGAAGTATATCACCTGTGAATTTGGTTTGGAAAAGGATCAAATACAGGTCAATGGAATAGATTTAAGATTGAATAAAGTATTTCAACCGATTTCATTTGGAACTGTTTTTTCTAAGGAAGTTAAAATTCCTCCTTATAAAGAAATATTTCCTGAATCAGTTGAAGGAATGCAGGTTTTTGCTTTATCTGAAGGATATTACATTATTGAATTCTTTGAAACAATAGAGGTGCCAAACAACGCTGTTGGAATATGTTTTCCAAGATCATCTCTATTGAGAATGGGTTGTGATATTAGAACTGCTTTGTGGGATAGTGGATATAAAGGAAAATCAAGAGCTTTAATGGTTGTTTATAATAATGTAATGATTGAAAGAGGTGCAAGAATTGCACAGATAATTTTCGTCAGAACCGAAAACAAAGTTGAAAACACTTACTCTGGAAAATATCAGAATGAGGGTTTGAATAAGTGATTTCAGATCATTTTCTTTAACGCAAAATTTATTTATTAAGTAATTTACTTATTGTTGAAACTCATGGATAAACCTTTTGGTTATTCTTGGCTGATCGGAGGAGCCCAAGGATCAGGAATAGAGAGAGGTGCTAGTGTTTTCATCAACGCAATAGCAAGTGCAGGCTATTACGTTTTTGGTAAGAGGGAATATTATTCGAATATAATGGGAGAACATAGTTATTATTATGTAAGATTTGATAAAAAGCCTGTTTTTTCACATATTGAAAAATATAATATATTGGCCGCTTATGATGCAGAAACAGTATTTAGGCACAGTCTTGAATCTTTGCCCGAATCTGCAATTATTTTTAATTCCATGCACAGAAATGTAAGGTTATCTGAGATTCCAACCATTGAAAAGAGACTAAGAAACGATATAAGTAAAAGGTTAAAAATTGAACCAAATAAGCTAACCCTGCAAATGATTCTGGAGGAAGCTGAAAAAAACGGTGTAAAGATATTTCCTATAGATTACAATGCTATACTTAATGAGATTTTCAGAAAAACAGGGGAGAGTCTATCCGATCTTACAAGGATGAACAATGTCATAGCAGTTGCTTCTTCTCTGGCTTTACTAAAACTTGATTTTGATAGCTTTGTTAAAGGCGTTATAAAAACTTTTGGGAGTAAGAAAAACGTGGTTGAATTAAATCGAATGGCCGGAGAGCTTGCATACCAGCAGGTTGAATCTAAAGGATACGCTAATGAATTTAAAATAAAGCTTGAAAAATTGGGAAATAAAAACAAAAGGTACATAATCAATGGAAACCAAGCTGTAGCAATTGGCAAAATACTTGCCGGTTGCAGATTTCAAACTTACTACCCAATAACTCCTGCAACAGATGAAAGCAACTTTCTTGAAGCTCATGAGAATGTAGAGTTGTCCGATTATGCAGCACAGGCTATCAATGAGGAAAAGGAGCATTTGCAATCACAAGGATCAATTGTCGTAATGGAAACCGAGGATGAAATTGCTGCAATAACAATGGCCACGGGAGCGGCTCTTTCGGGTGCTAGGGCTTCAACCTCAACTTCAGGACCGGGGTTCTCTTTAATGGTTGAAGGTCTTGGATGGGCAGGTATGAATGAAGTACCTGTTGTTGTAACTTTGTATCAAAGAGGAGGGCCTTCAACAGGGATGCCTACAAGAAATGAACAGGGGGACCTAAGGTTTGCAATACATGCAGGGCATGGAGAATTTCCCAGAATAGTTCTGGCACCAGGTGACATTGAGGAAGCAATTTATGATACAATTCGAGCTTTTAATTATGCAGAAAGGTATCAGCTGCCTGTAATCTTAATGCTTGATAAATACTTAGCTAATTCTGTAAAATCTGTTGAAAATTTGGATTTAACAAAAAATAAAATAGATAGGGGTTTTATATTGAGCGAAAACGATATTTTAAAGCTTAAGCAAGAAGGTAAGGAATACAAAAGATTTGAATTAACAGATAATGGAATTTCACCGAGAATTTTTGTTGGAACAAAAGGCGCGGTCTTCTGGAATACTGGAGATGAACATGATGAACTTGGGCATATAACTGAAGATCCTGTAATAAGGGATAAAATGATGGAAAAAAGGATGAACAAGCTTATAACAGCTTACAATGAAATTCCCTTCGATGTAAAGTTAAATCATTTTCAAGCAATAAAACCAGCTATTACACTTGTAAGTTGGGGATCAAATAAGGGTGTGATACTTGATCTGATTGAAATTCTAAAAGGAGAAGGGATAGAAGTTGAATTTATTCAATTAAGACTTTTAAATCCTTTCCCTTCAAACGAGCTGAAACAAGTTCTTGAAGGAAAAAGGTGGGTGGATATAGAAAACAATTATTCAGCACAACTTGCTGGATTGATTAAGGAAAATACTGGTCTTGCACCCGACTATTATATAGTAAAATACAATGGAAGACCTATTTCATTGGATGAACTTTATATAGCTGTTGAGAGTATCTTAAAGGGTGAAGCGCCTATTAGGCAGGTGTTGAGAGGTGGAACTTAAACTTAAATTAACGGATTATAGGACAGACGTTCATAATAACTGGTGTCCGGGTTGTGGAGATTTCGGAATATTAAGTGCTATTCAGCAGGCTCTATTTGAAATGCAATTAGAACCTAGCAAAGTAGCTATAATTTCAGGTATAGGTTGCAGCGCTAAGACTCCACACTATGTTAATGCTTATGGAATACATACTTTGCATGGACGAGCAATTCCTTATGCAACAGGTATTAAGCTAGCAAATCCCGAACTTGAGGTCATAGTAGCTGTAGGAGATGGTGACGGGCTGGGAATAGGTGCAGGGCACTTTGTTCATGCAGGAAGAAGAAATGTAGACTTTACCGTTGTGATGTACAATAATGAAGTTTATGGACTTACTAAGGGCCAAGCTGCACCAACCTTAGGTAAAGGAGTCAAAACAAAGTCTTTACCAAAACCAAACATAAATCTATCAGTTAATCCAATACTTTTAGCTTTTGCAAGCGGATATACATTTATCGCAAGGGGCTATTCATATGAAGTTAAACATCTAAAAGATTTAATCAAACAAGGTATAATGCACAAAGGATCTGCTTTTATTGAGGTTATTCAACCATGTCCTACTTATAATGACATACATACTAAGGAATATTGGGCCGGTAAGGGAAACATCGATCCTAAGACAGGGAAAGAAGTCCCAAGATATTATAAGCTTGAAGAAACAGGCTATGAGTGTATAATAACAAATGATACTACAGAAGAAGAATACTTAGCAAAAATATCAAAATTTATCCAAAAAGCGCTTGAATCAGGAAATAGAGTTCCAATTGGTGTTTTCTACAGAGACTTAAGATATGAAACCTACGAAGAAAGACTTGCTTCAAGAATGCCAAGCTACAAGTATTATCCTCCAGCTAAGCAAAAAATAGCAGATATTGCTGGAAATCCAATAACTAAAGCAGATAAAATTTTAGAGGAATTTGCTGTTTAAACTTTAAAAATTTCTTTTACTTCAAGTATTGCTTCTTTTAATCTTTGTATATCATCCAAATCATTATATAAATAGAATGATGCTCTAGCCATGGCTGGTACACCATATCTTTTCATAACAAGCTTTGCACAGTGGTGTCCTGCTCTTATTTCTACCGCTTCTTGATCAAGTATTGATGCAACATCGTGTGCATGAACATTTTGCACATTGAATGATATTACTCCACCCTTTATTTCAGGATTCTTAGGACCGTATATCTCTAATCCTTTTATTTCACTAAGTATTTCTATAGTGTTTTTGACCAGAAATTTTTCATGCTCCCTAATTTTTTCCATTCCAATTGCTTGTAGATATTTTATTGCTTCACCTAAAGCTATCCCGCCTTCCACGTTAGGTGTTCCTGCTTCATATTTCCATGGAAGATCGTTCCATGTAGATTCATAAAAATCTACTTCTTTTATCATCTCCCCGCCTGTAAGAAATGGATCCATTTCTTCCAAGATTTCTTTTTTTGCATACAAAACTCCAATTCCCATCGGTCCAAGCATTTTATGTCCTGAAAATACCATGAAATCGCAATCTATTTCTCTTACATTAACGGGCATGTGGGGAACTGATTGAGCACCGTCTAATACTACTATTGCTCCTGCTTCATGTGCAATTTTTGTTAAATCTTTTGCAGGATTTATTGTTCCCAATGTATTAGAAACATGTGTAAATGAGAAAAGCTTAAGTGGCTTATCTATTTTATAGAATTCCTTAGAATTTAAAGTTCCTTCATCTGTTAAACCGATGTATTCAAGTTTTGCATTTTTTTCTTTTGCCAAAATTTGCCAAGGAACAATATTGCTATGGTGCTCCATCTGCGTAATTAAGATTCTATCATTTTCTTTTACATTCTTTCTACCCCAAGCATAAGCTATAAGATTCAATGCTTCAGTAGAGTTTCTAACGAAAATTATTTCTTCGTAGCTTTTTGCATTTATAAAATTCGCTACAAGCTTTCTACTCTCTTCATATTCGGCTGTTGCCTCTTCTGCAAGGGTGTAAACTCCCCTATGAACGTTAGCGTTAAAATTCTTATAGTATTTTACAATAGCGTCAATAACTTGTATAGGCTTTTGTGTTGTAGCTGCGTTATCAAGATAAACCAATCTTTTTCCATTTATTTTTCTCTTTAAAATCGGAAAATCGTTTCTGATTTTTTCAACATCCAGGTGAGATGATTGTCTAAGCATCCTAGCTTATAGTATCTTAAGAAATATATTACTTTATAGTCCTTCTAAACGCAACATAAATTTATAATATTGATGAGTAAATTAGTAAGAGAAAATGACTAGCCTTAAAGAGGGAGATACTGCGCCAGATTTTATTGGAATAAGCACTGAAGGAAAAGAAATTTCTCTGAGTGAACTTATCAAAAATAACAAATTCGTAGTATTGTATTTTTATCCGAAGGATTTTACATCGGGATGCACAAAGGAAGCATGCAGTTTCAGAGATAACTTTAGCTTAATAAGCAGTCTTGGTGCTCAAGTAGTTGGTGTAAGCCTTGACGATCCTAAAACTCACTCTGAATTTGCAAGAGAATACGGTCTGAATTTTATTTTAATTTCAGATTTGGATGGGAAAATAAGCGAAAAATACGGTGTTTTAAGGAGCATGGGTAAAAGGAAATTCGCAGCGCGAACAACCTTTATTATAGATTCAAATGGAAAAATAGTAAAGATATTTAGGAATGTTAATCCAAACGCTCACGGTAAAGAGGTATATGAGTTTTTGTCAAACATATTAAATAAAGCTTAATGAATAACGAAGAAATTAAAAAACTTCAGGATAGTCTTAATAGTATACTATCAGAATACAAAAATTCAATTTCTGAATTAAAAAACAAGGGCATACAGCTTTTCATTTTAAACGATACTTATCATGATATAAGTGCCATAATTGATCAAATAAATTTCCATTTAAAGATCATTAGAAAATCTAAGGAAGAAATTCTGAAGAAAATAAACTCAAAAGAATTCCAATTTTTACAAGAAAACTACGATATTAGGGCTGAAGATTTATTACCTGATAAGAACAATTTCAAGAAGTTTGAAGATTTAGCTGAATTTTTAAACATAAAAGTTTACAGAGCCTATTCATGGGATGCTTTTCTTTTTCCTTTTATGGAATACTATAGAGCTAAGGAAAAAATAGAAAGTTTGCTATACTATTTAAAAGAAAGACTTAAGATGATAAACTTTTATTTAAAATCCTACGGTAAGAAAATTAATTTTAATGAAAATTTGTTCAAAATTTCTTAAAAAATTGCTAAAGAAAAATTTAAATATTTTGTTAATAGAGAATATTATTGCTACTGGGCGCAGGGCAAACCTGCACTGTTAGTAGTATGCTGAATCGCTGGCGCAATGATGCCCTGCGAGGGAGGCAGCAGGGCATGAGCCTCCCCATTGCGTTGGCGGTTCAGCATACAACCTAACGGTGTGGGCTTAAATGCGCCCGCTAAAAAATTGCTTTCCTTAAATTGAGGGTTAAATCAAAATATTCGTTTAAAGTTAATCTTTTGACTTTTAAATTATCTACGTTTATTATGTAGATATAATCAATCTTTGCATTCCTTAGATCATCAATTTCGATAGGAAGAGCTTTATAGTATACATCCAATATCTTCTTAATCTCCTTCAATTCTGCCTCGTCTCTTTCTTTTGGAGCTTTTAAAAAGATTTCTGGAACTTGAAGCAAATGAAATGGAGGACATGCAAGGGAAAAGAAATCCGAATACTTACAATATCTTGCTACCTTGCTTACTTCCCTTGCAAATCTATAGGAAACAGGATCTGCAGAATATTCTGGTGGAACAAAACCTGTTTCTATTTCTATGAGTTCTTCGTACTTTCCATTATTCAATACTAAAACATCAGCAATCAAATCACCCAATTCTTTTTCAATATCTACAACTTTCTTTCTTTTTAGAAAATGCAAAGCTAAAATAAGTTCCATCATGGTATGATTGGATTTTACTAATTGGCGAAGGTAAAGCTGGATTGCTTTATCAATTAATTGCCTAAAAATATCTTTATAAGGATCTTCAAGCTGTTCTGAATTCTTTAAATACAGCTCTTCTAACTCTAACAAGAATTTATTCATTTGCTAAGCTTCGTATTTCTTTCATTTTCAAATTAAAATAGTTCTCTATTGTTTATAAAATTATGAGCCAAAAGATAACTTATGTAACACTTCTTGCTGACGAAAAAATACATCCTGAATTTGAAAGGGCATTAAAGGAAGTTGAAAAGGAATTTGGTAAAACTTATCCTTTGTATATAGGAGATGAAGAAGTTTATACCGATGAAACATTCGTCAAAACTAGTCCTATAGATACAAGAATTATAATGGGGCATTTTCAAAAGGCTAACAGGAAAAATATACAAGATGCCATAGACAAGGCAAAGAAATCTTTTGAAATTTGGGGTGAACTTGAATACAAAGAAAGAATAAAAATATTTAGAAAAGTTGCAGATTTGCTTGAAGAGAACAAGTTTAAAATTGCTGCGCATATTTGTTATGAAGTAGGGAAAACGAGATTAGAGGCACTAGCTGAAGTATATGAAGCAATGGATGCAATAAAATATTATTGTAAACTTTACGAAGAAAACGAAGGATACGTAAAGAGGATGGAAACAGTTGTTCCAGGGGAAATATGCTATAGTGTAGCTAAGCCCTATGGTGTTTGGTTTGTAATTTCTCCTTTCAATTTTCCTCTAATGCTTGCAAGCGGAATGTGTCTAGGAGCTCTGCTTACAGGAAATACTGTAGTAATGAAACCAGCTTCCGATGCACCATTTGGAGTTCTTTGGCTTTACAAAATTTACAGACAAGCGGGAATCCCTGCAGGTGTGATAAATTATCTTACAGGTCCTGGCAATGTATTTGAAGATGAAATAGTTAACAATAAAGATATTGCAGGAATAGCTTTCACAGGTTCAAGGGATGTAGGAATGAGATTATATAGAAGGTTTACAAGCTCTCAACCCTATCCTAAACCAATAATCTTGGAAACTGGAAGCAAAAATCCAGTAATAGTAACTAAAAATGCAAATATTGATAAAGCTGTTGAGGGGACTGTTAGATCAGCCTTTGGTTTTTCAAATCAAAAATGCAGTGCAGCTTCAAGAGTTTACGTTCAAAAGGAAATAGCCAATGTTTTTACCGAAAAATTAGTAGAAAGAACTAAAAGATTAATTGTAGGTGATCCAAGAAAAAGAGAGACCTTCACTGGACCCGTTGTTAATAGAAACGCAGTTGATAAGTTCATGAAATATATTAATGATGCGATAAAGAGTGGAGGAAAAATCTTAATTGGAGGAAATGTTATAGAAAAAGATGAATATAAGTATGGTTATTATGTTGAACCTACAATCATCACCTCTCTTCCAAGAAATCATTATCTTTACAAAGAGGAATTATTTGTTCCAATCTTGTTAATGGATACTTTTGAAACTCTTGATGAAGCTATAAGTTTAGCAAACGACACAGAATATGGCTTAACTGCAGGAATATTCTCCGAAGATGAGAATGAAATAAAGTACTTCTTCAAAAGGATACAGTTCGGTGTGGTATATGCTAATAGAAGAGGAGGAGCGACAACTGGTGCATGGCCTGGTTCTCAAACATTCGTTGGCTGGAAGGCCAGCGGCGCAACGGGCAAGGGTGTGGGTGGTCCTTACTATTTGTTGCAGTATTTAAGAGAACAATCTCAGACAATTGTAAAAGAAAGTTAATATATATCCTATTACTAATTTAAAATTTTTCAAATATCTGAAGAAAAATTTAAAAATTTATAAGATATTATTAAGCAGTTATATGGTTAGGAAAGGATACCCTTTGCATGATGACATAAAAAGGGCTTTGCTTTACGTGATGGCAAAGGGGACGTACAAGCCTTTCGAGCTATACAAAGAAGTAAGCTATATCTTGGAGAAGTGGGGCTTTTATACAGGGCATATAAATGTAAAAAAGGTTTGGAAAATTTACCTTGAGCTAACAAAGAGCAATTACATTAAGTTAAAGTTGAAATAACTTTCAATTGATTTAAAACATAATTTTTTACTTCTTTTTCGCTTTTGACTTCTCTAATAATTTTCCCGTTTTCTATGTATTTTTTCAACAATGCATCCATATTACCGCCACATTTTGGGCATTTTTCAGGAGGAGGATCATTAAAAAGTTTTATTTCATCGTTAAAGCAATTCTTACACCTATAAACTTGTTTTCTCCCTGGAAGTTTTCCTCTTTTTGAGTAGGGCTTACCTTCTTTTTCAACTATATCGAACGCTAAATCTATTGAAGGAGGAAATGAAATTGAAGTACCTATCCCATATATATCTACGAGATCTCTTGTTTGCAATATTACGTTCTCGTCGACACCGCTACTTAATACTATTTTTGTTTCTTTCAATCCATTCATATCAAGTATCCACCTTATTTCTTGAAGTAGTTTCCTTATATCCCCCCTTCTTGAAGCAGGGGTATCAATTCTCACACCCGCTAATCTTTCCTTTAAAAGCTGGGCGGCCATCAGGACCTCAGTTCTTTCATCATACATAGTGTCACATAACATTATTCTTGGAACATCCTCTTCTATAACTTCATCAAACGCCTTCCATGCGTCTTTAACATCATCGAATAACAATGTTAGTTCGTGAGGCATAGTACCAATAGGTTTTTCACCAATTATTTTAGCGCCTAAAACTCCTGAAACAGCATCGCATCCACCTATATAAGCAGCTCTATCAGCCATAGGAGAAATAGCTGGATGTAAAGCTCTTATTCCAAAGAAAATTATCGTTTTAGACATCGCTAAAATCTTACACCTTGCAGCTTTTGTTGCTATGCTTATATTATGTCTAAATATGCCATCTATAATAGGTTCATAGATTCCAAATTCTCCATAAGGGCCTCTTACACTTAATATTGGCTCATAAAGCCTAAAAACTGTACCTTCATCCATTGCATAAACATCCACTCTCTTTCCTTCAAATATATTCAATACTTCAGGTAAGCCACACATAACAGCCCAGCTATAATCTTTTGGGAAATTATATGCGTGCACATCCATAGTTACAAGGGTATTTAGTTTGTTTTTTTCTTTCAGTATTTTGTAGGTTCTTAGATAATAAATATCAGTTGCTGTTCCATTCAATATATCATCTATTGATGCTAATGGAAAAAATGGCTCTCTTTTCATTGTATTTAAAATATTAATATTGTTTTAAAAACTATATCAGACACTTATAAAATAAATGATGGAATTCGAATTATCAAACGAAGAAAGAATATTTTTAGATACCTTGAGTAACATTCTGGAGAAGGAGTTAAAGCCAATAGCTAAGGAAATAGATTCAAATAGAAAAGAAATATACGGAGTTTTTAAAAAGTTAGGGGATCATGGTTTCTTAGGTCTTCTAAATAGTGAAAAGTATGGGGGTGCAAATGCTTCAATGAAGATCGCTGTGCTTGCAGCTGAGCAAATTGGTAAAAATGATCCAAGTTTGGCTACAGCGGTTCTATTTCTTTTAAATACTGCATGGTCAACAATAGTTGAAAAGTATGGCAAAGAAGAAGTAGCTGAAGAATATATAACTAAAATGGCCAAGGGAGAAGCCTTTATAGGAATATGTTCTACGGAACCAACAGGAGGCTCAGATGTTGCATCAATAAGAACAGTGGCTAAAAAAGAAAATGAAAACTACTACATCTCAGGAGAAAAAATCTACATAAGTGGAGTAAAAGAAATTTTAGAAACAGATGGAGGACTTGTAACTTTAGCAAAAACGGATATTGAAAAAGGAAGCAAAGGAATCTCCGCTTTATTTATACCTTTAAAAAAAGTATCAGGATTTGAATTTTTCAAAATAGAAAACATGGGAAGAATGGGTGTTTCGACATCAATTCTTAAATTCAATAACTTAGAGATAAATCAAAAGTATCTATTGGGTGAAGAGAACAAAGGCTTCTATTATGCAATGGAAGGTTTTACAACTGCTAGAATAATGGTAGCAGCATCTTGCATAGGAGCTGCAGAAGCTGTGTTGGAATTAGGAATAGATTATATAAAAAAGAGAGAGGCATTTGGTAAACCAATAGCTAAATATGAAGGCATTCAATTTCCTCTATCAGATTTGTATACAAAACTTGAAGCTGCAAAGTTACTTGTATTAAAAGCAGCTCATGTTTATGATAGTATGAAGAAAAACCAAGCAAGTAAAAGCGAGGTTGCAAAATATTCAGCCATGAGCAAGTTGCTGGCTCCACAGATTGGGATAGAAATAATTAGCGAGGTTATGAAATGGCTTGGTGCATATGGTTATACAAAGGATGCAGGAGTAGAAATGGCTTTAAGAGGTATGTTTTCCTATTATGTAGGCGCTGAGGGAACACCTAATATAATGAGGATAATAATAGCAAGGGAAATTCTAGGCAGAGAATTCCTTCCTTATAGAGATTAGCTTTCAGTCAAAAATTTTTCATATTTCTTTTTAACTTTCTTAGCTAGTACAGGTAAAATCTTATATAAGTCACATATTGCTATATAATCTGCGTAGTTTATGATATTAGATTCTGGATCTGTTACGATCGCTAGTATTTTTTCAGATTTTAAAATTCCAGCAATATGAAAAGGCTCGCCCGATATTCCTATTCCTACATATAACTTAGGGCTTACCCTTATTCCAGATACTCCTATCCACTCATCAAACCATCTTTTTCTAGTAGATAGAAATCTTGTACAACTTACTTCAGCTTTTAAAAAATTTGCAATTTCAAAAATGTACTTTAAATCATTCTTATCTTTGAGAGCCTCACCAACGCTTATAATGACTTTAGCGTTTTTAAGCTCGTTTATTCTGGGATTTAGTTTTTTAGTTTGTCTTATTAATACTCTTGATACATTAGTGTTAACAACCATTTCTTCAAATTCCCTTTTTCTATCCAGCTTTGAAATATAGCTGGTTTCTGAATCCAGCAGGGTTAAAATAAAGGGTATATCGGTTTCATAGGTTGCTTCATAAACTCCACCTGCAAAATCCCTTTTAACAATTAATTTCTTATCCAAAATCTTGAGTTCTTTAACATCGAGCATAGCTGGTATGTTCAATTTAGATGAAAGTTTTACAGCCATTTCCTTAGAAGCTAAAGAGGAATTGAAAACAAAGAGGTCAGGCTTATATTTCTTATAATAATCCATTAAAGCCAAAGAAAACGCTTCAGAATCATATTTCATTAGAAGAATGTTTGAAAGCAAGATTATTCTATCAGTATTCAGACTTGATTTAAGAATTTCTATTTCATCTTCTTTATAATAATATTTGAATAGAATAGTATGAATTTCTGCACCGATTTGGTCAGCAATTTCGCTGGATTTCTTTACTAATTTAATTAATTCTTCTATATTGTCGGAAATACATGCAATGATCATTTTGCAGATTTTTCAAAAATTTCGAGAATTTTTTCACTTAATTCATTATAATCGTTAAAATAGATGATTTTTCTTTCCCTTTGCTGTTCTATCTTATTTATACTTGATATTTTAATTTTCTTAGATAACTCTTCAGGTTTGATTCCTAAAAATTTCGCATCCCATTTTAATATTGGCTTGTTTACTTTTTCAATTTCTTCATATGCTATATTGTATAATTCAAATGGATTCAAATCGATTGTAACCACAACGACCACAGGAACTCTCGCTTCACAAATTAAGATCTTATCTTCAACTCTTTTTTCACAAACTATTTTGCTATCTTCATTCCATAATCTAACAACATTTGAGATGTGTGGTAATCCTAACTTATCTGCAACAATTATTCCCATTTGCCCATTCATTGAATCTACCGATACGTCGCCGAACATGATAACATCATATGCTTTCGATTTCCTTATTGCTGCTATAGCTACTTTAGCTTTAGATAATGTATCCAAATCTTCAAAAATTGGATCACTGATTAGTACCGCGGAATTTGCTCCTAAAGCTAATGCTTCCTTTAATACATCGATAGCTTTTTCATTGGCAATAGAAAATACATTAACCTCACCTCCATAGTATCTAACAAGTTTAATCGCTTCAACTAAAGCACATTTATCTGGATAATTCATAAAGAACTCGTATTTTTCTTTATTCCTCAAATTATCGAAGTAACTTGTTTGAACTGGTTTGATGAATACAGCTATTCTCATATTGTATTTTAATTTTCTCGCATAATATAAACTTGAATGATATCCTAGATGATTCCTAACTTTTTCCTACAATCTTCACAAAATTTGTAAGATTTGTTATCAGTATCGAATATTGAATTACTGAAGTACATTACGCAATTCTTGTTTAAACAATGGCTTAATCCAACCAAATGTCCTATTTCATGTACCGCCTCCTTTTTGCATCTTTGACAGTATAGCTCTTGTTGTGCATTTATTTTTAGTCTGTAGGTTGATATAATAGCTAATTTGCCCATTGCAAGTCCGAAAACGTAATTTAGATAAGACACAAAGATATCTTGGTCATAGACTATGAGTGTATAAAATAAATAATTTTCTAAACGCCTATTCTCCTCTAATAGCTTAATTGCATCAAATTGATTTCTTCTTGAATCGTATGCTTTGCTAACATTTATTTTAGTATGATATAATTCGACAGGTGCTGAATAAACTTCACTAAGCGCTTCTAAGATGCATTTCTCAGCCAACTCATCTTTATATGTAAAGAAAATTCTAATCTTATTCATTTGTTCAATCAGTTTCTATATAAGAATTGAAAATTTTAACCTTAATCCGTTCAGGATAAGCTTTGGTACTCTCTAATATTAAACTCCAAATAGCTAAGGATTTCTTAAAGACAAAGCTAACTTATCTCATAAATCGGTTCAAGAAAGAATTCTTAAAGTCTAGACTTTTTCTATTAATAAATCATTTTAACATTGATTTCATTCATAGAATAGCATTTCCTAAAATCTTAAATAATAATTTTAAGGAATCCAATCGCTATTGCTTACATCATCTACATAGTAATCATTTACTTCAGTTACCCTTTTAAAAACCCACGCTTTGTTTTTAAACTTAACAGCTATTACAGCTTCTTTTTGTCTATAATAATCAAATAAATCTAACCATTCAAACAAATTTGCTACCTGATCCTTGATAATTTTTATTTTCTTTCTTTTCGTAAATTTAACTTCAAAAACTGCAAGCCTCTCTCCTTTTGTAGCTATAACATCAAGAATACTTGCAGGTATTCTTCTACTTTTCCATCCATTTTCCTTAAGAATCTGAACAAGCTTTCTTTCATATGCTTTTCCTTTAGCCTTGAATGACATAAACAATAAAATTATCGATTATAATTAATATTATTCATTTAAAGGAGCATGACGATAGAAGTTATTGACAGCAAATATGATCCTATAAAAATCGAGGGTGAAATATTCAATTTTTGGAATGAAAATGATATATACAAAAAGGTAAAGAATAAGAACAAAGGTAAGCAGAAATTTTATTTTCTTGATGGTCCGCCTTACGTAACAAATCCAATTCATGTAGGAACCGCATGGAACAAAATAATTAAGGACATTTACTTGAGATACTACAGGATGAATGGATATGATGTATGGGATATACCTGGCTACGATATGCATGGGCTTCCAATAGAAGTCCAAGTTGAGCAAATTCTTAAATTCAAAACAAAGAAAGATGTTTTAAAATTCGGTGTAGATAACTTCATCGTAAAATGTAGAAATTACGCCTTAGAGAATTTGAAAATTCAAGAAAACCAATTCAAAAATCTTGGAATATGGATGGATTGGGATAATCCTTACATGACAATAAAGAACGAATACATTGAGGGTGTTTGGTATTTTATAAAAAAATCGCATGAAAAGAACTTGCTATATAAAGGAGAGAAAATAGTCCATTGGTGTCCAAGATGCGAAACAGTTTTAGCTAATGTAGAAGTTACTGAAGAATATAGAGAGAAAGAAGATCCTTCAATATACGTTAAATTTAAAATTCTTAATTCTAACGAGTACCTGCTAATTTGGACAACTACTCCATGGACTTTACCCTCTAACGTAGCTGTTGCTATTCATCCCAATGAAGTTTATGTTTATGCACAGGATGATAGAGGTGAGATTCTAATATTTGCAAAGAAAAGGATAGAAGATTTAGAGAAAGAAACAGGAAGAAAGTTTAAAATTTTGAGAGAAGTTCAGGGTAAGAAATTGGAAGGATTAAGGTATGAGCATCCACTTTCAGCTTTAATTCCCATTCAAAACAAAATAGAGCATAAAGTTATACTTAGTGAACAATTTGTAACTATGCTAGAAGGAACAGGTTGTGTGCACATTGCCCCAGGTCATGGAAAAGAAGACTATGAGTTAGGTAGAATTTACAATTTACCAATGATATCTCCTGTTGATTCTTCTGGGAAATTCACAAATGAAATACAAGTTTATGAGGGAATTTACGTTTTTGACGCGAATGAAAGAATAATTGAAGATCTTAGAAAAGTTAATGCACTTTATTTCAACACAAAAATACAACACAGGTATCCGCATTGCTGGAGATGCAAAACTCCCTTGATTTTAAAACTCTCTGAACAATGGTTTCTTGATGTTCCAAAAATTAGGGATGAATTAATAAGAAAGGCATTGATGATAAGATGGTTTCCCAAGGATGCCTTAGAAAATAGAGTTATACCCTGGCTTAAGAATGTTCATGAATGGGCATTATCTAGACAAAGATTCTGGGGAATACCCCTACCAATATGGATTTGCAGTAACTGTGATAATGTAATAGTGATAGGCTCTATTAATGAACTAATATCCCATGCAATTAACATTCCTCCAAATTCTCAAATAGATCTTCACAAGCCTTGGATAGATAAAGTTGAGATTAAATGCACAAGATGCGGAGGTACAGCTAGAAGGATACCTGACGTTCTTGATGTATGGGTTGATTCTGGCGCTGCTTCTTGGGCAAGCTTGAATTATCCACAAAATAAATATCTTTTCGAACAACTTTATCCGAGTGATTTAGTTCTGGAAGGGCCTGATCAAGTAAGGGCTTGGTTTTATTCATGTTTAGTTGCGAGTACTATAACTTTTGACCAAATTCCCTTCAAAAGTGTAATAATACACGGTTGGTCTTTGGATGAAACTGGAAGAGCTATGCACAAATCCTTAGGTAATGTTATATATCCTGAAGATGTTATCCAAAAATATGGAAGGGATTCTTTAAGAGTTTATGAACTTATGAATACAACATGGGAAGATCTTAAATTCTCAATTTCAGCACTAAGAGAAGTTTACAGAACTCTAAACATAATTTGGAATACTTTCTACTTTGCATCTCTATACATGAAAATAGATAACTTTGATGCAACAATTGAGTTTGACATAAATGATTTAGAAATAGAGGATAAATGGCTTTTCCAAAAATTTGAGGAAATAAAGAATAAAATAAAAAACGATTTTGAAAACTCCGAAAGCTTTGAAGCTTTAAGAAGGCTAGTTTCCTTTTTAGTTGAAGATGTAAGCAGATGGTATATAAGGATAATAAGGAGAAGGGTTTGGTTGGAAGAAAATGCAAAAGTAAAATTAACTGCATACTATACTTTGTTCCGCGTTCTTGAAGAATGGCTTAGAATGTTCGGAATTTTTGCACCGTTTATGTCAGAACACATTTACCAAAGAATGTTTAGGAAATTCATGAAGGCAGAAAGCTTGCATTTGCTGGATTGGCCTAAAGCTAAAAGTTATGACTCAAAGCTAATAGATCAAATGAATATAGCTAGAGAGATTGTCTCCCAAGTATTATCATTAAGAATGAAGAGGGGTTATAAATTGAGGAGACCTTTAATACAGCTTTTTATAATTCCTACAAATGATGAGGTCTATGAGACGGTTCAGACTTTTGAAAGAATAATAAAGGATCAATCAAACGTAAAATTAATAACTGTTGGTAAAAGCAGCGAGTTAAAAAGTAAATTTATAGAAACAAAGATAAAACTTAACTATAGTGCCGCAGGTCCTAAGTTAAAGGAAAAGGTTAAGGAACTTTCTAAGCTACTGGATAAATTGAATCCAGAGGAAATTCTTGAATCATTCAATAGTAAAGGGTATTATGAAGTAGAATTAAGTTCAGGAAAAATAACTTTGACCAAAGAAATGCTCAATTTTGAACAAAAATTAAAAGGAGAATATGAATACGCTAAAGGTAGTAATTTTGAGATATTCGTTGACTTTACATCATCTCCAGAGCTTGAAAGCGAATTGCTAGTAAGGGAGATAGTTAGAAGGATTCAAATGATGAGAAAGCTTCTTAATCTTAATCTGACAGATAGGATAGAAACTTATATTTCAGTCCCATCCGATTCGGAGGCTAAAATTATAGATAAATACTTAGATTACATAAAGAACGAAACTCTCTCAGAAACGATACATTTAGAAAGCAAGGAAAAAGTAAAAGGAAGTATGATAAGGGAGTGGGAAATAGAAGAAGAAACCTATGTTATCGGAGTAAGCAAAATAAATAAATAAAATCTTAGAGACATTTTATCATGCAAGAGCTTCATGTAGCAGTTTTAGATTACAATTCAACTCCTTCTTATACAAGTTTAAGTTTGTTAAGAGAACTTAAAAGGAGGGGTCACCATGCATATTATTTAACAATAGATAAGTTCGCTTGCGACATAAAAGAAGGGAAAGTTGAGGTAAATTATCAAGGTAAAAGTATCGATAAAATTGATCTTTTCTTCTTAAGAACTATAGGAACTTCAATAAATTTTGAAAAAATGGAATATCGAATTAATATACTTAGATGTATTGAAAGTTTGAAAAAGCCTGTAATAAATCCCGTTGAAGGATATTTGAAAGCAAGGAATAAATTTACATGCCTAAGTTTACTAGCAAATAAGGGAATAAAAGTTCCTGAGACCTTCGTAACAGAAAATGAATTTTTGGCCTATGAATTTGTAAAGAAAATGGGGAAATGCGTTGTAAAACCCATAATAGGTTCAAGAGGTGTAGGTTCATTTTTAATTGATGATGCAGATGTAGGATTTAGAAGAATACAGGAACTTAAAGAAAAAGGTTATTCAATTTATTTACAAAGATATATCAACAAGCCTAATAGGGATATAAGGGTAATAGTGGTTGGAGACGAAGTATTAGGGGGGATGGCACGGGAATCAAATTATTGGAAAACTAACGTATATCAAGGCGCAGAAGCTAAGCCGATAATTCTTCCAAAGGAGGTTGAAAATTTAGCTCTAAAGGTTACTAAAGAACTTGGTCTAATGTACAGCGGTGTTGATATAGCTGAAGAAAACGGAGATTATTATGTCCTTGAAGTAAATTCATCTCCTTTATGGCATGGTTTTCTTTCTTCAACAGGCATAAACCCTGCAATTAAGCTCATAGATTTGGCTGAAAGGCTGGTAAAAAAATAATTTTTAATGGAAAACCTTCAAGTTAAAATCTATTTTCCATAAGATATTATTTCTTATATAAAGTATTTGTTGAATATTGTTAGCATGATAAACAGCATATATCTAGTAAACGTTGTAACATGGTTGGCGATATTTTCAATTGTAGCCATTATTGTGCAAAAAAAGCTCGGCGTTTTAGGATTTACAATAGGAGTGGGTGGTGCATTAATGACATTGTTTTCTGCAATTCAGGACGCTTATAATCTGGGTCCTACTTTTCTTACGGTATTTCCATTCAACTCCTTTGAAACAACACCTTTCTATATTTCTCCAGCAATAACAACAGCTGCATTTGCAGTGGTGAGTTTCACAGTAACATTCTTGATGGAAAGGGCATTCTACAAACCTGCAAGAACGGTTTAAGTTTTTTTACTATTTTTTCTATTTTAGTATTATGCCTTTTAAAGTAAAGGATATTAATTTATCAAAAAAGGGCTTTTTAGATATTGAATGGGCATCCACTCATATGCCAGTTCTAAGTTTAATAAAAGAAGATTTTGAATCAAGGAGACCTCTTGAAGGTGTAAGAGTTGGTGCATGTTTACATATTACTAAAGAAACAGCAGTCCTTTTATTAGCAATTAAAACTGCAGGCGCTGAAGTATATGCTTGTCCTTCAAATCCTTTAAGTACTCAAGATCATGTTGCTGCAGCTTTAGCTGAGAGTGGTATAAATATTTTCGCTTGGCGGAATCAGACAAATGATGAATATTATTGGTGTATAAATCAAGTTCTTTCAAGCAATCCTATGATAACAATGGATGATGGAGCTGATTTAACTGTTCAAGCTCACAAAAAAGGAATAATTACTTTAGGCGGAACGGAAGAAACTACCACAGGTGTAATAAGGCTAAAATCTATGGAATCCGTCGGCGAACTTAAATATCCTATAATAAGCGTAAACGATGCGAATACTAAATATTTATTCGATAATCGTTATGGTACAGGTCAAAGTACAATTGATGGTATAATGAGGGCGACTTCTGTGCTTTTGGCTGGGAAGAACTTTGTAGTAGTTGGTTACGGTTGGGTTGGAAGAGGAATAGCTTTAAGAGCAAAAGGAATGGGCGCTAATGTTATAGTTGTTGAAACAGATCCAATTAGAGCTTTGGAAGCTGTTATGGATGGGTATCAGGTTATGAATTTAGAACAGGCTTCAAAATTAGGAGATATATTCGTTACAGCTACAGGGAATTATCATGTAATAAGGAAAGAGCATATGCTGCTTATGAAGAACGATGCTATTTTAGCAAATGCAGGTCATTTCAACGTTGAAATTTCCTTAGATGATTTGGAGGAAATAACTGTTTCAAAGGTAAATGTAAGAGACTATGTTACAAAGCATAACTTAGTAAACGGTAAGCGAATCTATATTTTAGCTGAGGGAAGACTTGTAAACTTAGCGTGTGCAGAAGGTCATCCCAGTGAAGTTATGGACATGTCTTTCTCACTTCAAGCATTAAGCGTTGAATATTTGTATCAGAATAGTTCAAAACTTCAGCCAAAGGTTTTACGTGTTCCTTTAGAAATAGATAAAAAAGTTGCCAATCTCAAATTGGAAAGCATGGGAATAAAAATTGAAAAGTTAACACCTGAACAAGAAAAGTACTTAAAAAGCTGGGAATACGGTACTTAAACTATTCCTAAGTTTTTTAGTTTTTCTTTAATCATGTTGTAAGCTTCTGAAGCATTTACTTTACCTCTAAATTTACTCATTAGAATCTTCATGGTTAAATCGACCGCTTTTTCTTTACGTTCCTTAATTACGTTTATGTTTTCTGAAATTATATTATCTATTATTTTTTCAACTTCTGCTCTAGATAAAATCATTAGATTAAGTTTTTCAACAGCCTCGTCTACGCTTGAACTTGGATTTTTTGCAAGATATGTTATCAATTCTTCTAGAGATTCCTTAGCTATTTTTTCTTCTTTCAAAAGTGAAAATATTTTGAAGAATTTGTTTTCGTTTATAGCCTCTATGTTTATACCCATTCTTTTTAAGTATTTCATAGTTTCAGTTAAAGTTGTAGCAACTATCGTAGGCTTAATTTGCAAACTACAAAGCTTCTCGAACAGATCTTCAGTCTGTGAATCAACAAGTTCCTGGGCTAGCTGTTGACTTATTTCGTATTTTGATTTGAGGTACTTTATTCTATCCTCTATTTTTTCAGGAAGATTATTCTTGATTTTTTCTAATAATTCTTTTTTTACCACAAAAGGCGGTATGTCTGTTTCTGGATACATCCTAGCAGATCCAGGCCTAGGTCTTGAATATCTTGTTGTTCCATCAGGCTGTGCATTCCTTGTTTCTTCAGGTACTCCAATAAAGGCATATCGTATTCTTTCTATTACTATATTCATAGCTTCTCTGCATTCCTCTTCTTTTCCCAGAACGATTATAAATGCATCATTTTCGTAATCTAACCCTGCGTAATCATATACCTTTTTAACTTCTTCTTGTGTTATACCATAATTAGGTAGTTCATCACTATGAATAATTCCTTGTAATGTAGTCCAATTTATTACATAATCAGCAAGTTCTGAAGCGAATCTTCTATTTGGTTGAATTTGGAATCCTAATAATCCCTTCATTTTATACAGCTTTTGTAAATAAATTTTCTCCCCTTTTTCAATTGATCTTCTAATTAGATTGCTTTTGGTATCCTTAAAAAGTTCTGTAATATCAATTAGATTTATTTCAGGCTTTGGTACATTTCTTTCATTAAGCTTATCCTTAAGTTCTAGAAGTTTCAGTTGCCTTTCTATTTCATACTCAATTACTTTAGGTATTAATCCGAGCTCTTGTATTCCTTTGATTTCAGTTTTTGCCCCTCTAGCTATAGATATGTTAATGTCCTGTCTTATAGTTCCTATTCCTCTTTTAACTTTACCTGTACTTCTTAATATTAAGCCTATTTTATAGGCGATTCTTTTTGCTTTTTCAGGATCGTTTATATAGGAAGTTGTAGCTATTTCAATTAAAGGTATGCCTTGTCTATCCAGTCTATATACTACATAGTCTCTTCCTTCTTCTATTTTCCTTGATGCATCTTCTTCTAATGTAATTGTTTCTATTCCAACTTTTTCATTTTCATCTTCTAAATATCCACCTAAGGCTACTACAGCAGTCCTCTGAAATCCCGTTGTATTACTTCCATCTATTACCTCCTTCCTCATCACATGTATTTCATCAAGAATGTTGCTGTTTAATAGCATTGCAACAGTCAATGCGATCTCTACAGCTTCTTGGTTTATACTATGCGGCGGTTCTTCATCTAATTCAACAAGACAAGTTGAATTTTTGGTAATTTGATAAATGTATGTTCTGTTATGCTTAAATTCCATTATTGCAGCAGGATCTATTTCTCCAAGTTCGCTTTTTGTTGGTCTAAGCTTCCTTTTAATACTTGCTTCTATTTCCTCCTCTAGAATTGTAGGACAGTTACAAAACAATTTACTTTTTGTATCCAACTGTTGATGGACTTCTAAACCTACCCTTAAACCAATTGATCGATAGTCGTACTTCATTCTAAATATTCAAGTCTGTAGCTTATTTCTCCTGCAATATTCGTCAAAAACATCCTCTTTGCATCCTCCATATCTTTGTAATTGCCCAAAACCCACATCAGCTTTACAAAAGCAGTTTCAGGTAGCATATCTTCACATCCTATTGCACCGCTTTTAATTAGGAGTCTTCCGGTTTCGTATACATGCATGTTTATCCTTCCATATAAGCACTGTGAAGCAATAGCAACGATTACACCTTTATCCGTAGCATACTTTATGGCATCTATTATTGAATGTGGAACGTGGCCCAATCCTGTTCCTTCAATTAGAATTCCTCTATAGCCCTTATCAACTAAATATGTAATTATATCACTTGCTTCCTGAGGCATAGAAGCAAAGGTTTTTAACAAAAAAACTTTGTTTTCGAAATTATTCATGAGTTTAATTTCCCTTGAATCATCCCTTTTCAACAATCCTTCAGTGTCTTCATATACTATGTTTCCTTTAAGAATTTTTGCAACAATTCTTGAATTTATTGTTTTGAAAGCATCTCTTCTACTAGTATGCATTTTCCTAACTCTTGTACCTCTATGAACTACGCAAAATTCATCACTTGTAGTTCCATGCATAACCACAAATACACCGCTATATTCGCTCTTTAAAGCAAAGTGATGCGCAGAATATAAGTTAAGAGCTGCATCGGAAGAAGGTCTATCTAAGCTTCTCTGTGCGCCTACCAATAAAACTGGATGAGGTAAATTGATTAGTGAAAAGCTTAATGCTGCAGAAGTATAGCCCATCGTGTCTGTTCCATGCGTTATTATAATTCCTTTAGAACCATTCTTTATTTCCTCATATACAGCGTGAGAAATCTTTTTCCAATGTTCACAAGTAATGTCTTCACTTAATATTTTCATCAATTCTATCATTCTTGTGGTTGAATGGCTTATAGCATCTGGTACCACATCTGCTAAATCCTCTACATTAAATGAAGGCTTGACCGCACCAGTCTTATAATCAATTCTACTCATTATTGTTCCTCCTGTAGCTATATATGAGAGCACCGTTTTTCCATTTTTTTCCTGCACAGCTTTAACTTGAATCTTTTGTTCTTCCTCCTTTTTTTGCACCAAATTCACGCTTACTTTCTCATCAAATTTAATTCCTATATTGTATCCGTTTGGAAGCTTTAAAGTGATGTAATCAGATTCATAAATCTCGTATCTTGGCATTAATCTTCCTTTGTAAATTCCATAAGGCGTAGATACTTCTATTATATCTCCTACATCTATATTTTTAGATACAAGATAGTCCCTAATCTTTCCTGAATATCCTTCTAACATTAAAAAAATTAAATTTGTTCAGCAGATTCAGCTTTTGCAGCTGCTAACTGGGGATAAACAATTCTCTTAAAATACTTGCCCCTGATATGCTGTATTGGATGAGGGCTTTCTTTAGGTTTAGGTGGAATTTTAGGAGTGGCAGCTCTTACCTTACCAGCTTTAGTTAAGCTTCCATGTGATGGCATACAATTATTATTTGAATATTCAAATATAAAAATTAGTTTAACTTAAATTCTAACATTGCATATTAAATATCAATGTATCTCTACAGAACACTCATAGGATTTGTGTTAACAAATGATAATAATGCGGTTAGAAAGTTTTACGTCTATGAAGGAGGATATAAGGAAGCAATAGAAACTAATGAAATTATTGAAAGAAACGGGCTTCCCAAAAATCTAGAAAATTTCTTAACAGAATTTAAGAATGAGGAAATACTAGTTATAGACCCAAACTTATTTGAAGCTTTAAAATCTAAAAACTATAAAGCAAAGCTTGTTACAATAAATGAAGAAATTTCTAAGTTTGTAACTTCATTGAAAGATTTCTTCATAAAAAATTATTTCTTAGCTGAATCAAGCTATTATGAATACGTTAGGAACGTTTACTTAGATTTGGTTAGGATAAAAATAAAGGAGATTCAGAAAGGCAAGGATAAATTGATAATTCAATCTATTGAATCTTTAGACGAGTTAGATAAATCCATAAATATATTGATTGGAAGACTTCAGGAATGGTACGGACTACATTTTCCTGAATTATACAATAAAATTGGAGAAAACAAATCATATGCAAAGCTTATCTCGTTACAACCAAATAGAATTAATTTGGATTACAATACACTTATTAAGTTGGGTTTTCCAAAGCCAAAATCGATTGAGATTTTAGAAGCGGCTAAGACTTCCTTGGGAGCTGAGTTTGATGAGGAAGATTTAAAAATGATACAATCTTTTTCTCAAAGAATCGTCGATCTATTTGAACTTAGAAAATCAATAGAGAATTATCTGGATGAGCTCATGTTATCAGTAGCACCTAATTTAACAGCGATTGCAGGTGCTACAATAGGTGCAAGACTTATAGCTAAAGCAGGAGGTTTAGAAAATTTAGCAAATTTACCATCAAGTACAATACAAGTATTGGGTGCTGAAAAAGCTCTGTTTAAGCATTTAAAATATGGCACAAAACCTCCAAAACACGGAATAATTTTCCAGCATCCTTATGTTCATTCTGCGCCTAAGTGGCTAAGAGGTAAAATAGCAAGGGCTATTGCAAATAAAATATCTATAGCTGCACGTATAGATGCGTATGGTCAGAAAGATATTTCAAAAGATTTGCTCAATGAACTATCTAAGAAAATAGAAACTATAAAGTCACAATCAAAGCAGCCTGTTAAAAAGAAAGTTGAAAAGGCTAAGAAACATGCCCACAGTTAAAAATCACGAGAAATTTGAAGGTGTTTTTAATGTTGAATTAGAAGACGGAAGTATTGAGATTGCAACAAAGAGTCTAGCTAAAGGTATTACAGTATATGATGAAAAAATAGTGAAATTTGAAAACGAAGAGTACAGAATATGGAATCCTTATAGAAGCAAACTCGCAGCTGCGATAAAAAAGGGTCTTAAAATATTACCCATAAAAAGAGGCACCAAAGTTCTGTATTTAGGTTCAGCAACTGGAACGACTGTAAGTCATGTATCAGATATTGTTCAGAACGAAGGGGTAGTTTATTCTGTTGAATTTGCAACAAGGGTGATGAGAGAGTTTATTGAAAGATGCGCAAAACATAGAATGAATGTGATACCTATTTTGGCTGATGCAAGAAAGCCTGAAAAATATTTAAACATACTTGAACCTGTTGATGTAATATATCTTGATATTGCGCAGCCCGAACAAGCTAAAGTCTTGTTCGATAACGCTAAACTTTATTTGAAAAAGGGAGGGATGTGTTTATTTTTCATAAAGGCTATGAGCATAGACGCTACAGCAAATCCTGAGGAAATATTTAGAAAGGAGAAATCTTTCTTAATTCAAAAGGGCTTTGAAATAGTCGAAGAAATGCGTTTAGAACCTTTTGATAAAGATCATGAAATGGTTCTATGTTCAAAATAGCTTTTTATTTTTAAACTTCTTTACAGTTATCCAGCTTTTTCTCACATCATCAGAGTTTAAAATTTCGTTGTGTTTATTTATGAATTCTATCGTTATAGGATCTCCAGGATATCCTGAACCAAAATATCCGTATTTTTTGTGTAATTCCTCTATCTCTTTATCCCTTACAACTTTCGCAATGATTGAGGCAGCTGAGACCTCTAAATATTTATAATCAGCTTTTGTTTCGCATACGATCTTAGGCTTGCTTTTAATTAGTTTTTCGATTAAATTTTTAAACTTCTCAGGATTATTGGTTGGAGAATCGATATAAACAACATCGCACTCTATTGAATCGATTATTTTGGCAATATATTTTGCTTCAAGACCGGTAATTTTAACTCCGCTCTCAATAGCTTCATCTATTTCCTTTGGTTTAATTTTGAAGATAATGTAACTTAAGCATATCTTTAAAATTTCTTCAAATAATCTTGTTCTTGAACTCGGAGATAACAGTTTTGAGTCTTTTACTCCAATTCTTTTTAAAATAATTTTATCAGAATCCCTGAATGAAACTCCTGCTATAACCATCGGCCCTATCAAAGGCCCTCTTCCTGCTTCATCGATTCCTAAATTTATCACAAATATGTTTCCATGATAGGAATTAATATTTAAATGATCAAAGAAGGCGAAGCAAAAATAAAACAATTTGAGAACGTCTTTTACAATCCTGAGGCTAAATTATCCAGGGATTTAGGTGTAGCTTTTGTTAAAGTAGCTTCTAAGTTGCTAAATAGGAAATTAAACATATGTGAGCCACTTTCAGCTACGGGTGTAAGAGGAATTAGATATGTGCTAGAAACGAATGGTGTTGGAAGAATTCTTCTTAACGATAAGTCTAAAATTGCTTATGAAAATATTTTAGAGAATGTAAAACTGAATAACATTGAAGAATTATGCAAAATTGAAAATCGCGATGCCGTTATTCTTTTGCATGAGTATTCCACTAAAGGTCAAAGATTTGATTTCGTTGATATCGATCCTTTTGGTTCTCCAATTAGTTTTATTCAATCAGCAGTTAATGCCATTGTGCATAAAGGCTTCCTTGCTATTAGTGCTACAGATACAGCGGCACTGTGTGGAGTAGCAAAAAGAGCCGCATTTAGGAAATATTCAGCGTTTGTTGAAAAAACTGATTTTATGCATGAAGTTGGTATAAGGATTCTAGCTTCAGCTATAATTAGGATAGCTGCTACAGAAGAGATAGCGTTGGAACCAATATATTCTCACTCGACTAGGCACTACATGAGAATTTATTTTAGAATGTATGTAAGCAGAAGCAAATGTGATTCGATACTTTCTAATCAAGGTTTTTTGTATTATTGTAAAAGTTGTTATTGGCGAAGTTATTCACGTAACATACAAAAAGATCTCCTTTCTTGTCCTAATTGTAAGAATGAAACAATAATAATTGGTCCAATATGGTTAGGAATCATAGTTAATAGAAGCATTGCTGAACTTATGGTTCTTAATTCGAGCAATTCATCTCTAACATTGGCTAAGACATTGCTCAATGAAGCTGAAATGCCACCTTTTTATTATGAGTTGGATAAACTTTGCAGCAAGCTTAAAATTTCAGAACCACCGCTGGATAAAGTTATAAATGAATTGAGAAATGCAGGTTTATTAGCTTGCAGAACACACTTTTCAAAGAAAGGGATTAAGACCAATGCAGACATATTCACAATGAATAAAATCTTGATGAAATTTAATTAAAACAAGATAATTCTTAACCATTCAAGGTTAGAGATTATTTGTGCTAAAAAATCTTGTTATTCTACAAGCAAGATTTAATATTTTAAATCGTTCAATAATATATTGAACGCCGGGATGGCAGAGTGGTCATGCGGCGGCCTGCAGAGCCGTTTTACGGGGGTTCGAATCCCTCTCCCGGCTTAAGGATTTCTAATTGAAAAACCAATAATGCATAATGAAATTTTATGATTTAATAGCTATAGGAACAGGTTCTGCAATGACCATAGTCGAGGTTTTCCTTAATAAAAATCCAAATGAAAAGTTGCAGTAATAGATAAGGATAAACCTGGAGGGGTATGTTTAACTAGGGGATGTATTCCTTCAAAATTGCTTCTATATCCTGCTGAACTACTTAGTTTAATTAATAAAGTGAATGAGTTTGGAATTGATGTTAAGATAAAGAGAATTGATTTTAGTTTCATAATGGAAAGAATGAGAAATATAATCAACAGAGAAATTGAGCAGATAAAAAGGACTCTAAAATAATCTCCTAACATTGATTGTTATCAGGAAACTGCTAGTTTTGAATCTCCCTATACATTGAGAGTTGGCAATGAATTAATAAGAGCCAATTTTATAGTACTAGGAATAGATTCAAAGCCTTATATACCGAAGATAGAAAACATTGAAGAAGTAGGTTATTTGACTAGTGATACTTTATTGGAACTTAAAGAAAAACCAAATAGTATTTGTATCATTGGAGGAGGTTATATTGCTACTGAATATGGCCACTTTTTAGCTTCAATGGGATATGATCTGACTTCCTCCACGCATTGAAAAGGTCGAGGGTTAACTTTCCAAAGCGTTTCATCGTTCCCCTCAATTGATTCGTAGCTACATCTCGCATATGAGGAGCAGTAAGGTGGCACAGAAAACCACCCCCATATATATTTCTCAGAATCCCAAATAAAATGGCGATCCTCATTGAAAAATAAAATAAAAGGCATGTTGTATGCTAAATGCTCCTCCTCAGTCCCATAAAGCCATCTATCGAGCTTAGGAGGAACGTTGCTGAATTTCCTAAAAGAAATTTATAAAATAACTATTTAAATCTATTCATTCCAGCCATAAAGGGCGAGGCTTTCAATTGTGTAAATGAATATTTGGAAACAAGCCAACCCAATGTTTGGGCATTAGGAGATGCTGATGGAAAATTTATGTATAAACATGTAGCAAATTATGAGGCTGAAATTGTATACTATAATCCTGTTGAAGGGAAAAAAATTAAAGTGGATTATCATGCAATACCACATGCAGTTTTCACATATCCTGAGATAGCAAGTGTAGGGTTAAAAGAAAAAGAGGCTCTTGAAAAATTTCAAAGAGATGAACTAGCAATAGGCTTCTATAAATACGAAGATACAGCAAAGGGAGAAGCTATGAATGCAAAAAATTATTTTGTTAAAGTAATTAGTCAATTTAAGAACAAATCAAATTTTAGGAGCTCATATTATAGGCCCTTATGCCTCCGTCCTAATTCAAGAAATTATCAATCTGATGTATGTAGAAAGAAGAAGCTTAAATTATATGTTAAGTTCCATGCGTATTCATCCCTCATTATCTGAAGTTGTTCATCGTGCTTTCTTCAATTTGATGACAGTGGATGATTATCATCATTTCCTAAGGCATTTTTATGAAGATTTAAAGGATTAGCCATACGTTGGATCGAATTCTTTTATTATAATTGGTACCTCTTTTATTAGATCACTTGAGTTTATTTGGTTTCCATATTTTTCTACAGCCTTTCTTCCAGCAATGCCGTTTATATATGCTGCGGCTAATACTGACTCATAAACTTTTTTCGTCCTTGCAATCAGTCCTGCACAGAGACCTGTCAAAACGTCTCCAGTTCCTCCAACTGTCATTGCCTGAATTCCAGTTCTGTTCAATTTGAACCTTCTGCCATCGCTTATTATATCAATATGTCCTTTCAATAAGATGATTACATTGAGTTTTTCAGCATTTTCTTTAACTTGATTTATCCTTTCTTCCAAATTTGTTAGAGGGGCAGGTTCAACGCCTGTTAATATTTTAAATTCTCCTGCATGAGGTGTATAAACACATGTAATTCCTTCTTTCCTTTCTTTTGCTATGTTTGTTTTAAGCGCATCAGCATCCACCACAAGCATCTTTTTATATTTTTTTGCAATGTCGAAAACCGTTTTTATACCCTCCTCCACATTTTGTCCCAATCCTGGCCCAATGGCGATGCAATCCGCTTTTTTAATAAATCTTTCATATTCTAAAATAGCATTCGGTTCCAAGCTATCTCCTTCGTAAGGTAAAACTATTAAATCAGGTGTATAAGATCTAATTGAAGGAGCTATCGAATTTGGTACCATTAAAAAAACTAAATCAACTCCACTTCTCAATGCAGCTAAAGAAGTAAATAAAGGAGCACCATGGTAAATTTTAGACCCTCCTATTACTAAAACAGTACCATTATCTCCCTTTTTGGAAAAAGGATCTCTAGGACTTAACAAGTATTTTACGTTTCCTCTTCCAACGTAAGTTTCAGCTTCAGGTGGTATTCCTATATTAGCTTCTATGATTTCAGCATTAAAGGGTAATTTTTCTAATCCTTTTTTAGCTCTATGCATTGTTATAATAACATCCGGTTTTGCATAGATAGAGCCATGTTTGCCTGTTGTTGGATCTATTCCAGTTGGTATGTCAATCGAAATCTTAAGACATTTAGCTTCATTGAAAAATCTAACAAGCCTTGCAATTTCGCCTTTAAGCTCTCCCCTTATTCCGGTTCCTATTAGAGCATCTATTACTACATTCGATTCTTCTAATTCCTTTAATATTTCACCATCGCTTAGATCCCTTGAATTTAAAATCTCTATATTTAAATTGAGATTTTTTAGAATATTGAAATTAACAGAAGCTTCAAATGCCTTTATGTTTTCTTCTTTATCTGAAAGGATTACTTTTATTTTATAGCCAAAATAGGCTAGCTGTCTGCTTGTAGCAAAACCATCTCCTGCTTTATTTCCAGTTCCTGCAAAAACTAATACTTTTCCTACTTTACTCCTGTTTTTTATAAAGTTTGAAATATTAGAAGCAGCATTTTCCATCATCATTAATCTGCTAATTCCAAGTTCAACAGCATTCTCCTCTATAGCTAATATTTCCTCAAGTGTTAACATATTAAAAAAATAAGAAATGTTTTTTAAAAAGTAAATATTTATATTCCTTTAATTTTCAAAATTTTTATGGTTAACTGTCCAAAATGTGGTGCAGAAGTGGATAGGCCTCAGAAAACTTGGGTGCTTGCCCCAAAGGGGAAAAAATCTCAAACAATTGGTTTGTATAGATGCAGTAAATGCGGTACCTATTTTAGAAAGGCTGTTAAAGTTGGTTAGGATAATTTTGGAATAAATTTAAATATACACTGACTTTATATTTTATAAGTTGAGACAATGCCCGTTGATCCTTTAATAGCGATAGCAGCTGCAATAGTAATGGCAGGAGGTCTAATAGGAACTGGAATTGCGCAACAGGGTATAGGAGCAGCAGGTATGGGTATAATTGCTGAAAAACCTGAAAAATTCGGTCAAGTTTTATTCTTCTTTGTAATTCCAGAAACACTTTGGATAATAGGTTTCGTCCTTGGTATAATACTGTTGTTGCAGATATTCTAAATTTTTTCAATGTCATTTGAAGCGTTACTCCAAGAACTCAATGAAAAACATAAAAAAGATGTAGAAGCACTAATTAAGGAATACGATCAAAAAAAAGAACAAGTACTTAAGCAAGGTAATGAAGAATTTAACAGAATAATAAATCAAGCTAAAATACAATCAAAGTTTGCCTATGAAAGGGAATATATAAAAAGAGTTGGAGCTGCAAAATTAAAAGCTAAAAGAATAATATTTGAAGCTATTCAAGAAATGCTAAGAAACAATATGAACAATCTTTTTGAAGCATTAAAAGATTACGTATCAACAAAGAATTATCTCGAAATCCTTAATTTAATGATCAACTATGCAAGAGAAAAACTTGGTGAAGAAATTTACATAAAATGCAGAGATGAGGATAAGAAGCAAATTGAGAAGTTAGTTAAAGGTAAAATAAAAGTTGAAGGTGGATTGAATTGCATAGGAGGCTTTATTGCATATAAGCTTGATAACTCAGCATATGTTGATCTAACTTTAGAAGAGATTATAAGACTTAACGAGGAGAAGATAAAAAGCCAAATCATTGAGAAATCGTAATGAGCAGTTTACAGTATGCTTCTGCTTTAGGTAGATTAAAGGCTCTCTCTCTTAATTTTTTAACAAGGGAAAAACTGATTTCCTTAGCAAAGGTTAAGAATGTAAATGAAATAGCTGTTGAACTTCAATCTACATGGTATAGGGAGGAGATAGAAAAAGCTTCAGCCGCATATAAACCTCCTGAATCTGTTGAAATAGCTTTGAACGAGCATCTAATGAAAATGAATAGGTTATGTCTTAATTTGATGCCCTATGCAAATAATGCTATTAAGTTCTATCTTTCAAAGTGGGATATTCAAAACATAGAACTGATAATAGCAGCAAAATATATGAAGAATCCTTTAAAAGAATCTGAAAAGTACTTTATTTCTCCAAGAGAAATTCCTGTAATATTTGAAGGTCAATTGATTCCTTATGCCGATTTAAAGACCATGATCGAACTGCCAGATATTCAATCTGCTGTAAACTATTTAGTAAAATTTCCACACGGTCCAATTTTAATGCAAAATATAAACGAGTTCATAAAAACAGGCGATATAGGGATTCTTAGTTCAGCTTTAAAAAAGAACTATTATGAAAAGCTTCTATGGGAACTTAGATTCTACAGAGGTGATGAAGGAGTATTAAGAGAATTCATCAGAGCTGAAATTACGAAGCAAAACTTGATTTCCTATGCAAAATCTAAAATTTTCAAACTCAGTCCTGAGATTTTGTCTAAACATTTGATAGAAGGCGGCTTAGTTAGTACAAACATTTTTACTGATGCGTTATCAACTGAAAATGATGAAGAAATAATAAAAAAGGTTAAAGATTATTTTGATTTGCAGCAGGCCTTTAGCAAATTTCACAAAAACTTCGATATAAGTGAGTTCGAAATTGAATTAGATAAATTGATTTATAATGCATATCTTCCAAGGTTAAGATCCTTTAAAGTATCTTTGCTTTTCATTTTTTGGTTCATAATCATGAACGAAGTTGAAAGATTAAACATACGTAGAATTTTATACGGAAAGTATTATAACTTGGATGAAAGCTATATAATATCAATTATAATATAATGAGTTCACAAAGACTTAAGCAATTTGTAGGAAATATCGCAGTAGTAGGTGAAAGAGAATTAGTAATAGGCTATAGAATGCTGGGTGTTGAAGATACATATATAGTTTCTAAGGAAAATGCATCAAAAATTATACAAGACTTAATAAACAGCGGAAAGTATTCATTAATAATAATCAGCGGTGAGATAAGAAAGATGCTGCATCAAAGTTTTGTTGAAAAATTAGAGTCCCTTCTAATTCCTTTAGTAGTATTCTTACCATCGACAAAAGAGGAGGAAGAGGAGCCTCTTGCAGAATTGGCAAAAAGAATTTTAGGTGTTGATATATTAAAGAGGAAGTAAAAATGTCAAACTACGGAAGAATTGTACGTGTTGCAGGACCTGTAGTAACTGCAGAAGGTTTGGAAGGGGCAAAAATGTTCGATGTAGTCAAAGTAGGAGAACTCAATTTAATCGGAGAGATAATAAGAATTCAAGGAAATAAGGCAATGATTCAAGTTTATGAGGATACAACTGGTTTGAGACCTGGCGACGTTGTTATTAATACGGGGTTGCCTTTATCTGTTGAACTTGGACCTGGATTAATTTCTTCAATCTTTGATGGAATTCAAAGACCTTTAGACGTTATAAGGACAAAAGCAGGAGATTTTATAACAAGGGGAATTTTAATTCCTCCCCTAGATGAAAGTAAGAAATGGGATTTCAAGCCTACAGTTAAAAAAGGTGATGAAGTTGAAACTGGATCAATAATAGGAGAAGTTCAAGAAACACCTTTAATTAAACATAAAATAATGATTCCTTTTGGTTTGAGGGGTAAAATAAAGGAAATATATGAAGGAAATTTCACCATAAGAGACCCTGTTGCAATATTAACTACAAAGGAGGGCAAAGATGTAGAAATATTTATGTCACAGAAATGGAGGGTAAGAATTCCAAGACCTTTCATAAGAAAGCTCCCTCCAGATATTCCTTTAATAACGGGTCAAAGAGTTATTGATACGTTTTTCCCTGTAGCAAAAGGAGGTACAGCATGCATTCCAGGTCCTTTTGGATCAGGCAAGACTGTTACACAACAACAACTTGCAAAATGGTCTGATAGCAACGTAATAGTATATGTAGGGTGTGGAGAAAGAGGTAATGAAATGACGGAAGTTTTAACAACTTTTCCAAAGTTAACAGATCCTAAATCTAAAAGACCCTTAATGGAAAGGACAATTCTTGTTGCGAACACTTCAAACATGCCCGTAGCTGCAAGGGAGGCTAGCATATATACTGGTATAACAATGGCCGAATACTACAGAGACATGGGATATGATGTAGCTTTAATGGCAGATAGTACTTCAAGATGGGCTGAAGCTTTAAGGGAAATTTCTGGTAGGCTTGAGGAAATGCCTGGTGAGGAAGGATATCCTGCTTATCTTGCAAGAAGGCTAGCTGAATTCTATGAGCGTGCAGGGAAAGTTGTTGTTCTATCTCCAGATCAAAGAATAGGATCAGTTACCATCGTTGGAGCTGTTTCTCCTCCAGGAGGAGATTTTTCAGAACCCGTTTCACAGAATACTTTAAGAGTTACAAGGGTTTTCTGGGCTCTAGATGCAAGCTTAGCTGGTAGAAGACATTTCCCAGCCATCAATTGGTTAACGAGCTATTCATTGTACGCAGAAAGTCTATCTGATTGGTACAGAAAAAATGTTGCACAGGATTGGCCTGAAATCAGGAATGAAGCTTTGGCAATATTGCAAAAGGAAGCTGAATTACAAGAAATTGTTCAATTGGTAGGCTACGATGCTCTTCCTGAACCGGAAAAAGGTATTCTTGATATTGGTAGAATGATAAGGGAAGATTATTTGCAACAAAGTGCTTTCGATGAAGTTGATACATATTGTTCAATAAGAAAGCAATACATGATTCTTAAGTCGATAATAATGTTTGGAAAGAAAGAATTGGAAGCAATAAAGAAGGGTGCTTTGGCTTCACAAGTTTCATCCTTACCTGTTAAAGAAAAAATATCTAGACTTAAATGGATACCTGAAGAAAAAGTAGAAAAATTGTTCACAGAGATCTTTACAGAAATGGACGAACAGTTTAATAACTTAATACAACAAGTATTATTACAACAATGATCCCCGTCTCTTACAAAAGTATTTCTCAGGTAACAGGACCACTTTTATTTGTTGAAAAAGTAAAGGATGCAGCCTACGGTGAAATAGTTGAAATAACGAATGCTTTGGGTGAGAGATTAAGGGGACAAGTACTTGATACAAGAGAAGATCTTGCAATAGTTCAAGTATTTGGCTCTACTATAGGTTTGGATACAAAATCAACTTCTGTCAAATTCCTTGGAGAAACACTACGAATATCCGTATCAGATGAAATGTTAGGAAGAATTTTTGATGGGATAGGAAATCCTAGAGACAATGGTCCACCCATAATTTCAAAGCATAAGGTTGATATTGTAGGCTCAGGAATAAATCCATACGCCAGAGAAGAACCTTCAGAATTCATTCAAACTGGTATTTCCGGTATAGATGGAATGAACACTCTTGTAAGAGGCCAAAAACTTCCAATTTTCTCCGGTTCAGGTTTACCTCATAATACTTTAGCTGCACAAATAGCAAGACAAGCAAAGGTTCTTACCACTTCTGAAAGCTTTTATGTAGTTTTTGCTGCAATAGGAATAACTAGCGAAGAAGCAAATTTCTTCATTAGAGAATTCCAAGAAACAGGATCGCTTGAGAGAACAGTTTTATTCTTAAACTTATCTTCAGATCCTTCAATGGAAAGAATTCTTACACCTCGTTTGGCATTGACAACAGCCGAATTCTTAGCATATGAGCTTGAAAGTCATGTGTTAGTTATTCTGACAGACATGACAAACTATTGCGAAGCTTTGAGAGAAATATCTGCTGCAAGAAATGAGGTTCCAGGAAGAAGAGGCTATCCTGGTTACATGTATACGGATCTTGCAACAATCTACGAAAGAGCTGGAAGAATAAAGGGAAGGAAGGGTTCTATAACTCAAATACCTATATTGACAATGCCAGCTGATGATAAAACACATCCTATACCTGATCTTACAGGGTACATAACAGAAGGTCAAATATATTTAAGCAGGGAGCTTGAAAGAGCTGGAATTTATCCTCCTATAGATGTTCTTGAAAGTTTATCCAGGCTAATGAATCAAGGAATAGGCCCAGGAAAAACTAGAGAAGACCACAGAGCGTTGGCTGATCAACTTTATTCTGTTTACGCACAAGGAAAGGACATAAGGGCTCTCGTAGCAATAGTAGGAGAAGAAGCTTTAAGCGAAACAGATAGAAAATACTTAAGGATAGCTGAGGATTTCGAAAGGAGATTCATAAACCAAGGAGTAATGGAAGATAGAAGCATAGAAGAAACTTTAGATTTGGGTTGGTCTATATTGGATCCCTTATCAGATTCGGAGTTGAAAAGGATAAAGCCTGAGTTGATTGAAAAATACAGAAGAAAAAGAAGAATGATGGCTGAAGAAAAAGTTCAAGCTTTAACCTAAAATGCCGAGGGTATTCAACGTTAAGCCTACAAGGATGGAATATTTGAGAACAGTAAGAAGAATTGCTATAGCAAGGAAAGGTTTAAAGCTTTTAAAATTGAAAAGGCAAGCTCTAATTCTTGAATTTTTCAATCTAAGCAAGAAGATAGCCGCATTAAGAAGTGAATTAAGGGAAAAAATAATTAAAGGTTATGAAGCTGTTCATAAAGCTGAAATGTTAGCAGGAGTTTTAAGAATTGAATATGAAGCCCAACGAATTCCTAAGCTCAGAAAAGCCAAGATTAGAACTAAGAATGTAATGGGTGTAAAGCTGCCTGAATTGGAAGTTGAGGAAACTTTTAAAGAAGCATCAGATTTTATTCTTGAACTTCCTCCTTCAATAACACAAGTTATTATGAACTTTAGGGATATTCACAAATCTATTATTGAAGTAGCTGAAAAAGAAACAGCTTTGAGAAAACTTTTAATTGAAATAGATAAAACCAAAAGGAGATCCAATGCTATAGAAAACATATTGATTCCAAGACTTATAGCTACAGCCAAATACATTAAGCTAATGTTCGATGAAATGGAAAGAGATAACTTCGTTAAATTAAAGTTTGTTAAAACAAAAGTATTAGAGAGATAGTATGCCAGAACAGAAAAAGCGCTACGGAATACCTAAGTATTACTATTGGGCTAAAAATCCTCCTAAATTAAGAACAGGTTTTGTAAACGAAGCACAGAAAAAATTCTTTTATATAATGATAATATCTTGGGCAATTAAGGTTTCAGCCTTTGCTATACTCCTCTTTGTTCTGTATTATCTTAATATAATTTAGTTAAATATGGCTCAAGATTATTTGAAAATTCTTAAGACGATAAAAGAAATTGAGGAGAAAAATAAGCAGGAATTAGAAAATTTAAAAAATAAACTTGAAGCTGAACTTAACGAAACTTATAATAAGTCTAGAATTTTGATTGAACAAGCAAAAAAGGAGGCTGAAAAAATAATAAATGATGCAATAAACGAAGCTATAAAAAAAGCTGAAGAAAAGGAAAAGAAATACTTATTCGAGGCTGAAGAGGAAAAGAAAAAAATTTTATCTAAAAATATAAGCAAAGAGAAGCTCATAGAAATTGTTGAAAAGATAGTTTTAGAATCCTTAAAGTAAAATGTTCAAACCTGAGCCGATGCAAAAGATTGTAGTTATTGGAATTTCAGATTTCTTACCAAAGACTCTATCTTTACTTCATGATCTTAAAGTAGTACAAATAGAGCCTATAAAAGATGAAATTCTAAAGCTCGCTAAGCTACAATCGCAACTAGATATCGGAAAAATTGTAGCTGAAGAATATCTAAGAATAAGAGCGCTTAAAACTGCTTTGCCCCCAAAGCCTGTAAAGGAAAAAAGAAAATTTTCAAACATAGATGAGGTTCTTGAAGTATGCAAATCCGTAAACATTGATGATGTTGTATCACAGATAAAAAAAGAACAAAGTGAAATTCAAGTGAGAATAGAGCAACTTAAAAACATATTGGAAATAGCCAAAAATCTATCGTATATCAATGAAGATTTATCCATATTCACAACATCATCAACAAGTTCTTTCTTTGCAATTCTTAAAAAAGAAAATTTTGAAAAAATAAAGGATTTCATGAAAAAGCTTAATGCAAATGTTGTATATAATGTAAGCGAAGAAAAGGATAGACTTAAGGTCATTTTTATAGTAAACAATAAAGATCTTGAGAAGTTCGGTTCTGCAATCCAAAAAGTCGAAGCCAAATTTTATGAACTTAATAACTTGAAAGGCACTCCTAAAGAGATAATTGATAACTCACAAAAAGAGATATCTAAATTACTCAAAAGGGAAAATGAGCTTAAAGAAAAGCTTAACGATTTGGCAGATAAATATTATTCGATTTTATTAATCATTGAAGAACAGTTATCTATTGAACAAAAGAAAATAGAAGTATTAACACAGTTAGCAAGAACTGAGAATGTTTTTATAATAGAGGGTTGGGTTCCAAAAAAGAGATTAGATTTATTGAAAGAATCTATCGAAAAAATTTTCCGAGGAAGAGTTTTAGTTTTTGAGAAGGAAGATAAGGAAAATCCCCCAACATTAATGTCGAATCCTCAAAAACTCAAATTTTTTGAATCTTTCATAAGGTTTTATTCTCTTCCTCAACCATACGAATTTGATCCTACATTTGTTTTTTCGCTTATTTTCCCTATTTTCTTTGGATTGATGTTAGGGGATGTTGGTTACTCAGTTCTAATAATTTTGATTTCCTATTGGATTATAAGAAGGGTAAAATATGGGGGTAAGACAATAGTACCTGCATGGATAAGAAGATTTGCAAGGAACATTTTCAGGCCATCAGCTTTTGCAAAAATAGCCAGAGCAATGCTAGTTGGAGGTTTCATTGGTATAATATTTGGATTTTTATTCAATGAATACTTTGGCTTTAAGCTAAATCAATACCTTTTCATTTATCTTAATGAGAATTTTAATCTACATCTTCCTGAAGATGGTACTTTTATAGAACCGCTAGCAAGTTATGGGTTGAAAACTTTATTACTCATAAGCGGATACTTTGGCTTATCTTTAGTATCTCTGGGACTAATTGCAGGATTTTTAAATTATTTATGGATTAACGAAAAAAGGCATGCAATAGGTAAATTAGGATGGCTTTTCGTTGCATGGGGCATTTCATTGATAGGATTATCATTACTTAAAAGACAGCCAATTTCCTTAGGAAACTTTTTCATCGATCTTTACATAGCTTTGATAATTTCTGGACTACTTATGATTTCATTAGGAGAAGGAACAAGCGCAATTATTGAACTTCCATCAATAATAAGTCACATACTTTCATATACAAGGCTTGTAGGAATACTGCTAGCCTCAATAGTTTTAGCATCAGTTATTGATAGGATTTTCTTAAATAGCATATATGCAGGATTTTTCAACGCAATTATAGGGACAGTTGTTTTAATAATTGGGCAGGGTTTTAATTTTGTTATAGCCCTTTTTGAACCTGGAATACAAGGCGCACGACTTTTGTATGTAGAATTCTTTTCCAAATTCTTTAAAGGCGGAGGAAGACCTTTTCAGCCTTTTGGCAGCCAAAGAAAGTATACTCTTAATGAAATAGATGTTGAAGAGTTATTGAGTAAGAAGACTTGATTTATATATAAGTTAATTCTAAAAAGTAATGGAAAATGGGCGGTAAAGGAAAAAAAGGAATATCACAACTTGCTAAAAGACAAGAAAAGGCTATGAAGGAAGCTCAGAAAAAAGAAAGACCAAAAACTCCAGAGAAGAAGGAAGCTCAAAGAACGATCCCTGTGGCAGATTTATCAATTCTAGAGAATATAAAGAAAGATCTAAAAAGTTTTGAATATCTTTCTTCATGGGTGGTGTCATCTAGATACAATGTGACCCAGGGAGAATCAAAGCGTATACTTCAAAGATTAGAAAGTGAAGGTCTAATAAAATCAGCTTTCAAATCATCCAGAAATCCTATTTATGCAGTTGTTAAATAGTTAAGAGAAAACCTCAGTAAAAGATTTTACTTTTTTATACTGATCCAGCAATTTTTGTGTTGCTGTTACAACACCAAAATCTCTATCCCAAATTATGTATCCTTCATCTTCAAGTTTCCTAAGTACAGGATCTATAACCTTTATCCTTGATTCAAAATCCAATCTAAGTCTAAGCTCACCAACGCTGTAAAACTTTGCAATATATTCCTTAATTTTTTCTTCGACTTCAGTTTGTTCTTTTTTCTCTAAAGGCTTTAAAGTCTTTTCTTCTTTTGGTCTTGGTTTAGTTATTTCAACTTTTTGAGGCAAAGGAAATAAAGGTTCAGACTTTTCCCATCTCCCGATTAATTTTACTTTTCCATTTTCTTCAAGCTCACTTAACAATGTGCTAAGGACCAAATTGCTTGCTCCCTTCTCCTTAGCCCATTTTATTAATTCTTCAATATCAACCGAGCCTTTGCTTTCAATGAATGATAGTAAAGAATCATACAATGAAGCTTCTTTTTTGTTCTGCATAACCTTAATAATAAATTAAAAATTTATTATTTAAATGAGGGATAGTTTTAATTACAAGCTTATACTTGAGGTTCACAACCTAATTAAAGAAGCAAAGGAGAATTTTTTGGTTTATGTTTCGGATGGCTTTTTAAATACTGAGGGAAAGAAAATTCAAATATTAATAATTAGAAAATACGCAAGAGCTTTTAACGACAAAAAATATTTTTCTTATTTAAGAAAAAATAAAGAGGAAGATTTTCTGAGAATGCTAAGATGTATTGAGGAGGAAATTTTAAATTATCTGCCTACTTCTAAATGAAGTATTTTTTCTTTGCTGGCGGAATTATATATAAATAAATTTTATGTGTCCTTCCTGAATCATATACTTCCTCAACCTTTGTTGGTATCCATCCTGGTATTTCAAAATCGTGACTTACAACACGTGCACCAGGTTTAAGTTCTTTTTCCAATTTAGGTTTAAGTTTTTCATTAACACTTGTTAAAAGATAAAGTGTTACAACATCTGCCTCACTAAGTGGAAATTCATATAAGTTTCCCTGTACAATCTGAATTCTATCATTCAAATTCATTTTCCTGATTTTATCTTCAATATTTTTTACAAATTCACTTCTTATTTCTACTCCGATGCATCTTGCTTTAAATTCAGTTGCTCCTATAATTAGAACTCTTCCATCTCCAGCTCCTAAATCTATAACTTTATCTTCAGGTTTTACTTCTGCTAGTTTTAGCATTCTTCTAACAACATTTTCCGGTGTGGGTACAAAGGGCACTTCAGGTATATAATTTCTGTTTGAGCTATTTGTCATTAATCAATAAAAAATATAACATGTCTTAAAAATTTTGTTTTAATTAAGCTTAAATACTGTATGGCAAATATTAGAAATGGTAGAATGGCGTTTAGCCAAGCTTTCATTAGGAGTATGCAAGAATGGGTCACTGAGCAAAAGAAAGTTTTAGAACTGGCTAGGAAAAATATGGATAGTTTTAAAAATGCTGATAGATTAACTTTGTTAATAGCTTCAAGAACTGCATGTCAGCACATTAGCAGGACTATAAAAGGTTTTGAAAACTGGTTGCAGAATCCTGCAATAATAACAGTTATGCCTAAAGAAATGCTACAGGAAATTCATGAAAAAATCTGGAAAATTATGATAGAGTTGATAGAATTTGATGCAAAACATACTGGAGACTTCCTTGAATTTTTGAAAGATAAAGAGAAAGTGGATGTTTCTTCATTACTAATAAGGGAAGAAAAAGAAGATAGAACACCTCCTTATTCTCTTTAAATTCTCCTAACAAAGTAAATTATACCTGCTATCAGTAAAATTAAGCCTATTAAGAGTGTAATATCTCGTGTAATATCGATAGTAGTTGTTACTATACCATTGCTATTTACGGTTATTTCATACAAATTGCTCCATCCTGAAGTATTTGTATATATCCTTACCCCAAAATACGTTAGACCCTTAATTGGTCCTAAAGAAATTTTCAAAACTATAGGATAGCTTTCATTTCCGTTGTAGTAGAAGGTTTGATAGAGAGTTCTGTTTACGTATACCTGAATTATAAGCACTTTTTCATTTGGCAAAGTTACGTTTGAAACTGTTATAATAAACTCGCCTTTAGAAGGGTTTGTATACTGTATACTTACTTGTGGATAGGCATAAACTGAAGGTAAAAAAATCAAAATGATAAGCAATATAGCCAACGATCTTATTCCCATCTTTATTTAAAACTAATAATATTACTTTAATATATGACTATAATTTTCGATGAATCAAACTCCTTTAATAAGCTATTACCGCTAACTTATCTTCGCTCATATTTTGATTTAGTTGTAGGAGCGCTAACTTTAAGAAAAAGAGCTGAAATTTCTGAGATAAATTGTTACTTTGTTAAAAGAAATCCTTTTTATTTAGATGAATTCCAGTCTCAAAATTTTTCCTATGATGATAAAGACATAATAATAAACGAAAGCGTATACATTAGCAACGAAGAGCTAAAAAGAATTAGCAATATCAATGTAAATTCGCACTCTGTGTTTTTAGCAAATGATAGAATAGTAGGATATACTGCAGATTTATTGAATAAAAATGACTTAAAAAGCTCAAATAGAGTAAGCATAAACGCAACAATTCTGGAAAAGCCATACGATGTGATAAGAGTTAACAAGGCCGCTATTCAAGAAGATCTTGTATTTTTAGCAAAATTCTATGAAGAAAAGAAAATTTCAAATAATAAGATAGGAAAATATGGTATCTATTCAAACGGAGATTTTTATATTGAAGACAATGTATTCTTAGATACACGTTCCGGTCCAATTGTAATAGAGGACGGTGCATATATACAAGCTTTTACAAGAATTGAAGGACCTTCATATATAGGCAAAAATGCTCAGATCGTTTCTTTTTGTAACATTAGAAAAAGTTACATAGGAAATCATTGCGTAGTAGGTGGTGAATTAAGCAATTCAATAATATTGGATTATACAAATAGCAGGCATTCTAGCTACATTGGCGATTCCTACATTGCAACGTGGGTTAATATAGGGGCTCATACAGTAACTTCAAATCTTAAGCATACTTATGGCATTATAAGGTATGATGATCTAGGTAAAATATATCAAACAGGACTGACAAAATTTGGCGCAATAATTTCGGATTTCTCTAAAACTTCGATAGGATGTTTAATATTGAGCGGAAAGTCTACAGGTTTTTCTTCTATAGTTAATTTTTTACAAACAAAAAGTATTCCTAGCTTTACTATTTGGCAGGGAATGAAAGAAGAAGCCTATGAGTTTTATTTCGATTCTGCTGTTGAAACAGCTAAAAGATACATGAGTAAAAAAGGCGTTGATTTTACTTATTCGTTGTATAAAACTTTTCAAAAAATTTATGAAGCAACTAAAGAGGATAGATTAAAATTCAACGCTAAAAAGGAAACTTTGAGGTTTTAATTCACTCAAATTGTATATCATAGCTTACATTTTCTAAATCTTCACTCTTTATTGATCCTTTTCCATCTGCATTTATGATTAGGTTTAAGATTTTAAGTGTAGCAGAAATATCCTCTTTATTATCCTCAAGCAAATCCTTCAAATTTCCTGCATAGATTTTGACTTCCTTTATGCTTTTACTCAAAGGAATTCTATTTCTTACTTTTATCCTTCTTAACTCTGCAATCACAGAAATTACTATGTCTCCTTTTTTAATTTTTTCATCATCGTATTGATTTTCAGAAGGATAGCTTTGCAGGTGTATTGAATCTTTCTTTTCAATGAAACCATATATCTCTTCGGTTACATGTGGTGCAAAAGGTGCCAATAAAAGCAAAATTTTATGTAATGTTTTCCTCAAAACAAGGAAGGCAGCTTTATCCTGTTTTGCGGTTCTATGTTTTATTGCTTCAAGATATTGGTCACAGAATTTGTTCCATACAAATGTCCTTATTTCGTTTATTGCTTCAAAGAAGTTGTATTCTTCCAAAAACTTATTTACATTATTTATGGTTTTTTGTAGCAAATTCAGAATCCATGAATCTATTAAATTTTTAATTTCAACTTCTTTTTCATCAACTTCGTTAGTATAGGTTAAAACGTATTTTGCAGCATTCCAAAGCTTTATTAGAAATCTCCTGTTGAAATCAAGATCTTCAAATCTAACAGCTATGTCAGATCCTGTTTTAACAGAACCAAGAGCCCATAATCTAAATGCGTCGCAACCGTATCTGCTAAATAATTCATCTAAGGGAATAACATTTCCGTAACTTTTATGCATCATTCTTCCATCCGTACCCTTAACCATTCCATTTATAAGTGCAGTTTTAAAAGCTGGCAGATTAAATAGGATTAGATGTCTTAATAAAAGATAATAGTCCCATGTTCTGATTATATCGTATCCGTTAGGTTGAAGATCCGAAGGTAAAAGTCTTGGATCAAAATTATCTGGCCATCCTGCATGTATTGCACATGTCATACTTGAATCAAACCAAGTATCCAATACATCCTTTTCTCCTTCAAATTCTTCATGTCCGCAATTTGGACACCTATTTATTTTAGGCTTATCGATGCGTGGGTCGACGGGTAACCAATCTTCTTTAGCCAATAATATGTATTTACAGTTTTTACAATACCAAATAGGAATAGGTGTTCCAAAGACTCTTTGCCTTGAGATGACCCAATCCCATGTTAGGGAGTTAACCCAATCTTCAAGACGTTTATATTGGAAGGGCGGTATCCATTTTATTTCTTTTGCCATCTTAAGTAACTCATCGTTTAATTTTATTGAAGATACAAACCATTGTTCTTTTTCTATTATTTCAACGTTTGTATGGCATCTCCAACATTTACCAACTTCACTGACGATTCTTTCTTCTTTTACTAATAGATTTTGTTTTCTTAACTCTTCTACGATCTTAGTTCTTGCATCTTGTATTTTTAATCCATATATTGGTTCAAATTTGCTATCCTTTATCCTTCCGCTTTCATCAAATATAACATTTATAGGCAAATTGTATCTAGCTTGTATTTTAACATCCCTTTTATCTCCAAAAGTACAAACCATCATAGCACCTGTACCAAAGTTCATATCGATCTCATTTGAGTAAATGAATGGAACCTTAGTTTTATATAAAGGAACTTCCACAAGCATATTTGAATATTTTGTGTATCTTTCATCGTTTGGATTCGCAGCAACTGCCACACACGCTCCTAACATCTCAGGTCTGGTAGTAGCAATGAGAAGATCTTCATTGTTTTCAAGTTTAAACTTAATGTAGTATAGCGATCTAGTTTCTTCAGAATATTCTACTTCAGCCTCTGCTATTGCAGTTTCACATCTAGGACACCAGTAAATGGGATGCTTTCCTCTATAAATATAACCTTTTTGAAAGGTTAACAAAAAAGATAACTGTATTTTTCTAACATAATCCTCATTCATCGTATAATACAATAGATCCCAATCAAAAGAAATTCCAAGCCTCTTGAATGACTTTATCATATCGTCAATCCATATCTTTGTATAGTATATACACGCATCATTGAATTCTTTCCAGTTTAGTTCGTTTTTATTTTTCTTTAAAATTCTCTCAACCCTTACTTCGGTTGGCAATCCATGACAATCAAATCCTATAGGGAAATGAACGTTATAGCCTTTCATCCTTTTATATCTAGCTACCGCATCACAGTAAACATAGTTTAATGCATTTCCAGGAGTAATTTCCCCAGATACATAAGGAGGCGGAGTATCAATTGCAAAAACAGGTTTATCTTTATTGCTTTTATCATACTTGTATATCTTGTTTTCAAGCCAATATTTTTGCCATTTTTCTTCTATAGCTTTATGATCGTAATCCTTCAAACTTATCCTTTTTTCAACCATGTTCTAACTTAATATCATAAATTGGGGCAAACATTCTTAAAGATTAATTTATGCAGATTAAAAATTATTCAAAGAACAGAAGTTTCATATCTCAAGACTGACGCATAGGTTTAAATAATTATTTCCAATAATTTTAGTTTGAGTTTCCGTGAGGTTCTTCCTAAGATTTATCAGAAGCCTAACAGAACTTAGGAAGCGGTATTCAACTTTAATATTATTATTAAATTTTTCAAATATTGAATCCTTATCTGTATTCAGATTATGGTTTGATAATTCTTATTTATGCTTCTTTTTATTTAATCCATTTTATATGAAGGAAGCTTCGAGTTTCAAGGTTGTCCATAAAATGAGGAATGTAGATTTGAATCAATGGAGGTAACCATGGGCTTTAAAATAAAATTCTCTTCCTCTAGAAACAAGTAGAGGTAAGATAGAGTTGTGCCGAGTAATGATGAAATTTATCGGCTGATTTCAAATAGGACTGTTAGATTAACAATTTCATTGTTGGCAGAGAAAGGTCCGCTTCGTGCAACTCAACTTATAGAATTAATAGGTTGTTCTCCTGGTACTTTTTATGACGCTTTAAAAAAGATGCATGATATCATCAAGAAAAAAGATGATGGAAGTTACACTTTAACCGACAAAGGGATTGAGTTATACCATATGATCATAAATCAAGGAGCAAAGGATCAAAAGGATTACATTACCAAATTTACTTTATCTTTGCCGTATTTATTTCCTATCCCTTTATTTTCTAAACTCAGTAAATTGCCAAAAAGGATTTTGATCAGTATATTTGGATTACTTTTAGTTTTCAATATTTTCATTTTAATTTATAGCCGAGTAATTTTGATTTTATATTTTCCTTTATTGATTAATTTTGATATACCATATGATATTTACATAGTTTCATTTTTATCTAATTTTTTATTTGTTTTTTCGATTTCTTATTTTCTTCTAATTATCTTTGGATCCAACATTGATTTTTTAAGGTATTTATTCTGTTTTCCGATAACTTTTTTACCATCTGTTATTTTCAGTCTAACTATATCCATATTTAATTACAATTTGGGTTATCCCCTTGAAATATGGATAGGCTTTCTTCCTTTGATTATAGCAGCCTCTTTTCTAATTTCGCTTATATATTCACAAAGCAAAATAAAGATGGAATTATGCTACATTACCGTTTTCATAGTTGTAATAGTTAGTTTAGCTATTTTACAAGCAATTATTACAAATCTTTTATAGTTAATGGATTTCAAAAAGCTGTTGCCTTCATACGATTTTGAAAAGAAAATTGGTATACCTTATTTTATTACAAACACACCAGCATTGAATGGGGTTATAAAATATAAAGTAGATGATTTTTATGTAGAAGAACTTTTTAAGGAATGCATACCTGTAACAAACCATGAATTTTTAAGTAAGCTTTTTCCCAACAAGGGTAATTACCTCTATATTGTTATTCAGAAGAAGAATTATAGCGTAAATGAATTATTGGATTATATCTCCAGCAAGCTGAGAATAAGTAAGAGTTACATTGGGATTTCAGGAATAAAGGATAAAAGAGCAGTAACTGTCCAGTTACTATCTTTAAAAAATATTAAAGCAGAGCATGTAAATATTCTTAATTCGTCGAGGATCAAAGTACTTTCAAGTTATTATTCCTATGGGCCATTACACTTAGGTACTCATGAAGGAAATCGTTTTGTTGTCTCCATAAGGAACATTAAAATTGATAAGGAAAAAGTAAGGAAGATATGCGAAGAATTAAGTAGTTATCTAAAGGGTTACATTCCAAACTACTTTGGTTATCAAAGGTTTGGTATACCTAGGGCTGTTACACATCTGATAGGTAAAGAGTTACTTTTGAACAACTTTAAAAAAGCCATCGATATTATGTTAGGTTATCCTGATCCTTTTGAGCCTGAAGAAATTAGGTTTTTCAGAGAAACTTACGAGAATACAAGGGATTTAAAGCTTTCTTTAAAATATTTACCTGAAAGTTTATATTATGAAAAAATCGTAGTTGAATATTTGCTACAACATCCCGATGATTATGAAGGTGCTATTTCAGCGTTGCCAGCAACATCCATTCGAATGTTCATTGAAGCCTACTCATCTTACATCTTTAATTTGCTACTTAATAAGAGGATGGAACTTGGTACAGAAGTATGTAAGGGAGATTTGATTGCCCCATTGGATGGATTAACTCCGGTAAATTATTGCTGGGAAGCAGGAAAGGAAATTAGTATTGAAAAAGCTGAGGAATTAATATCTAAGGGAAAAGCTACCATTGTTTTACCAGTAATAGGTCATAAAATAAAGTTAGGATTTGGTTACATAAGGGAAAATCTAAATGAAATACTGATTAATGAAGGACTTCGTCTAAAGGACTTCAAGTTTGTAGTAGATTCTAAACCTGTATTTATTAAGGGTTCTTATAGAAGCGTGTTTGTTAAGCTAATAGGAGAACTTAAGTATTACATAGAGGATGATCTTATACTTGAAGGCTGCAATTTAATTCTTGATTTTGGATTACCTAGAGGTAGCTACGCTACTTTAGTTTTACGAGAGTTTATGAAATCCCCTTCAGAAGGTGCTTATATAGGTAAAATTTAATGAAGTCTTTCTTTTAAATAAGAATACAAGTTTTGCATGTAAGAATATATTTCATCGATATTCTTTTCAGCTTTAGATAATCTATTGTTTATTTCATCGATTTGCTTTTTAATGGATTCGGATTCGTTGTTTTTATCCACACTTTTTATATTCGCTAAGTCCTCTTTTATGACACTCATTTCTTTTCTAATCTCTTCCATCTTAACTTCAATTTCTTTTAGCGTTAATTTCCTTGTAGCCATCAAATAATCTTGTAAAAAAATTATTTAAAAGGAATTTTTTTATGAAAAATCCAGATTTTATTTCCCAAGGATTAGATTTTTTTATGAAAAATTCTTTAACACATTTGCAATTTCAAAGCTTATAAGATCGTTTATTAGTACAGAAATTAGCCATGCAGACAATGAAATGAAGGAAGCTGTAATAAAACTAATCTTTTTTGTTCTGTTCATATAGTAAGCCTGCAATAAAATAGCCCAAAAAGTAGCAATACCGATCAATACTTCAGATAATATTAGCTTATAACTTACAGGAATGTAAACCATCAAAAAAACTAGAAAAGACAGTGCATAGGAAATAACTTTTACCGAAAAACTGTAAAGGAACATTCCGAAATCCTTTTTAGTTTCTAATTTTACCTTAATTAGTTGTATAGTAAACAAAATTGTTCCTACACTTATTAAGGCATCACTTAAATTCAGACTTCCCTGAACTATCGACAGTAAAAATGATTCATTATTCGCACTTCCTAGAGATAATAACTTTACTAAGAATCCAAAGGCAAAATAAAGTACAAGTAATAAAATAGGGCCTACAAAATCTGGATTTATATTGTATTCTATTAGAAAAGATGACGGATTTGAAATAGACCTTACAACTCTTCTATAGAATCTTTTTATTATCCCAATTAAATAGTTCATCAAGCCTTTTGTTTTCCCAATTTTTCGTGAGCTTTGGCTAAATGTCCAGCAGCTAAAGCAGAAAGCAATGAAACTTCGCCAGCCAGTGTAGCTGCGGCTATAATTTCAGCAAATTTCTTTGAATTGGATCCTGGAGGCTCTCCTGAACCATAGCAATTAAGAATTTTTAAACATTCTGCTTGTGTTGGTAAATGAGTTCCTCCACCAACAGTTCCTACTTCTAGCGATGGCAAATAAACACTAACATAGAGATCGCCTTCTTCATCCACTTCTGCATTGCTTATTCCCATAGATGATTCAACGATTTGAGCTGCATCTTGTCCAGTAGCTAAAAATATTCCAGCTATTACGTTAGAGAAGTGTGCATTAAGACCATAGCTATGAACAAAAGCGCTTCCTAGTATATTTTTTCTCATAGCAACATCAGCTGCCTCCTCAGGTGTGGTCTTTAGTTTTCTTTTAACGACTTCTCTAGGAATTGTTGCCTCAGCTATTACTGTTTTACCTCTGCCTAAAATCCAGTTTATTGCGCTGGTTTTTTTATCTGTACAAAGATTTCCGCTTAATGCTAGTATTTTAACATCTTTATTGTTCTCAATTATGTATTGTGTAGCCAAATCTGAGGCAATAGTAACCATGTTCATTCCCATTGCATCACCTGTATCTGCTTCGAATCTTAACCAAAGATTTTTGCCGATAATCCAATGCTTGATATCTTTAAGCTTTAAATGTTTAGATTTGCTTTCAAAAACTTCTTTTATCTGTTTATAATGTTCTTTAATCCATTCCAAGACTTCCAAAGCATGTCTAATATTCTTTACTTTTAAAAGCGGAGCCCTACTCATTTTATCGTCTATTATTTTGGTATAAACGCCACCTCCTTCGTTTAAAGCTGAGCATCCTCTGTTTACACTAGCTACTAAAGCTCCTTCAGTTGTAGCAATAGGAATATAGAAATCTCCGTTTGCGTAATCACCTTTTACTTTTAAAGGACCAACTATTCCAACGGGTATTTGAACGCATCCTATACTGTTTTCAATGTTTCTATTCAAAGTCAAGTTTAAATCTATCGAATAGTTTCCTATATGATCCATTCGAATGCCTGTTTTTCTTTCAATAAACTTCCTTCTTATTTCTGCAGCCTTGTTAACGTCTTTAGTAAGTTTCTCAATTTCATACAGCTTTATTTCTCCACTATCTAGTTTACTGATAAGCTCCAATTCCATTGTATGTTATATAACATTAAAAGAAATATCTCTATATTCTATTATAACACGTGGAAGTTTTAGTTGTTGGTTCAGGTGCTGCCGGCATTGAAGCATCTATTAGTGCTTCAAAATTAGGATTAAAAGTCACAATTATAGATAGTTATGATTTTGGAGGTAACTACCTTAATAAAACATGTATTCCATCCAAATTGCTATTGAGCTTTCTAAGAAAAAGAAATTTTGAAGAAGCTAAGGCTTTAGCAAAGCAAAAAGTTTTAGAGTATAAAAAGAAAAATTTAGAACTATTTGAGAAATACGGAATTGAATATTATAAAGGCAATTTCTTTGCGACAGATTCGAAATTTAAAGTTCATACTCAAATGCCTGTAAAAGATTTCAGAAAAGTTATCCTTTGTAATGGAAGCATTCCTATTGTCCCAAATATTAAAGGTAAGGATTTTCTTGATTTTTCAACGAACATTATTGATATTAAAGAAGTACCAGAAGAAGTATGTATCATAGGCGCTGGCCCAGAAGGTGTAGAAGTTGCCGAAATTTTTTCTTTGATTTCTTCAAAAGTTTATTTAGTAGAAAAGAAAAATAGAATACTTGCATTAGAAGATTCAGATTTATCACATTTTTATTCTGGCATATTGAAAGGAAAAGGAATACATCTTGTATTAAACACTTCTGTTTTGGGCATAAAGAAAGCAGATAGAAATTATAAAGTAGTGTTAGAAAACGGTAATGAAATAAAAGTTAATAAAGTTATAAGCTGTGTTGGCTGGAGGTCAAATTATGATGGGATTGAAAGCTTGTTGAAAAACGGAAGGTTAGAAGTTAACGAAAATCTTCAAATAAATGATATGTATTTTGCTGCAGGTGACGTAGTAAAGGTTTCAAGCGCAAATATAGCAAAGTTTCAAGGAAGAATTGCTGGAAAAAATGTGGCTGGTATGAATATTAAAATCATCGACGAAAAAACCATTCCGCATACAATATTTACATCTCCTAAAATATCAACAGTGGGTTTGAAAGAAAAAGATGTTATTAGCCCAGAAAAAGTAAAAATAATAAAATTTACTGATGTAGATTTCAAAGAAATTTTTTCCTTAGATGATTTTTATCTTAAGCTTATAATAAAAGATGACAAAATAATCGGAGCAGCAAGCATTTCTGAAAAAGCCGATGAAATAATTAATTTCTTTTCATTCTTACTAAAACAAAACGTAAAAGTTTCTGAACTTGAATCTTATATTCCTACAAAACCTTCAATATTTGAAGAAATTATAGATAAATTAAACTACCATTTATTTTCTTAATAAGTTATAAAATGCAGCATATGCTCCGTTTCTTGCTCCTCTTTCATTGTCGGATCCCGAGATTATTACTAAGTCCCCATCTTTAAATTGAACTTTGCTGAATAGATACTTAGAACATTCTTTATATTCTTCGTTGAATTCATATCCATCTGGAAAGAACAACTTATTGTATTTATGAACAAGAGTTATAAGAACGTTTGCACCAAATCTTATTGCTATATCCCTTTCCTCTATTCCCTTCTTAATCTTGTCTGATAAGTCAGCTACTACTAGACAGTAATTATGTTCTTGATTGGTCAGTCTTATTGCTATGTCTTTTGGTATTTCAAATTCATCTTTAATATATTTCCTTAATATATCATAAAGTAATTTTCCTTGATCTGTTAAATATACTCCTGATCTTATGGTTTTGATTAAATTAGTGGTCTTCATTCTCTTGATTAGTGTCCTTATACTTCCTTCTCCTAAACCTAGAATTTTAGACAACTTCAAGCGAGATATCAGTTTATGATCTCCTATTAATTTTATCGATTGTATTGCATCTACTACATTAAAGTTCTGTGTACGTAGAGCTTGAGTTGACGCTAAAGCTTCAATTAACTGGATTTCTTCTCTGAACACTATACTTAATATTTTTATATTAATACATATTTTTGATTAGAATTTATATATATTGGATATTACATCCCATATTATATGAATTTAAAATTATTGGTCACTGCTTTATTCGTTTCAACCGCTCTTGCAACAAACTATGCTCTGATATGGATACCAAATCTGACCTCCTCCCCACCCTAAAAGGTTGAGGGTTCCCTTTTAGAGTAGCTCATTGGTTTCCAGCATTGATTCGGAGCTACATCTCGCATCTGCTGGACAGTCGGGAGGATCAGAGCTTCCCCCATTTTATCAGGTTTAAATAAACCTTCATTAAAAGGGTTGCCAGCCCTATATCTGGATTCTATTAAGAATCCTTCATATAATAGAAACAATTGCAACGCTGAATGCTCCTCCCTAAGTCCCATAAAGCCCTCTATCAAGCTTAGGAGGAACGTTGCTGAATTTCCTGAGAAAAATTTAAATTTTAATTATTTAAGCCTTTTCATCCCCGCCCTAAAGGGCGAGGCTTTCATTTATGTAAAGTTGATGGATGCAATTGTAATGCTGACAAGCTATGCCTTTGGATTGTTTTATGGAATATTGGCAGCGGTTTCAATTTGGGCTATTTATGGTTCTCTTAATCCATATGGATTTAATTTCTTAACTTTTTTTATAGTAATTTCAGGTGAAATGTTTTATGTCTTATTTGGATTAATACTAAGAAAAATTCTTCCTTTTAAAATCTCATCTAAAATCATAGATGGAAAATTAACTATAGTTTCTCTTTTTGCATTAATATCGACAATTCTTTATGATCTTTACACCAACGCCTTAGTAGGGATAATTTGGTATAATTCAGCAATGATGGGAATTTTAACCATGAATTTTCCTTATCCTTTTGGAATTTTTCATGAAATATCGAACCTTATCATAATTCCTGTAGTTATTTCTTCTGGAGTTTTCTTAATGAGAAAATGGGGTATAATACATGAGTAAGAACCTAAATAGATGGATTTATGTAGCAGCAGTTTTTGCTGTGCTTTCTATCATTTTTGCATCGATTTCTTTTTACTTTTACATTCAGGCGCAATATTATAATGCACAGTATCAAAAGCTAGCATATTTGCTCAATCAGAAAAAATACAAAATAAGTGTTTCAATGGGCATTCAATTTCCTAATAATACTTTATTATGGTTTAATGATACAAGCGTAAGTGTCAATACAACATTATGGCAATATATGCAACAAAAACTCGATGGTAAGATAGCTTATCAAAATTACACAAGTTTTGGAGCATGTGGAATCTTCGTAACAGGAATAATGGGTCTTTCAAATAATAAAACATGGTATTGGTTAGTTTTTTATTATTTAAAGGGTGCAAAAAGTTGGTCTCTTTTGCCTGTGGGTGTTAGTTGTTATATCTTGCAAGACGGGGACATAATTTTATGGAAGTATACTAATCAGACTTATTTTAGTTAAAATAATTTGTTCTTAATATTCTCCTAATATAATTTTTATTTTGATGCTAACAGCTGAAATAGTTGCAGTTGGTAGGGAGATATTGTATGGAAGAACTTTGGATACAAATTCCAATTGGATTTGTAATGAATTGGTAAGACTTGGTGTGACTGTTAAAAGGATATATGTAGTAGATGATGTTTATGAAGAGATAGCTGAGATAATAAGTTTGATATTAAAAAGACATCCTAATATCTGCATTACTACAGGAGGATTGGGTCCCACATTTGATGATATAACCGTAGAATCTGTGGCTAGAACTTTAAAACTTGATCTTGAAGAAAATCAAGTCGCAATAAATTATATTCTTGATTATTTGAAAAAAAGAAACTTAGAACTTACAAAGGAGAGAAGAAAGATGGCCTTAATGCCTAGGAATGCTATACCTCTTAAAAATGAAGTAGGAACAGCTCCAGGCATATTTTTTAATTACGAAGGGATTAACTTTTTTATGCTACCTGGTGTCCCAGCAGAGATGAAAAATCTTTTTACAAACCACGTAAAGCAAATTATAGAAAGGATGCCTGGAAGAGATTATTTTGGGGAAGTGAATATCGAAATAAGGGGTATACCTGAATCAGATTTATCTAAAATAATAAACCAGCTAAGAACAAAATATCCAAATTTCTATTTTAAGTCAAATCCAAAGGGTTTTGATGAAGGGAGGAGCGTGATAGTTTTAAACATTACAATATTTACTAGCGATAAAGATAAATTAAATTTACTTGAAGAGATTAAGAAAGAAGTGTTTGATAGATTGAAAGGTTTAGCTACAAGTTTGAAGATATTAGAGCAATGACAAACTATATTTACATTTTAGGAACGGCCGGCTCAGGTAAATCTACGCTTACATCTGTTCTAGAAAATACAATAGATAAACATAAAAGATATGCCTTGACCGTCAATCTTGATCCTGGAGCGGAAGATTTGCCTTATAATCCTATAGTAGATATAAGGAATTTTATAAGCTTAGGCGAGGTTATGAGGAAATATAAGCTAGGGCCAAATGGTGCCTTGATCGTTGCAACAGATCTAATAGTGAACTATCTAAGTGAAATCAAAAAAATAATCGAAGATGAGAATCCTGATTACGTTATAATAGATACGCCAGGCCAATTAGAATTGTTTGCCTATAGAGATACAGGTATAAGGGTCCTAAATACATTTTCAAGGAAAAATTCTTTAATATTATTCCTTTTAGATTCTTTTTTAGCCCAAAGATCGAATGTTTTTGCTTCCCTACTTTTATTATCTTCATCAATACAGGCACGATTTCTTTTGCCTTATTTATTGGTTTTATCAAAAACTGACTTGATTGAAGAAAGTAAGATTGAAACAATTACAGAATGGTCTGAAGATCTGAGTAAATTAGAAGAGGATATTCAAAACGAACCTGCTATGTCAAGAGAAATTTATCTCAACCTTGTACCTGTTTTGAGTAACTTGTTTATTCCATCTTTAATTCCTGTTTCAGCTACCACAAGATTAGGAATTTTAGAGCTCTATGGTAGTATTGAGAGAGTATTTGGAACAGAAGATGAATTTTCGTCGGAATAATAGCTCAAAGCTAAACTAAATTATATATACCTTTTTTTCCATTAAATAAACACCAATTGTTTTATGGTGGAAAATATGGAGAAAAAAGAGGCCCAAAATACAGACGATATTTCCTTGGGAAAACTCTCTGAAAAAGAACTGCAAGAAATGCTTTCTGAAATTAAGTCATTGCAAATTTACAAGAAAAAAGAAATGTTTAACCTTATGGAAAAGCATTCAGAGGCTATAAAGGAGGCAGGTATCATAAAAAGGGAAATTATTAAGCTTAAAGAACTTGTAAATCAGCTTAATCAGAAATCAGCAGAAATTAGAAAAGAACTTGAACAGTTTAGAATGGCTAAATCGGCTTTGGATGAAGAAAGAAAGAAATTGTACAATGAGCTAAGAAGTATTTCAAAAGAAAAGACCGAGAAAGATAAAATACTGTCAAAGTTGATGAAACTAAGATGGATTCATCAAACTACACCTCTTCCTCCAGATGAAGAACTAAACTTAATAGATAGGATTGCAGAACTTGAAAAGAAGGCTCTAAAATTGGAAAAAATGGAGAAATTAAAAGAAAAAACTTCAGAAGCCGAGGTAAAAATCAATGAATTGATTTCAAAAAGGGAATCCCTCATTGAGGAGCTAATTAAAATAAATACGCAAATAAGAGAAAATAAAAGAAGAATTAAAAATCTATTTTTAAGTTTAATAGAAAAGAGTAAACAGATAGATCAAATTAAGCAAGAATTAATGAAGGTAATAAAAGATTTTGCTGAACTTAAAGACAAATACAATAGGGTAAGACAAGAATTGGTCAGAAGGAAAATAAGCGTTAAGGCCAGAGTCTCTGAAAATATCGTTGATGTTGAAAAAGAAATAGCTAAAGGTGCCTTAGAAAAATACAAGGCAGGGAAGAAACTAGACCTTTACGAATTGCAGATTTTATACAAGCAAATGGACGAAAAACTGTCAAGTTAAAATAGTCTTAATATTTTTTAAGATAATTTTAATTTTGGATACAATTTGTCAAAAGAAATTGAAAACGTCATAGTACTATATATCGATAGAGATGGTGATATAGAAAAGGTTACAAACCTAAAAACACCCATAGTTGGAAGAGAGGAAAATCTTAAGGCTGCGCAACTATTTGGTTTACAATTTCCTGATGATGCAGATTTAAATGCACTATATTATAGCATAAAATTGTACGACGAAATAAAGACCAACGGAGGCTTTAAATCCTGTGAGATAGTAACAATAAGCGGCGATGTTTCTGAAGGAGTTTCTGCTGATTTAAAAATAAGAAACGAGCTTATGGAGATATGTAATAAATTGAAGCCAGATGGTGTTATATTTGTAAGTGATGGAGGAAGAGATGAACTAATAATTCCTTTAATAAGTTCGATAATTCCAATTTTATCAGTAAAAAGAGTTGTTGTAGGACAATCGAAAGGCATTGAAGAAACATACATATTAATTTATAAATACCTTAAAAGACTGGTTCAAGATCCTTACTTAAGTAAGATTTTTGTAGGAGTTCCTGGATTACTTTTAATTCTTTATGGTCTACTAGTAATATTCAATCTGGCTAGCATTTTTTCTATCGTATTGGTCATTGTTATTGGACTTGTTTTGATAGTAAAAGGTTTCTCCATAGATGAGGTTGTTAAGAAAGAATGGACAGCTTCTCGTATACAATTTATAGGAGGTATCTTAGCTTTCATACTTGGATTAATAGTAATTTATAATGGGATTGGTGGAGTATACGAATTTATAAAATCTAATCCTGACTACAGTATTTTGCAAGCTATAGGCGTTTTTATTGTTACTCCATTTGCTTATGGATTTAACACCCTTCATGCTTTTTCTATTGCAATTATAATCTTTCTGGTAGCTAGGATGGTTGATAACTATCTTGAAAATAAAAGCATAAAGCATGAATTAATATACAGTGTTTTCATTTTTTCACTAAGCATTATTGGAACTTACATTGGCTTTGTAATTATAAGACCAGGTCTTCCAAGTAATCTGTGGGGATTTGATTTCCTTACCATGATATTGATATTATTTGTTTTAAATGCTGTTTTAATTGTAACTTTAAGTCTATATGAAAGGTTGAATAGGTCTCCTAAAAATCCAGGGGAAAGCTAGAAATTACCTCAGCTCCTTCTTCTAAAACCAATACATCTTCTTCCAACCTTATACCTAATTCATTCTTTATGTAAACACCTGGCTCTATAGTTACTATCATATTTTTCAATAGTTTTGATTTGCTACGCATACTTATAGTTGGGAGTTCATGTATTTCAATTCCAATTCCATGTCCCAATGAATGTATGAAGTATTGGTCTAAATTTTTGGTTTTTAGATAATTTCTTGCAACAAGATCAACATCTTTGCATGAAATTCCGTCTTTGATTTTACTAATTGCTAAATCAAGCGCCTCTCTCACAGCATTGTACACGTTTCTCATTTTATCGTTAATTTTTCCATTCAAGAAAGTCCTCGTTAAATCCGCACAATAACTCTTATATCTACCGCCTATATCAACTAAAGTAAAAGCATTTTGTTTAATCCTTATATTAGATGGAATGTAATGTGGATAAGCTGCATTCTCTCCTGTTGCAATTATAGGATCAAAAGCCAATCCTTCACAGCCGTTTTTTATCATAGCTAAATAAACTTCTTTTGCAACTTCCTCCTCTGTATACCCACCTTCGTTAATCAATTCTTTAGCCAATTTTAAGGCCTTTTCAGTTATTTCTACAGCTTTCTTTATTATCTCTATCTCTTCTTTTTCCTTTACTGATCTTAAGGCAATAATTGAATCTCTTATATCTCTAAATCTTACCCCTTTTCTCATCAATTTAGCTATAAGTTTGTAGTTAGCGATAAAAGATTCGTAACCAATTTTCTCTTTAGGTTCAATTAATTTGCAAATTATATCTTCAATCTTTTGATTTGGCTTCCACTCTATAATTTGATTGTTCTTAGCAAAATTTTTTAGATATTCACTTTCAAGCAAAGGGGTTATGAGATAAAATTCATCTTTGAACACTACTAAAAGCAAATCTTTTGGAGGATTTGTAGTTGCATGGATACCTGTAAAATATTCTATTATTGCTGGATTATTTGTTAAATATCCGCTTAAATCTTTTTCTTTCAACAGCTTGATGAGTCTTTCTTTTCTTCCTTTATAATCCATAATTTTCCTAATATATTCCTTTAATTAAACCTAATTCTTTCTTTAAACTCTTCACACTTTCCTTTCTTAATATCGTGTCTATGTATTTTACAACTTTCTCTTTTTTCCTTGTAATTAGATTCCTTTTTGCTCTTGATAGGCAATGCATTTCTTCCTTGTTTCTTCTAGATTTTTTGGATTCTTTAACAAGTATGCTATGTATTTGATCAATATAATCAATTCCAAATATTGGAACTTCAATCCTTCTTATTGAGTTAAGATCGTATTTTATGTAAAATATGCCGATTTTTTCTCTAAGATAAGGATTCTCTTCGAATATGAAATTTGTATAATTAAGAAAAGGTGATCTATGAAACTTTTCTAACTTTCCTAGAAAGAATAATTTATCGTTTATGTAATTTAATAGCTCTTTACTTATTGGAAAATTCGGGAAAAGTTCTTCTTTTTTTATCTCAAAATATTTTACCAAAGCGGACAAAAAAGGGGAAGTATTCCCGTTGTATAGTGATACAGGTATTACGTTGTAAGAACGCAATGTTGATAGGAAATTCTGGGTCGATTCAAATAGCGTATCGTATTCCTTTTTTGTTAGTTCAAAAACTTCTTGGCAAGATAAAGAAAACTCAACAAAAAGGAAACAAACATTTTCAGATAAGTACTCGTAAACATTATTTCCTATTTCTTCAAGTATAATATTCTGGATATGAACCAGATCCTCAGCGACAGTTTCTCTTTTACCAAGAAACGAATGAATTTGCGATTGTTTTTCTTGAAACTTTAAGGAGAAAAAATTTTCAATTTCGGTTTTACGATTCTTTTCTTTGCAAATTGAAATTTCATATATCTTAAAAGGAGGCAAAACTTCTTTGCTAAGGTCGAGTTGATTGTAAGAAACGTATATAGCGTTTTGGTCAAAATTTTCATAATTTTTAGCTTCAATAGATCCTCTTTTCCATTCCTTTTCCTCATAAGGCCATGCTATGTCAATTACCTCGTTGAATATTGTAGGGTCTGAAATTATATCTTCATAAAGCTGTGTAATTTCAAGCTGAAATGGGTTAAGCTTATCTAGGATTTTAATGTATTCGAAAAGGGTATTTAGATTCTTAAAAAAATGATGAGAATTATCTCTGATAATGTTACCTAACTTTTCGTATCTTAGCATTTCAGTAGTTTTAATCATGATCAAAATAAGATGATTGTTAAATTAATCAAACCGCTAAAATATAAAATTTCATAAACTACACTATATTAATGTAAAAATGGTAGCTATACAAGCCATTATAAATGTTATGGACTATGATGAAGCAATAAATGCAGCAGAAACCGCTTACTTAAAAGGAGCCGAGATAATTGAAATAGGCACAAAATTGATCAAGAAATTTGGTTTAAACATAGCAAAGGACATAAAATTAAGATTACCTAGAACTAAAATTTATTTGGATACACTTATAATTGAGGATCCTGAGTTTGATTTCGAAATTGCACGTGAATGCGGTGCAGATATAATTTCTGTTTTGGGGATATCATCTTTGGAAGTAATACGTAAATGCCTAGAGCTAAGCAGAAAATATGTAATTGACATTGCTCTTGATTTCTCAGGAATAAGTGATCCTGTTAACAAAGTCCTTGAAACAATCCAAGTGGGTCCTTTTTATTACAGAATAAATATGCCTAAGGGTAGATCAGAAGAGCTAGGATTTGAAATGAGACAGTACTACAAATCAATTAAGGAGCTTGCAAGAGTTTCTCCCGTTCCAATAGCTGTGAGAATTAATAACAATTTATCTATAATACCTTACATTATAAATTCAGGTGTTTCCTATATAATACTGGATATTTACAGAAATTCTGAAAGTGAAATTGAAAGCTTATTTAATGGAGTTAACAAGGCAATAACTACAGCGTTTCTCTAGATTCTTCCTCGAAGAATTGAAAATAATTTTCGATTTCATACGGCCAGTTTAAAAATTTAAATTCTTTTACATTTTTAGTCAATTTATAGAATAGATTTTCATTCTTTATCTTAGTTTTTAGAAATCTGGGCTTTGTATTAATTATGTAGTTATTGTTAATTAGTAATTTATTTTCTTTTAAAACATAAATAGCTGCTCCTTTGTTCTTTTTATATCTATGGTATAGCGGTACAAATCTTGAACTTACCAAGTTAAGTGTTATTGATACACCATCATTAACATTTACAATGTTGTGTCCATAGTTTGGCGGTATTATGACCGTTTCATTTTCTCTTGCTTCAATCAGTATTAAATCATCGACTATATTTTCTTCGCACCTTTGCAACAAAAATAAAACTCTGCCTTTCAATACTTGATATATTTCAGGAAAAGTTCTACCAGGAGAAGCTTCAGGATGATAATGTCCATGTGTTTTATTATATTCATCCCCGATCAAAATATTTCTCATCACAGTTACATCTATTCTTAAATCTTCTTTTTTTATATTTTCTTCTATTTCTTTATCTACTAGATTTCTGTAAATATAATACAATTCTGTTTCAGGATCAATTTCTTCAGCTTTTTTAGCATCATAGTAAAGATGTTTTAATTCATTTGCTTTTCTAATATTTGGTTCATATAACTTATCTTCAAAATACAGATATTTAATATTTTCTAAATCTGATAATTCGTAGTTTTTATTTAATCTCATAAATTTAAATACTCTTTTATTAATCTTATTCCTAATCTTATTCTATCTTCATTCTCTCCTACAAAGGTGATTCTGATATGATTTGCTCCAGAAGGTCCAAAATTACTTCCACTTATAACTGCGACATATTTCTTTTTTATTAAATCCATCATGAAAAATTTGTCATCGATTCCTTTCTTCCCAAAATAATGTAAGAAATTAGCAAAAAGATACATAGCACCTTTAGGCTTAACAAACTTCGCATAGGGAAGATATTCTTCCATCGCATCAATAAGGGCATCCCTTCTTTTTTTGTAAATTTGTAATGTATAACTTAATACTTTTTCTTTAACTTTAGGTTCAAGATATTTTATTGCAGCAATCTGTGCAGGGGTGTTGGAGCAGAGCGTGGTATATTGTTTTATTCTTTCCATAACAGAAATTACATCTTTTGGGCCATATGCATATCCTAGTCTAAAACCGGTCATTGCAGGATCCTTAGAAAAAGTGTTAATGCAAACAACTCTATCCCTTGCATCCTCATATCTCCAGAACCAGAAATGTTCTCCTTCATAAATTAAGTGCTTGTAGGCTTCATCTACAATTAGATATAATTGATAGTCTTTTGCAATCTCTATCAAACCCTTAGCAATTTTTTCATCCAACACTCTACCTGTTGGATTATCCGGTGTAGCAAACATTATCGCCTTCGTCTTTGAATTGATTTTTGACTTAATTTCCTCTAAATTGGGTTGATAACTTTCTTCCATTTTTTGCGAAACAAATATTGGCTTAGCTCCTGCTATAATTGTAACATTAGGGTAACTTACGTATGTTGGTTCAAGTATTATTACTTCATCATCTTTATCAAATAATGTTAAAGCTGCAAGTAAAAGACCTTCAGAACCCCCTTCAGTTATTAAAACCTCATTTTCTTCAACATCTATTTTTCCGAAATATGATAAATCGTGACAAATTTTTTCTCTTAGCTCTGGTATTCCAGCAGTTGGAGAATATGAACTAACCTTCAAAGGATTCTCTCTTAACTTGCTTATTAAAAAATTTAGCACTTCTTCATCCAAAGGTAAACTAGGTTGTCCTGTAGAAAGCTGTATAACGTCCACACTATTTCTTCTTAATTCATTTACCTCCTTAAGCATTTCCCTTATAGGCGATGGTTGAATTAAATTTGAAAGTTTTGAAAGTTTCATCATTCTTGTTAAATTCCTTCAATTAACTATTTATTCATTCTTTCAATATAGCAAAAAGCAAATTAATATTCTGTATCTACAATTATTATCTTCCAAACCTTCTATTTCTTTTCTGGTAGGTTCTTATGGCCCTGTATAAATCGATATCCCTAAAATCAGGCCAGTATACATCCAAAAAGCACAACTCGCTGTAAGCCGATTGCCAAAGCAAAAAATTGGACAATCTTTCTTCTCCGCTCGTTCTTATTATTAAATCAGGATACGGATTAGGCAGATGTGATGTATATAACCTTTTTTCAATTTCATCTTCATCTACGAATTCAGGTTCAAGTTTTCCTGACTTAACTTCTTCAGCAATTTTTTTAACCGCTTCGACTATCTCTGTTCTACCGCCATAAGCCATAGCTATGTTTAGGTAATGATTGGAATAGTTCTTTGTAACCTCTTCAGCTTCTTCAAATTTTTTTACCAAAAACTCGGGTAAGATTTCTTTTTTACCAACAAGTTTAACCCTTACTTTATTCGAATGTATCTTTTCAGATTTAATAATCTCATCAAGCTTTTCTGAAGCTATTTCCATTATCTTATCTACTTCTTCTTTGCTTCGATTGAAGTTTTCTAAGGAAAATGCATATAAAGTGAGAGTTTTTATGTTAAGTTCCAAACATTTTTCCAAAAGCATTTTTACTTTCTCTGCGCCTGCTTTATGGCCCATCCAAGGAGGTAAATCTTTATTTGAGGCCCATCTTCTGTTACCATCTAATATTACTGCAACATGTGAAGGCATGGGCTTATTTTTTATTTGAGAAAGTAAGTACCAACGATACAATTTATAAATCCCAAATATTTTGAGCAACGATTGCAACATAATTACGCTCAGCTTCTCATATTCAATAATGAATTTTAGGACGCTTAAATAATTCATTTTGCTTATATAAATTTTTCTATTTGAAATAGGCAGAACTGCTAAGTTAAGGATAAATTTATAAATGTTTAAAATATCATATAGGCAAATGGTATCCGATAGAGTAGTTGGAGCAGGCATATTAGTTGTTTCAGTTATAGTAATTTTAATATACTTAATTTGGGTACTGATTGCACCGTTGGTACCTAGTGCTTTTCCAGATTGGTTCACCAGTCTAAACACGCAGCTTTGGTTTCTAAGAGCTCCAATTCTTGTTGCAGTATTCGCATTAGGCGGCATAGCAGCATGGATAGGATGGACAATTTTAACGACTCCTCCTCCCAAGCCAATAGAAGAAATTCAAAAAGAAATTGAAAAGGAATTATCAAAAGAACCACCTCCACCACCTCCTGAAAAGAAATAAATTTTTCTTTATTGTTTTACTATATTTTTATTAGCTTGTGTTAGGTTCAATTATTTACTCACTTCATGATGATTTGGTTAAGATTTTACCTAAATACGGATACAATAAGCTTACAAATATTCAGGAATTGGCAATACCTAAAATTCTCTTTGATAACAAAGATCTCTTCATTATTTCACCAACGGGTTCGGGCAAAACTGAAGCAGTATTTTTTCCCATAATTTCTTTAATTCTTAAGGACAAATCAAAAAAACTTTTTGCTATTTATATTACACCTCTCCGATCACTCAACAGGGATATTTTTAAGAGAATGAAAGACATTTGTGAAGAATTAGGAATAAAAATTTCTGTTCTTCATGGAGATACTCCAAGATCTGAAAGAAGGGAAATTTATAAAGACTTTCCCCACATTTTAATTACTACTCCTGAAACTTTCGATGCGTTGACAGCTTTAGATTTATTTACATCAAATTTAAGCAATTTAAACTTCATCGTAATAGATGAAATGCATGAACTTATTGAAGGAAAAAGAGGTTTAAGTCTGATACTTTCAATAGAGAGGATTAAGTTTCAAACTAAGAAGAAATTCAGAATTATAGCCCTTTCAGCAACATTGAATGATCCCATAGAAATTTCAAGTTATATTTTTAAAAAAGAATTTTCTATCATTAAATCCCCGTTTTCGAGGTCTGCTGATATAAAGATATTTCTATCAGAAAAAAACCATATGGAAAGTTTCATTAAAATTCTTCATGAAATATTCAAAGAAAATAAATCACTAATAATATTCACGAATACCCGCAGTTTGGCTGAGTACATAGGATATACGCTAAAAGAAAGACTTAACTTTGAAGTAGAAGTTCACCATAGTAGTCTAGGTAAGGATATAAGAGAAAGTGTTGAAAGCGAACTTAAGAAGGGTAAATTAAAAGCAGTAATAGCAACAAGTTCTTTGGAGCATGGCATTGATATGCCATTTGTAGATGCGGTATTTCAATATGGTTCGCCCATTCAAAGTTCTATATTGAAGCAAAGAGTGGGAAGGTCGATGCATAAGGAAAAGTTGATTTCTAAGGGATACATCATGACATTTAATCCTGTTGAAGCTTTAGAAAGCTATGTAATAGCTAAAAGGGCTAATGAAGACAATCTGGAAAGAATGAAAGCACATAAGCTTCCAATAGATTTGCTTGTTCATCATATTGTAGGTTTACTTCTTTGTTTAGGGAAGATAAAAATTCAGCAACTCTATGATCATATAAAGAGTATAAAATTATTCGAAAATCTTAGCTACGAAGATTTTTTAAACTTAATATCTGTTTTAAGAACGGCCAAATTATGCTTTGAAAAGGATGACTTTTTGTTTCCTTTTAAAGCTAAATGTAAACAATATTATTTTGATACAATTTCTACAATTTTCGAAGAACCCCTTTATACGTGCTTTGATATTTCAACAAGAAAAATGGTAGGTAAAGTTGATGGTTCATATATTCTTAACGCATATTCAAACAATAATGGCATAGTGCTTGCAGGGAAAGCTTGGAAAGTTGTTTCAATAGATGAAGAAAACATGCGATGCGACTTACAACCTATTACAGAATCTTCAGAAATCCCTATATGGTCTGGAGAGTTGCTTCCTGTTAGTAAGGAAGTTGCGATGGAGGTATTTGACCTAATATATGAACTATTAAAAAATCCAAAAAGCATAGAGACTTTAGAGTATTCAAATAATCTCATAAAGCTAGATGAACATGCTATTAATTCCATCAAGTCTTTTCTCAACGATTTAACATTGAATTATCTAAAATTGAACAGCAAAGTTTTCATAATAGAAAAATGGAATAGGATAATATCTTTAATAAATCCTTCAGGCACAAAAATAAACAGAACCTTATCGGTATTTTTAAAGGGGATATTTGGAGAGAGAATTATTTCAATCGTTGAACATCCCTACGGTCTTATTCTTTATTTTAACAAAGAAATTAGCACAAAAGATCTGATTAATTACATATTCAAAATTCCTCAACTTGTAGACAAAGATAAAATGTTTCTTAAAGAGCTTTTTATAAAAGATGGAAGGTATGTTTCAACGTTAAGAAGGATTGCATTATTTCTTGGATTGATTAGCAAGGATAAAATATACAAAGTTCCTCTAAAAATTTTAAGGAGTTTGAACGATTCATATGCAGGGGATTTTGCATTGTATGAATTTCTCTATAGAATATTAGAATATGATGAATTTGAAGAAATTATAGACGAATTAATTAAAAGAAAAATTATTTTATTAGAACTAAGAGAACCATCACCTTTTACTAGAATTTACTTAGGAAAGGTTCCTTATTTTAGGGATATTGTTAAGGAGCAAAGCCTTGTAAATTTATACGAGGCGGTGGAAAAACGCTTGTTAAACGAGCAAATGTACTTTTTATGTATAGCATGTAAAAATAATTTTTATAAAAAGATTGCGGATTTGCCTGAAAAGGTTTACTGCGAAAAATGTGGTTCAGTAAAAGTAGCATGCTTAAATCCCTATGATGAAGAAATCATGGAAGCAGCAAAGGCCTTCATAAATTCAAACAGTAAGATTCTTAAAAATAAATTTAGGAACAATTTTGCTAGGATTCTCCTAAGTTCTGAAATAATTTCTTTATATGGGAAAACGGCAGCGATGGTAATGGCTGCACACGGAATAGGACCTGAGTTTGCCAGAAGAATTCTTATAGGCTGGAAAGGAGATAAGAATGAGTTAATAAAAAACATTATTGAATATGAGATTAAGTTTTCTCAAACTAAAAAATTCTGGAAAAGCAATTAGCTGTATTTTTCTTTAAAATTTCTTAAATTTCTTTTAAAGAAGTACCTTGTTATTCCATACCAAATTAATAACCATAGCGCAAACAAGGCGACACCAAAAATTGAGTTTAGTATTCTAAAAATCCATGATTTTTGTAAAGCTAAAGTTGTTACAATGTAAGCTATTGCGTAAGAAAATATTGTAAACAATATCCAAGATACAATGATTAGAAAGATCATGAAGATAATATTTTTTTTCATATCTTTGTCAAGAAAGAAGTTAAAATAGCAAGAGCTGAGGAAAAGCATGATAGAATGAAGAACACCCTCGCAACTTCATATTCTTTTAAAGGGCCTGCAGACAAAATTAACCTCATCAAAGATATCGGGGCCTTTTCATCTTGGGATGGAAAAAGCATATTCCCCTTTAATATGACAGGTTTATTCTTTATTTCTCTTCTTTCAAATAATCTACCTACTGAGGAAAGAACATAGAACCCATGCATGATGTAAGGAAGCATTGCAACCATGACGACAACTTCAAATCTAAAAATTATTGCAATAGCTCCTAGAAGTCCTCCGATGAAAAAATCTCCAGTATTTCCCATAAAAACTTTTGCTGGATATTTATTGTAATTATAAAAAGCAAGCAAGCTTGCAAAGATAATTAAAAGCATAGGAATCGCGTATATTTTCCCATCAAAAATACTAACTATTACCAAAGAAACAAATATAGGCATTGTAAGCAAAGGTGTGGCCCCGTTTATTACATCGAGCATATTTACTGCGTTACTTGTAACAGCAATTCCAATAGGCACTAATATAGGATATAATATGATCAAACTCGTTACAGGTAGAAAAGGTAAGGCTGGATGTGGGTTATAAGAAAATGTAACAAGTATAGGGATTCCTCCTAATAATGTCAGCACAGGTTTAAGTTTCCCTCCAAGATTGTATATATCATCGAATAAGCCCACGATTCCTGTAATCAATCCTGTTAGCAATATCAAAAGATATTTCGTAAGAGGCAATGTTAAATAAAGCAAAATTGTTGTAATTATCAAAGATATTATTATTGCCAATCCTCCCATATCAGCTACTTCAGGAAAGTTAGGCTTGTGTATATCTATTCCAACTTTACCTTTATTTTTCATGAACCTAATTAAAGGGGGTGTCAGAGTATAGGTAGCTACAAAGCTAATCAATGGTAAAAATATGGAAGCTAAAACGATGTCCAAGTTCATAGAGAATTTACAAAAATTGTTTCTTATAAATTATATTGCAATAAATGGAAAATCAAAGGAAAAATTAGGATAGGCTTTTTAAGAACAATTATAAGTTCTCTATTTCAGGAATTGTATAATCCATTCCAAAAGTGCTAATCTTTCAAAGCTATAAGGTTATTGAATTAAAGAATAGGATGCAAAAATCATTCATGTATAAATGGGGTCGAGGGGACTCGAACCCCCGACCTTTGGGTTTCACCGCTCCAGAACATCATCATCGCCATTCGGCTCAAAGATATTCGTACGCTCTGGAGCCCAACGCCCTACCTTGCTAGGCTACGACCCCTTTTTCTATTTTTACTTTTTAACCACTTTATTTAAAAGTATTTTTCTAATTAAATACGCACAAGCTATTGCTTCAGATATTATTGCTACTAAATAAAAATACAAGTAAATATCTGTAGAAGAGCTTTTTATGGTTGTTAGATACAGATCTATATTTTTGTTAGAATTGATTAAAATGCTTAAAGAAATATTGTAGTGACCAAATGCCTTAGCTTCAACTTGATATGTTCCAAATGGAAGAAAGAAATTTGAACTACCAGCTGGGAGAGTAAAGTTTATTATTGTTAAATTGTTAGATTTCACAATTAAAGTTGAATTTTTTATAAGTCCATTCTCATCCTTTATTGAAAAGTTCACAGCATATAGAGTAAGGTATACTATTTGGTATGTAAAAGGAATAAATGGAATTTCGCTTATATTCAACATTCTGGATGATAAAGTTATCCCGTATAAGTGAAGATAAAAATTTTTTATTTCCTTATCAATAAAAATGAATCTGCCAAACTGAGCGTTGTATGCTGAATTGTTTACTAGCATAACATAATTATCAATATCTTGATTAGTAGCTTTATTGTAAAAGCTTATCATAGAAATTGGATGAACAACATTATCTAAACTTACTCCAAATAAATTGTTTTCTTCTTCAATTAGTGCAAAGTAAATATTTTTCAGCATGTTTACTTGGTCGCTTAAAAAAATCTGGCTTAGAGTCGTGTAATCCATGCTTAAAACTCCACTATAATTGTATTGAGCGTCGCTTGCTTTAACTGTATTATTAATTTTGTAATTTAAATTATCGCAAGTTCCAATACAATTCTTGCTGGAAGCAAGTTCTACGTTAGATGTAGAATTTGAAGAAGTTCCAGAAGAAAGTATATTAAAAATGCTTACTTTTCCATTATTCTTTAATGATAGCATAGTAGTTGTATATGTAGAATTTATCGAAAGATCACTTCTGTAGACATTTATCTTTACATAAATCAGGCCCGTTGATAAATAATCAGGGTTGATGTTCAAAGAAACATTCTTACTAATTTCATAATTGTAAAAATCATTCTTAAGAATTTTCATAACAAAAAAGAAATATGCTGTTGAATTTCCAACTTTCTTTGTTATAACCAAATATTTACTTATTTCTATATGAAGAATATCAAAAGTTTGTACTTTTAAGGTAGAATTTGGGAGGTAATTTATTAATAGGGAGAATATTAATCTGGAAACATTGCCGTTTAATTGTGAAAATCCTTGATTGACAACTAAATATCCTATTTTATTTTTTACGTTGTTAACTTTGGCAATAATTGGGACGTTGGTATAATTTAAGAAGGATGAATTAGTTACCAAGGCAGGAATTAATACGGGATTTAAAAATTTAGATGAAAAAGTTATAAAATATGAGAATGATAAACCGTTTGAATACAATCCACTAGAATAATTAAAAAGATTTACGTAAATACGATTATCAACTAAGGTAATGTTGTAATTAAAAGTTTGGGAAGTTGAGGTTGAAAAAGTAATAGTCCAGATTCCAGCTGAATCATTTTCAGTGAATGTATAAATTTTGATTGGTTTCATATTATTTGAAATATATTGCGATGCGTTTCGAATTTTTCCCAAAGGATCAATCAATTTAAAGTGCAAATTTTGATTACTTGAGATCCAAACACTTTGACCATAAGTTAGCACTAAAGATCCCAAAGAAATATCGATTAAAGAATTAGGCGATGGTCCTATCAAAATGTATGTATCTTGTTCACCATATATTTTATAAGGGAATAAAAGAATAGCAATAATTAAAACGGTAATTATTGCTTTACTTCTCATTTTGAATTTAGAACTAAGTTAATCAATAGTAAAGCTAAAGGAAGTGCAACCAAAGTTATCATGAAAATAGGGGAGTTAGCGTATATAATGTAAAGAAAATAAATACTTATTAAAGAAGCCAAAACTGATACTATTAAAATTATTGAATAAGATTTAAGAAGATTAAGAAAGCTATGTGTGATTATCGTCCAATTTTTCAATTCTTCTTCAAATCTAATTCTATTAACCATAATCGAAAGAATTAAATACAAGCTTATTACAATCACCAATGAAGAAATTTGAATACTAGAAAGATTTGGGATGGATCCTTCTAATATGTTTTTACCGCTCACATTGATGGGAATGTTGTTTATTATAGAATAAATTAAGTAGAAAAATTGGGCAAGAGAATAAACTTCAAACACTCCTAGGTTTTGTATATTCTCTAGTGTTATATTGCCTGTTTTGAACACTCCGTTCATGAATGAAATGTAGATAAACAATATTAAGAAAGTAAGAGGCAAAGCTAAAGGATTTATGCTTTTCCTTGGCATATTGAATAGAGAAAGTAGATTTATAATGGGGAAAAATACAGTGTAGCCCACTAAAGGTATTGTCAAGAAAACTGTAAATAAAGAGATGTTGTTTAGATAGTTTATTCCATAAATTAAGGGATAAAAGCTAGAAAACAAAAATAGTATCATGGAAATATAGTTTATTTCTCTTTTGTTGAATCTAAACAAAAATAGAAGTTGATAAATTAAGCTGGTTAACATCACAATACCAAAAACACTTGATGGATATTCAATTGAAAAAAGTAATGTATAATATAATATAAATATATAGTATGAATTAAATATTATCTGAAGATTCAATAGAAAAAATAACAAAATTATAATAAAAAGAAATATTTGAAAATATCTTATCATATTATACAGTCACATTACTAATTTTTTGAATCAAATATATTTTTAATAGAGGATATATCAAATTATCATTGTAAACAAAGTAATTTTTCATTTTAAGTTTTCTTAGTGTATTCTCAATCAAGACACAATATCTTGATTGATGGTCAATGAGGACCTTTAAAATTGGATCATGTGGTACAAAATTATGCATTTCAAAAACTATCAATGAGATGTCGTACTGCAAGCTTAATTCTCTTAAATAGCATATATCTTTTTCATTCAAATTAAAATCGGTTATAATAACTATTTGTTCCTTGCCAAGATACCTTTTCCTAATTTCTGAAAAAACATATTCGAAATCTTTTTCCCTTGAAGGATAAATATCTGAAAAGGCTTTTGCTATATTCAATATTTCTTCTTTTCTTTTTGCTTCAATTTCCTTAAAATAATCCTTAGAAAACAAAATCAAGCTAACTTCATCTCCATTACTTAAAACAAAATTTGCGAAGCTTAAAATTTGCGAAGCTACAATATCAATTTTTCGATATTTTTCTATCCCCTCATTCATACTCTTGCTTACATCAATAAGAAGAACGAATTTTGACCTCAATTCTTCAATTCTCTGTATCGTGTAAAGCTTTCTTTCTGGCGATAATGCAACAGCTTTCCAGGCAATATTCTGAATTTCATCTCCATATTCATATTCTTTAATGCTGTAGAAATCGAAACCTAAGCCCTTTCTTTTCCTCGCATGTGTGGATAAAATGTTTAGCATATTGCCTATCAACGGGATGCGTGGAAATCTTGATACTTTGGGAATTACTTTAACGTTGTCTTTTTCTTTGTAGTGTTTTTTATAACAAAACAGCATTAGGGGATCATAAAGCAAAATTTCAACCTTTCCTAGATCATGAAGACCTGTTTGGCGTGGAATTAGATTATAGCTAAAGCTACTAATTCCTTGGTTAATAATGCCAAAGAAGACCAATGAACCATTGTAAAACTCAAAGCCGTAAGGAACTTCATTTTTAATTAGCAAATACTGCACTTTAGATTTGTTCTTATTTTCTAAAACCACTTTAACCTCAAACAATTCTCCTTGAATCACATATTCACCGTAAACTCTTTTAATAAGAAGTTTGGAGAGCCTCCTCTTATTTAAGTAAAATACAATACCGTCGAAGAATAAAAGGAATATGACAATCAAAGATATAATGTAAATCCAAGGTAGATTAAGAAAGTAACTTAAGAACAATACCAACGAAGCTGAAGAAATTAAAACAAATCCATGATTTGTTAACATTATCTTGGCGGTTTAACTTTTTTCAAATATTCGAATATAAGCTCTTTAATTTCTAAATACATATCTGCAACTCTATCCGTGTTGCTAATTTTTCTGTAATTTATTGATTGAATCAGTCTGTGATTAAGAACTGAAAAAGCGAGTTCTTTTATATCATCAGGAGTCACATAATCCCTACCTTTAATAGCTGCTAAGCATTTGGAAGCTTTAGCTAGCAGTAATGCTGCTCTTGTGCTTGCTCCAAGTAGAAGCCTATTATCATATCTTGACTGCTTTATTATTTCTAATATATACCTATTTACATCATCGTTTATGTAAACATTATTCTCAATGTATCTGATGAACCCAATAATATCATTCTTAGATACTATTGGGATTATGTCAAAATCCACTTTTGAACTATATTTTTTCAATACTTGTAACTCCTCATCATCTTTGGGATATGATGTTACTATTCTGAACATGAATCTATCAAGCTGGGCTTCGGGCAAAGGATATGTCCCTTCAAGTTCTACTGGATTTTGTGTGGCTATGACGAAAAATATTTCATCTAACTTTTTTGTTAAACCCCCCACTGTCACTTGATATTCTTGCATTGCTTCTAGAAGTGCAGATTGAGTCTTAGGAGGTGCTCTATTTATCTCATCCGCCAAAATAACATTTGTAAATATGGGCCCTTCAGAAAAAACAAAGCTTTGCGACTTTATATCGAATATAAAAGATCCTATTATTTCAGAAGGGAGCATGTCAGGTGTGAACTGAATTCTTCTAAACTTCAGGTCTAAACTCGAAGCAAAAGTTTTTGCTAGCAATGTCTTTGCAATTCCGGGAACACCTTCAATTAAAACATGTCCTTTACTCAGCAAAGCTATAAAAAGAAGCTTTAATTCTTCTTCTTTTCCCATTACAAACTGCCCTACAATTTCTTTTAACCTATTATATGTGTACTTTATATCTTTAACTTCAGACATTTTTAATTTTAAGATATTCGTTTATTATATTATTAAATAATTTCTTTTTATTTATAAAGAAATATATGCTACTTTTGTATCTTTTGATTTTTTTTATTAATATCTTATAATCTTTATAAGTAATGAGGTTATTATTTTTATAAAATTCTATGTTATTTTCAATTAAGTTAATAAGTATGTATGGATTGAATTCATTTTTTTCTATGTAGTTTCTGATTAATTTCCAATTTTCTGATTCAAATCCTTTTTTTGGCGCTTTAGTGTTGTGTAAATCAATTGGTGGGTTAGTAAATCTCTTGTATATTAAAACAATGATAAGTAAGATCAGGAAAAGTATGAATATTGCTATTTCAATTATCAACATTTTTACTAAAAGAATCGATTATTTTTAAATAATAAGATTTATATTCATCCAACTCATTTATATTAAAGTTACCTTTCCCAAATCTCGCTTTCTCATATATTTCATATAACTTTTCAATTTTTTGATTTAAATTTTTAATTTTAGTATAGTGATTTTCCATAATTTCTTTCTCTGTTTCGAAAGTCTCAGGCTTTATATCGAAACTTTTGAATATGAATTCTCTTAACGCATTATATGAGGATATAATACCTTCTTTATACAATCCCTTCGAAAAGTAATCTATCATAAGTTCATAAGCTTTAATTAAAGGAATTTCCTTTGTAGCAAAATTCTTTTCTAAAGCAGCTTTACTACTTTTTTTAATGTTTCTTCGTTGGACAAAATATACAATTATCAATGCTATTAGCAAAAATGTTAGTACATAGAATACTATGCTTAAAAATGAGGAATTTAAAAGTTGCATTAATTCAAGTGATGAATGGTTCATGGGCTGGTAATTGATGTTGATTGAAAAATAGCTAACATCTCGAATTTTTTTACGTTGCTTAAATCTAATTTAATAAAATTCTGATAGACCAATTGAGAATAGATTACCATTCCGTAATTCGTATTAACGTTATTTGAAATTCCCACAATTATCCCATCTATATAGAACAGCACTGCAAGCAAATTGCTAAGCATTGTAGAATTGAAATTACCAAAATCCGTAATGGCATAAAGTCTAGATGCATAGATAGTCTTGTTGGATATATTTTCTCCATAAAAACTTGCCGAAATAACTGGCAATCTAGAAACGTTTATTGAAATTTTTAAAGTCATGTTAGTAAATAATGAAAATCTTAAAGCAGTATATCTTAAATTTATCAGCATAATATATTGAGAGCTAGGGCTCGTTGGAATATTGATCGATGCAGGTGAATTAACCTCTAAGTTTATCACAAGGATATAATCTCCTGCTCCTAAATAGATTGTATAAATTTTCTGCTTGAAGATTATCAATGTTATGATTGTTTTATTTTGATGGGAGGCATCGATTATATAAGCAACAACTAAATAGTAAGGAATAAGTTGTGGGAAGTTATCTATATTATCATTTTCTATTATTCTAAGCGCATATCGATTGCCCGGAACTGTTAAATTTGTCTCATAATTTGTTTGGTTTAGTTTTACTATAGCTTTGTTTGGATTTGCTGGAGTATTAATTTGTGCAGGAGTAAATAGCTGAAAAGTAAAAAATTGAGAAGCTAAAAAAATAAGGATAACTGATAGGGCGATAATTGATGAGTATAATAAGTGCCTATTCATCTATTTAATTATACGCTTTGTTTTTATTAAACTTGCACTTGGATAAAGTTTTTATTTTAATTACCGTTTATTTGCAAAACAAATGGAGGAATTACCAATAACTATCAAAAAAGGAGGGCTTTCACTCATTCTTAACATATTAACTGTTTTATTTCTAATAGGAGTTACTTTAATAGCAACAAGGAAACTTGATCCTGAAGATTATGGCTTGTACCAGTTCGTTTTAAGCTTAACGCAATATTCTTGGATATTGTTAGGCATAGTTACTTTTTTTTCAAGTAGACAAATAGCTAGGGGAAACAATGTATTAAAGGAATCGATCACAATAGGATTTACCGTAATATTATTGGAAACTCTCGTGTTTTTATTCTTATTTTATTTACTAAAGAATATTTTTGAACTTAATGTATACCTAATAATAATATCTTCAATTTACGCGTTTATATTAATGACCAGCTACCTTTTTAACAGCATTGTTTTTAGCATAAATGTGGTAGCTTCTTATTTTTTAAATTTCATACAAGCTGTTTCAAGGTTTTTCATAATTTTATTACTTTTATATTTTCTGAATTTTCCAATAAACGTAGAAACATTCATAATCGCTTTACTTCTATCTATCCTATTGACTTTTCCATACTATATAAAGGAGATAAAAAAGATACGAACTTCTAACAGCAACATAAAACTGATCTCTCTAATTAAAAGCTTATGGTACTATCCCTTGATAACAAGCATTGTTAGTGTAGCAGCCTCAAATGATACGGTATTTATGGGGATTTTTTTAGCCTCAACTTTACCAATTGCTTTTTTTAGAGTAGCGTATTTTGTTTCAAATTCGATAAATTATGTCCAAGCTATAACGAGTGTTTACTACAGAGAATTTCTAGAAAGAAAGGATTTGAAACTTTTTGAACAATCAATTAAAACAAATTTGCTTTACACAACGATGATCTGTTTTCTTATATTTGGTGAAGGAAACATTGTAATCTCCATTTTTAAGCCTGTTTATTTACAATCTTACACAACTGCAATAATCCTAGCTTTTTCGTTTATCTTATTATCTTTAAGTAATCTCTTTAGCCAAGCAATATTGGGCTTTGAAAAGGAGGATGTTGAAAATACAAAAAAGTTATTTAAAAAGAGCCTCTTTTACTTTAATTTTAAGGTTGATCTATTCTCATTAATATTTCAATATGCTTTATTAACAATTTTAGTTTACTTTTCCAAAAGTTATAGCTTAGAAAGCCACACTATAGCTTTTTATTGGTCAATTGTTTGGTTATCGGTCAGTATATTCTCATTTCTCAATAGATTAAACTTATTCAGGAAACACTACAAATTCAATTTTCCATTAAAGTACGTAATAAGATACATAATCGCCTCATTTGTAGCTGGATTGTTAGTTTACTATTTAAGACCAAATATTGTGGTTGGACAGCTATATTATCAGATAGGCATTGCTGTTCTATTTGCACTTTTATATTTTGCAATATATGTTCCTTTACTTCTCTTTTTAGATAAAAGCATTAGAAGAAGATTTCTGATTTTGGTAAAATCTATATTGAAGATAAGAATCAGTTAAATTAATGAGTGAAACTTTAAAGGAATTAACTCTTCTAGATGGCCCTTCAGGCTACGAAGACAAGGTTAGGGAATTTATTTTAAATCATATACCAAAGGACTTTAGCATACAACTAGATCGAATAGGAAACTTAATAGTATCAAATAACAAAAATAAAAAACCTGTAATATTGTTTGCTTCTCATATGGATGAAGTGGGATTTATGGTTCAACATATAACCAATGAGGGATTTATTAAATTCGTTGAAATAGGTGGGTGGGATGAAAGAATTTTACCATCGATGAAAGTTAAGCTTTTAGGCAAAAAAGAAATAGTTGGCATAATAGGCTCAATACCTCCACATATACTTGATGAAAAGGAAAGGAAGAAAGTTTATAAAATTCAAGATCTTTGGATAGATACTGGCTATAATAAAGAAGAACTTAGTAAATTTGGTATAGATGTGGGAACTTATATAGTTCCTTATAGTGATTTTATTAAAACAGATGACATTATTATAGCTAAAGCTTTAGATGACAGGGTGGGATGCTTTTGTTTGTTGAACTTAATCGAGATTGCAAAAGAAGTTAGGAATGAAGTAATACTTAGTTTTACAGTGCAAGAGGAAGTTGGATTGAGAGGAGCCAGAATAGTTTCAAACCAATTGAATCCCGATTTAGCAGTAATTGTTGAATGTACAGCTGCAGGAGATGTTCCAGGAATTGAAGAAAGTAGGCAACCGACTGTATTGAATGGAGGAACAGCAATAACTGTTATGGATAAAAGATTTATTGCAAATAAGAAATATATCGATTTTGTTTTTGATATAGCTGAAAGGAGGAAAATTAAGCTACAAATAAAAAAACCACTCTTTGGAGCAACAGATGCAGGGGAGATACATTTGGCGAAAAAAGGAGTCCCTTCAATTGTAATATCTTGTCCTGCAAGGTATATTCATTCTCCTTATAGTATTACAAAATTAGCCAATATTTATAACACGTTAGAAATCGCAAAGGAAATTATTTTACAGTCAGAGGAAATTAATATTTATTAAAATAAAGAAACTTTCTTTTCAATTATATCTTTCCATAAATTGGGTATTTGTGAAACGACTTCATTCACTATCGATTGAACAGTTCCTTCATCTGGTCCTTTATTGTATGGTATAATTCTTATGTGTACAGTATTTGGATCAGTTATTGGATTACCTATTTTGCTTACCATATAGCAATAAACTTCTTTTACATCTTCGCTTTCTTGAATTATTTTATCGCAAATTCTTTGAGAAGCTATGCAGTATAATTTTCCAGGATGAGTAAGTGGGTTTTTACCTGTCGTTGCCTCAAGCGTCATACTTCGAAATGGAGTTATAAGACCGTTAAATCTATTCCCTCTTCCTACTTGGCCATCATCACCATGTTCAGCACTTGTTCCTGTGACAGTTAAATAATAAATTCCTTTTCTGTATTCATCTGCCGCATTAACTGTTACTACAGGCTTCAATTTTGTATTTGATTCTACAATATATTCAACTTCTCTTCTTATGATGTCTTTACATCTTTCATATTCTTCTAGATTTGAAATGAACTTAGATATCAATGCGCATGCTATAGTTAATTTCAGTGTATTCTCTTTCCTTATGCTCATCACTTTAATATCTTCTCCAATAGCAGGATATTCTTCCTTAATTTTAGGACTGTTTAAATACTGCTCAATTTTCAAAGTAACCAACTCTGTGTCGGTATAAGGTGCAAACCCAACACCAAAGCTTGTATCATTTGAGGAAGGCACTTGTTGCGATTTTTCAAAATTCTTAACCAGATCAGGACTGCCAGGCCTTATTTTTGTATCTACTACGATGTGAACGTCTGGCTTTAAAAATCTCATCTCTCTTGAAATCCAATCATGTGCAGCTTTAACAATTATATCATCAACAGGTATCTGTTCATTATCTACTTGTTTAACGGCTCTTCCAACCAATAGTAAATAAATTGGAACCAAAACATCTCCTCCACCAAACTCAACCCTTGTTTGTCCACCTACTAAAACTGCTTTATCAACATTATGATGTAATATTCTTCCAAACTTGTTAATGTAGTATTTTGAAAGTGCAACGCTTGACTCTTCAGAAATGCTATCACAAATGAAATCAGGGTGTCCTTTTCCTTTTCTTTCAACAAATTCTACAGGTAGTTCGCTTACTGCCTTTTGATTTAAATATGCAGTTATAATATCCATTTAACCCATGTTATGTAGCTGGATAAATATATAAATATTTCAGGAATATTTTTTTAATATTAGAATTTTATACAGTCTTAAGAATATCTGATTTTGTTACAATGCCAAGTATTTTACCATTTTCACAGACTAAAACGGCTTGAAAATTCAATAGCAAAGGAAGTATAAACTCAACTGGTGTATCAGATGGAACTATAGGAAAAGGCTGGGACATTATACTATCTACAGACTGCTCGTATATTTTAGATTTATCTCTTTCGTTCATAAGGAGTTTCAATATAAGCTCTTCCGTAACACTTCCTACAACCCTATCATTATTAATTACCGGAACTTGTGATATACCATTCTCAACCATCTTTTTTGCAACATCTTTTACCTTTTCTCTAGGTGAAGCATAAATAAGATTCTTGCTCATTATATCAGAAACTTTTTTAGTGCTCGATACTATTTTGTTTATTAAGACATCAGAGATCGCTTTTAGTTTTTTAAATGAAGGGTCAACATCTCCTCTCTCTATCTTTGCTATAAGCGATTGGCTAACCCTACTAAGTTTAGCCAATTCTTTCTGAGTCATTCCTACTTGTTTTCTTATCCTTTCCAATTCTCTAGGATTTATTATAGCCTCCATGTCTTTATTCGATATTTATATACATATCGAACCTTCGGTTATAAAAAGGTATTTAATATATACCTCTTAGTCTTATAATTTAATGTGATGTAAATTGACCTCTAAGGAAACTAAGTCGGTTGAATTAACAGTCATGGATGCTGAACCTGATAAGGTAGGTACTGGTTATGTTTCAATAAGCCGTGAAACAATGAATGAACTTGGGCTTGTTCCTGGAGATGTTGTTGAAATAACTGGAAAGAAAACTACACATGCACTGATCTGGCCTCTTAAGCATGACACAGATAGAACTATAATTAGAATGGATGGAACCACAAGGAAAAATGCAGGCGTAGGTCTTGGAGATATAATAACTTTGAGACCTGCAAAACTTAAAAACGCTACAAAGGTTGTTCTTGCTCCTTTAAACCAACCTATTCCACCTGATTTCATTTCATATGCAAAATCTAGGTTGCTTGAAAGACATTTTTACAATCCTAAGCCTGTAACAAAAGGTGATATAATAAACATTGCTGTAGGTTTAGGAAGCGTATTTAGCTTTGCAGTAATTTCGGTAAACCCGGGTCCTGCTGCAATAGTAACAGACCAAACTGAAATTTTAATCAAAGAAGAACCTGTCAAAGAAGAAGCAATTATAGCGCCTGCTGTAACTTTTGAAGATATAGGCGATCTTGAAGAAGCTAAAGCTAGAATTAGGGAAATTGTTGAACTTCCTTTAAAGCATCCAGAACTTTTCAGAAGATTAGGAATAGATCCTCCGAAGGGAGTTTTATTAATAGGGCCACCTGGAACTGGAAAGACTTTGCTTGCAAGAGCTGTTGCAAATGAAAGCGGTGCATATTTTATAACAATAAACGGTCCAGAGATAATGAGCAAATTCTACGGAGAATCTGAAGCTAGGTTAAGGGAGGTATTTAGAGAGGCTGAACAAAATGCTCCTGCTATTATATTCATAGATGAAATAGACGCTATAGCACCTCATAGGGGGGAAGTGGTAGGAGAAGTAGAAAAAAGAGTTGTATCGCAGCTATTAGCTTTAATGGATGGAATGAAGAAGAGAGGAAACGTTATAGTTATAGCAGCAACAAACAGACCAGAAGCAATTGATCCTGCTTTAAGAAGACCAGGAAGATTTGATAGAGAAATAGTTATTGGAATGCCAGATAAAAGAGGAAGAAAAGAAATTTTAATAGTCCATACAAGAAATATGCCTTTAGATTCTGATGTGGACTTAGATGAGTTGGCACAAATTACGCATGGATTTAGCGGTGCCGATATTGCTGCATTAGTTAGGGAAGCTGCAATGAATGCATTAAGAAGATTCATTCCTAAAATAGATTTGGAAAAAGGTGTAATACCTCCTGAAACTTTGCAGAAACTAAAGGTGACAAAGGCTGATTTCGAAGAAGCATTGAAGGAAGTCCATCCATCAGTTTTAAGGGAAGTTCTTATAGAAGTACCAGAAGTTCATTGGGAAGATATTGGCGGACTTGAGAAGGTTAAGCAAAAGCTCAGGGAGGCTGTAGAATTACCATTTAGGAAGCCTGAAATTTTCGAATCTGCAGGAATAAGACCTATTAAAGGAATACTTCTTTTTGGGCCTCCAGGTACAGGCAAAACTTTGTTGGCGAAAGCAGCTGCTACTGAAAGTGAAGCCAACTTTATAGCTGTTAGAGGTCCAGAATTGTTGAGTAAATGGGTTGGCGAATCTGAAAGAGGAATCAGAGAGATATTTAGAAAAGCCAGGCAATCCGCTCCATGCATAGTTTTCTTCGATGAAATAGACGCTATAGCACCTGTTAGAGGCAGTAGACTTGGAGATTCAGGCGTTACCGAAAGGATGGTAAATCAGTTGCTTACCGAGATGGATGGTATTCAATCTCTTAAAAACGTTGTAGTTATAGGTGCAACAAACAGATTGGACATTATTGATCCGGCTCTACTAAGGCCAGGAAGATTTGATCAGGTCATTTATATACCTCCGCCAGATGTTGAAACTAGGTATCAAATATTCCAGATACATACAAGAAAGATGCCATTGGCTCCGGAAGTTGATTTGAAAGAATTTGCAACAAGAACAGAAGGCTATACAGGTGCTGATATCGAAGCTTTATGTAGAGAGGCCGCAATGAATGCAATAAGAGAAGGAATGAATCCAATAATCGTAACCAAAAAGCACTTCGAGGAAGCTCTAAAGGAAGTTGGACCAAGCTTAACACTAGACGATATTAAGTACTACGAAGAAATGGCCAAAGGATTTAGAAGAGGCGTACAAAGAAAAGCTGAAAAGCCAATAGGAATTTATCTATAACAAATAATCAATTTTTTAGAATCGATTTTTATTTATAGATTTTTCGATATTTTCTATGCATGGTAAAGAATGTTATAATAATGGGGGCTGGCGGAAGAGACTTTCATACTTTCATTTCTGTTTTTAAAGATAAAAGTGAGTATAATGTCGTTGCTTTTACGGCATCACAAATACCAGGAATAGCTAATAGAGTGTTTCCTAGTTCTTTAGCAGGTAAACTTTATCCCAAGGGAATACCGATTTACGATGAATCTGAACTTTCTGTGCTAATAAAGAAACTTAAAGTAGATGAAACAGTTCTTGCCTACAGTGATTTATTGTACGAAGATGTAATGACAAAGGCGAGTATTGCGTTAAGCAACGGTTCAGACTTTATGTTAATTTCTCCTTTAAAGACAATGATCAAATCTAAGAAGCCTGTGATAGCTGTAACAGCTTCTAGAACTGGAGCAGGCAAGAGCACTATTTCTAAAAAAATAGTTGAAATACTTAGAAAGAAAGAGATAAACTTCTGTATTATAAGGCATCCAATGGCTTATGGAAATTTTGAAAAATCAGTTGTTATAAAGCTCAGAAAACTGAGCGATTTAGAAGAGTTGAATTTGACGATAGAAGAGAAAGAGGAATTCGAAGGTTATTTAAATCAACAAGTACCATGCTTTGAAGGCATAGATTACTTTAAGGTTGTTGAGGAAGCTGAAAAAGAATTTGATTTAATAATTTGGGATGGAGGAAATAATGATGTTCCTTTTATTAAGCCTGATCTATGGATTACAGCTGTCGATCCTTTTAGGCTAGGCCATGAGAGATCTTATCCTGGTGAGATAAACGTAAGAATGGCTGATGTAATTGTGATCACAAAGGTTAATACTGCTGATCCTAAGAATGTAATAAAAACAAGACAAAATGCTATTAATCTAAATAACAAGGCAAAGATAATAGAGGCAGCTTTTGAAATAGAGGTTAAAGATCATAAACTTATAGAGAATAGGGATGTCTTGGTTGTTGAAGATGGCCCAACGGTAACTCATGGCCAAGTTCCATACGGTGCAGGATATTTGGCTGCTATTAAATACAAAGCAAGGAATATAGTAGATCCAAGGGAATATGCTAGAGGAGTTTTCCAAGAAATTTACAAAAAATATCCTCATATAGGAAAAGTATTGCCCACTATAGGCTATAACGAAGAGCAACTTAGAGATTTGGAAGAGACAATTAATCGAATTCCTTGCGATTCTATTATATTAGGAACACCATCAGATATATCACGTTATTTAAAACTAAACAAACCGGTTGTAAAAGTAAATTACTACATGAATGAGGTCGGTGATATCAAGCTGGAAAGCATAATAGAAGATTTCATAGAACGCACTATTAAACAGAACTAAGCTAACTTAACTTTATTATCTTTTTTTGAAGGTAACGTTAATTGCTTTTGTATGACATGCAGCAACGCATTCAAAGCACATGATGCATTCCTTTGAATCCAATCTTCCTAAGTTTGCATTAACAACGTCGATTTGTACAGGGCATATTTTATTACAAATACCACATTCATCACATTTTCCAACTTCTCTATAAATTCCTAATACACTTCTGCTTGAAAATAAGGCATTTATTGCCCCCATAGGGCAAATATATCTACACCAGAATCTTGTTACTTTTGCGCAAGCGAGTAAAATAAGTAAAAGTATTAAATACCTTATGAATATTGCTGCGTTGATTGAACCAAAGAAAGAATATATAGAATTTGGTAGCAAACCGAGGCTAAATAGGTAGGGAATTGTTCCAAATAGAGTGGAATCTGGCGAGAAAGAAGTATAAGGCATATAAGCTATACCTCTTCCATATAAGTTTGCTATCGATGAAAGTTGCCCGTTAAGGTATAAACTAGCCCAGCCTATGAATAACAATAAAATTATTATAAGAAAAACATACTTAACGTATTTTAATTTTGAATGCAAAGAAGCGCTTATAAAATTCTTGGAAGATACTGCATAATGAATTATATCTTGGATAAATCCAAATGGGCATATCCAACCACAGAAAAATCTACCTAGTAAGGTATTAAATATAATTATAGATGCAAGTGGAAGCAGTGGAGGAATTAATAAAATAATCATGACTTGTAACATATCCAGAGCGCTTGGGAATGAAGTCCATGGATAAGATAATCCTATAACAGGTAAAGGCAATATAAGACTTAGCCCTTCATTTGCTATTATAAGGAAAGCTATTTGCACAATCAGCCTTGAAACTCTTACTGTGTAAAGTCTTCTTAAAGAAGATCTATGTTTTACCTCAATTCCTACTGGAGCTTTTCTTATCTTACTCATGGAAATATACCCTGAGTTATAGGTTGAATTAACTTCTTAATTAGAACCGGTATATAGCTGTAGAGATTGAAGTCCAGAGAAGAGGATAAAAGTATTGCTCCAATCGAGATAAATAAAGCAGTTATTATCCACTCTTTATTCATTGAATAAATTTGGAAATAATCTAGATATAAATATATCCCTTTAAATTTAATTAGTTGATTTTAGAGAATTGTTATAGGCGATGAGATAGCTCGAAAGGGCTTATTATAATGATGAACCCACGCAGCGTTCGAGCCTTATCAATAAATATTTGAAAATAACAATTATCATCTAAGTGACATACGAAAAATTAAAAAAACAAGCCGCTGAACTCTTGAAGAACATATTTAAGGAGGAAGATTTTTACTTTGAAATACCGCTTATTGATGAGTACGGGGATTTATCATCAACGATTTGTTTTAGATTGGCTAAAAAATATTCAACAAATCCTGTTGAATTGAGTAGAAAAGTTGAAGCAGAAATTAAAAACTTTCTTGATCGGTATGATATGATAAAAGATGTAAAAGCAATAAACGGTTATATCAATTTCTATGCCAATTATGAAAATTTCGCTGATAATGTATTTAAAGAAATATTTTCTCTTGGTAGTAAATACGGAAGTTCTGATTTGGGTAAAGGTAAAAAGGTATTAATAGAGCATACTAACGCCAACCCAAACAAGGCATTACACATAGGTCATGCGAGAAATGCTTGCCTTGGGGATTCTTTAGCTAGAATACTTAAATTCGTGGATTACGATGTTCAAGTTTTAAACTACGTTGATGATACTGGTTCTCAAATGGCTGATTTATTATTAGGAATTACTAAATTAGGCTATTCCCTAGATGCTAGAATGAAATTTGATAAGTACTGTGGGGATGTCATCTATGTTAACGTTAATAGGGCTTATGAAAAGAATCCTCAATTATTAATTGAAAGGCAAAAAATAATAGAAGAAATAGATTCACAGAGAGGCGAGATTGCTAAGTTGAGTAGGGAAATTGCAAGCAAAGTACTTGATGCCCAAATTCAAACATGCATAAATTTAGGTGTATATTTTGATCTTATCAACTGGGAAAGCGACATTATAAGATTTGATTTGCTAAGTGAAGCTATTGAAAAGCTTAAATCTCTTAACATTATTAAGAAGGAAGAAGAGGGTGTAAACAAAGGCTGTATAGTAGTAAGGAGTGAATACATAAAAGGTCATGAAAAAGAAACAGATAAAATATTAATTCGTTCTGATGGAACTTCCACTTATCTAGCCAAAGATATAGCTTATGCTTTTTGGAAGTTAGGGTTAACAAAGAAAAAATTCAAATTCAAGATAAGATGGAGCAAGCCCTTTTTGCTCTATGAAACTGATCTTAACGGAGAGTATATTGATAGATTTGGTTCTTCAGATATAGCTATATCAGTTATCGATGCAAGACAATCAAAGTTACAGGATATAATAAAATCAATTTTATTTTACATAGGCGGCGAGGACTTACAAAAAAGATATATACATTACAAATACGAAGTTGTTGCTCTTTCAAATCAATCAGCAAGACTGTTAGGATATGAAGGAAAAGAAAAGATTGTTCACATGTCAAGTAGAAAGGGTCTTTATTTTGATGTGGATGACATTCTAGATAAGTTAAAAGAAAAAATCAAGTATATCGTTGCAAAAAACAATCCAAATGAAACCGAAGCTTGGATTGAAGAAACGAGCAAAAAACTAGCTGTTTCAGCCTTAAGATATGCATTGACGAAGCCTGATAACAACAAAATTATTGTTTTCGATTTCGATGAAACACTTAGATTGGAAGGGGATAGTGGAGTCTATGTGGTCTACACCTATGTAAGAACAAGAGGTATAATTAGAAAAGCATCAGGAATACCTTTAAGAGAACAAAAAGGATACAATCTAAATAGTGAAGAGGTTAAAATTGTAAAAATACTTGCAAAATTTCCTGAAGTTGTTAAGACATCAGCTACACTTCTTCAGCCACAGCATATAGCACTTTATTTAAGAGAATTATGCGATGTTTTTAATTCTTACTATGAAAAATATCCTGTACTAAATTCTGAAGAACCGGCAAGAAGCTTTAGATTAAATCTAGTTAAAGCAATTTCTCAAACTATGGAAAACGCTATGAACCTAATAGGTCTAATTCCTTTAGAGAAAATGTAATATATTTGTAATAAATTATAATAATGCTTCAATGTTTGATAATCTAGCCCCTTTTCTGATATTGATAGCCATAGTTTTAAGCTATATTGCAGTATGGAGAAAGTATTTAACATTAGAAGGAGCAATAGCGGCAAATATTATTGGACTGATAATTCTTTATTTCAACGGATCAAGATTTTTTATAATTCTGCTTGTTGCTTTCTTTATTGCAAATCTAGCTACTAGATATAAAATAGAAGAAAAGATTAAAATTAAATTCGTGATCAAGAAAAAGCCAATAAGAAGTTGGGAAAATGTATTAGCCAATGGCTTACCTCTGATTATTTTAGGAATGTTAGAGGCAACATGGCATTCAAACTTCTTTGTACTAGGTTATGTTGCAGCTAACGCTTCGTTTCTCAGCGATACAGTTAGCACGGAAATAGGGGTAGTATCTAAAGATAATCCATATTTGATTACAAATTTATCAAAGACACAAAGAGGCAGATCAGGAGCAATATCTTTAAAAGGAACAATAGCAGGAATATTAAGTGCTGCATTGTTATCATTTATTTCATATTTTCTACTTCCTGAAGACTTTATGGTTGCAATTTATTCAATAATTATAATCACGTTCAGTGCAACCTTAGCCAATTTAACAGATAGCTTTCTTGGTGCCACAATACAGGCAATTTATTACTGCGGCTATTGTAATACCTATTCTGAAGAAAAAATTCATACCTGTGGAAATAAATCTAAAAAGGTTTCAGGAGTAAGCATCATAAATAATCATGTAGTGAATTTTATTTCTAACATGATCGGTGCAATTATAGCTGTCCTTATTTCATACTTTTTTATTTACTGAATTTTTCTTCTTTCTTAAGGAACTAGTTTTTATTCGTTATGATATTGTATCTTAAATCAAACAATGCTTCAAATAATACATGGGTATTACTATAAAAAAACGGCGAAAGACCTAATTTAAAATAATATAAAAAATAAACATGAGTTCATTAGTCGCTGTTTGTCCCTTTTGTGGATATAAGGCAAAAAGATTTGTATTGCCCAATGGTATAATGACAGATTATTTTGTTTGCACTCGCTGTTTCAGAACCTTCACACTCATTGACTCAAAAATAGGGGAAATGGCAAGGATAAAATTCAATGCTCGTTCAGACATTGTGACAGCTTCATCTTCATTGATGAATGAAAGAGAAACAAAATACAGAGAAAGGTTGTAATTTAGAAATTCTTTAATACAACTTCATCATTAAACTTTTTAGTGAGTTGGTTAGAAAGGTTATGGTCTCCATGGAGATTTGAATACATTAAAAGTTCTAACGAGGAAAAGAAAGTGTGTTTCATATGTAAAGCAGCAAATAATCCTGAAGATCCTGAAAGCTTAGTAATATATGTTGATAACTATATACTGATTTTACTTAACAGATATCCTTACAACAATGGGCATCTTATGATTGCTCCAAAGTCTCATAAAAAAAATTTTGAAGAATTGACAAAAGAAGAATGGAATAATTTAATTGAGGCTCTTTTATTAAGCAAGAAAGTCTTAGATAATTTATACAAGCCGCAAGGATATAATATAGGAATAAATTTAGGCCGAGTTGCCGGAGCTGGATTGGAGGATCATCTACATATTCATGTTGTACCAAGGTGGGCAGGTGATACAAATTTCATGACAACAATATCAGCAACAAAGGTCATGGCACAAACTTTAAAGGATAGCTGGGAGGCCATGCGTAAAGAAATTAAAAACATAATTTCTGCCTATAAAATCTAGCTATACAAATCCGTTTAGAATCAAAAAGGGCATAAGACCTAAAATTATGCTTATTATCATTAAAAGAATTGGATTCATTATTTCATAGATTGAAGCGTCTTCAATTTTTCTGTTACCGTTGTATTTTCCAAATAAGATTCTTTTCATCATTTGAAGGAAATATCCTGTTGTAATTGCTACTGCAAGTATTACAAGTATTGAAAGTGCAAGGAATAATGGACTTTTGAGTAGGTAAGGTATAATGCCTGAGAAAACCAAAAGTTCTGCGATGAACCCACTTGTGCTTGGCAATCCCATTTCTCCTAATGAAGATAAAGTTAATGAGATTGCAAATTTTGGCATAAGCTTGTTTAATCCTTGCAAACTTGGAATATCCCTTGTTCCAGTTCTTTCTAAAATTATTCCTGCAAGCAAGAATAATGAGCCCACAATAAATGCATGGCTGATCATTATAAACACTGAGGCTGAGTAAAGAAGTTTCGATAAAGCAGCGTTACTACTTAGTATGTAAAACGAAGTAGAAATAGCTAACAATGTCAAGCTCATTTGAGTAATACTGCTGTAAGCTATCATTCTCTTTAGATCCCTTTGAACCATAGCTACATAGCTTATGTATGCTGCAGAGATTGCAGCTAGTAAGGAAATTAAAGGAAATATAGAATTTGCAAAATTAACATCCATTGGATAAGTTATTCTTAGCATTCCGTATCCCCCCATCTTCAAAAGCAGGCCTGCTAAAACTACACTTATTGGGCTAGGTGCTTCTACATGCGCATCAGGTAGCCATGTATGAAATGGGGGTATCGGCATCTTTATAGCAAAAGCAATGTAGAATGTGATAAAAAATAAGCTCTGTATAAATTGTGAGGAATAGGGAATTAAACTGTAATAGCTATCGAAGGAAAAGCTGTGGGTAACATAAGCATATCCTACAAATATTCCTAAAAGCATTATCACGCTTCCTATATGAGTAAAAATTAGGAATTTGATTGCTGCATAACTTCTTCTAGGACCGCCCCAAAGTTCTATCAAGAAGAACATAGGTATGAGGACTGTTTCCCAAAATATGAAAAAGAATATGAAATCTCTTGCTAAGAATGTTCCTAATATGCCCGTTTCTGTTATGAGAGTTAGCGAATTATAAACATTAACTAGGCTTTTTATCTCAAATACAGATGATAATGTAACAAATATCATAATAATCGTAGTAAGTAAAGTGAGTGAAAGGCTTAGAGCATCTCCGTAAAGATAGTAGCTTGATTTGATTGGGGTAAAAGGAGGAATTTCAATATTAATAATTATCGGTTTTTTGTAGATCAGAAAATTGTACCAAAGATATGCAGAAAAGAACGTTAATACCAGGTTTGTTGCAAGTGCAATCGAAAAGGATATTTTTCTCCTAGGTACTAGAGATAAGATACCCCCTATTATTGGTATTATAATTATCCAAAATAGCAGGCTTTCTTCCAAGTTCATATTATCAAGCTTAATGTAAATATTATGATTGCCATAACAAAAGCTATGAATAAATACTGTTCAATATCTCCACTATTCATCCTTTTCAAGCTCATTCCAAACTTCTTTGTACTATCAGCAAGGTAGTTTACAAACCCATCTATTCCTTTTAGGTCTATTATATTCATTATTTCTCCAGCTATCCATCCAAGGAAGATTGCAATTTTTTCATATGCATAATCAAAAAAGTAACCTTTTTCGAGCATGTAGTAAATTCCTGAACCTATTTTGCTTTCTTTAATTAGTTTTAGAGGCTTGAAACCTCTTAAATACCCATAAAATATGTAAATTCCAGCTAAGCTTGTAAGGACCATTAAAGTTCCAAAAATTATCGAAAAGCTTGAAAATTCTAGAAGACTTCCACCAATGAATGAAGGAAGATCTATCGCATACATAAGTATTCCAAAGATTGTTACTAACGCAATAAATACGTAAATAGGAATCTTCTCTTCGATTGTTTCATGTCCTTCCTCTTTCGCCTTTTCAGAATGCGGTTCACCAAAATAAGTATATTGTAGTAATCTAAACCAATAAACAGCTGTAATAAGGGAACCAAGGTAAGCAAATATGAAAAGATAAATGTTGGTTTCATAGGATATTTCAATTATTGGATCCTTTGTAAAAAAACCACTAAATGGAGGAATTGCAATTAAGCTTAGTCCTCCTATAAGCATTCCATAATAAGAAGCGCGCATGGTTTTTGAAAGCCCTCCCATTGAAAATATGTTTCTTGTTCCAAGCTGATGGATTATAACTCCTGCTGAAAGAAACATTAAAGCTTTAAAAAACGCATGCGAATACAGATGCATTATTGCATAGGCAGGTATTCCTATTCCCAATCCTAGCATCATATAACCTAATTGACTAACTGTAGAATAGGCTAGTATTCTTTTTATATCCTTTGAAACTATCGCCATAGTTCCTGCAAAGAATGCAGTAAACCCGCCTATTGTGGCAATAAAAAGCAAGTCAATATAAGAAATTTCAAAGAGTGGATATAACCTTGCAACTAGGTAGGCTCCTGCGGCAACCATTGTTGCAGAGTGTATAAGAGCGCTAACAGTTGTAGGGCCTTCCATTGCATCAGGAAGCCAAACATGTAGAGGAAATTGTGCACTTTTACCTATTGCTCCTGTGAAGAATAGAAGTGGGACAATTACTCCCAGACCTAAACCTGAAATAGTATTTAAGTAATTTCCTCTTAATATCTGATCAACTGTTGGCAAAGTTCCTAAGTTTATCCATAGCAACAATATTCCTGATAGAAAGAAGAAATCAGCTATTCTCGTAACTATAAAAGCCTTTTTGGCCGCAGCAGCTACTTCTTCTCTTTCATACCAAAAACCTATTAGTAAGTATGACGCTAAACCCACAAACTCCCAGAAAAGGAAAAGCAAAATAATGTTATTTGCAAGAACGAGCCCTTCCATTGAACCAACAAAGAAGGTTATTTCAGAAAAGTATCTTACGATTCCTGGATCATTGCGCATGTATTCAATCGAAAATATAAAAATTAATGTGCTTACTATTGCTACCACTAGACTTGTTAGTACGCTTAGATTATCCAAAAATAACGAAAAAGAAATTCCTTCTATTGTTACATTACCTACACTAAAATTTGGAATAAGATTATATCCTTCTACAACTACTCCCTTAGAAAGCTCAGGAACGTTGAAAAGCAGGTATAATGATAATAACAAAGAAACTATCGAAGAACCTATAGCAACGTAAGCTCCACCAGAGTATAACTTACGCCCTATAATAAATATGATGAAGGAAGCAATGACGGGAGATAAGATAATTAACCAAGCTAGACTTACTAAACTATTCATATTTAATCATTTTGACAGCTTGTTTTTAAATTTTTTATAATAGAAAAAAGCCTTATTATTCAACCGTAGAGTAAGCAGGTTGATATTCTAACCAACGAATGCTGACTCGATCGTGGCTGCGGCAAATAGAATAAATGCTGAAAACGCTATCACGAATACTGTATAATAAGCTTCATATTGCAATTCTTTAATTCTACCTTCGATGAGGCTTTTAACCAAATAGACTATTATATATATACTTTGAACGAAAGTCAAAGAATAGCCTAAAAATTCAAAAAAGCCAAAGAATAATTCTCTAGGAGATAATATTGGTGTCATAACTAAAATCGGAGCAGCTACATATGGGCTTATTTGATAATAGCTTGAAGCTAAAACTGAAAAATACGCAAAAAACAACGATGTATTAAACATAACTCCTATAAGGAATAGAAAGCTTAGGGCAGGAATTATGAATAAAAGGGCTATAAAGTAATTATTTGAGAAGATAGCAACAATTTTAGAGAAATAGTTCATGGAAGCAATAGGATTCCTTACATTATTGTATTCAGCTCCAACAGCTGAAACATCGAAACCCCTAGTTAACCAATATTCTGAAAATAAAATTAGAAGTACAACAAGAACGAAGTTCATTGCGACGTATATTAATATCCTTTTCCTCAATCTTTGAAGTATTATTTCGAATACACTGTTCATTTTATTTTAATAATCACATATTTTATATTAATTCTTACTTCAAAAATTTCAAGTAAGGTTTTATTCTGAATTTTAAAAATAAGCACTCTCTAATTCTTAAATAGAATTTTCGAAAACTTTAGTTTACACATATGAAAACCTCGCACTTTAGGAGAATGAATCGATTTCAACATATTAGAATTAAGAGAATTTTTAGGTAATCCAGAGATTTCTCTTAAGCTTGATCAAAGCTTAATGGGACTTAAGGATGAGTATTCAGTTTTGCAATTGTTTATATTAAATGAAGGTTTCTTAATTGAATTCACGTTTATTAGCAACCTTTTTAATGAGGTTTTATTTAAACCAAATCAAATGGGAAAAGCTCTGAGCTATAAATTCTAGCAAATGGGAAATGTAGCTCTGTATCGATGTTGAGATTGAAGAATAGCTTTTATAGTTTAGATCTCAAACTTTTCAAGAGGTGGGGTCAGAATATTTTTTCTAAGAGGTAAACAAAGGCGATAATGCTTACTTCATATACTGATGTAAAGACAACTAACAATACTAAATTACTAATAAACGTGAATGATAGAATAGCTTGGAAAATAAAAAATAATATGACAAAGGGTAAATCACTTTTGTTAGTAATAAGGAAGCCCCTTAATCTTGTTCCAGCTAAGTTTACCCCTTCCTTTGTAAGAGAATCTGCTATTATGTGTAAAAAATAAGAAAAAAATACTATTATGAAAAACAGATCGAGATTCAAATAACAAAAGTTATATTGAATTACTGAACATATTTTTACTTCAAAATACTTAAATAATAAATAGGATAAAGCTAAAAAAAGGGAAAAAATTGCAGTTCCTGTAATGCTATGTGTTATTCCTCTATGAGATATTCCTTTCTTCTTTATTAATAAAGAATATAAAATAAAGGGGATTAATGCTATAAAGTAAACAATGCGTTTATATAGTTTGCCCCTTTTGTATTTAATATCTATATCAGGGTAGTTTGAAAAAGATATTATCAGAAAAATTGAGATTAGAACTTCAATATATTTATTATAAACAATAAAATAGTAAAGCAACAAAGGAAATAACATTGCAATATTGAACAGTATATGGCTTAGCTTATTCACAAAAATGATTTTCTCTTTTATATATAAACTTTTTTTTATGTATAAGTAAATTTACAGCAGTTATTTATATAACATAAAGTATTCATACCTCAAACCAAATGGAGGTTAAATTAAATTTTTTCCGCTCATCAGGGGAAGTGTTGGATAAAAATATACTTTTAGTAGGTATGTCTTTTAAAAGTTCCTCAATATCTCACAGAGAAAAATTTTACAAAATAATTTTAGAATTAAGGAAAAAACAAAATTTATTGAATAAATTGGATTGTGAAGAATACGCTTTTCTTACTACTTGCAACAGGGTTGAACTATATTTGGTTACGAGAGATCCAATTTTAACTTTAAATAAGCTCTATCGACTGCTCGAGGAAAATTCACTTCAAGATTCAGAAAATCATTTGTATATCTTATGGAATGAGGAAGCTGTAGAACATCTTTTTTTGGTAAGTGCTGGATTGGACTCATTAATCATAGGAGAACCTCAAATTCATGAACAGGTCAAAAAGGTTTGGAAATTAGAAACAAGTTTAGGAAATTCTAAAGGTATATTATCAGCTTTATTTCCAGCATCATTAAATGCAGCAAATAGGATTAGGAAAAAATACAACATAAACTCATTGGATGTTTCTCTAGGAAATTTGGCCTTAGATCTTGCTTTATCAAAATTAAAGCAATCCGAAATTAATTGCATAATATTTGGATTTGGTACCATGGGAAGAATTTTAGCAGATAAAATTTCGAACGTTTGTTATAGATTATATATTGCAACAAAAAAAGAGTTAGGGGAAATTTCATACAAAAATGCAATCCTCATAAATTATTCTGAAGCTAGGAAGATGATTAAAGAGTGTAATTTAATAATCTCATCAACAGTATCTGAAGATTTTGTCTTAGGTTATGAGGATTTAAACGATGGTATAAAAAGGGTAATAGTTGATTTAGGAATGCCTAGAAACATTGACCCAAACGTTCGTTATTTGCCAAATACGGAATACTACGACTTGGATGATATAACAAAATTAAGTAAAATCAATTATAAAGAAATTTCATTTGATTTGAATTCAGCTGAAAAGGAAATAAAAGAGGAAGCTGAGAAATTTTATGAATGGCTTGTAATAACTAAATTATCCAAAGTTGTCTCAAGATTAAACAAATACTTTGAAAACTTAAGGAGTAAAGAAATAGAAAAATATAAAGCTAAGTTGCAGAGAAAAGGTGAAGAATACATTGTACTTGTTGATTTAATAACTAAAAGGTTAACTTATAAAATACTTTATGATATTCTAAGCTACCTAAAATCAAACAAGGAAGTAAATTTGGAAGAAAAGCTAAAAACTATTGAAAGAATTTTTAACAATATTAAAAGATATTGATTGAAAAAGTTCTAAAACTAGGAACAAGGGGTAGTAGGCTAGCTTTAGCTCAGGCTGAAATAGTAGTTAACTTGATATCAAAGATTAACAAAGACGTAAAAATAGAGATTGTTAAGATAAAAACACAAGGAGATATAATTCCACCTGATCGAAGAAAGCAATTGCAAGGTAAGAGCTCTTTTACAAAGGAAATAGAGCATAAGCTTGAAAAAGGCGAGATTGACATTGCTGTACATAGTCTAAAAGATTTGCCTGTAAAGCTTAGCGAGAATTTAATTATTGCCGCTACACCTAAGCGCGAAGATCCTCGTGATTGTATAATTACAAAGAAAGGAATTAGTTTTGAAGAACTTCCCAGCGCTTCAAAAGTCGCCACTAGTAGTATAAGAAGAAAAGTACAGCTAATTAATCTAAGAAAAGATATAGAAGTAATTGATATTCATGGGAATGTAGATACCAGAATAAGGAAATTGTTCCAGCAAGATATAGATGCAATTGTTTTATCTATTGCAGGATTGAAAAGAATAAACGAAGACTGGAGGATTACTGAAGTATTTCCAATTGAGAAAATGATTCCTGCTGTATGCCAAGGAATTTTAGCTGTTGAAACAAGAAAGGATGACAAAGAAACGATCGAAATTGTAAGGCATATAAATGATGAAGAGACAATGATTGCAGCTAGATGTGAAAGAAGTTTTGCATATGAAATGGGCGCCGACTGCTATCTACCAATAGGAGCATATGCCAGATTAGAAAATAGCATGTTAAAAATAATCGGTTTTGTGTATGATGAAAGTAAGAATAGAATAATTAAGGATGAAGTTACAGGAAATTCTGATAAACCTGAAGAAGTTGGGAAAAGGCTTGCAATTAAACTGCAATCGAAATTGAATGAATAAAAAAACTAAAGTGCTTGTATTAAAATTAAATAATGACCTTATTCAGAAACTAAAAGAAAAAGGTTACGAGACTTTAATCATAGGAGAAACTGAGGTGAATTTCGTAGAAGATTTTAACTCAATAGATGAGAAAATCAAGAAAATAAATGAGTATGAATGGATTTTGTTTACATCCAGAAATGCTGTTAAAAAGTTTGCTGAAAGGTGTATTTTCTTAGGAGAAGATTTATCCAATTTAAAACCGAAAATCGCTGCAGTTGGATTAAAGACTGCACAAGAATTGAGTAAGATTAATATGAGAGTAGATTTTATTCCAACGGCATTTACAACTGAGAATTTAGCAAAGGAGTTGCCAGCGAACAAAGGAGATAAATTGCTACTCATAAGATCTAAAATAGCATATGAAAAAATGGAAGAAATATTAAAATCTAGGGGGTTTTTAGTGGATTCGATACGAATTTATGACGTAAAGTTCAAAAAAGTTGATTATATTGCAGATGAAGTTCTTAAATGCAAACTTATAGTTTTAACAAGTGCATCAAGTGTCAAAGCTTTATTCAAATTGCTAGATGATGAGACAGTAAAAAAGCTTAAGGAAAATTGCGATGTTGCTTGCATAGGCCCCATTACTGCAAAAGCTGCTCTAGATATGGGTTTTAAAGTAACTATAGTTCCAAAAAGATATACGATCGATGATTTAATTGATGAAATTGAGAAAAATTATGGATGAAACATTACAAATTCCTACGTTTCCTGAATTAAGAGGTAGAAGATTGAGAAGGAATGAAATTTTAAGAGAGCTTATAAAAGAAACAGATCTTGAACCGAACGACTTTATAATGCCTATCTTCATAAAAGAAGGGAGCAACATAGTTGAGGAAATTGGCTCGATGCCAGGTGTTTTTAGATATTCTATCGATAATGCTTTGAAATTTATAGATAGAAACATAAAATTGGGTATTAAAAGCTTTCTATTGTTTGGAATACCTAGCTATAAAGATGAGCAAGGCACTGCAGCTTATTCAAAGGATGGAATAATATATAAGGCTGTTAAGGAGATAAAGAAGAAGTTTCCTGAAATAATCATAGCTACAGATGTATGTTTATGTGAATATACTTCTCATGGGCATTGCGGAATAATTAGAAATGGCGATGTTGATAATGACGCTACATTGGAGCTTCTAGCAAAAGCAGCTTTAACATATGCAGAAGCAGGCGCAGATATAGTAGCACCAAGCGCTATGATGGATGGGCAGGTTAAGGCTATTAGGAAAATTCTTGATGAGAACGGTTTTAAAGAAACAATTATAATGTCATACTCTGCTAAATATGCTTCAAACTTTTATGGACCCTTTAGAGAAGCAGCTGATTCTAAGCCAATGTTTGGAAATAGAAAAAGCTATCAAATGGATTATAGGAATGCAAGGGAAGCAATAAGGGAAATCCAAATTGATATAAATGAAGGAGCCGATATAGTTATGGTTAAACCAGCATTGGCTTATTTAGATATAATAAGGATTGTCAGAGAAAATTTCAATCACCCTATAGCTGCCTACAATGTAAGTGGGGAATATGCTATGGTTAAGGCAGCTTCTTCAAAGGGTTGGATAAACGAAAAAGAAATAATATTGGAAATTCTTCATGCAATAAAAAGAGCAGGAGCTGATATAATAATAACATATTTCGCAGAAGATGCAGCTAAATGGCTTAAATCAACTATTCTTTAATGGCAAAATCCAAAGATCATAAATCAATTCTTGATAAAGCAAAAAAATATTTGGTCGGTGGTGTAAATAGCCCAGTAAGATCTTTCATTTATGTTGGCGGAGAACCTATTGTAATAGAAAGCGGAAAAGGTTCAAAGATTAAAGATATTGAAGGAAGAGAATACATAGATTACATTTGTTCATGGGGAGCAATAATTCACGGGCATGCTAATGAATACATAGAAAATAGAATCATTGAAGCAGTAAAGAGAGGGAACAATTTCGGATTGACAACAGAATTTGAAGTTGAACTTGCAGAAAGGATTTGCAATATGGTTAAGTCGATAGAAAAAATAAGGTTTGTGAATTCTGGAACTGAAGCAACCATGTCTGCAATAAGACTTGCAAGAGCTTACACAAATCGAGACCTTATTATTAAATTTGAAGGATGTTATCATGGTCATTCAGATCACTTTTTATCAAAGGCAGGATCAGGATTAGCAACTTATGATATCCCTTTAAGTCCAGGCGTCCCTAAAGGGGTTGTTGAAAATACATTAACTTTGCCTTATAACGATGAGGAAAAAATTGAAAAAGCATTCGAAAAAGCCGGAAATAAAATTGCCTGTGTAATCATTGAGCCTGTGGCAGGAAATATGGGAGTGGTTCTTCCTAATTTAAATTTTTTAAGGAAAATAAGAAAACTTTGTGATGAATACGGATCGCTGTTAATATTTGATGAGGTTATAACAGGTTTTAGGGTAAGCTTAGGAGGAGCACAAGAATTATTCGGGATTTATCCAGACTTAACATGCTTAGGAAAAATAATAGGTGGAGGATTACCTGTAGGGGCATATGGTGGTAAGAAGGAAATAATGGATCTGATATCTCCTTCAGGTCCTGTTTATCAGGCTGGAACGCTTGCAGGAAATCCTATAGTAATGGTAGCTGGTTTAGCAGCTCTTGAACTTCTAACCAAAGAGACATATGAATCTCTTGAAAAGAAGGCTAGCTACTTAGAAAAAGGAATTTATGATATTGCAGAGGAAAACGGTATAGATATAAAAATTAATAGATGCGGTTCAATGTTTAGCTTGTTTTTTACAAATAAACCTGTGAAAAATTTTAACGATGCTAAAAACACAAAGTATGAACTTTATAAAAAAATATTTTGGATAATGTTAAAAGAAGGAGTATTGTTACCTCCTTCACCGTTCGAAAGCATATTTCTTACAACTTCTCATAGCGATGATGATTTAGAAAATACCTTAGAGGCTTTTCATTCAGCCTTTCATTCAATACCTCATGAATGATACTTTCATAAGAGCGTGTTATAAGAAGGATACAGAGTATACGCCAGTTTGGTTTATGAGGCAAGTAGGTAGATATTTACCCCAGTATAGAAAATTAAGAAATAGTTATTCCATATTCGAAATCATTAAGAATCCTGAGCTATCCGCTTATTTATCTTCTTATGCGTCAAAGCTTTTAAAAGTGGATGCCGCTATAATTTTCTGTGATATAACAATTCCTTTAATCTCAATAGGCATTGAAGTGAATATTATAGAAGATTTAGGACCTGTAATTTCGAATAAAGGTCATGCTTTGGATAAAATAATTAATTCAAATAAGAAGGATATAGAAAATGAAATTCCATACGTTTTCGAAGGTATAAAATTGCTTAAGAATTACTTAAAAGATGAAATTCCAGTTATAGGATTTTCAGCAGCCCCATTCACATTGTTAAGTTATGTTCTTGAAAATAAACCAAACCGAGATCTTTATTTGACTAAGAAATTCATGTTTAATAATGAAGAAGAATGGAGAAGATTGATGGAAAACCTTACAATTCTTACGAAGGAATATCTAAATTTGCAAATTAAGTATGGAGTGGATGCTGTTCAAATTTTTGATAGCTGGGCAGGTGTTTTATCTAATGAAGACTATGAAAATTATGTTCTGAAATACACAAAGGAAATATTTGAGGGCTTACCATCAAACATACCAAAGATACATTATTGTTCAAATTCTGCACATTTGATTAAAAGTTTTGCAAAAACCTCGTGTGATGTCATAAGTATAGACTGGAGAATTAGCATTAGGAAAGCCTTTGAACTGATTGATTTTAAAAAAGCTATACAAGGGAACTTGGATCCCGTAATAGCTGTTGTCGGTGGTAGTTTGATGGAAAAAAAGGTAATGGATATTATTGTTGAAACAAAGGACATGAATGGATTTATTTTTAATCTGGGCCATGGCGTTCTTAAGGATACCCCTGTTAAAAACTTGATAAAAATTGTAGATATTGTTCATAAGGAAACAAGAAAGAGAAATTAAAATTTTAGTTGCTTTACGAATTATGATCCTATTTTTACTTTAAATTTTAACGCAATACTATTAATAATCCTTAAACTATTCAATTTTCGTTATGAAAGCTGTTTTGCTAATGGCATACGGAGCACCACGCAATCTTAACGAGGTTGAAGAGTATTTTACGCATATTAGGGGAGGCAGAAAGCCTACAAAGGAAGAAGTTGATGAACTTATTAGCAGATATAAAGCTATAGGAAAATCTCCGTTGATTGAGATAACTGAAGCGCAAGCTAAAAAGTTACAGGCTAAAATCAAATCTTTAGGAAGTGAAACTGTAGTTTTTTATGCAATGAAGCATTCTGAGCCTTTTATAGAAAAAGTTGTTGATACAATAGTTGAGAAAGGATTTAAAGAGTTGCTTTGTATTGTTTTAGCTCCGCATTATTCCATTGAAAGTGTTGAAACTTACTTTAATTTCGTTAGGAGAAAAATTTCTGAAAAAGGTTCTCAAATTCAAGTCAAATTTGTCAAAAGTTGGCACAATAACGAGTGTTTTATAGAAGCATGGGTTTCAAGGATTCGAGAAGCAGAAAAAAAGATTGGAAAAGATTATTGGTTATTATTTTCTGCACATAGCTTACCAGAGAGAATTCTTAAAATGAATGATCCATATGTAGATCAGCTCTTAGAAACATGTAGATTGATAGCAAACAAAATAGGAAAAAAAGAATGGAGTTTCACATTTCAAAGTGCAGGGATGACAAGAGAAAAATGGTTAGGGCCTGATATTATTCAACATTTAGAAGAACTTTATGAAAAGAATATAAGAAAAGTTCTTGTAGCACCAATAGGATTTGTAACTGACAATCTTGAGATACTTTACGATTTAGACATTGAGTGTAAAAATTGGGCAAAAAACAAAGGTATTGTTCTTGAAAGATGCGAAATGTTGAATGATTCAGATTTATTAGTAAATTGTTTGGTAGATATAGTAAAAAGCTATGGTTTTCTTTAAGGTTTAACGGTATAGTAAATTCTTCTGTTTGTTTTCCCTTTATTCTCTAACTTAAGAACTTCAATTTGGCCTATTTCACTTAACCTTGATACATGTGGACCCCCGTCAAATTGCTTATCTATTCCTTCTATCTCAACGACTCTAAGTTCTTCGACTTCAGGGGGTTGAGCCTCAGCTAACTTTACTAAACCAGGTTCTTTCATTGCTTCAGATCTTTTTACAAAATATATCTTCACGTTGCTATCATTCTTGATCAATTCATTAGCTTTTGCAACAAGAGAAGTAATTAAATCTCTATCAAATTTTTCAACGCTGAAGTCTATCCTAGATTTATCAACTTGCAATTGGTTACCTGTTATTAAGGCATTAAGTTCCCTATAGAATACGGCGCTTAAAAGGTGTGCTGCAGTATGCATCCTCATCAACCTATATCTTCTTTCCCAGTTGATTTTTCCAACAACTTCATCACCTGGGCTTAATCCCTCTCGATCTAAAACATGAATTATCTCATCGTTCGATTTAATAACATCTACAACATTAAAAGTTTCATTTCCTCGGATTATCAACCCAGTATCATGTTCTACACCTCCGCTTGTTGGATAGAATGCAGTTTCGCTCAGTATAACGCTCTTGTCCTTGTTTTCTAATACTTTTGATTTGAACTCTTTCAAATAGCTGTCAAATAAGTAAAGAGCTTTTGTTCTCATATCTTCTTAAAATATTGTTCTGAATATAAATAAAATCTATTATTATAAAAAGACTTTAATTCATGCATATCGAATTCAAAACTTTTCTTTATAATTTTTAGCTATATTGTAGAGGATTATATCAAAAATAATGAAGGCAATATCAAGGCTACTAAAATAGTGAGAACCAAACCATTGACTACAAAGACCAGCGAATTTTGCTTTCCTAGTGTAGCAACAAGAATAGGTAATGTATCGTCCATGGTTGTTGCACCACCTAAGCTTATTAATGACACGTTACTCCCCCTTAAAAAAGGAACTGTAACAATGGTTAATTGCTCTCTAAGAAAGTTTGATAAAAAAGCAACAGTACCGTATAGAGGTGACGAATAATATGCTACAACGGGTCCTGCGAATGAATACCATCCCATTCCCATAGTTATTCCCAAAGAGAGTCTTAAATCTACATTAAAAATTAAAGAAGATATTATACCAGCTAAAATCCCACCTGAAACTGAAGTAAGGATTGATAAGAAAGCTTTTAAACCGCTCTTTTTTATTAATGCTAAAGATATCTCTGAACCGGTAAGGAGACCTACTAGTATAGCTAAAGCATGAAGTTCATAAGAAATTAAAGCATCAAAAGGTAAACTTAGATTTGTTAAAGTTCCAACTAACCAACCCAAAACAAGTACTAAGATAAAATATATTGGTGTCCTATTAAAAAGTAAGGTGGCATTTTTAACAACATTTTCTTTAGAGATAACATTTCCTATTAAGTATGTAATTGCTAAAGTGATTAATGTATAGGAAATAGATAAAAAAAGCACATTGCTCAACGTTATAACGTCCCTTATTACTGTGCCTCCCCAAAAGCTTACAGTGAATATTATAGATAAAACGCATGCAGTAAAAATTTTTTCCACATTTATCTTGAAAAATTTTCCTATGATAAGAAATATCAAGTATAAAAGGATGAATATTGTACCAAAGCTGAAGTCTGGCATTGTTTTTAAGATAAAAATAACGTCTCTTTTAAATGTTTCTCTACTAGAGTTAAAATTTTAATTATTCATAAATAATACATTCAATTGTTGACTTTAGCATTAATTGGATACATTAAGGGTTTTCAAGATATAAGCAATATAGAGATAAAAGCAGAGGAATTTAGGAATATTGCAAAAGCACTTGGATATGAGGTATGCGATGTTATAAGCCAGTATGCAACAAGAATAAATTCAGCTTTCCTTTTTGGCAGAGGAAAAGTTGAGGAAATTAAAAAGAAAATTTTACAATCGAACTGTGATACTTTTTTGGTTTACAATAGTCTGTCTACGATTCAAAAAATTAACCTAGAAAATCATCTAAAAGTAAAAGTATTAGATTACAATGACTTGATTCTCGAAATTTTTGATAAAAACGCGGGAGATAGAATATCTAAGCTTCAAATTGAGCTTGCAGCTCTTCAAAGATTGATACCATATATAAAGAAAAAGATTTCTAAATCAGTTTTTAGAGATAGACCTGGTCCTAGAAGTTTGGGTGAGTACGCTTATCATAACGTTTTGAGACAGCTAATTTCAAGAAGGAAAAAAATTAGGGAAGAGATTGACTATTATAAACTTATAAAAGAAAAAGAAATATCCAGGAGAAAGGAAAATGGAAATAAAGTAGTTGCGTTATGCGGTTTTTATAATGCAGGAAAAACAAGTCTTTTCAATTCTCTAACAAAGCTTAATAAGCCTGTTTCTGATGTACCATTTACAACTTTATCAAGCAAATATTCAATGGTTTCTAGAGGCAAATTCGGTTTTACCGTTGTAGATACAATAGGTTTTGCCTTCGATCTTGATCCTTTCATTATAGATAGTTTTGAATTAACATTAATGGATATGAAGTATTCAGATTTGGCATTATTGGTGATAGATGCTTCAGATAAATTAAACATAATTGAAGAAAAGTTGAAGACTAGTTTAGAAATACTTGGAAAGCTTGGAATAAAAAAAGAAAGAATATTACCTGTTTTGAATAAGGTAGACCTAATCTATAAGTCAGATTTAGTTGAAAGACAAAAGCTACTTGAAAATTATTTCAACAATTTAGAAATTCCTTACGTATCATCTACGGAAAAATATAATCTAGATTTACTTTTAGAAACCATTGTAAATAAACTTTTTTTCTCTTATGCAATTCCTTAAAGGATAAAAACATTAGACTATAGTTAGCTTAAATCTTATTAATTAAAAAAGGAAAAAGATTTCGATTTATATAAAGCTTGTTATTCTACCTTTATTTTCCTACCTTCTTTCTTCTCCTCTTTCTTCTTAAGCGTTACCTCCAAAATTCCATTCGAATATGTAGCCTTTGAAGTATCTGGATCGACTGGCACATCTAGAGGCACTTCTTTATAGTACTTTATTTTCCCTGTTGTAGATATTCTAAGCTTATTATCTACAACATCTAAATTAATTTCCTCTTTAGAAACGCCAGGAACTTCTGCAACAACCCTAACTTTATCTTCTTCTTCAATAACATCAACTAACGGTTCTCTTTCTTCACTGACTTCTATCATTTTAGAAGGTCTTCTGGAAGGCCTTACATTTCCAAATTCTCTAATTATTGGTTTACCATCAGGACCTATGGTTATTGAATAACCATAAACGAAAGGACCAAATTCTCTTATCGTTTTTGAACCTGACCTTTTTTCCCTTACTAATTCCTTAGGAACATTTTCCCATTCTTTTTCAAATTCCTTTATAGCATCTTCAAACCACTTCTCGAATTCTTTGAAGAAATCGTCGAAAAATAATCTTCTTCTACGCCACCACCAACTGGGGAAATCTTCGTCTCCGCTCATAGTAGGTAGATTTTCTTTTACGTAAAATATAAATTTTTATGAAATTACAATGTTTCAATCAAATCTTTTAAATTTTTACCTTTTCTTTTGATTTTTTTCTCCAAAATTCCATGGACTAAGAAAGGCAAAGCTATTGTTGCATCGCAATAAACCGTGATCTTATTTGCATCTGAAGAAATCTTTCCCCAGCTTACAGCTTCTTCAAGCGTACATCCTGATAATCCTCCCCATTGAGGACTATCAGTAGTTATCTGGATTGCGTAATTATGAGGTTTCCTATCATTTTCTAAGCCATAGAAAGGAGCGGATATCGTTGCTATTTGGACAAAATCTTTAGGAACTCCTCCTCCTATATAAATAACTCCCGTTTTTTTACTAAATGCTATGAGCTTTGATAATTCAACAAGATCTAAAGTTGCATCTATGGCTATAAGTTTTTTGTCATATATTTTCAACTTAGAAAGCGCTATTCCATATCCACTATCTGCTAAAGCTGGAGAATAGATAGGCATACTTCTTAAATATGCAGAAGTTACTATACTGTTGATATTTTTGGAATATAGAAATGAACCGAACTTCCAAAGAAATTCTCTTGAAGAATATACTTTGTTAGCATCCACCTCTTTTGCGAAAGAAAAAATAAGATTTTCCATTTTTGAATATTCTTCTTCATCAGCAAAAGTATCATAGAATCTATCAATTCTATATTTGAACAAATCTTCGTCATTAACGTAAGGAGAACCTTTATAGTAAGAAGCACCCATTGCTTCATAAATATCTTCAGAAATGTTTGCACCTGTAGATACTAGGACATCGATATAGTTTTCATCAATCAACCACTTTATTATTTTCCACATTCCAGCTGTGGATAAAGAACCTGCTAAGCCCATAATGATAGTAGCTTCTTCATCGGTTAGCATTCTACATAAAATATCGAAAGCTTGTCCAAGACTTCTTCCTTGGAAAGAGATATCTTTCATACCTTCTAAAAGCTCAGATATAGTTTTTCTATTTACTTCGATTGTCCTAACCTTTTCCTTAAAATAAGGTTTTGTCATTTTTATAAAATAGAAAATTAAAAGTTTTAAATCCTTTATTTAAATTGTGTTACTTTGAAACTAATAAAGGAATAAATTCCTGCTTTTCTACATCGAATAATCCCCTATCACTGATTTTTAATTTAGGAATTACAAGAAGAGTCATAAAAGAGAGCGTTATTATTGGATTTGTCAGTCTGCATTCATGTAAAGCAAGAAATTCATGTATTTTTTCTATGTTTTCAGAAACGATGTTAGCTTCTTCGTTTGACATTAATCCTGCTATTGGCAAAGGTAGAATTTCAACATTGCTTTTATCCACAGCACATACACCACCTCCTTTTTCAATTAAGTTGTTAACCGCTTTTACAATCAAATCATTACTGCTTCCTGCACATACAATATTATGGGAGTCATGAGCTATTGTTGATGCTAAAGCGCAGTTCTTGAAACCAAAACCTTTAATAAAGCCAATAGAGAGATTACCATGTCCGTACCTTTCATAAACTATTATTTTTAAAATATCTTTTTCTTGATCACTTTCTAGATATCCATCTTTTGTTTCTAATTCTTCGATCAAGTGATCTGTAACTATTTGATCGGGGATAATTCCTATTACATTTACTTTCTGCTTTTTTCCTTCGCCTCTTATTTTTATCATATTCAATTCTAAAGGTTTTGCAATTAAGGTATTACCTGTAGACTTTGGCCTTACATTGAAGGTAGCTTTTCCGTCTTTTGCTACTAGTTTACCTTCTATGTAAACTTCAATTACCCTGAACTCTTTTAAGTTATTTACAATTATTAAATCCGCATAATCTCCTTTTCTTAGAAGTCCTACCGGGATCCTATAGTGCTTTACAGGATTTACTGTTACACATTTTATTGCTTTTACTGGATCAATCCCCAATTCTACAGCAGATGAGAGTAGCCTATCCAAATGGCCCTTAATAAGATCTGAAACTAAGATATCATCGCTAACTAAGAATGTTTCATATCCTTCTTTAATAAGATTTATTAGATCTTTCATGTTCTTGGCATTTGAACCTTCTCTTATCATAATTTTCATGCCAAGCTTTGCTTTTTCTTTTGCTTCTTCATACGATACACTTTCATGATCCGTTGTAATGCCATAGGAAATATACGTTTCAAGCTTTTTACCGCTTAGTAGAGGTGCATGACCGTCAATAACCTTCCCATATTTTTTTGCAATCTCTATTTTTGCAATCATTTCTTTTTCTCCGTTTATTACAGCTTCATAATTCATAACCTCCCCAAGAGCTACGACCTTTTCTAATTCAAACAATTTTTCAACTTCTTTTTCAGAAATGGTTCCACCGTTTGTTTCGAAAGGTGTAGCAGGAACACAGGATGGAGCAGTGAAAAACGCTTTCAATGGAGTATTTTTTGAATCCTCAATCATAAATAATATTCCTTCAATGCCCATAACGTTAGCGATTTCATGGGCATCAGCTATAACCGATACAGTTCCATGAGGAATAACAACTTCAGCAAACCTGCTTGGGCAAAGCATGCTACTTTCAATGTGAATATGCGCATCGACAAAACCTGGAAGAATAAAGCGATTAAAATTTTTATTAACCTTCTTTATTTCTAAAATCCTATTTCCTCTAATATCAATCTCAGCAGGAAATATATCTTCATTTACTACGTCAACAATGTTTCCTTCAATCTTCATATATCTTTAATATTTTGGATTTAAGAAAAAATTGACGTATAAATTTTTCTAGTGAATATTATCTTTTTGCTGATTTAATTACAAGAGGCGCTTTTAAATTTCATTATCATAATAGAACTAAAACCTCACTGTTTATGGCAGAATGCTGTCAGTAGTTCACAGATTAATTCTTTATAATAGTATGTTAACATATCTGTGGATTAGATCATCCTAAACTGGCCTCCTCACCACTCTAGAATGGAGAGGGTTACACTTCTAGAGAAGTTCATTGGTTTCCAGTATTGATTCGTAGGAACATTCTCATTTGCTGGACATTAGAAGAATTAGAGCTTTTTATGTTATCTGGTTTTAAGAAACCTTCATTAAAAGGGTTCATTAAAAGGGTTGCCAGCCCAAAATCTGGATTCTATTAAGAATCCTTAATTAAAAAGCAACGCTTTTGTAAGGTATTACTGAAATTTTTAATTTAATTTTAAGAAATTTAATAATTGTCTTATTGTATTACGCTATTGAATTAGTATAAGAATATAATTAAGGTGTTTTCATATCTAATAAAATATTGTTGGCTATGTAATCGCTGTAAACAATTGAACCGTTTAAGATTTGCTTTGCAGCAACTACATTAAAGACTGTAAAGTTTCCGATTTC
>Ga0081474_121569_pt1 | contig 114683 bp, 120 predicted proteins | sample OneHunmetagenome_2_FD_70978 | JGI IMG/M metagenome (GOLD analysis project Ga0081474, IMG submission 70978) | Ferrous microbial mat communities from One Hundred Spring Plain, Yellowstone National Park, USA v2 (version 2) | ecosystem: Environmental > Aquatic > Non-marine Saline and Alkaline >... | reverse complement strand
CCACAATGTTTAACGCTAGACCCGCGGGTATTAAGGAAGTTAATGTAGTTAAGGATGGGTCATTAACATTGAGGCTCAGCACCGAAGGTACTATGAGCATAATCATAAAGCCTACTAATATCTCGGTGTATCCGGACTATAGGGATCAATTCGGTTCCCCATGTATAATGCTTAATTGGACAGCATTTTGGTGATGCGTATATAACCTGCGAGTTTACTCACCACGCAATTGAGAGGTTAAGACTTCAGATATACGAATTACGAAGTAGCGGTATTTGTCAATACGTTTCGAGCATGAAATTCTAGAAATTATAAATAAGTATGCATGCAATGGCATATATGATAGGAAAAATAATGATAAGCTATATTTATGTAAATCATTACAGAAATGCATAAATATAATTGTAATTATAATATTTATTATTAGAAATAATCACTATAGAATCATTACAGTAATACCAACGGCAAATATGAAAACAGTTGAGCGTAGATGCCAGTCTCATGGTGCATAAACTTCATGTAATTAAGTATTATTTATTCACTTGTACTTGCACAATGCCATTAGTATTGCAAGGCCTATTATTAATACCAGGGATGTTGTTATGTTCTTAGTGATATTCAATACGGTGAATTACCAGTGAGACTAATAATCAGTAGCAAGACTTAGTTTAGTAGAAGAAAGTAATCCTCGACTGAGGTCCAAGAACCACGTTAATGCCAATGAAGCTATGAAGAAGACCCATCCCAACCAGTGATAATTAATAAATCTCAACAAGTGATTGATAAACATAACTAGTGGGGAAATGCTTAGCTTTAGCTTGGGTAAGGTTTAAGAATTCCCCGTTTAATTTTACGTTGAATGGTTGTTCTGCTGACTACGTCTAGGGATGCGTCGATTAGGCTTAGGCAGTTCATTAATGAGCTTGAGTTGGCCATACCAGGTGCGATTAAGGTTAATAGGGGTAGGGGTAGTTTAACTAGTTTAGCTGCCTTGGCACTTAGCCTTGGTGCAGGCTACATAGTGCTTTTCAAGACCTTCCATGGTAACCCATCATCAATGGATATTTATAAGGTTAAGGTGGACTCCTTGGTTAAGCTACCATACGTAATTAGTTTAAGTGGAGTTAAGCTGCTCAGCGACATGCTCATATCGAGACCCATCTTAGGTAAGCCGTCAAGCATGGTTATAGTGTCTAAACCCAATATTCAACTATCCCTAGTCCTATCTGAGGTTTTCAATGTACAGCTCTTCTATGGTGATGTAAGCGATTATAGGGGGTTTGAATGCATAATGTACGTGAGACCAATCAAGGATGGCTGTTGCGAGGTCAGCTTCATAGATGGTTTAACCTATGCGCCTAGGGGCCCTATTATTAGGGTTAGGGGGTTTAGGGAGGTTAAGGCCCCTGGCCTGGTGGTTAAGAGGTTTAGGGGTCATTTGACTAATGGTTAAATCATCCTCATTATTAGGTCGTTTATGGCGGAGCCCCTGTAGCCTAATTCACCATCGGCGTTGTATGGCTTCTTTATGCTGCCCTTAAAGCCGCCCTTAGGTGGGTGAAGCCTGAAGTACGGCTTTAAGCCCGGTATGCAACTTGCCTTACCGTTAACCATGCCTGGCTTCTCCCCCTTCCTACACCATAGGCTCTTAACCTCACCCCTAATGTACGCGTCCACAAGCTCCTCCACGTTACCCCAGCCATACTTCTTCACGTAGTCGTCGGTCAACGGTAAGTCACCCACCAGCCTACCCCTCCTCCTGAGTAGTTGAATCAAGGTTTCCCTACTAACCTCACCCCACGTTAACCAGCCCTCAGCCGCCTTAAGCATACCCTTGATGGAGTCGGTCAACGGGTATACACTGCATGTGAACTTCCTCCTCAACCTAAGTAGATCTAAAGTATGCTCCACATCAGGGCTTACGTCAACCAGCCCCCTAATCCTAACCGCAGCCACAATCACCCTACCAACCTCGCCACTTGGCTTAACCTCCTGGGTACTCTGCATAGTACCGTCTCTCCGGAGGAGGTGGTGGTTTATATTTCTTTACTTCCGGTGGTTTCGTGATCGCCGTCTTCTTCTTGGTGGTCTTCCTGGGCCTTCTCACAGTAGTGGCTCCCCAACGGTCGCTGACCTAATGACTGAGGCCTCAAACCTCTCCATGGGTGAAACCTCTTATTTTACGAAATGGCGGTTAACATGATGTCTTTAATGTGGTGCAAGCGAGGTTTAGTAATCCACTAAGGCTTAATAAGTAGGTTATTGACGGGTTAAGGTGGCTGAGGTTAAACCTGGCCTTGTGGTATTGCCAGGTAGGTTAGCGGCGAGTATTGAGGAGGGTTCATACGTTGTGATGAGTGAAAGGAGCTTCAATGTAGTGTTCGATGACATAAATCTAAGGGTAATTTCATCAGTGGCTAGGGGTGTTAATAGGTTTAGTGAACTATTGAAGGAAACCCAGGCGCCGAGGGGTCAATTATCAAGACACCTAAGGGCGCTTGTTAAGAATGGCTGGTTAACCAAGGGCCCCAGCGGCTACTCATTCTCGGCTTCAATATACGTGGTGGCTGAGGTTGAGGAGTCGAACGACACCCTATTGATAAGGCTGGAACCAACTAAGGGCGCCTTCATAGACCCAATACACGGCCTAGTCATCTTCAGTGGTACTGAGACTAGGGACTACTGCTCAACATGCCCATTGAGGACGCTATGCACTAGGAATGTTAAGGGGATGGCGGGTAAGTACGGCTTAAAGCTTCACTATGCTGAACCAGCTGAGGCTTACATGGAGGTTTTCAGGGGTTTAGTACTGATGAACCTTGTTAAGAGGCTTAGGTCAAGCTACCTTAACCTGAAGGTAGCTAATGAGGGATAGTGGGTTATTTAAGAGCAGTAACAGGTGGAAACGGGTTATTAAGCCGGGGCGGCGGCCTGGTTATGGTTAGTTTCGTGGTTAGGAGGGAGGTGAGGGTGCCTAGGGACCTACTCCTAAGCATAATACGCAGGATTGAGGATTACCCCAAGTACTGGCATGGGCATAGGGAGGTTAGGATAATCGATAGCAGCGGTGATATGTTTCACGTACAGGTTAAGTTCGCCTTCAATGGGCCGTTGAACCATGGTGAGGCGTACGTTAGGCTCACCGATGATGGCGTGGTGTTTAACTTTGTGAAGGGGCCGTTTAAGGGCATTCACAGGGTTCGGGTTGGCGATGGTGAGTTGGTCAGTGAGTGGGACATTAAACTGCACCCGCTGATAACCCCGATTAGGGGTTGGGTTATTAACCACTTCAGGGAGGGCGCTGAGCACGCCTTGGATAGGATAGTTAAGGAGGCTGAGGCCCATTTAAGCGGTGCCTAGTTGGTTTAACTAAACCCTACGGAGTTTGATGAAGTAGGCGTTCATCGTTACCGTTAGGCTACTTAGGGCCATGGCTAAGCCGGCTAGTTCAGGCCTTAGGGTTAGGCCCGGTATTAGGCCAACCGCCACGGGTACTAGGATTAGGTTGTAGGCGAAGGCGTAGGCTATGTTAAACTTAATATTATTAACCACCAGTTTCGATAACCTCAGTAGGGTTAGGATAGACCTAAGCCTCCCAGACACGAGAATCACGTCACCGGCCTCCTTAGCTATATCACTGCCAGTACCCATGGCTACCCCCACGTCAGCTTCGTTAAGGGCCACGGCATCGTTAATGCCATCGCCGACCATGGACACTGCCCCGTACTTGGCCTTAAGCTCCCTAACCACCCTAGCCTTGTCATCGGGCATTAGGTTGGCGTGGACTTCACCGATACCGAGTGCCTTGGCCACACCCAAGGCTGAACCCTCGGAGTCGCCGGTTAGCAATGAGATGTGCAACCCAAGCCTCCTAACCTCATTAACCACCTCGGCGGCTTCCGCCCTTGGTGGGTCGCCTATGGCTAATACCCCCTTAACCTCCCCATCTATGACCACGAATACTGGCGTATAACCCTCCATCTCAATATCCCTGGTCAACTGCTCCTCCCTGAGGCTGAGTTTAGCCTCCATGCCCTCAACCAGCTTCGCATTGCCCACACCCACGTTCCTCCCGTTAACCACCGCTATTACCCCCATTCCCTCCAGTTGATTAAACTCCTCAACCTTAGTTACCTTAACCTTTAGGGATTCGGCGTACTGCACTATAGCCCTGGCTATGGGGTGGTTCGATGGGTATTCGGCGGATGCCGCAAGGGCTAGGGCATCGTCACTAATGAAGGCCTTAACAACCCTGGGGTTACCCTCAGTTAACGTCCCAGTTTTATCAAAGGCCATAACCCTAATCTTGCTCAGCTTCTCAAGGGCCTCACCATTCCTCACCAGTACCCCTTCCTGTGCGGCCCTATCCACGCCAACCATTATTGACATTGGTGTGGCTAAGCCAAGGGCGCAGGGGCAGGCTACGACCAGTACCGAGGCCATGTGAAGCACAGCCACGTATAGGGGTGCCTTGAGGCTTAGCCATGCGGCTAATGTGGCTACGGCTACGCCTATTATAACCCAGGTGAAGTAGGCGGACACCTTATCCACCATGGACTGTATGGGTAACCTAGCCGCCTGGGCCTCCTTGGCAAGCCTGGCAACCTGGGCTATTAGGCTGAATTCACCTACCCTAGTAGCCCTAATGACAAGGTAACCGTTGAGTAGCCTGGTGCCCGCCAGCACCACATCACCGGGTTTCCTTAGCCTTGGTGCTGGTTCACCTGTCATGGCTGATTCATCAACGTACCCGCTGCCCTCATCAACAATACCATCGACGGGTATGCCTTCCCCAGCCTTAACCATGACCCTGTGGCCGGGCTTAACTTCGCCAATACCCATAATCACCTCACCGCCATCTGCAATAACCCTGGCCCTACTTGGCACTAACTTTGCTAGTTCCCTAACCCCGGAGGATGCCCTCAACCTAACCTTAGCCTCAAGCCACCTGCCAAGCAGTATTAGGGTTATCACGGCTGGCCCTGAGTCTAGGAATGGTTCGCCACCTACTAGGTGAAGGGCGTAGAGTAGGCTATAGGCGTATGCCGTTAATGTGCCTAGGGCCACCAGGGTATCCATGTTTGCCGTGGAGTTCCTGAAAGCCCTAACAGCCCCCTTTATGAACCTCCACCCTGGGTAAAATTGAACCACTGTGGCTAGGGCTAGGCCAAGCCAGAGAGTTACGTTAAGGGGTAGTAGGCCCCTTGGCTGGAGGAGCCAAACAATGATCATTATGGCTGCGGTTAATGGTGCGGAGGTGAGGAGCCTATCCCTAAGGTCCCTCAGATCCGCCTCCGCTGCCCTCCTATCAATATCAAGGTCACTGGGTCCAACCTTGACATGAGTTACCTTGAAACCAACCCTAGCCAGGATGCCTGCCACTCCATCTGCATTGAGTTCCAGTGGATTATAGGTTACCTTAACCTCGCCGTAGGTTAAATTAACCCTGACGTCGAAGACCCCGGGCACATTATTGAGGAGTCTAATGATAGTCTCCTCATCACCTGGGCTAAGGCTACTGGCACCTAGCGTAGCCTCCTCCCTATATATGTCATAGCCGGCCCTCTCAACAGCCTTAACCAGGTCAATGTACCTCACCCTGCCTGGGTCAACCACAACCACGGCCTCATCAGCGGCCAGGCTGACGTCAGCCGCCAGTACCCCTGGTACTGATAGAAGAGCCCTTTGAACCGTTAAGCTGCAGGTGGCGCAATGCATACCGATTATCTTAAATGTAATCCTCCTAACCCCTCCCCCGAAGCTTAGGTTCACTTTAACATCCGGCAAATTCATCATTCAGCCACCTAGTGGTGCGGCATACCCCTAGGCCCTCCCTTAAGGTACCTCTCAGGGTCCTTATCGAAGGCCTCCTTACATTGGCGTGAACAGAAGTAGTAAACCTTACCCTTGTACAATGTCTTAAACGCAGTATCCTCGCCAACCTCCATACCGCATACTGGGTCAATGTGAGTGGCCATACTTTAAACTGACACGGCAGCTGGGTAAAAGTTATTTAGAGAGATTGTTTAGTATGGGTTGTGAACAGTGAAACGAATTTTCAGAAATTCACGGATCTAGAGAGAAGAGCTTTAACACTGCTCAGTGAGGATTCTAGAATTAGTGTTTCAGAGCTGGCCAGTGGACTTGGGGTTAGTAAGGCCACCGCCTCGAGGCTTGTGAAGTCCCTGAGGGCTAAGGGAGTTAGGTTCACTGTTGAGGTGCCTGGGGGTTACCCAATAGCCTTCGTGGTCACTAGGAGGCCGCATCAGGGTGAGTGCCATAGATTAGTCGACGGCAGGTTCATGGTTGTGGTTAAGGCGCGGGACTTCAATGAGTTAGTTGAGGCTATTAGTGGAATTAGGGATAGGGAGGCGGTTTACATTACCCTAGGCCCTGGGTGTAGCAATGAGCCAGTCATCCCAAGGCTAATCTGCGACTACTGCGGTGGACCCATAAATGGGCAGCCCATAATCTACAGGAGAGGGAGGAGGGTATACTACTTATGCTGCAGAACGTGTCTAAGGGAATTGAAGAAGAGGATTAAGCAACTAAAAACTACTAAAGACGGTGATGAAGCCCATAAGGCAGGATCAAGGTGAAGTGGTTAAGCCTTACCTCTTATAGTGGGTTGCTTTGCTACGTGGGGTTAACTAAAGTGTGAATTCGCTGAAACTTAATATTAATACCTTAGTTGAAAACATTGAAGGTGGCTCCTTTCCTCACAGTCCTAGGTTCCTCCTGATTTCCCTAGCCACCTCCTCAGGCTTTTCAGCGGCGGTTATGGCCCTCCCCACAACCACCACGTCAACTCCCCTACCCCTCAGTTTGGCTGAGGACTTAACGTCAATGCCGCCCGCCAACGTGACCCCAACCCCATACCTACTCCTTATTGACTCGGCCTCGTCAATGAGCACCTCAGCCGTAACCCTTCTGGCGTCTTGTACATCAATACCCACGTGGAGTCCCACGTAATCCACCTTAACCGTGTTGAGTACCTCCTTAACCCTGTCCTCAACGTTAACAACACCTATGAAGTCAACCACTGTGCTTAAACCAAGCCTCCTAGCCTCCTCACTAAACTCCCTAATAGTGTCCAGTGGTGCGGCAGCCAGCACACTTGCCATGTTTGCCCCATGCTCGGCGGCCAGCTTAACCTCGATCCTGCCCGCGTCCATGGTCTTCAGGTCGGCGAATATTGGGGCCGTGGGGCAGCATACCCTCATCCTGGATACGGAGTACATGCCGTAGGCCTTAATTAATGGTGTACCAGCCTCAATTATATCCACAAGCCCATTGCCAAATAGCCTCTTGGCCAGTTCAACGGCCGAGTCTAGGTTAGTTAGATCCAACGCCACCTGGAGTTTCATCTACTCACACCTATAAGTACTTTAACCGGTACGCCAGCCCTCATCTGAACCAGCACTGGTACGTCTAGCTTAGCTGTCGTAACCAGTATCCTGATTAACTCCCTAACCTTCCTCAGTACCGTCAACTTATCCTTCATCGCATCCAAGGATTCCTTTAACGTATCGTACTCGTCAATTGGATTAGGGTCTATCACTATCTTCAGGCCTGTTATCTCTATAGCAGGCGTTAGCAATATGTTCTCCTTACCCACCAGCTTCTTGATAACACCCAGTAGTGATTGGAAGCCCGCAAGCCTTGGCTCTAATTGGGCTATGTTCTTCTCAATCAAGTTGACATTATCCTCAAGGGTCTTCACTTGGTTATCTAGGTAGTTCATGAATTCGCTGAGTGACGTGAAGTACATCACCTCTAACTCGCCTTCACCCACAGCACCCGGTGACTCCATATTACGCCTTCCCGCGTTTAGGTTATTAAGCTTTAATGTTTAATCTGAGGATGAGCCTCAGGTTTGGAAATTTGTGAAATAATAAGATTTATTAAGAATCACCTAGGTTGCTGGTTTATGGTTGAGGTGCTTAAGTACGATGTAGTTATACTTGGCTCCGGGTTAGCGGGCCTGAGAGCCGCGTTTGAGGCTGGAAGGGTCAGTGGCGGTAAGATTAGGATTGCCGTCATCTCCAAGGTTCAAGCCATGAGGAGCCACTCAGTATCCGCAGAGGGTGGTGCCAGCGCTGTGCTTTACCCTAAGGAGAATGGCGATAGCCTTGACCTACACGCCTACGATACGGTTAAGGGGAGTGACTTCCTGGCTGATCAGGATGCAGTGGAGGTGTTGGTTAGGGAGGCCCCTAAGGAGATAATATTCATGGATCACCTGGGTGTACCATGGTCGAGGGATGCGCAGGGTAGGATCCTTCAGAGGCCCTTCGGTGGGATGACTATACCCAGGACTACCTTCGCCCAGGATAAGAGTGGTTTCTTTCTAATGAGCACGCTGTACGACAATGCGCTTAGGTTTGGCAACATCGACATGTACCACGAACACTTCGCAACATCCATGATAATGCAGAATGGGGTCTTCAAGGGCTTCACCGTTATTGACCTTAAGACTGGGGAGTTTAAGGTGTTTCTAGCTAAGGCCGGTATAATAGCCACGGGTGGTAACGGTAGGGTTTACGGGTTCACAACCATGGCCCACTCCTCAACGGGCGACGGCTACTCCATAGCCTACAGGGCGGGCATACCACTCAAGGACTTTGAGTTCCCTCAATTCCACCCAACGGCATTGGTCCCAAATGGCATACTGATAACCGAGGGGGCCAGGGGGGAGGGTGGTTACTTGGTTAATAAGGAGGGGGAGAGGTTCATGAAGAGGTATGCGCCTAGCAGGATGGAGCTGGCCCCAAGGGACATTGTAAGTAGGTCCATAGTAACCGAGTGCATGGAGGGTAGGGGATTCATTGATGAGGAGTCAGGTTTATGCTACGTGCTACTTGACCTTAGGCATCTCGGTGAGGAGAGGATTGAGACCAGGTTACCGATGATTAGGGAGATAGCCATGAAGACCTTGGGCATTGACCCAGTGGATGAGCCAATCCCCGTTAGGCCAGCCATGCACTACATGATGGGTGGGGTGCACGTTGACATTAATGGACAGGTGATGTTTGATGAGACCACCACCAGGGTGCCTAACCTATGGGCAGCGGGTGAGGCGGCCAACGTCAGTGTTCACGGGGCCAATAGACTCGGCAGTAACTCGCTCTCAGAATGCCTTGTTTGGGGTAGGATAACGGGTTCACTGGCGGCTCAGTACGCCATGAACGCCCCTGAGCCTGAGTATGATGGTTCAATTAAGGATGCTGTGTCCAGGGAGGAGAGTAGGGTGTTTGATAGGTTGATTCATAAGGAGGTTGGTGGTGAGAATCCATATGAAATCAAGAACGATATGAACAGGACCATGGACAATAACGTGTATGTATTTAGGGATAAGAGTATGCTTGAGGAGGCTTACACAACCATTAAGAGGCTTAGGGAGAGGTTCGCTAACGTCAGGCTTGAGGATGATGGCAGGGTGTACAACCAGAACCTTAAGGATATACTTGAACTCGACTTCCTGCTCGAACAGGCCGAGTTAATAACAATAGCTGCATTGAACAGGACTGAGTCAAGGGGAGCCCACTATAGGCTGGACTACCCGAAGAGGGATGATGACAATTGGCTTAAGCACACACTACTCTTCTACACGGCCGGTGATAAACCAAGGATAAGCTATGCACCGGTAAGGATAACACGCTGGAAGCCTGAGGAGAGGAAGTATTAAACTCACCCGTTACTCATCTTAGTTAACCTACTCCTAACCTCAATAGCCCTCTTAAGCACTATACTCTTCAACTCCTCCGGGCTTAGGTTAAGGTCACCGTAGGCCACTATGGCCACTTGGTATGTTTCAAGTTGCTGCCAAGTCTCCTCGGCAAACACCTTAACATCTTTAATGCCGTCGCTAATCAACAGTTCCCTCAGTGTATTCTCAAAGTCATCTATCGGCACCTTGGTTGGTAGATCAAGCCTAACCCTGACCATACGCCTCACGGTGTTCGTCCTACTAATGACCATTGAGTCCTTTAGGACTGCGTTAGGCACCTTAGCCACCTCACCGGTGTCCAAGAGGATTGTGGTGTACATTAACCCTACGTCTATCACTGTGCCTGTGAAGCCGTTCGGAGTGCCCTCGGTTGGATACATTGCCCTAAGCAACCCGTAACGCCAAGTCAGGAAGGTTATCCTCTCCCCCGGTTTAAAGGGCTTGGATATGAGTAGGACAAGGCCCGATATCACGTCATTGAGGGTTTGCTGGAAGGCAAGGCCAAGTATTAGCCCTATCACAGTACCGCTAAGGGCAGCCGCTACAGGGCTATATTGAACAACACTAGCCACGATGAAGATCATCACCGCTAGTGCTATTAGGAATTGAAATATGAATTTTAATGCTGTGGCTGTATGTGGATCGTATGGGTAAAGCGCCTTATTAATATCTCTACTCGTCACGTATATTAGCAGGGAGCCTATTACTAAGGCTAGGGCTAACCTAACCAGGTACTCGTAGTTGCCTAAGTAATGCGGGAGGATGTTGTAAACGTGGACTGTTAAGTAATACACTATGTAGACCACAACGCCGGCTATTATTATCGGCACCCACGACCTAACTATGCTACTGATTACCGTTGATAATGGCACCACTTGCTTAGTCTGACCATTACTAGCCTCCCTCATACTCGTTTTCAATGGGTAACCACTTTATTTACCTTCCGATAATTAATTAATGTTGAGGTGGCCAGTGATGGTAACTAGGGTTTACTCACATTGGCCCTGTTAAAGCTTTACCACATCCATGATGCCTCTACTTGAATCTATTATGAGTATCTTACCGGCTAATGCAGGTTCTAACCCAGCAAGAATCCTGATCACCTCCAATGCCTGCCACGATGCGACTATGCCAGCCACTGGGCCAATTACGGCGTTGCACAAGCCCTCAACGCATGATGCCGGGTTCATACCCCTTATGTTTAAGATTTCGGATAACCGGGGGGTCTTATTGGGTATCACCGTTGTGACTAGGCCGAACCAGCCGTCAACGCCGCCGTTGACTATGGCTTTGCCATGCCTTGAGGCTAACTCATCAACGACGTACCTAGTCTTCATGTTGTCAACAGCTAGTGCTATTATGTCCACCGAGGACACTATCTCATCAAACTCGCCGTTTAAGTCCGCAACCAACCTATACCCCTCAACCTCAACCTCAGGGTTAATCTCCCTAAGCCTCTTCTCGGCAACATCAACCTTAGGCCTACCCACATCGTTAGTTGTATAGAGTAGTTGCCTATGCAAGTCGCTTATGCTTACTGTGTCAAAGTCAACCAGTACTAGTTTACCCACACCCGCACCAGCCAGGTACATTGATATTATTGAACCCAATCCCCCCAGCCCAACCACGAGGACACTACTGCCCCTTAGCCTCCTCTGTCCATCAACACCTATCAACGGTAACTGCCTAATGTACCTATCAGCGTTAAGCATGCTTGAACTGTCTCAGTCTTGAAATTAAACTTACCGTTTGTACCTAGGACCTTTCCCTAATCAACAGTGCCCTAGCCTCCTCAGCCAGCTTAATGGGATTACCCGGCTGAACCCTGCCCGTGAGGGCTACGTAATCACCCTCAACCTTAACAAGGGATCCCTCCTTAAGCCTGTTAAGTATATATGATGCGTAATCTTCACCTCCCCACTCCAGTATTGCCCTATACGTCTTGAGGTACCTTAACTTAGCCCTACCACCTCTGTAGGCTAACTCCCTAAGCAGTAGCATGGCTAGTCTCGCACTGGTCTGGGATGAGTACCGTTGACTCATTGAACCTCACCTCAACTGGGCATCCCCCATAGTTAAGTATTTCCCCCGGTAAATTAACCATCAGCGGTATATTAGCCATCACCGCACCTATTAGCATTAAGGTGTCTGGCTTCGTGGATAGTATTGCCAGGGGTGCCTTACCATACTTGGATAACTGATACATGACGTAGGGTCCTACCGTGGAGCCCGTGGAGTACGGTATTGCCAGCACCTTACCGGCTATGTTAACTTCACTATTGCCAACCTTAACCACACCCTTAACCCCATCCACGTCACCCAGGAATGATATCGGTGTTTTAATGGCCACCAACTCCCCCGACACGGTGCCCGTACCGTTGACTGTGAGCCCCCTTAGGATGCGCATTGAGGATGGTTAACATTTTACGTTAATAAGGATTCCCTAACCCTTAACCACACCTATGGGTCTCATCCTAACTACCTTCTTGGCTAAACCCAATGCATCAGATACCTCAGCCACTATGTCCACGTTCTTGTAAGCCTCCGGGGCCTCCTCACTTATAATCTCAGACTCGGCGCTCCTAATTATGATGCCCCTTGACTCCAATGCAGCCTTAACCTTACTGGGCGGTAGGCTCCTCACGGCGGCAGACCTACTCATTTGCCTACCCGCCCCATGGGGGGCTGTGCCGAAGGCCACCTGCATTGCCTTCTCGTAGCCTACCAGTATGTAGGAGCCTGTGCCCATACTGCCCGGTATGAGGACAGGTTGACCTATGCCCCTATACACCCTCGGTATCTCCTCCCTACCAGCTGGGAAGGCCCTAGTGGCACCCTTCCTATGTACCCAAACCTTGGCCCTATGCCCCTCATCATCTATCACGTGCTCCTCAAACTTAGCTATATTGTGGGCCACATCGTAAACAACCCTCATGCCTAGCTTATCAGGGTCCCTACCGAAAACCCTCCTGAAGGATTCCCTAACCCAGTGCATGAGTAGGTGCCTATTGGTCCATGCGTAATTGGCTGCAGCAGCCATGGCGTGGAGGTAGTCCTGTGCCTCCCTAGCCGTTAAAGGTAGTGCAGCCAACTCTCTGTCGGGAAGGTAAAGCCCCCACTGCCTCATTTTACTCTCAGCAACCCTAATGTAGTCCGTGGCCACCTGGTGACCGAGCCCCCTTGAACCTGAGTGTATCATAACCATGACCTGCCCCTCCCTCTCAATACCGAAGGCCTTAGCCACCTCAGGGTTGAATATCTTGTCAACTACCTGAATCTCAATGAAGTGATTGCCTGAACCTATCGTCCCGATCTCATCCTTGCCTCTCTCCTTAGCCCTCTGGCTAACCTTACTTGAATCAGCGAAGTCCCAGCTACCATTCTGCTCAAGGTACTCCTTATCATCAGCCCAACCGTAGCCATTCCTAATAGCCCAATCAACCCCCTCATCAAGAACCCTGTTTAGCTCTGAAATGGGCAGGTGAAGCTTACCAGTCTCCCCGACACCAGCCGGGGCCAGTTCAAATATCGTATTCACAAGCTCCCTAAGCTTAGGCCTAACCTCATCCTCAGTTAGGTCAGTCCTAAGCACCCTAACACCGCAGTTAGAGACCACAAATCCATCGGCAATAAAATCATGTGGATCACCATCAAGTGTGACATCATAAACAAATCCATTAAATGGCTTAACCTTGACATCCTCAACCTCGTCCCATACGATATCACCGTAAACGTGCTCCTTCAACCAATCCTCAAACTTCGGGAAATTCTTAGGAACCCTGGGCTTAGTCTTCCTACCCTCATAAATACTACGTTCAACAAATCTCTCATTAGCAAATTCCGAAGTAAGCGTAAGGATGATGGGGGTTTTCGTAGCACTGGCCTCGGCAAGAACCTTAGCTGCCCTCTCTACACTAGCCCTTTCCTCAATGATTCTCTCCTTAAGCTTAAGCCACGCAATGGCAGCCAAAGCTAACCTCCTCCTTAATGGGTTATATTCATAATTGATCCTGCCCCAAAGCCTAACCAGGTTCCCGGGCTCATTGGGTATGTAGAGTCTTAACCAAACCCTACCGTTACCAGTCTCAATCCTATGTATACCAAGCACCCTAACGCCGAATTCGCCGAGGAGCTTGGCTATGTCCTCCAGGAACTCAACGCCATTATCCTCTAATTCCCTTATTTTAGATACCGTAACGTAGGGCTGTTCGAAATTATAACCATTAATGGTCATTGGCTTGTTCATCTCGGCGCCGAAGTACGCCGCTAGGAACAATCTCTTTATCCACAAAGGCATATTCCTTAACCACCCAGGTACTCTGAATCGGGCATGCGTTTTCTTACCTGCAGGTGCTCCAAGGGCTATTAATAATTCCTTAAAGCTTCTGGAATTAACGTGCACTACGCATTCATGGTTTATGGTCTCCTTGTCCTTGATTTTCAATTCACTCTCCCTGCAGTACACGTTAGATGGTGTGAATCCAAGTGCAATTATATCCTGCCTCAACTCCTCAAGTCCCTCCCTAGAGCCATAGAATGCCGTTATCTTACTCCTCTCGCCATTAAACGCTCCATCACCAATGAAGTATCCAAGCAACTTTACTAAGTATGGGAGTTTGGGATTCCTGGCGTTAAGCGGTAATAATCCCCTCCTCTTAAGCTCCCTTCTAACGCTTGGTCTAAACTCATCACCACTGAGTATCGTTACGTTGGGCGGCTCCTCATAAGGCACACCTTCGAATGGAAATACGGCAACCCTCTGTCCAACCCTAATTTCGCCGGCGTTAACCATACCATTAGGCGTCAATATTGGGTGGTCAGCACTTGCCCTAATTTCGAAACCCGCCCTAGTCTTAATTCTAATTAACGACCTCTCCCACCTCCACAGGAATAACCTGATCTTCGTCCACGTAATACCACCATTGTCTCTATCGATAGATACCAACTCACCACCCTTAAACAACTTCTCTATAGGTACGGTATATCCAAACTTCGTTAACACCTTAGTGCCTGCGGGGAGGCAATTAATATCATACCCAATCCCCCCTGGGCTTATTGTGCCCTGGTTAGCGTCCACGGCGGCTACCCCACCCACTGGGAATCCGTATCCCTGGTGTGCGTCTGGTAGGGCTATGCTGTACCTGTATATGCCGGGTAGGCAGGCTACGTTGGCTGCCTGCTCCAGTGTTGAATCTGCTTTCATCTTCTCTATGAGGGTCTCATCAGCGAATATCCTAGCTGGGACCTTCATGCATGGCTTATACGTCTTTGGTATCTCCCAGACGTACTTATCCAGCTTCCTTAAGGGTGGAACCATACTACGTACTTAATATTCTTAAGTTCTTAAGGATTTAAAACTTTTCCACGGGTTCACTTAAGGTATTGTGTTTAGTTGAGTTGATCGTTGGTTAGTGAAGGGTCATTATTTATAATGATGGTTAATATAGCAATAGTAAAACTATGTTATATGTACTTTTACATTATTTCCATCATAATTAATCATACGAAATATATATTTATTGTAAATTGAAATGCGGTTATATAATGAAGAGATGGCATATTGAAAATAATGATTCTTTTAACTTAGGAAAGATTAATAAGGCATACCCGGTGGGCAATTCCATGGAGAAGCTTAACCGCGTGGATGTAACGTTCTACGGTAGGGGAGGCCAAGGCGCCGTCACCGCTGCGCAGGTGCTGGCTGAGGCTGCGATACACAGTGGCTTGTTTGCGTCAGCATTTCCTGAGTATGGGGCTGAGCGTAGGGGTGCCCCAGTCAGGGCCTACGTAAGGATAGCCAACCAGTACCTCGGCATTAGGGAACCAATAGAGAAACCAGACATATCTGTGGTCTTTGACACTAGGCTGGTTGAAATATTTAACATAACTAATATAACTAATCCAAATGGTGTAATAGTCATAAATTCCGGTGAAGACTACGCAAGGCAGTTGATGAGCAGGTTTAAGGGTAAGGTTGTGTATGTGGATGCCTACGGTATATCAATGAAGTACCTGGGTAGGGCAATAGTTAACACACCCATGCTGGGGGCGCTATTAAGGGTTATCAACATGGTTAATATTGAGGTTGTGAAGGATCTCATTAAAAGCACCTTCAGGGGGAGGGTTGGACAGTTAAACGCTGATGCAATAGATGAGGCCTATAAGGCAGCTAGGGTGATTCCATGAGTGAGCTTAGGTCTTGGACCCAGATACCCATAGGCGGTTACATAACGGAGCCGCAGAATTCGGTTAAGAACAAGACCGGTTCATGGAGGACTCAAAGGCCTGTCATAGACCAGGATGCGTGCACCAGGTGCCGCATATGCTGGCTGTACTGCCCTGAACCAGCCATACTTGAACTCAACAAGCCCTACGTAACCAAGAGTGGTAGGAAGTACAACCTAACCTTCGAAATTAACTACGACTACTGCAAGGGCTGTGGGATATGTGCAAACGAATGCCCAGTTAAGGCTATAAAGATGGTTCCTGAGGTGGTTCAACAATGACGCAGGTGATTGAGAAGGAGAGGGAGAGGAGCGTTGTGGTTGGGAAGGTTGGCTTAACTACTAACTACGCCATAGCCCACGCCGTGAAGGACGTTGACGTTGACGTTGTTGCAGCATACCCAATAACACCACAAACCACCATAATAGAGAAGCTGGCTGAGTACGTAGCCAATGGTGAGCTTGATGCCGAGTTCATACCTGTTGAGTCGGAGCACAGCGCATTATCGGCCGCGGTGGGTGCCTCGGCGGCCGGGGCCAGGGTCTTCACCGCAACGTCGGCGCAAGGCCTTGAGCTAATGCACGAGATCCTCCACATCACCTCAGGCCTGAGACTACCTATAGTGATGGCGGTGCCGGGTAGGGCATTGTCAGCGCCAATAAGCATACATGGTGATTACCAGGACTTGATGAATGTCAGGGACACGGGTTGGGTAATTTACATAGCCTCCACGGCGCAGGAGGCCTACGATACGGTTATTGAGGCCTTCAGGGTGGCTGAGGACCCAAGGGTACTTCTGCCCGTTATAGTCTCCTATGATGGGTTCTTAATGAGCCATACAACGGAGCCTGTTGAAGTTTACGATACTAAGGCTGTCCGTGAATTCACGCCTAGGAGGCATAACACTAGGCCGCTTCTCAACCCTGAGAGGCCGGTAACCATGGGCGCCCTAGCAACCCCCGACTGGTACTACGAGATTAAGTACCAGGCCATTAATGCCCTTAGAGTCTCCAGGGGTGTTATTAATGAGGTTGATTCCGAGTTTAACAGGAGGTTTGGTAGGGCTTACGGCGCAGTTGAGGGCTTCATGCTTGACGATGCTGACTACATCCTCGTCACCTACGGTGGCGCGGCCACTTGGAATGCTCTTGAGGCTGCTAAGGAGGCTAGGGGTAGGGGCCTTAGGGCTGGTGTGCTTAGGATCAGGCTGTTTAGGCCATTCCCATCCAACGACTTAGTTAAGAGACTGGCCGACGCTAAGGCAGTGGCGGTGGTGGATAGGGCAATTGCCCCTGGCTCGCCGGTGGAGGGGCCTGTCTTTAAGGACGTTTACATTGCGCTTAGGGAGGCTGGTGTGGACAAGCCCATAGTCTCGGTTATACACGGCATATCACAGCGCACCATGTATATAAGGGACTTCTATGAGTTATACTACAAGCTTAGGGACATAGCCAGCACGGGGAATGTGCCCCGTGAATCATTGTACATGGGGTTGAGGTGATGGGTATGGCCAGTGGGCAGATTAAGATTGGTATAAGGACCATTTGGGATATACCCAAGGAGGAGTATTTCGGGCCAGGTCAGTTAACGTGCGCTGGCTGTGGCCCATCACTGGCCGTTAGGCACATCCTCAAGGCCGCTGGGCCTGACGTAATAGTGGTTAACGCCACTGGGTGCATTGAAGTAACCTCAACTCAATACCCCTACACTGCCTGGGGTGTGCCGTACATTCACGTGGCCTTTGAGAATGCTGCAGCGGTGGCGTCGGGTATTGAGGCTGCTATTAAGGCACTTAACAGGAAGGGCATAGCCAACGCCAAGGCTAAGGTCATAGCCCTGGCAGGTGATGGCGGCACCTACGACATTGGTATGCAGGCGTTGAGCGGTATGCTGGAGAGGGGGCATGGGGTCTTATACGTGCTGTACGACAATGAGGCGTACATGAACACCGGCATCCAACGTTCAGGGGGCACGCCACGCTTCGCTTGGACAACCACATCACCCGTGGGTAGTAGGATTAGGGGTAAGGTTCAGAGTAAGAAGGACATAATGAGCATAGTCATAGCCCACCACATACCCTACGCAGCCACGGCAAGCATAGCCTATCCAATAGATTTGATGAATAAGGTTAGGAAGGCCCTCGACGCATTAAACGAGGGGCCGGCCTTCCTGCACGTGTTTGCACCATGCCCACCTGGCTGGAGGATTGATGACAGTAAGACTGTTGAGATAGCTAGGTTAGCCGTGGAGACTGGGGTATTCCCGCTCTTCGAGTGGGATCACGGTAAGTTTAGGCTTAACCCACCGAGCAACATGCATGTGGACAAGTCTAAGAGGAAGCCGCTGATAAACTACCTGAAGCCACAGGGTAGGTTCGCTCACCTGAAGGAGGAGGAGATCAAGGCCATGGAGGCTGAGGTGGACGGTTACTGGGACTACTTAACAAGGCTCCTTAAGGCCTTCGGCTAGAATTTAAAACAACTTAACCCGAAAATTTAAGCCAACCACTCTATTTCATTAACCCAGAGTTCAAGTTCATCTAGGCTTAACCTCCTCCTCTCATTACCCCTCTCCACGAAGGCCTCCGTGAACTCAACCACGTCACCCCTCCTCACGCCAATGATCCTAACCACGGTTTCACTATAATCCCTCTCAAAATCCGAGGTTGATGATGCCGAGTCCTCGGTGGGTGGGTAAAACAACACCTCAACCCTATCACCCTCCTCGATAAGCCTATAGGCTGGGTGGCTTGAGGCAACCCTCCTAAGTTTGTCATAACTGACTGAGACCACTAGCAACCGCCCTATGTTAGGCCTAAGCTATTAGCTTATATAGCTTATCCAGTATTCACTTAACGAAGAGGTGAGGACTGTTAATTAATCCTATACCTAAGTAACGCTGCCAATCCACCTAAGCCATTAAGCACCTTACCCGCCTCACTGTCCTCAGGGACTATTATCAACCTAGCCCTAGTTCTCATGCACATGTCAACGATTTCCCTAGTCTCCTCAGCCTTCTCCATCAGGAGCCTGCTTAGCATGACTACTGATTCAGCGGCCCCCATGCTTAAGGCCTCATGAACCTCATCCCCCAGGGCCACTAGGCCATTGCCCCTACCCAACTCCTCCATTATCTTGTTAACGGTCTCGTAACCTAGTCTCAAGCCGAGTTTATCCAAGTACCCCCTCCTCTCAACCTCATAAACCCCAACTAAGCCACCTTCGGATACGGTAACCCTCTCAACGGGTATCCCTCTAACATCAGGATTTGGTATGCTGTTGATGAGCATGCTCTGGGCCGCCAGGACTATTGCATCGGGTTTATGTAGTTCAGCCAATTGCCTAATGGACTTAAACACATCGTCAATGTACCTTTGGTTAAGTAGGGAACCCCCAGACTCCTTATCTTGAATATAGTTATTATTGATGGTGGCTATTATGTCGACCCCAAGTCTACTTGCCAATGCCACTGTGGTCTCTTCAATGGACATGGATACTATGAGTAACCTGACGCTGGAGCCTAATGCATCAATCAACTGCTCCACGTAGCCCCTACTCACACTCCTCATGACCTTAACCGTGGATCCAATCCCAACATCAAGGCTGTGGTAACTCCCCCCAGCACCCTCAAGCCAGTTTGGGTAATCCTCAATAACACCCCTAATCCTCAACACACCCCTGGGTTCGTGAAACTCAAGGCTCTTAACCCTAACCCCCAGGTAAACCCTCTCCCTACCAAGTCTCTCACCGCCTCTCCCCCTAACATCCCTAACTGTCCATGAGTAAACCAGGTCGTTTGGCTTAATAACTAGGTAAAGTATGAACAAATCCTCAATCCTCTCCACTGTGAACTCCACGTAATTCTTACCCTCACTGATCTTCATCAAGTCTGGCTTCAGTGGCAACCTTTTAAATGAACCCTTAGCCTAGTTACAAACCGTGGAGTGCGTGACATACGGCGGAGTCTCAATAATCAATGCTATCCCAGCCCTGAGGGGTGGTGTAATGGCAATTAACCTACCTGTTAGGGTTGAGTTGACTAATGGCAGGTGTGTAATGGATGAGTTCACTTCATTCATACTCAACTATGCCTCCAGGAGACTCAACGTTAATGGTGAATACTGTGCTAGGGTCAATAGTAGTGTACCAGTGTCCAGTGGCCTTAAGAGTAATAGCGCCGTTGCGGCGGGTATAGTTTACGCACTAGCCATGCTTAGCGGTGTTGGGTTAAGTGAGGTTGATGCAGCTATGATAGCGGCTGAGGCGACCAGGGCACATGGATCCTCTATAACAGGGGCCTTTGACGATGCCTCGGCTTCACTGTTAAGGGGTATAGTGCTTACTGATAACAGGCTTATGAAGGTGGTTAGGCACCTTAAGCCACCGGGCGACGTGACAGTGGTGGTGACAGGCTTTAAGGAGAGGAAGAGGCCAATCAACGTTAATGAGCTTAGGAGACTAGCTAGCATCTACATAGACCTATTCCACTGGGCCCTCAACGGGGAGATTTGGCATGCAGCCACGGTTAACGGTATTATGGTTGCTAGGGCCCTTGGCTATGATGGGCAATTGAAGGCGATAGGGGAGGCGTTAAGTAACGGCGCCCTAGCGGCTGGGGTCAGTGGTAATGGTCCATCAGTCTTTGCAGTGTTTAAGGATGGTGAGGAGGGGCCGTACGTTGAGTATGTTAATAGTCAGTGGGGGTACTTAATACTGGCAAGGCCAGTGGCCTGATTAATCTTAATAGTATTGCCCCTTAAGCAAATTATTTTACAGGTCTAGTGGATTGGCGAGGGGAATGAAGAACATAGGTTTTTAAAGCCCTAAGCCTAATAAAGTTGCTATGTCCTGGTTCGAGGACTTTGATGAGTGGTTTAAGAAGTGGAGGAAGTTTGTCGAGGAGTTTGAGAGGGAGGTGGAGAAGGAATTCGAGGAGGCTTTTAAGCCATTCAGCGAGGAGCAGTCAAGGGGCAGTAGGAGGGGTAAGAGCAATGTCTACTACTATGGCTTTGAAATAACAATGGGGCCTGACGGTAAGCCTAAGATTAGGGAATTTGGTAATGTTAAACCCTGGGGTAGGCCTCTTGTCAGTGAGGATACTGAGCCGTTAACTGACGTCTACGATGAGGGCGACGTCATTAAGGTTATAATGGACATGCCTGGGGTGGATAAGGACGATATAAATATAAACATTGAACCGGATGGGAGGACCCTAATCGTTGAGGCTAAGGGGAGTGATAGGAGTTATAGGAAGGAGTTAACGCTACCAGCCGAGGTTGATCCAAGCAAGGCTAAGGCGATGTATAAGAACGGTGTGTTAACCATTGAACTACCCAAGAGGAATAGGGGGAATAAGGGAACTAAGATCAAGGTTGAGTAACCATGCCCAGGGGGAGCACGGGTAAGGGTAGGCGTAAGACTAAGGCTGAGGAGGTTTTAGAAAGGGTAGTTAACCATGAGTTGATGCCTAAGGCAGTTGTGCTGTCTAAGGATGAGGCAAGGGAATTGTTAAAGAGGCTTAACGCAGCACCTTGGCAATTACCCTGGATTAGGAGCACAGATCCATTAGTTAGGAGTCTGGGGGCTAAGCCAGGTAACATAATTAAGATAATTAGGAAGTCCCAGACGGCGGGTGAGATTGAGGTTTACAGGTTCGTCGTGCCCAGTTAACCTTATTTAAAGCAGCTGCAATCATTAAGTTTAAACTCTTACGCCTTCTGCTTCTTCGGCTTAACTTCACCAAGTACTTCACTATGCTCATTGACTGGGAACTCCTTGCCGCACTTAGGGCACGCCACCGACATGCCCATACTGTACCATGACTCAGCCAGCTCAAGGTCAAACGTGTGGCCGCAGTATGGGCACTTCACCTTAAGCTTTAGTATTCTTTCAGGTACACCACCTGAGTATTCCCAATCCTCAGGTAGTTGCCATCCCTCCTCCGACATGTGGCGAGCAGCCTTCACCTATTTTATAAACTTTTCACTTACGCTGCATCTTTCGGCATTTAACGGTAATATATTCGTCAATTATCCTAATCAATCCATTTGAGTAGGCCGAAAGGATTTTTAAACTGGATGAGTATGTTTGGCGTAATGTTTAGGCATAATGATGGTTATCCAATAGTCCTAACGAGCGAAATAGCCACGGCGAGTGATACCTTCGGCGCATCGGTGGTTGGCTTCGCAAGCGCCATACCTGAGAACTACTTTAGAAGGAGGATAGCCCACATGTTCTTTAGGGTGTCCAGCGATAGGGAGGGTAGGGTTAAGAGGGCTCCCTATGGTTTGGCTAAGGTTGAGGCTGCTCTACTGCACTACGGATTCAGCAGGAGTGACGTCGTGATAGCAAGTCCATATAAGCTTGATAGGGTTATTGGCCCAAGGACTAGGATAGTTGGGATATACACCATGGATGCCCTAGGTCTCAGCTACGGTTCAGGCATATTATACTGGATTCTAAAGCTGGCTGATCTACCGTACAGGGGATTACCGTATATTGCCAGGTCTTTCATGGAGGTTGTTGAGCACCCTGCCATAAAGGCGCATAAGGATCACATAAAGGTTGTTGTGGGTGGGCCAGCAACATGGCAGCTTGTGGACACCGGGGCTTGGCAGAAGCTGGGGGTAGACGTGGTTTACGAGGGCAGCTTCGAGAATTATGGTCCCGTGCTCTTTGAGAGGATACTTAAGGGTGAGGATGTTAGAGGTAGGGTTGTTAACAGTAAGCCACCCTCAATGGAGGAGGTACCTACCATAGTGACACCGTCAATAGGGGGCATAGTTGAGGTTACCAGGGGTTGTGGCAGGGGTTGCGCATTCTGCACGCCAACGCTAAATGGCATGATTTCATCATTCCCCTTCGAGGGGCATATAGATAAGGAGATTATAACTAACATTGAGAAGGGTGGGTTCAAAAGCATAACACTGCACAGTGAGGAGTTCTTCAGGTATGGGGCTAAGGGTATTGACCCAAACCCCGATAAGGTTAAGGAGCTTGTGGTTAAGGCTTATAAATTGATTAAACGCTACGGTGAGGATTACAGGCTCCACACAGACTTCACGACAGCTGCCGTGGTTGTCCAGGCCCCTGAGCTTGTTAAGTTCGTTGGTGAGTACATGAATGAGGGTGGTGACTGGAGTTTCATAGAAATGGGTATTGAGACCGGGTCCCCTAGGCTACTAAACATGTTGATGGCAGGTAAGGCGAAGCCCTTCACACCGAGGCAGTACCCCGACATTGTTGAGCAGGCCGTGGGTATACTAAATGACAATAGGTGGGTTGTGGTAGGGACAATGATACTTAACCTACCTGGTGAGAGGGATGAGGATGTTGCAGCCAGCCTTGAGTTACTGGATAGGTTAAGGAAGTATAGGATATTGACATTCCCACTACCCTTCATACCCATGGGTGCGCTTAGGAAGAGGGACTTCACAGTCCTTGATAAGATGATTGAGGATCCATTAAGGAGGGAGTTAATACTTAAGGCATTGATTAAGTCCATGGAGGAGGCTGTGAGGTCCGTGGAGCTTATAGTGGGTAACATGGAGAACATAGTGGCCAAGTTAATAATAAGGCGCATAAGCCTATTCGCCTTCAACCTAGTGCTGAGTAGGTATAAGGCTAAGCTGGGTCAATTGGGTGAACACAGCGCTGAGTTCATACGCAAACTAGCCTCAGCGGCGCTTAACCTACCTGGTGAGAGGGATGAGGATGTTGCAGCCAGCCTTGAGTTACTGGATAGGTTAAGGAAGTATAGGATATTGACATTCCCACTACCCTTCATACCCATGGGTGCGCTTAGGAGGAGGGACTTCACAGTCCTTGATAAGATGATTGAGGATCCATTAAGGAGGGAGTTCATACTTAAGGCATTGATTAAGTCCATGGAGGAGGCTGTAAGGTCCGTGGAGCTCATAGTGGGTAACATGGAGAACATGGTGGCCAAGTTAATAATAAAGCGCATAAGCCTATTCGCCTTCAACCTAGTGCTGAGTAGGTATAAGGCTAAGCTGGGTCAATTGGGTGAACAGAGCGCTGAGTTCATACGCAAACTAGCCTCAGCGGCATGGGACATTAGCAAGTCACCCGTGAGGATACCCATTGATGAGGCTAACCAGTGATCAACCCCATCTCCCTAAGGACGCCAATTATTGAGCTTCCCCTTAACTTAACTGGGTTAAGGTGGATGATAACCTTGACGACGTCGTCACCGCTGCTCAGCATTAGTTCGTTTAGGTAGAGTCTTTGTTTATCAAACCTGAGGTAAAGCTTATTCCCACTAACCCTTGAATCTAGGGAAAGTTCAATCAGCCTCTTATCCTCATCGGAAAGCCTAGCGGCAATACCCCTAACCACATCATCATTACCGCAACCCTTAAGCCTCAACTCAACCCTAAAGACCTTAATTGGGTTATTGTAATGCCCCCTGAGCGAACTAGTCTCAATCAGCTTAGCCACCCCTAGGCCAAGTAGGTTAATTAACGTGGACATAACCTTATCGTAATCCTCAGTGGCGTGCGCATGGGTCTCTGCATCTATCCTGTCAACCAGGCACATGGGTTAGTGCTTATTAATACGGGGTTTATTTTTAAAATTATGTTCAGCAAAATACTCGTAGCCACCGATGGATCCCAATACTCGGATAAGGCCATTGACGTGGCCATAGGGTTAGCTAAGGTCTTCAATTCAAGCCTATACATAATACACGTCGTTGAGGAGGATAAGGTTGCCATGGCTACCTCAACCATGCCCATAATGGTTAGTATAATAGATGACATGGTTAAGGCGGGCAATGAGATACTAAGTAAGGCTAAGGCCAAGGCTGCCAGTATGGGTGTTAACGCCGAGACTATACTGGCTAGGGGCAATGCGGCTGATAAGATACTTGAAAACGCGGAGAAGCTTAACGTGGACCTTATAGTGGTTGGTTCAAGGGGTTTAAGGGGCTTAGCAAGGTTCCTACTGGGTTCAGTGTCAGAGAAGGTAGCTAGGCACTCTAACAAGCCTGTGCTTATTGTTAAGTGACCATGATGCCACGTTTAAAGTTCCCACCCCCTACTTCTTCATGTGCGAGAGCCTACCCCTAATGAAATCGACGACTAGCGAAATATCCCTCCTAACGAACTCCTCCCTACTATACCGTGAAACCTCCACATCCCTATCGAAGCCGTTATACTGAAACTCATGTAGATTTATAGCTACCTCAGCGACTAACCTGAGATCTCTATCCCCAATTATTGCAGCAACTTCCCTTAACCTACCTGAAGGCATGACGGCTATTACCCAGTCAACCCTCTCCACAGTCTTCGTTGGCGTAATCTTCCTCCTCCCTGGGAAGTACTGTGAAAGCAAGCCCCTATAGTCCACGGATAGGCCTGCCACATATGCTTTCAAGGCTTGGTAGGCCTTACCTGCTGCATTCCTTAAAAGGCCATCTTTCATGAACCTCTCGGCTAACTCAGCCTCGTAAAGCGCCTCCATGAACCTATCCTCCTGATACCTCCTCTCATTCACCCACGGCTTCGTTACCTCATTAACCACCGGAAATCAACCTGGTTACATTGCGATCCGAAGGACTAATCTTAAACCTTACCGTAAGTGTTAAACCTCAATATCTATAAGCGTAGGCATTTGCCCTGCCGTTAATTGATTTAACCCTCCTGTAAATTAATCCCCAACCTACTTAAGTCCCTCCAAAACAACCTGTTACTCTTGTTAACGCACTCGGCATTATCAATGGTGGTTTCACCCTCTGAGCCGGCACCAATAACCCCGCTCATCATGGCTATCCTGTGGTCGCTTGGACACTTGATTACTGTACCATGGGTCCTGGAACCCAGTATCCTTATTTCATCCTCGCCGTACTGCACATGCACACCAAAGGCCCTTAGGGTGCTTGACATGGTCACTAACCTATTGCTCTCCTTAAAGGCCAAGTGCCTAACACCAGTTATCACAGTTTCCCCAACTGCAAATGGAGCAACCGACGCCATAACTGGGGCTAGGTCTGGTGAGTCCCTAAGGTTAACCGACACCCCGCTCAACCCACCTTCACCCTCAATGGTCCAATTGCCGTTGCTGAATTTACTTACAGCCCCCATCTCTCTAAACAGGTTAACCACAGAATCATCACCATGGCCCATGGGTTCAGGTAACCCGGTCACGGTGACGCTACCCCCTGTGGTTAAGGCTAATGCGGCGTAGAAGCCTGAGAGGGCGTAATCCCCTGGGACATTAATGGTACCTAGCCTTGGGGTACATTGATTAATGGTTATTGCCTCACCGGTGGCGTGGACGCTGCAACCGGATTCTTCAATAACCCTCCTGGTTAAGTCAATGTACTGCCTGGACACTGGCTCACCAATCACCCGTATCGTTAAGCCGACAACCAGGCCAGTTAGCATTAACCCTGAGATGTATTGGCTGGTTAAATCACCCCTAACCTCGACGAAGCCGCCCTTAATTGGCCCAGTTACGGTAACTGGCAGTGAATACCCTGAGACGCGTGCCCCCAGTTCCTCCAGTGATTCAAGCAACTCCCGTATTGGCCTACCCCTAAGTGTCTCATCACCATCAATGGTGATTGAACCCCTGCAGGTTGCAGCCAGGGCTGTGCCAATCCTTAGAGTTGTCCCTGAACCACCAACATCAACGTACCCACCGCATGGTTTTGAGTTTGGCGTAACCACAATACATTCTCCACTTTGCTTAACCTCAGCCCCCAGGACCTTTGCCATTCTAATAGCAGCCTCCACATCGTCAGATTGGGGTAAGCCGCATATTGTGGATTCACCATTACTTATTGTCGACAGTAATATGAGCCTAATGGCCCAACTCTTTGACCTAGGTGCCTCAACCAGCCCAAGGGCCTTAGACCTAGTAATCCTGACAATCATTGCTGTAAGATCACCCAAGCCGCCTTTTTAAGCATGTAGGAAATACTTATACAGCCGGCTTAGGTATGTTAACCCAATGAATATTGACGGCTTACTCTCGGAAAGGGCCAATTACATGAAGGCCAGTGATATAAGGGAACTGCTTAAGTGGGTCACGGCAGATGTAATATCCTTTGGTGGCGGCTTACCTGACCTATCCCAATTACCGCTGGGTGAATATTCTGATGTAGCCAAGTATGTCATTAGTAATTATGGCTTAAAGGCCCTTCAATACGGCAAGACTGAGGGGGTTGATGAGCTCAAGGATGAGCTCGTAAAGTTCATGTCGAGGTACGGCATTAGGGCTGATTCAACACAAATACTCCCAACGGTTGGTAGCCAGGAGGCCATAGAGCTGGTGGCGAGGGTTTTCATAGATCCCGGTGACGTCATAATAACGGAAAAGCCAACATACCTAGCTGCACTGCAAGCCTTCAGGGTCTATAGGGCCAGGATAATCGGGGTTGATATGGATAATGATGGGTTAATAATTGATAAACTTGAGGACACTGTTAAGAGGCTTAGGAGTGAGGGGGCTAGGGTTAAGTTCCTCTACACCATTCCGGTATGCCAAAACCCAACAGGCATAACCATGAGCCTGGATAGGAGGAAGGCTCTGCTTGAATTAGCCAGTAGGTACGACCTAATGGTTATTGAGGATAACCCCTACAGTTACTTCACATTTGAACCAGTGGACACAACCCCCCTAAAGGCACTGGATAGGGAGGGTAGGGTTGTCTACATGTCGACGTTCAGTAAGATAATTGCGCCAGGTATTAGGCTTGGTTGGGTTGTTGCTGATCAGGAGGTGGTTAATTGGTTGGCCATAGCCAAGCAGGCCATAGACCTACACACGCCAACGCTAAGCCAGTACATAGCGTATGAACTATTGAGGAGGGGGATTGTGGACAAGTACATATCGGTCATTAGGGAGACTTATAAGGTTAAGAGGGATGCAATGCTGGATGCATTATCAAGGTACATGCCCAGGGGTGTTTCATGGACAAGACCTAGCGGAGGCATGTTCATATGGGTAACCGTGCCCAGTGGCATAAGGACTGAGGATATGCTTGCCTTAGCCATAAGGAAGTATAAGGTAGCCTACGTACCAGGTAAGTCCTTCTACCCAGATGAGGATGTGCACAACAACATGAGGCTAAACTTCACCTACCCAACCATCGACCAGATATACGATGGAGTCAGGAGGTTAGCCAATGCCATAAGCGAATACCTCAATCAATAGGTTGTTCCCCAGCTTAATGGTTCTTCTCTGCTTAGGTTAAGCCTTGTATTACCTCCTTGCCAGCGCATGAGTCCTCCTAAGGAATTGCGGCTCCAAGGGTAGAAGGGAACCACCTTAAATAATGTTGAGTTACGTTTTTGAACTAAACGCAGTGAAGCCTACTGTTGATGAGGCATTGCAGTACTGATCAGTGAAGAGACTGACCTGCCCTGAATAACTGAACCCGGTTATTAGTCATTGGGAAAAACCTTATTACCCCATGGTCTTTCTCAGGCTCATGAGGCGCTTAGGCCTCATCATATCAGTACTGGTATTAATCCTTGCGGCATTGGTGGGGTTAGATGTATTCATGCATACATTGAGGCAATTGCCTAGTATAAGCCAAACCATTAATGCTACTAGCACCACGACGATGATTAATACCACGTCACCTAAGCTAGAGGTTACATGCCGCGTGTGGAACCTAGTAAACGTAACGTTAAGCAACGGTTCATACCTATTCATTAGTGTGCCCAGAGAAACCCCAGTTTACCTGCTGAGTAAGGCGCAGTTTAAGGAGTGGGGAGTTTCCTCAATGCCCCCGGTTAATTACACTTGGTTTGACGATTCACCAGGCGTATTCGTGGTGGCCCCACCGCAGGGCGACTATGAGGTTGCCTTCTGTGGTTCGGTTAACGTCACCCTAAGGGTTTTTAAATACATGGCCATGGGTGTTGCCGCCTATTATGGTCCCAACTACGGTAACTTAACCACAGACGCGGTAATGGGCATTTTCAACATAACCAACGCCAATGTTGAGTGGTCAACTGGGACACAGACACTGGGTTTCTCACTTCAGTTAAACGCTTACCTGGTGGTTAAGTACAGTGGCGGTGTAGTGGTTCACTGGGTCCAGGATGCTTTGCTTGTTTCCAGTGGGCAGTACTGGTTTCAGGCTGAGATGGATGTGACCAACTACATTGGTTCATCGCAAAGCCTAATGTATGAGAACGGGGTGTGCATTTCAGGGTGCTTTAAAACCCCAATGTCAGGCATGTTAATAATCACGGTTAACACCACGAAGTATGGGGTAGTTGTCAACTATGGTTACGCATTATTTAGGTTAGGTAACATTAGGTTGAACCCGGTGGTGCATTGGGTGGCGCACCAGGTTATACCAATACCCAACGCCACGGCATACTTAATCACAAGCCTTAACCCAGGTCCATACTACATGCCCATGGACACTGAACTAGTAGTTGGTGGACCAGGAAACAGTGGTGGTGTAATGTTTAGGAGCCTAAGCGCCCAATTGGCCTTATATTACTGGAACGGTACGTCATGGGCCCCATACCCAGTTACCTACACCTTTGGGGCTAGTACAGGTGAATACGCTGTTAACGTAAGTGTCGAACCCATTGGACCTGCAAGCGTTGAATTGAGCACAGGCCCTAATAATTACCAGGTGTTAAGTTAACACTATGAAATTTGCTGCCTCTAAGGTTGCGGCAAATTACCTAAACCGTTTTTAGCAATCAATGTGACGTTAAGGATGATTAGCCTGGTGGGCCCGCCGGGACTTGAACCCGGGATCTCCCGCGTTCCAATGCCTAGGCGTTCAGCCTAGGTATCGTGAGGCGGGCATCCTACCAAGCTAGACTACGGGCCCCGGCTCACCTTTAGGCGTGTTTGCTTTAAAATTTTTCCATGGTTAATGGCGATGGAAATTATCATGATGCATTTATTGATGATTAAGCCTGTATCCTTATATAAATCGTGAGTAAGGAACTTGCGGTAAGCCTTACTGCGGAATACTAGCCGTGGTGCTTTCCCCCAATGATGGGCATAATTATTAACCATAACTACTCATCGAGCCGTTAAGGTTTTTAACCACCTTACCCTATACTTTACGCTATGCCCCGTGGTATTTTTTCGAGGTTATTGAACCCGTTCGTTAAGGGTGAGTTGGAGTTGTTTAATGGCCTTAGTGAGCACGCCAGGTTAACCTTAAAGTCACTTAACATAATTGAGGATGCCTTAAGGAGTGGTGACTTAGTTAGGATTAAGGAGGCCGAGGTTGAGGTTGGGGTTATTGAGAATCAGGGTGATGAGATAAGTAGGGTTTTGTCCCAGGAGGTTTCCACTGGTGCAATTGCAACACCCATAATGGGTGATGTTGAGATACTCATAGGTAAGGTTGATGACATACTGGATAAGGTTCACATACTCTCTAGGGAGATAAGGAGGGCCATGAGCATATGCGCAAGTCCTGAGGTTAAGAGGGTCCTAGCTGAGGACGTGGTCGAGTTAATAATGGTTGATAAGAGGGGCGTGGAGGAGTTCATTGAGTTAGCATCAGCCATAGCCAGGGGTGATGATTGGGGTAAGGTCAGGAGCCATGTGTTAGTCATCAGTAAACTTGAGGATGAGGTTGATGAAGCTAAGGATAGGTTGATCGATAAGCTGTATGAGTTGGCTAAGGAGATCACATACGTTGAGTTCATGAGCCTACTACACATAGTTTTCACACTGGATGACGTAATAGACATAACCAAGGACGCCGCCTACTTAACGTCCACAATACTCATGAGCCTGGGTGCCTAGGTAATGATTATTGGTGACGTGGCTCTGGTATTGATGTTGACGCTGGCGTACCTGGTCTCATCCAATAACTTATCCCTAGTTGCTGGTATGGCAGTTGGCAGTAGGCTTCTTAAACCTGGGTTAGCCATGATGATTGCCCTAGCCGGTTACTTAACAGGCCTACTACTTCAGGGAACTGAGATGAAGGGTTATGGTGTAGGCCCCAGTGAACTCCTGGTACTCTCAGCCATAGGAGTGTTGATATTCATAATTGGTGAGGTGGGTAAAGTACCCATGTCAATAACGAACTCACTCTACATGTCCTGGTCAGCCCTAGTACTTTACATGGATGGTTCACTGCCGCTTAACTTCCCCGTGGTTTTAGCGTCATGGTTCGTGACGCCGCTTCTACTTGCCTTAATAGCATACTTCACATACCCGATCCTAGCCAAGACCTCCATGTCGTCTAACCCGATTAAGAGGTTATCAATCTTCAGGTTCATGGTTATACTCACCGTTTTCCTAGTGGGCTACTCCTTCGGCGCCAATAACCTTGGTTTAATGTGGAGTATGCTTGGCTTCAGGAGAATTGGGTTAATCGGCATAGTCTTCGCCTCAACACTAGGCGTAGTCGCAACGGGTAGGAGGACCCTTGGTCAATTCAGCAGGGGCATATACATACCTCCACCTGTATCAGGCGGAGTAATTCAACTACTGTCCTTCGCTGCACTTGAGTTAAGTACAATATTCGCAATACCAATATCCCTCACCCTGTGCACCATTGGTTCACTGCTTGGGATATCCATGGCCAGGGGTATGAGGATGCTTAACACGCAGTACCTGAGGTTAGTTTTAATAGGTTACGTGGCCACCATGCTAATAGCCTTCACTGGTGCGTTACTGGTAGTTAAACTGGTTTAACCTGGGCAACTGAGGTTCCTTATCCTATCCTTAAGCGTGTTTATCGGGTCTGTCCTAACGGGGTCTATACCGTAGAGCTCAGCCAGTTTGAGGCTAACTAGGCCAAGTAGCATTGAACCGTAAACCTCCTGGGTTAGCCTACTGGAGCCTTTAAGCTCAACAACCTCAACATCACTGGAGTAGTTCCTCACAACCTCCTCCACGGCATTCATCAGGTAGTCGTGTATGTCGTCTGTCCTACCCTTGATTATGATGTACCTGACCGGGTGCTTAAGCATAATGGCGACTATGTCGTTGTGGTCAGCCTCAGGTACTATAGCAACCACGGCCGGTGTCTTGGCATTCTCGTTTAAATCGTTCTTAAACCTGTAGGCCACCGCCTGAAGCCCAATGGGCGCGAATATCATCGGTACATACCCCTTAATGAAGTTGGCCAACTTGATTGGTAACTGGCTCTTAAGCACCTCACCCTGAATCTCAATGCTCTCATTCACGTCGGGTATGGTGACATAGTGGCTTAGGACCCCTAGGACAGCGTAGAGTAGGTTCGGTAAGCCAAACCTGGGGGCTATTGACCTAGGCACTTTAACCACGGGGGCACCCTTAGCCTCAAGTTCATGGGCAAGCCTACCCCCTGTTGTAACGCCTATAACCGGTATCCCCCTCCTCAAAGCCTCCAATGCACCGCATATCGTCTCTAGGGTTTCCCCAGAGTAACTAACCGCAACCACCAGGGAGTCCCGGCTAACCCATGGGGGTATGTTGAAGTCCTTGTGGACGATTACATTCACACCTTGGAGTGAGTCCCTCACAACATCACCCACGATCCCAGACCCACCCATACCGGTAATCATGATGCCGGTTGGGTTGAAGTCGTAGCTTATTGACCCTACCTTAAAGGACCTTACATTAAGCCCCCTGCCAAGCCTAAGGGACTCCAGCGACAACCTTGGCCAATCCTCGTACCCGTATGGCATTAAAACGTTCATTTTACTTGAGTTTAAACGCTTTATGCATTTAGCCGGCTAAGGGCCTGTGTCCTGGGGTTGGTTAATGTGTGGTGTGGCCTGTACTCTATTCCACGTTATCACCTCAATGGAGAAGTTGGCTAAGATGCCAATCAATACCACCATTAATGCCGATATCACGGCGCCCAGCTGGAAGGCGAAGAGTGATGGCACTGACATTAGCAGTGGAACCTTACCACCAGGTAATATCCCCATTAGGACTAGTGATGTGAAGGTTGACTCAAGCGACCCAGCTACAGCTGGGCCTAATGTACCACCTAGGTTCCTGAAGACTGAATTCATGGCTGTTGACACGCCCATTACCTGAGGCTCAACTGAGAACACGAGGATGTTTATCAGCGATACGTTCATGGCGGCCACGCCAACCATGGCCAATGTGGTTGCTGTTATCAGTGCCGGTAGACCCAGTGGGGCAACTAAGGCTGTCGCCAGGCTGAATAGCGCAGCTATGCCAGCACCAGTCATTAGGACCCTCTTAGCCCCAACCCTCGTTATAAGGGCCCCGGCCACTGGGGCGGTTATCAACTGAGCCACGGCCATTGGTATTGCGTAGAGCCCGGTGTCGAATATGGATAGGTTGAAGCCCACTGGCTTAGGCTCCTCAAGCAGTATTATTAGGCTCTGCTCAAACAGAAATAACCCAAACCCAGCCACTAGGGCTGCTAGGTTGGCTATCAACACGTTTCTCCTGGCCAGCAGGGTTAGGTTAATGAGTGGTTGATCCCTCCCCCTCTCCACCTCTATGAAGATTCCAAGGAATAGTAGGGCGACTAGGAAAGTTAATATAGTGTTGAAGCTGGTCCAGCCCCATACCGGTGCCTCGGTTAACCCATAGACCAGTAGGCCTAGGCTAATGCCGAGGACCGTGGCGCCCGGTAGGTCAACCTTGGCGCCTGGGTTCCTATACCTGGACTCCCTTATCCTGGTTAGGATTAGGTATGCTATCAACACGACGAAGGGTATTGCCGTGTGGTAAGTAGTCCTCCAACCGAAGTACTGGCTTATGTATGCGCCCAGCGGCAGAGCCACCGCTGCCCCAATACCGAAGGCGGCGCTAACCAGCCCCTGCGCCCTGGGTATTAGCTCCCTTGGGAACTCCTCCCTAATGAGGCTGAAGGCTAGGGCGAACATCGTTACCCCAATCCCTTGAATACTCCTGAATACTATTAGGTAGGTGAAGCTTGGTGACGTGCTTGTTAGCGTCACCGCTATTGTATAGATGATCACCACTATTGACAACACCCTCTTCTTACCGTAGATGTCGCCAAGCTTCCCCACTATGGGTAGTAGTACCGTGCCGGAGAGTAGGTATGATGATAAAACCCAACTGACCTGGCTTGAGGTAACCCCAAACTCCCTCTCTATCTCCGTTAATGATGGTATTAACATGCCTTCTATGTACATTACGATAACCGCCAGCGAAGCTAATATGGCCATGGCCCTGTAGGCGTACTTAAGGTCATACTCAGCTTCTGTAATCGACACAGAGTGGCGATATCGGCGAACCTTTTATAAACCATTCCACAAGGTTCAGTGGTAAATGAGGAAGGCTATTGTGTTTGATCCGCTGGAGGCCATGATGACTAGGGCAATATACACTAATGCATTAAGTGACCTGGGGCTGAACTTCAACGGTGACTTTTACGCGGCTAAAGTAGCCAGTAGCTACTGCAACGTTGACCCAAGTGAACTTTGGTCGCTGGACTGGGATACGGTGACGATATACATGCCCCCCTACTCCGGTGAACCCGACCCAAGGGGACTTGTCATAGCCGTTGAGGGGTTCACGTTACGTAAGCTGGTTAATGATGGTGTAGTGCCTGACTTGGTCGTGACTGACTTCGATTATGACCCAGATAGCCTAATTGGGTTCAGGGGAATTGTGATTGGGCATGCGCACGGTGACAACGTGGATGCATACGTTAAATACGCTGGTTTAATGAATAGATTAATACCAAGCGTACAGGTTTGGCCGGTGGGCTGCTCAGTATTAATACCTGGCTTTACTGATGGGGATAGGGCAGTTTACCTAGCGGCCTACATGGGTTCAAGGCGCATTGTGGTTAGGGGGTTTAACCCAAGCGTCCCAATTAAGAGGGATGACGCAGTGAAGAGGGTTAAGCTTAAGGTTGCAGGTTACTTAATTGAAAGGGCCGCCAGGTTAACCAGCATTGACGTTAAGACCTATTAAGGATTAATCCTTATAAATTCTGGGCAATTACTGAACAGGTGAACGTAAGTGATAATGCGCCCAATTGCGTTACAGTGATTATTCCTGTTAAGAATGAGGAGGCTGGACTTGATTATACGCTTAAGGCATTAAAGGACCTGGGGTTCAGCGACATAATAGTTGTGGATGGGCACTCGACTGATGGGACGGTTAACGTTGCGAGGAGGCACGGGGTCTTTGTTGTTGAGCAGCCTGGTGACGGAAAGGCTGATGCGGTCTTCTATGGGTTAAGGCTCGTTAAGAAGCCGTACGCGGTGGTCATGGATGGTGACGGGACCTACGACCCAATTTACATAGGTCAACTACTGGAGAAGGCACTTAACGAGGATCTTGATGAGGTCCTTGGGGCTAGGGTTAAGGGTAGGGAGAACATACCCCTGTTGAATAGGTTCGGCAACAGGATCTTAACATCAATCTTCAACCTAATGTTTGGCACAAACCTATCCGACGTGTTAACGGGAATGTACCTTGTCAGGACTAGCATGGCAAGGGCCATTATACCAACCACCAGGGGTTTCAGCGTTGAGGTTGATGTAGCATCTCAAGTGGCGTCCATGGGTAAGGTTGGTGAGGTTCCCATCGAGTACAAGAGGAGGATAGGTAAATCCAAGTTGAACTGGAGGCATGGGGTGAATATAGGCGTGGACATAATTAGACTGATGGTTAGGTACAACCCGCTGCTCATATTAGCCCTCCTGGTGAGCCTACTTATAATACCGGGTGCGGTGGTCACAGTCTACGTTGCATCGCAGTTAATAGTCAACCACGTTAACCACTACGTATGGGGCATAATAGCTTTTCAACTTGACACCACAGGGTTGCTCGGCATCTTAATATCAATGATCATGCTCATGATTAAGAGGATGGAATACAGGGTGGTTAGGTTAATGGCCAGGAGGGAGACTGAGTGCCTACTTAACGCTGGTTAGGGGCCTACCAACGGCCAGGTAGATCACACCTGGGGGTGGGTTTTTCCAATCCTTGATCATGTGCCTTGCGTCAACAACAGCAACCCTGCCCAGGCCCGTTAACTCGGCGATTCTACTCAGGGTTAACTTACCGTATTCACTGTGGTCAGTGGCTATGACAACAACGCTAGCCTCCCTCAACGCCTCCTCGATACTGTTGGTTAACCTAATCCCCCACTCCTCAAGGGTCTTATCGTGGGTTACGTATGGGTCGTGGACAACCACATCCATGCTACCCCTTATGTAATTCACTATGTCGTATGATGGGCTTAACCTCGTGTCATCCACATCACCTCTGAAGGCTAAGCCCAGGACAGCCACCTTAGGCCTCGCCACGCCAAGTTCATTGGCGGCTGTTTTAACTAATTCAACTACGTACGCTGGGGCATACTCATTTATCCCCCTGGCAGTTTGGGTAAGCCTCATGTTAAAGCCCACCCTCTCGGCGGCGTACATTAGGAAGTACGGGTAGACAGGTATACATGACCCACCAACCCCAGGTCCAGGCTTATGTATATTTGAGTATGGTTGACTATTGGCAGCCTCCCTGACCTCATCGAAGTCTAGCCCAAGTAACCTAGCTAATTGGGCTAGTTCATTGGCTAGGGCTATGTTAACGTCCCTGTAAACCCCCTCAGCGAGCTTCTCAAACTCAGCGGCTGTTGGGTTGGACAATACCATGACACCCTTCTTGGCTATGGAGCCGTATAGGGTAGCCGCCACCCTACTGCTAACCGGCCCAACACCACCAATCACCTTGGGGTAGCGCTCCTCGATATCTGCTATAGCCCTGCCTACATATATTCGTTCAGGTGAGTATGCCAGCGCGAAGTCCCTCTCAACCCTAAGTCCACTAACCCCCTCGAGTATGGGTAGTGCAACATCCATGGTGGTTCCGGGGGGAACTGAGGACTCTATTATGACCAAGTCACCTGCCTTAAGCCCCCTGGCAATGCCCTCTAGGGCTGATTTGAAGGCGTCGAAAACCGGTCTCTTATCTTTGCCTAGGTAAATGGGCACTGTAACTATCTTCACGTTACTTAGCCTTGAAGCCTCCACACCATCAGTGGTGTACCTTATCATATCCTTAAGTCTCTTCAACTCACCCTCCACCTGCCTATCGCTCAACTTGAATTCACAAGCCTCAAACCTCCTAACCTTATCGACATCAACATCCACACCAATAACCCTAGCCCCAGCCCTAAGCCAAACAGCCGCAATGGCAGTGCCCACGTACCCCATTCCGTAGACGGCCACGGTTAAGTTACCACTTCTTAACGCACTCCTCAACTCATCGTCACTCATGTTCAGGAGGTTAAGGTTCACCACAACCAACCCCACCGTGTGCCTGTATAATAACTTTAACTTTATTAATGCATATTCCCACATGAATGGGCGGATTGCGGATTCTCGCCTAAGGAGTATTAAGAAAAGCATAAAAATGTGAAGAGGATGAGGCAAGGAGGCCCCGGTAGCTCAGCCCGGTAGAGCGCCCGCCTCGTAGTGGTAATCCACGGGTGAGCGGAAGGTCCCGGGTTCGAATCCCGGCCGGGGCTCCAGGGTGAGTTTTAACCCATACATACTTCAATTATTTAAGGGAGGTAATTAGGGTGCCTAACTCTACAGGTAGTAGTAATCCCATGGCTCTTCACTTGAATTAAAGGTTAAACACCCGTAGTTATCACATTGAATCGATGCATATGGGTTCCCAGCTGTCCCCTCCCTAACCCTACTTACCGTAGGTAGCCTAATTCCTATGGCTGCCCCAACCTCACCTGCTACTTCGTCCACATTCCCCTCACCTATGCCTCCACCCGCTATCCTAAGTTCATGCAGCCTTAGGAGTAGTTTTGAAAGTCCTCCATTAATCAACTTGGCAAGTTCAAGATCCCTCAACGTTGGTGAGTCAATGACCCTTAGGATTATGGTTAGCTTCACGGCGTGGTAGGCATTATTCAACGCCCACGATGAGTTACCCAGTATCACGTTTTCATACATTAATGCCATGTTGTTGAGTATTAATTGCTTAATGGAGTCGATGGTCCATGTCGTGACTATGAATTTAAGCTCGGGTAATGATCCACACAGGACTTTAGAATCCTTAACTAACCATATGCACAATGGGTCACCGTAGTAGCACCTATTAACCAAGGCATCAGGGTCCATTTGAACAAGTGAAATACGCCCATTAACACTACTAACCCTCCCACCCCCCAGTGTGAGGACATTAACGTCGCTGAAGTACCTTGAGAAATCCTCTGGCCTATTAGCTGACCCGAACAGTACAACTGGGCCATTGCGGCATAGTTCCCTAAGTGTGTCTATCATTTAATCGACCGTGGCGTGGGGATACTGATAACTTTATTAAAAGTTGCTGAAAAACACACTTCTGAAATGGGTGGGATTTTTCGTGTCTTTATAGGGTATGCTTTAATGGAATTTAGGGGTGGTATATTTAGTGTGGGGGATGTAGGTGATGCTTGAGGTTACTAATGTTAAGGTTAAGTATAGAGTTGGAGAAGGTGTTGTTGAGGCCCTTAGGGGTGTGTCATTAAGGGTTAATGAACCCCTCTTGGTGACGGTGAGTGGCCCAAGTGGGAGTGGCAAGACGACACTGCTTAAGGCAATTGCCGGTAGAGTTAATTATGATGGGTCAATCAAAGTTATGAATCTTGAGGTTAAGTATAATATGGATGCGGTCAGGAAACTGGTCCTATACCTACCTGTAGGTGAGGTGCTCATCGACGAGTTAACGATTGATGAAACAATGCGGCTGGCATCGATGAGCAGTAACGTTAACGATGTCCATGTGGATGATATTCTGGAGTGGCTTGGCTTGAGTAGGCTACGCAACAGGAGGGTATTCGAGTTAAGTACAGGTGAGAGGAGGAGGGTTGAGTTGGCGATTGCACTAGCTAAGGCGCCTAGGTTAATGCTTATTGATGAACCAACAATAGGCCTTGATGAGGGGAATGCACGCATTATCGGTGAGGTGCTTAGATCAATGTCTAGGCAAAGTAGGTTAATCCTAGCCGCCACCCACGACCCAGTGCTCATGGAGTACTCAGACTTAAACTTCAAAATGAGGGATGGCTTAATATTAACACGCTAAATACTGACCAAACACCTGCGTTAGTGTACATCAATTAGACCAGATAATCACGATGCAGTCAACCTAATAGGCAATATATTTGATGTTAGTTTTAGTTAAATCGTCAGTAAAGGTTTATAAGGGGTATTCCGCTTAGCGCCGTGCCACAAGGGTCTATAAAGGAAACCCTAAGTAGGGTGGATCCCCTGGACGTATGGAGGATACTAAAATCGGCGGGTGTGAAGTACGTAAAACCAATAATAATAGACATACATGGGAGACCTAGGGCTGAGTTAATGCCAATAGACGCCGCCAAGGACATACTAACGGATGGCATGCCCTTTGACGGTTCATCAATACAATCCTATGCCACAGTCAATAAGAGTGACTTCGTGGCACTACCTGACTTCAGGTCCATGTTCATTGAGAGCTGGAACAGTTCGAAGATAGTTGACGTATTCCTTAGCGTTCTTGATGACTCAGGTAAGCCGAACATGCTTGACCCACGCAACGTACTGATGCAGACGCTGGATGAATTAGCGGCTAGGAACCTCTACGCCAAGGTTGGTGTGGAGATAGAGTTCTTCATAGTTAAGCTGAATGGTGGGAAACCCGAACTGGCCGATGATGGCTTATACTTCGAGGGTAGGAACGTTGCAATGCTTGTAAACCCAATAACCAAGATACTGGAGAACCTGGAGGCACTGGGCATAGGCTGGAGTAAAACCCACCATGAGGTAGCTCCATCTCAGTACGAAATAAACATACCAGCCAATGACCCATTGAAGGTCGCCGACATGATAGTGGTTTACAAGTTAATGGCGAAGGATGTTGCGAATGAGTTCGGCTTAGTCTCAACCTTCATGCCTAAGCCATTCTGGGGGATAAACGGCAGTGGTGCGCACACGCACTTCAGCCTATGGAGGGATGGGGTTAATCTGTTCGAATCTAAGACAGATGAAGTTACTGAGGAGTGTAGGTACTCCATTGGGGGTATTTTGAAGTTCGCAAAGGCTATAAGCGTGGTGGTTGCGCCAACAGTTAACTCCTATAAGAGATTGGTTCCACACCATGAGGCGCCAACCAGGATAGTTTGGGGTTATGCAAACAGGTCGGCTATGGTAAGGGTTCCTTACTACGGTAAGAGGGTTAATAGGATTGAGTATAGGCACCCAGACCCAAGCATGAACCCATACCTAGCCTTCACGGTTATGGTAAAGGCAGCCGTATACGGCATGGATAATAAGGTTGAGCCACCGGCCCCAGTATCAGACGTAGCCTATGAACTTAAGGGCGTACCTGAGACACCTGCAACATTAGGTGAAGCGGTGGAGGAGTTCACAAGAAGTGAAGCATTCAAGTTCCTACCCAGTGAAATGGCTAAGGCCTACGCTGAGGTTAAGAGCCAGGAGTGGAGCGAGTACTCATCTGTATACAACTGGAAGGAGACTTGGAATGTAATAACACCGTGGGAAATTGAGAGATACCTAAAGGCAGCATAATATCTTAAAACACTGTCAAGTTACTTTAATTAAAAATGCGATTATTTCTTAAAGGAAGTCCAAGTTTGTCATAATGTGGGCTGTTGATTAAGCCAATAAACCAGCGGTGGGCAAGACCTATGCTGATACCCTGGGTAAAGTTATTTAAACATTAGGTAGGGAACTTCACAGTAATGCTTAGGAAGGTTTGCCCAATTTGCGGTAGGGAGACTGACGTGCTTATCGAGGGTATGTGTCCAGACTGCTATAGGGCCACCCATAGGATAATCGATACGCCGGACAGCGTAACCGTGTTGAGGTGTAGGGGCTGTGGGGCGTACTTCATCAATGGTAGGTGGGTTAGGGGGATTAGAAGCCTTGAGAGACTTGTAACATCTAAGGTTAAGGTTAGGGGCGTTGTGGAGGGTATGGAGGTTAGGGTTTTTAGGGATAGGGCTAAGATTAAGGTTAAGGGTAAGGCAAGTGAACTTATGCCGAATACCTACGAGGAGGAGTATGAGGTTAAGTTAATGTTTCAAAGCGACCTCTGCCCATCCTGTAGGGCTGAGTTGATGGAGAAGGAGGAGGCCATAATCCAACTTAGGTTAATCGGCGGCGACCTGGGTGATGTTAAATCTAAGGTAATGGACATAGTGAGGATGACGCTGGCCAAGGGTGAGGATAAGGGTAGGATAATCAGTGTGGAGGATGCCGATGGGGGGTTCGACATAAAGGTAACCAGCCAGAGGTTAGCCAGGTCCATAGCCCTCAGTATACATAGGGAATTGCCAAGCTTCATGATGGAGACCAGTAAGGTAATCGGCTACAGGGGTGATAGGAGGGTTGAGAAGAGGTCCATATCCATACACGTGGTTGGTTTAAGCAAGGGTGAGGTGGTTAACGTGAATGGTGCATACTACCTTGTTAAATCACTCCACAGGGACCATGTGGAGTTCATAAGGCTTAACGATGGGCTGCAGTTAAATGTCAAGTATGGTAGGCTCATGCAGGAGAGGATTAGCCAAGTCGCGGACTACACAATACAGTGCAGTGGCGGTAGGGTAACCATTAATGTGGGTGGTTCACAGTACATTTTAAGTGGAGTTAACCTAATATGCCCTTAATAATTTGACTAGACATTCAAAGCTACTGAACCTAAGCATGGTATCGTTCGGCGCAGTTATCAATACTCCACATTCAGATAGCGCGGATGGGTTGAGAACCCTGCCGAGGCAGTTTGATAACTCCCTTAAACTAACCAGGTACTGTTCACTAACCTGTATGGATAGTCTCCTCAGGCATTCCAGGGGATCCGCCGCATCGCCATCGATATAAGTCACGGCACCATTAACCTTAACCACCATTCCCAAGTCTTGGAGTATGCCCAACATTGACCTTAAGGCAACTCTATTAACCCACGCCGCAGGGAACTCATCGGCCAGCCTCTTATTTAGGTTACTAAGTAACTCATCCTCACTGGCGCTCCCCAACTCCCTGAGCACGCTCACAAGCAGCCTATATTGAGGTAGCTCGTTGAACAAGTACTCATGAAGAACCCTAATCCCATACTCCCTAACCCTATCAACAAGCTTCTCCCCCTCCCCCGTTAATGATACCAAGTTACCCTGCACAGCGACTAGGCCGAGCTTCTCAAAGAACCTAGTAATGTCACCCCTACCTTTACCGAAGTCAAGGCCAGCCTCCTTCAGTTCACCAACTTCAACGGGGCCATTATCCTTAATATAGGTTAAGTAACCTATTAGCTTATCCACCCCTATGCGTGGGAATGGTATACTTCTCTGGAGAGTCATCTTCACTGGTAAGCCACCTCTCCATCTTTTAAAGCAAAATCGAAAACTTAAATAGTAATACGTTAAAATAACCAGGTATCCACGTGATGGTCCTAAACACCTTTATACGCTTCACCAGAACATTAGAGCTGTGCTCATCCACTGCTTGGCCTTTCTCCAGCCCTGAAGGCGATGCCTTCGTTCACTGTAAAGTATTTAAATTTAGGGTTTAGTTACGATTATATGAGTCAAGGGGAAGGTGAGAGGAAGCCTGAGGAGAAGCCTAAGCTCCTCATACCATCCTTCCTAAGGCCAGACACCTACGTTAAGGAGGGGAAGAAGGAGGTTAAGGAGAGGAGGCTTAGGGTTAGGAGGAGTGATGAGGTTGAGGAGGGTAAGGCAATGCTTAACCCACAGGTTGCCTCTGAATTAGGGATAATGGGTAAGGTTGAACTTGTACTTGTTGGTGGTGGTTCAAGGGAGAGGAGGTATGTCATGGATGCGGTTGTGAATGATAAGGTCCCTAAGGGTGAGATCTGGTGCAACACAGATGAGTTGAGGAGGCTTGGTATAGCCGATAATTCAATAGCCACGGTAAGGGCACCAAGGCAGCAATGAGCTGGTGAGGTGACTGGCAACGTTATGGTTAACCTTAGCCTAATCCTACGCTTAACGTCATATTCACTTATGCTCATATCCCTAATGCTAGCTGGTGTTAAGGATTATAAGGTTAGGTTGGTTAATGACACATACTGGATACCTGCAATAATATCGATACCCATAGCAATATACCTCAGTGTAAGTAGCCCCATTAGTGAATTAACATACATTGTTAATGCCGCCTTTGGTGCGGCTATGGCTGGGTTAATATACATGGGTAAGTTCATGGGTGATGCGGATTCGATAGCAATACTTCTCATATCACTTGGCACGCCCGCGATGGTTCCCTCAAGCCCAGTGCTAATACTATTAAACCTACCCATAATATCAGTGCTCATAAACTCAATAATACCCACCATAATGCTCATGCTAATTAACATATACTCTAACATTAAGAACCAAAGCAGGTGCGCAGACCCCAGTATTACCCGGATCATGCTGCTCAGGTGCGTTAGCGTGGAGTCAGTTCTAAGGAACCCATTAGCATACTCAAGCCCAGACTCCTCATACCTTAGGGCTGGGAGTAATGCTGAAGCCTATGTAGCAGGTTTACCAAGGGATTCATGGATTTGGATGCAGTATAACTATCCATACGTATTCATATTGGCAATATCTTACCTAGTATACCTAATGGCGGGGAACCTAATAATAAACCTGTTGTTGATTCACAGAGTAATTACGCCGATTATATGAGTACTATATGCACCTCTCCTTAATACTATAAGGGTCGTAGCCCGACTTTGAATTTAGCAGCGTATGATTTAAGATTTACGTAACCTATGTAAATCACAACGATCATAACGGCATATACAATTATCGTAACCAGCACCGGAGGTGAGGCATAGAGTAGGTTAATTCCACCAACCATCAGCCATAAGGCGCCTAACGCAGGTATGAAGAACGTAGCCATGAAGGCTGTCACGGCCGCTAGGGCAGCCATAAGTACTACACTATCCCTTAGGGCGTACTTAAACTCCCTACGCATAATACTCTGCTTAATCATGTAGGAGTAACCAGCCAAGCCTATTGAGGCTACCGTTACTATTATTATGGGTATTATGTTGAGGATGTACATGAGTGGTATGTTGCCTGCGGTTTTAGTGGGCACGGTGAGGACTAGCGACGCCGTTACGAAGGCTATTAGGGCAACAATACCGGTGAAAAAGCCGTAAAGGTAGTAGTTAGCTATCTTATCCAGTGGCGACTGTTCACTAACGTTAACTGGGGTGGGTTGGACTGGTTGAATGGGCTGTGGAACTGGGGCTGGGTTTTGTTGGGCCTGGTATGCGTAGGCTTGGCTTAACGGTATTGGTTGAACATCAACCTGGTTAATAATGACGACGTCACCCACGGCGTAAACCTTATCCACAGGGACAGCCACGTAGCCCGTTGGGCCTATTATCCTCAGGTACGTGACGTTCTCGTAATTATACTCGTCATAAACCATGCCAAGCGACTTACCGCTTATCGTGTAAGCATACTTCCTAACCGTAACACCCGGCGTCAGTGGCACGGGGTCCCTTGGATAGATAGAGTTGCTCACAATTATTATGTCCCCAATTGCCTTAACCAGGTCCATCGGTATCGACTCCTGTATCACACTGGACCTAACTAGGACGTAAACCTTCCCATCCTGGGCAGTGTAAATGCTGTAAACATAGCCTATCAACCAACCGTTCTCCGTGTAGACCTGCCTACCCAACACTAGTGATTGCCCTTGGCCACTCTGCACAATTGCTGCTGATTAAAGGTGTAGTTAAATATTTTCCTCAACGGTTACTTAATATTTTCCGTGGCGTAAACGTAGATGCCGTCCAGTATGCCTGGCGCCGACTCCCTGCCATGCGGGCTTGGTCTCTGCTTACCCCTGAGGGTTGTGGCTAGTTCTATGCTTGCTGCGAATTGGCTAACAAGGTCCTTATCAATACCCTCAACTATCACGTCATCCTTAGCCACCTGGACCTTAACGCCTTGGGGTATTTGAAGCGTTATCTTAGACCTCCTACCCAGGAAGTTCTCAATAACGATGCTGCCGCCCTGAACCTTAACGCTTATTGGGAAATGGGCATAAACGACCTTAAGCTTATACCTCCAGCCCCTAGTCACACCAGTTATCATGTTCCTAATGTGCCCAGTCACTGTGTAAACAGTGGAACGCCACTTCCTATTAAGCATGTAACCCTCCACCAGCACTTCACCATCCCTAACGCTAATTGTTATGGGTAACCCCTTAAACTCCTTGGTTAACGAACCCAGCGGCCCCTTGACCGTTACCCTGTAGTTCAAATTCCCACCCTCAACATTAATGCTAACCCCCTCAGGTATCTCCACGACATTGGACACATATGGTACCTTAGCCATTGGGTAGGCTGCCCCTAGGCCTTAATAAGCTTAATGCCACCTACTAAATATAATGCTAACCAGGTAATACCGTAGTCCCCGTTAACCCACTGATAATCTTGGTTGCGTCACCTAGCTTACCCACATATGCCCTCCTACCGCCGTTATTAATGAACCTGATCACCGCCTTAACCTTCGGCCCCATGTTGCCCTCTGGGAATTGCCCATTCTCATAGTGCCTGCTTAGTTCATTTACAGTAACCCTCATTAATGGCCTTTGGTTCGGCTTACCGTAATCTAGGTATATGTAATCTACATCGCTCAGTATGAGTAATTCCTCAGCGTTAATACTGTTGGCTAATAACTGGGAGGCGAGGTCCTTGTCTATAACAGCCTCAACACCCCTACCATCAATAACCGGCACTCCACCACCACCAACAGCCACCACGACGTAGCCATCGTCAACCAATCTCCTAATCACATCACACTCAATTATCTTAACCGGCTCTGGTGATGGAACAACCCTCCTCCACCCACCCCTTGGATCCATCTTAAATACCCAACCCTTAACCTTGCTTAACCTAGCTGCATCCTCGCCACTGTACATGGGTCCGATGAACTTGGTTGGGTTCCTAAATGATTCATCGCCTTGGTTAACAATAACCCTGGTCAGTAGGACTATGGTCCTGAGGCTTAATCCCCTTCGCTTAGCCTCATTATCAATGGCATTTGCAAGTAGGTAACCCATCCAGCCCTCGGTGGCTGCAACAGCCATATCGAGGCTTAGCGAGTCACCCATCCTCTCGGCTATTAACCCAACCTGTGGTCCATTGCCGTGGGTTACCACGACCCTGTAGCCCATTTGCACCAAATCCACGACATCCACGGCAGCCCGCTCAACGGTCTCCAGCTGGTCCCCAGGTGAGCCAACTCTTGAACCAGCCTTGGCGAAGGCATTGCCGCCAAGGGCTAGGACCAGTAACATAGTTAACCCTCACCCACAGCTATTTATATATTTCTAAGTATTGAAAATAATGATAAATAGTTTATCTACCTCTGATGAGACTCATCAGTGATTCACGGATTTGGCTGACACTGCCCTTAAAGCTAGCGCTTATTGAGTCCAAGAAGCCGGTAACCATGTCATACACCACCAGCCCAATTGCCTCCTCCCTGCTTAACCCCCTCATCCTTAAGTATAATTCCTGATCCTCGTCGATTGATGCGTCTGTTGCTGAGTGCCTTGCCCCATTCACATCACCGGTGTCCACTATTATTATCGGTACTGACATACCAACGGCGTTACTTGAGCCTATGAAAACCTTCCCCTCTATGCTAGTCGACGACCACCTCCCCCTATCAGTAATTCTACCAAACCCCCTGTGCACCACCGTGGCTGAGTCTAGGGCTATGGCCCTCGTGGTGGAGTTGCTCATGGTGTGCTCGCCAACATGCATGATATTGATCATGTAGTCCACCCTGGAGTTCCCTGAACCAAACTCAAGGGAGTTGGAATTAATTGAAGCCCCCTGGCCCTGTAGAATGTAATCCTCCCTATGGTGCGTCATCTCACCGTTAACAACTATTGTATATGCATTAACACTGGCTCCACTTCCCTCAGTTACCCTGATTAGACTGAAGGATGGATTAATATTAGTTGAATACGTTAGTAAGTTAAGGGTTGCGCCATCACCAACGTTAACTTCAACCACGTTAGTCCCACATCCACCATTACCAACTATGCTGAGGGCTAGGTTAACCACGGCATAATCACTCACGTTTATTATGACGTGGTTTGAGTTAAGCTCATTCTGCTCACCACCATAACTTAACAACACCTTAACCTCATCCTCCACATCACCCTTAATTACAATTGGGTAGACTTCCCTTAAATTGGCCAGGTGCCTGGCTATTATCCTAGACTCCGAGGGATCAATGCCAATGTTGACCTGATCCCCGAGTAACTCAACCCCTTTAATCAACTCACCATTGTGAATAACAACATCGTAATCATTAGACTGGGGTAGCTTACTTAAGGTGTTACCCCCAGTCTCAATGCATCTGTCGAAGAGGTTCCACTGGGTGTAATACTTAACCGTCGGTGAGTCTTTGATTAACTGGTAGGGTATCTTATTGGCCAGTTCCCTAGCCTTAATCCTCAGTTCGCTGGGTATTAGCATACTTAAGCCACCTTACCGTACTTGCTGAACTCAAGCATGATAACCCTGTTGAGGACCATGGCGTACTCAAAGGGTAGGCCCTCCGTGACATCGCTTATAAAGCCCAGTACTATTAGGCTTTTTGCTTCTTCCTCTGTTAGTCCTCTTGTTCTTAGGTAGTTTATCTTATCCTCACTTATCCTACCCGTGTAGGCTTCATGGGTTACCACTGCCGTATCGTCAAAGACCTGGTCATGTGGTATTGTGTAGGCCTTAGAATCACCATCAAGAACAAGGGAATCACAGGCAACATGAGACCTAACAAACCTAGCACCCCTCCTAACGTAAACAACACCCTTATACACGGCTGTTCCTCCATTGGCAGATATTGACTTGTTCACTACCTTGGAACTGGTGTTCGGTGCATCATGGATTACCTTAGCCCCATTCTCCTTAACATGCCCCTTACCATTAGCTATGGTTATGCCTGTTATCTCAGTCTTCGCACCCTCACCCTTCAGTATGGTTGATGGGTATACGAAGCTTGCCACACTGCCTATGCTTGCCTCAACCCACTCAACCTCAGCATTCCTCTCAGCTATGGCCCTCTTATTGTTGAAGTTTATGACGTTCCTGCTCCAATTCTGGACTGTGGTGAACTTCACCTTCGCACCCTCATGCGCGTAAATCTCAACCATGCCATCGTGGAAGCTGTACTTACTTAACCTAGGCGCCGAGCAACCCTCAATGTAATGTATGTAGCTGCCCTTATCAGCCACAACGAGGGTGTGTTCAAACTGCCCCTCACCTGCATTGCTTATTAGGAAGAAGCCCTCAATGGGCGCCTCAATCCTGACGCCTGGTGGTACGTAGACGAAGACACCGCCACTCCAGAGTGCCCCATGTAGTGCCGCGAATTTGTGCTCAGGTGGGAAAACCCTCATGAAGTACTGCTTAACTAAGTCTGGGTACTTTTGGACGGCCTCCTCCATGGGTAGGACCACAACACCCTTCTCAGCTAACTGCTTCCTAATGTTGATGTATATGATCTCCGAATCTAATTGAGCGCCAAGCCCCATTAAGGCCCTGGCCTCTATTTCAGGTATGTTCAATGCCTCGTAGTACTGCCTCACCTCGGGTGGTATCTCATCCCAGTTACTGGACCTATTGACGTCAGGCCTTGCGTATGATATGTAATCCTCCAGGTTAATGTTATCCAGGACCCAGTTTGGCAGCCAGTTTGGGGTTGGGAGTTTGTTGAATAGTTCAAGACTCCTTAGTCTTAATCTCATCATCCAGTCCGGTTCACGCTTAATCTTACTCAACTCCTCAACAACATCCTTCGTCACCTCACCCTTAATTTCAACACTCCTCCTAACTGGAGTATTTTTGCTAAGAACCTCCTCGGGGGTTATGCCATCCTCAATTAGGTTGTATAAGTCCTGCCTCATGCCCATCACCTAGCCTTAAGGAAGTTTTCGTACCCAACCTTTTCAATCTCCTCCACAAGCTCCATACCACCCTCAGCGGCAATTCTACCCCTATTCAACACCAACACCCTGGTTGGCTTAACCACGTGTAGTATCTTTGCGCTATGCGTCGTGAGCACTATGGCCGTCCCCGAGTTGGCTAGGCTAAGTAGCGCCTTCCCCACGGCGAACACACCATCCACGTCAAGCCCCGAGTCTGGTTCATCAATCAGGGCTACCTTGGGTTTAACCATCAGTAGTTGAAGTATCTCACTTCTCTTCATCTCACCACCACTGAAGCCATGGTTAACGCCCCTGCTTAGGTGGGCTGGTGTTAACCCAACCTCCTGAATACCCTTCATTAAGCTGTTAACCAGGCTGGGTGGCGCTGGGTCCGTTAACTTCCTCCCATTGATCTTATTAATCATTGCCGTTATTAACGTTGATAACCTAACCTCAGGTACTACGGTTGGTGTTTGGAATGCAACCATTAAGCCCCTCAGAAACCTCTCTTCAGGTGGGAGCTTAATGATATCCTCACCATCAAGCATAACCTTACCCCTAACAACGTTATACCTTGGGTGACCTGCAATGGTCATGAATAGGGTTGTCTTCCCGCTGCCGTTGGGCCCCATTAAGGCTAGAACCTCCCCACTCCTAACGCCAAATGAAACACCGTTTATTATTAACTTTCCATCGACTGAAATAGCCAGGTCTTCGATTCTAAGTTCAGCCATATTAGCTACCTCAATAAACCTCCACGTGACACCTATTTAAAACTTTTCGTGGGAGTCACAAATAACCTACATAAAAATTCATATTTACTTAGTACAATAACCAAGGGCTGGGCCTTGAGCCAGGATCTAAGTGAAGGCGGTTTTAAATGATGCTAATAAGGTGCCCCATCCCCGGCACGGGCCTTTCCCACGGCCTCACGGACCGTAGTACTTGGCACCGCGGTGGGGCGTTTCACTTCCAGGTTCTGGTGAGTCTGGGTGGGTCCACCCCACCTATGGCCGGGTTATGGGGCAACCTATCGACAGCATAGGGCTTTTTAAGCATTACTAATGACCACCCACTCCTTATGAAGCGGGATTTAAAGAGGGCTTAACAATCATGGGGCGTTCCAGGCCTGTACACTGGGATGATTTAGTAGTAATGTTTTTATTTGGTTTTGTTTTGTGGTTTTGTGGGTCGTGGTGTTGTTGTTAGGGGGTTTGGGAGGGGGAGTTTGAGGTGTGTTAGGTGTGGTACTCATGAGGCAGTGATAAGGAGATACGGACTAATGCTATGCAGAAGATGCTTCAGAGAAGTAGCACCACAACTAGGATTCAAAAAATACTACTAGTCAGCTAGCTGCTCCAGCAATTTCATTAAATCTATTGCTCAAAAACTGATTAATACTGAAATTGTTAAGAGTCAGCATTATGTTGTAGTAACCCGTTGGGGTATGCTTAGTTATATTGGCCATGGTTAAGACCCCATTTGGTGCAATGCAGAGAGTTACGTTGTATGATTGAACGCCACTGCTGACCAATGACATGTAGCAGTAGCTTAAAATACCATTTACGGTTACCTTAGATTTAAAGACCATTGATGATGGCGACAGGGCACCCAGCAACGGTACCTGTGATTGATTTACGTTTTGGCAATAGCTTAAGGTTACCCCACTGGATAGGGCGGTGCATAAGTGGTACATGCCACCGCCTAAGTTCTTTATGGCTAGTAGGAGATACGTTGAGTTACTTAGGCTTAGTTGTATGAGAACCCTGTTTAATGTACCCTGGGACCAGGTGATCCTAGAGCCAACAATTGTTGATGAGACACCTACTATGCCGAATACGTTTATGTTACCCCCATATATCATAGTGTAGTTAGCCGTATATGTAGCCTCACTCCACCTACTCAACATAACCATTGGACTTGGTGGCTTAGCCGTTGGGAGTATTGAAGGGAGTAGGTATGCTGCAACTCCAGCGGCAATCACCACGACTACTATTACGGCAATCAGCAGCGGTCTCATGCATGCGCATTAACCTTACCCTTATTTAAGCATTACCATCCAAATTGACCCTAACATTAAGCATCATGGGTGGGTGTAAGGTAGTTGCTTGCTTTTGGTTGAACTTAGTTAAGTAAATGTATTATGAAGTACGTTAAGGTGCGAAATCTAATAGATGCCTCTGCGAATTCGCCACCGCATAAAGTATATTAATAACCTCAGTGTTAAACAACATGGTGGGTACTTTAAGGTATGGTGTTTATGGTGGTGTTGCCCTGTTCGGATACGTGCTTTTCCTAGCCTCACTAAGGCTAAGTAACGATGCCGCCGGTGTACTGTTCATGGTGCTGTTCTCCATATCACAACTAATAGGGCTACTACTTATATCAAGGGTTGGCGCCAGTAACACACTTTCAATAGCCTTAACCATAGGCGCCGTGGGTAGTTACATACATGCATTGAGCAACTCCTACATAGGCAACTCACTACTTGGCTTAGGGATGGGTCTCTACTTCACGGCTTTAATAGGGTTAATGGGGGTGATTTTAAGCGGTAGTGGCTTAGTTAAGTACATAATGTACATCTACTCGGGTTTATTTGGCCTAGGTGTTATGACTGGTGCATTATCATCGGTGTTAAACAATGTAGCTGTATTCGTAGCAATGACGATCACCATGCTGGGATTATCCTTCTACATATCGTTAACCCCTGTTTACTTTAAACCCAGGAGCCTTAAATTAAGGTATGCCCTAACCAACCAGGGGGTATTGGTAGCCGTTACCTTACTATCATTCTCGCTACCCTACATGATATCCTCGGTAATCCTCCTATCCAAATACTGGCTTGGCCCCCTGTATGCGCTATCGGTCCCACTGTCCATAGTCCCAGCATACCTCATGGTGAATAGGTGGGGTGTGCGTAGGTCATTTATAGTCTCCGCTCTACTCATGTCGACATCATCAGTGTTAACCTACCTATTCAATAACCAGTACGTCATCTTAATGTTGGCTGTGTCATCAATGCTGATCTACACTTTAATGCTTCAACTGCTTGGCCTAGTGACGAGCCCGTTGCTTTACATGCCCACGTTAGCCTTGGCCTACGGCATATCCTCAATCCTAGAGATACCCGTTGGCTTAGCCCTAGGCTTTAGATTAGGGTACTTGATCACTGGGTTAACGTCACTGATGTTAATACTACTGGTTAGGGTAATTAAGGAGCCTGTTTATCAAATACCGCAAGCCAGTTAACTTATTAAAGTTAAACATGCCCAGGCGTAAGTGGAGCCACTAATAGTGGTTCACGGTGGGGCCGGCGCCTATAGATTCAGTAACGATGAGGAGAGGCTTAGGTACACCAGGGAGCTTGAGGATGCGGTTAGTGATGGCCTTAAGGCGTTATCAACAGGGGGTGCATTGGATGCTGTTGTGGCAGCGGTGTCAAGTATGGAGGATTCCGGGATCTTTGATGCAGGTAGGGGTTCGGTCTTAACCATAAGTGGTAATGTTGAGGTTGACGCCGGATTAATGGATGGTTCGTCGATGAGGATTGGTGCTGTGGCTGCGGTTAGGAATGTGGCCAACCCAATTAAACTGGCCAGGATGGTTATGGAGAAGACCGACCACGTGATGATTGCCGGGGAGGGGGCAACTGAGTTGGCGAGGATGTGGGGGTTGTTCACCAGGTCAAGTAGATTTTACAATGAGGTTAAGCTGAGGAGGTTTGAGGATGTCCTTAAGGATTACGCCAATGGTAAGGGCTACTTCAACAGGGTTATTAAATTGGCGGGTGAATTGGGCATTGGAGATACTGTGGGTGCAGTGGCCATGGATAGGGACGGTAACTTGGCCGCCGGTACATCAACGGGTGGTGTGTGGCTGAAGTTTGATGGGAGGGTTGGGGATTCACCAATACCTGGGGCTGGGTATTGGGCCCAGAACGGTGTTGGAGCCTTTTCAGCATCAGGGCTTGGTGAAGTCATCATAAGAAGCATGGTTTGCATTAGGGCAGCCTTCCTGGTTGAGAATGGCGTTGAAGTAGCGGAGGCATTAAGGCGAGTTGTTGATGGGGTAACAGGTAGGTACGGCAATGGAACAGTGGGGGTGATAGGCATAGACGCCAGGGGTAACGTAGCCTCAAGCTTCAACACGAACGCAATGGCAAGGGCCTGGGGAAGGGGTGGTAGGGTAATTAGGGTTGCATTTCATGGGAATGACCCATGGCCCTGAATAATGCCGCAATACAGTACCATAGATACATGGCTAGGTTACCCGAGGAGTTGAGGAACATACTGTGTAGGTGGCTGACACTCGGCATAGTGGATGATGAGGGTGGCTTAGTTAAATCAGCTTACGTCACCCTAGACGGCTCAGTACTCGTCATTGGTGATGAAATAGTTGGTAGGCTAGAGGAGAGTGGGGTTGGGTTGAGACTTGGTGATGGACTCTACCTACAGGAGTTCTTCAACTGGACCCCGTGGGTTAGGGAACTCTGCGGTGAGGTGGTTACTGAGGAGACTGAACCCATGGGTATGAGACTGCTGGGCTTCTCCCCCTTCACATATGCGGAGTATGGTGACGTTATGAGCGGTTACGTGGAGTTGATAAAGATTTACGGTAAGTACGTGAGCGGGGTGTTTAACGAAGCCATCTTTAGGCTATGGGGGCTTAGTGGGGTTAGGTTTGATGAACAGGTGGACCTGGTGATAGTGACTGGTGATGAACTAATTGCCCACCACTTCCTGGACATTAGGAGGACTGAACATAGGGGTTTCACGACCTCCGCAAGGTACCTTCAATACGGCTTCGACAGATCAATACTAATGCACCCCTTCATCAGCGACGACGTGAATAAGGAGGTGGCTAAGGCCATGTTAAATAGGGGTGATGTTAAGCCCGTTGGCTACTTCACGATTAAATATGATGAAAGCGAGATCCTAGGCATCATCATATACAAGTGGCCACACATTAACCCACTACCCCTTGTTAGCAGAACCGTGGCCGAGAGGAATACACTAATCAAGGAATACCTGAGGCATAGGTAACTTGAAAAACAAGTTTAAGCCCTAGTCTTGCTGTTATTTCGACGCTGCCTAAACCTAACCCACCACTTAGCTAATGCATCCCTGTAATCCATGATTACTATAGGGGCCAACAGCACTATCAACGCTACCGCCACCTTAATGAACATGGGTGCCTTAAGTAGTGTAGGCACCATGAGTCGGCTGAAACTAGGTGGTAAATTAACTTTGTTGAGATGAGGAGGAGGCTTAATCATATTACCTGTAGGGCCCCCACTAAGGCAACTGTGCCAACTATGACTATGAAGATGCCCAGCACTATAATAACGACGTCAACGGCGGTGTTCCAATACCTACCTTGATGGAGCTCCAGGAGTAGGGTCCTTAGGCCGTTCATTGCATGGTAGGTGGCGGCGTAAAGCAGTATGAATATGGCGGCCATGTAGCCTATGTTAAGCAGTTGCTCATAGACCCCATGGGGGCCGCTCCACTGTATGGATGCCTCGTAACTGGGCCACCTGAAGGCTAGGTGTATCCCAAGCACAACCACCAGTATTAGCCCCGTTATGTAGTGCCACTTCATCAGTGTCGACTTAGTCACCATGCTAATCACCCCACGAAGGCCACGTACGAGGCAAGTATTATGAAGACTATAACCACGGCTATCACAAGGTATTTATACACCAATTGAGGGCTCTTCCTGGGCGAAGGTATCATTGGGTACGTGTGCCTTTCAGGCTTAGGTAAGCCAAGACCAAAGTACTGCATTAGGATTAGCCTAACGCCATTAGCCCCATGAACAGCTACCAGTAAGGCTATTAAGTACTCTATTATCGTACCGACGTGGGCAACCCCAACCACCCTGGGACCCTCAATGAACCCAATTACCCTTTCCCAGGTTAGCTGACTTGGGTGGCCGAAGCCTAACGCCGTTGATATAACTAATACGTGCCCTATTAGGTATATGGCTAAAATGGCCCCACTGACCTTCTGGAATATTAGAAGCCACTCATCCAGTCCACGTAACCAGAGGGACCATTTGGGTGGGTTCCTATTAGTGGCCAGTTTCTCCGTCATGCTGGTCACCTTGCCGGTGGCTTACCGGTTAATAACGATTTCTTGAGTAGGTTAATTGCTAACGCTGGGTCAACCCCCTTCGGGCACACTTTGCTACAGGTACCGCTGTAGTGGCATGACCACACGCCGTTATCGGAGTCAATAATCTTAAGCCTAAGGACATACCCCTCATCCCTATTATCAGCACTCCACCTGTAAGCGGCGGCTAATGCCTGTGGGCCCAGGTAATTCTTGTTTAGGAAGACCATTGGGCATGCTGAGTAGCAGGCGCCGCACTTTATGCAGTAGGCGAATTCAAGGTAATTAATCAACTGCTCCTCGGTCTGAACATAGTACGAGTCCAGTTTCTCAAACTGCTCACCCTCATCCCTCCTAATCAACCACGGCTTAACCGACTTATGCTTCTCGAAGAATTCATCCATGTCAACGACCAGATCCTTAATTGGCTTAAGGTTACTAAGGGGCTCAACGGTTATCACATCGGTGCCCAGTTCAAACGGCTTTGTTTCGCAGGCCAGACGTGGGACACCGTTAATGACCATTGCACAGGAGCCGCATATACCCATTCTACAACTGTACCTAACAGCCAAGGTGGCGTCTTGGGTACTTTTGATTTTGAGTAATGCATCAAGCACGGTCTGCCTACTGGTAACCTCAACCTTATACTCACTCCACCTGTAACCACCGGTTTTTGGGTCATAACGCTTAACCCTAAAGGTAAAGGTCCCCCTCTTAACCTCAATCTTAAGGCCAGCCTTAACTGAGGACATACAGTCGGTCCAGCGGCCTCACGTAGCCTTAAATTTAAAAATTTCCCCAGCATTAATGTGTTATACGTAATATTATATAATATCTATATCTATGGGTAAAGCTACATTACTTAGATTAAAAATCCACTCAACATGTGTAGTCGTATTAATGGTAAATTTAGTATAAAAAATCTTAGCGGACTAAGGTTACGGTACATTAACCACAACGGATTCATCATGGATTCTGTAACGCATTAATTAATAAATTTTCGACAAAAGTAATAGTTGATGGTGCATAGGTTATTTAACCAATGCGTTACCGGGAGCTAACCATGCCTGAAGGCACCGTGTACCTGCTCAGTGACCTAGGCTCATGTATGCTACCGTGTGGTGGGATAATAAGGCTAAACCCGATAAGTGTTGATGAGGCTAAGGGCATGGTGCAGGGTAAGAACATAGTTAGTTATGTTGAGAGACAGGATGCCGCGAAGGTGCTTAGCGCGATACTTGGTGTTGAGGTGCAGGTTAACAGCAATAGTACATTAAATGTTGATGAGATAAGCATGGGTATACTAATACACATAAATGCGCAGTTAAACAGCAATCAACTAAGTAACCCAGAGGAGTTGCAGAAACTGATTAACAAGGGGGTTATTAAGTTGCATAGGCTCTTAATTGACCCATACCCATGTTGAAACTAAAACAGCCGTGTTCTCATGCCAGCTTAAACTTAGTTAAAAACAATGCCTTCAAACAAAGCCATAAACCCATAATGCCTTCTCTCGCTATAATCTTCTCAATTAAAATGGGATTTGATGCAGCCTTATAACGAATTCTAAGTCACTTAAGTTCTAAAGTTTTAAAAGTGAAAAATATACCGAAGTCTACTGGATGAGTAATACCCTTTATCTTATACTTTTAGCAAAGAGTATGAGGATTTTCACGTTTAGCCTCATTAGCATACTGATAGTTAACGGCAAACCTCGCCCTTTAGGGCGGGGTCACCTCACTATGTGGGGATTTAGCGATACATTTATTAATCCAGACTTCGTTAGTGTTTTGTACTCGGGGTGGTGCCCCCGAGAGGGGGTTTACTTCCCTCACAGATGAGCCGGTGGGGCGATACCCCACTGTTTTCACCACCCCGAGGACGAAGCCATTAACCCCCATGGAGGGGGTAACGCCCAAGACCCCCGCAGTGAAACCCCGTCCCACTGGGACGGGAAGGGGGTCATCGGGACGGAAACTGGCCCATTTCAATCAGTGGAGGTTGGGATAATCCCTAAGCTCGCTAGAAATCCAGGTAGAGTACTAGGGGTATATAACTTATTTGGTTATTCCTTTTCGTCATTAGGCTCCTTCTTTATACCATTACTCTCTCACTTTATTACGAGTGATACTATTATCATGGCTAAGCTCGTATTTATACTCTACATAATCATGTCAATGCTTCTCATTTTAGTTTATAGGAAGATAATGAATATTGAGGTAGGTCACAATGGGATGAGTAAAAATCTGCCAGGTCTCTTGCTGCATCAAGATGTGAGAAATCTTTCAGTGCTCTTTGCTCTGGATGCATTTGGGGGAAGTTTAATTACGCAGTCATTATTGACGCTTTGGTTTTACCTAAGATTTCATGCATCAGCGTCGAGTTTAGGTATAGTATTTGGCATATCCAGTATCATTACCGCAATTTCGTTAATCATAGCCCCACTAATAGCTAAACGGATCGGTAATTTGCATACCATGGTTTTCACACATATAACATCTAATATATTCCTGATTCTTATACCATTTATGAACTCACTGTACTGGGCGGTCGTATTCCTATTTTTGAGGCAAAGCTTCTCGCAAATGGATGTACCTACCAGGCAAGCGTTCATCTCTCAAATTTTTAATGATGAAGAGAGGGTGAAAGTATTTGCAGTAACTAACATCTTTAGAAATATAAGTAGTTTACCGGGTCCAGTATTAGTTGGCTTCATATTCTCGCTTAGATTACTCTACTTACCCCTTGTAATGAGCGGTGCAATTAAGCTAAGTTATGATGTTACTATTTATAAGTTATACAAAAATAAAGCTAGATAAGAAGATAAGTCCATAAATGGATTTAATGAGGAGAAGGTATATTGTGAAGGTCATGTTAGAATGCTTTTAGGCGTACCTATGGACGTGGTAGGGTGTGGTTAAGTGTTTTTAATGACCATGTATACTGATTAAAAAAGGAAGAGAGCAATGACTAGTTTTCATTGCTGGCGCTGGGGTTGGGGTTTGAATCTGTGGAGTTGGTTTGCTGGGGGTTGTTAGTTGTCTTAGTGATTGTCAGTTATGGGTGGTGTGTTTAGCGAAAAAATATTAGGTGGTGGGTTGTTTTTGTGGTTATGGTTGGGGGCGGTTGGAGGTTTGTTTGGGTTGCCTTGTTGGTTTCCTTAGTCGTGGCCATGGTGGCTGTTTCAATACTCACCACAATGCACGTGATCAATAAGTCAAGCACACCGGTGGGGGTTGGTTTTAATGCTCCAGCGCCGGTGGGCTTGCCGGTTAACGTTAGCCTGAATATGCCGATATATGTTGTTGGTCCTCAATCATTAATCCAAAGGCTTGTTGGTGTTGGTGTTCCTCAGTCGCTTATTAAGCCGGTTAACCTGAGTCAATTGCCTTCCTTACCCGGTAACTCAACGGTACTCGTAGGCTACTCTGTGATTGAGCATCGTGTTGTTGTTGGCGTAGTCAATGGCAGGGTCAAGCTTAACCTAACGAGCCCAGTGATTGACTTGTTAACCAATTTAATAACCAAGGGCGACCTGGTCATGCTCTACGGAAACACAAGCGATATACCGGCAATGGAGTACCTACTGGCCTACTCATGGGCTAGGAGGTATGGTGTGCTTAACTTGACCAGGTGGGGCGGGCCTGGTAAACCAAGCGACTACCTAATCGCATACCCAGAAATACCGGTAGGGAGCAAGGAGGCCTTGGCAGTGGCATTTGGCGGGCCGCGCTACCTAATCATTGGCCCAGCAATGCCAAGGGATGTACTAAGGGCAGTGATGATGTACATAATATTAAAGCATCCATCAACTAGCCAGGCCCAGGTAGGTGTTAATTTAGACCCGACCCAGGACCCGTGTTGGTTAGCTTATTCGAATTATTACGAGGGCGCCAACGAGTTAGAGCCCGGCATCTACGAAGGTAACTATAATTACCTCATATGGGCAGCCCCATTAATGAATTACATAAGTGGTGCACCGTATACGGAGGGACAGGGTATTGAGGGTTATAGTGATGGCAATGGAACATTCTACTATGACACATGCCTGGAGATAGGCAACCAGGTTTGGGCTACTGCAACACCACCGAACATACCCGCCTACGTATACGGCTTCGTTGGTTATGAACCAACCACAACAATGGTTGATAATGGTGGTAAAGTCCTCATGGAGAGTGGCGCTATTGACTACTACTATAGCTATTACGAGTACCAGCAGAACCTCTACAACTCCCCCTTCGGCAGCATGCTGAATAGTTACTCGCCTCCGGCGAGCTCGCAGGAGTCCAGCTACTCCTTCAGCGTCGAAATAGGGCCTGAGGGCCCCACAATGGAGTTTACGTATTCAGTAACCCTACCGAGTGGTAGTGAGACTGTTAGTGTTACTCTATCGCCGATGGCGGATGGTATCGATAATATTGCTGAGGATAACATCACGTGGACCTTTAACCTAAATAATGCGAATACGAACGAATTGTACGCAAATGCCTTTGAAGACACATCACCACCCATCTGGATACTACCAAACTACTCAAGCGGCACAGAATATGAGACACTATTACCAGTGCTCATGAGTGCTGAGGTTATGACTAGTTTGCAGCCTTCGCCTTCTGCGTTTTGTCCTTTTTACTTCATCACCTATGAGTATGTTTGGGTTGATGGTGGTTGGTGGCTCACCGCACAGCCAACAGGCTCAAGCACAGGCCTAGTCCCATCATCAACATCATGGACATACTCCATGAGTCCAAGTGCATCACAATACGTAACCGGAGTCTCATCATGGAGCGCATGTGTAAAGTAACACACCAATTGCACACATCCACGGCAACAACCAAACCATAAAAACTACGATCAAAACAAACACCCTTTCCCCTTCTCCCACCCACACCAGCCCTCCAACCAAGTTGCGAAGAGGATCCAGGCCCAGTAAAGGCTCCCAACCCAACAGCGAAGCAACCATAAACATGGCGCCGGGGCCGGGATTTGAACCCGGGCCCCCTTGCGGGGACGGGCTCTCAAGGCCCGCGCCTTGGACCAGGCTCGGCCACCCCGGCTTAACCGGCTTGTGTGAGTGGGTGCTGTGATTTTAAAAATTTACCTTGCATAATGGCTGCCGGTGGTTTCGGGGTTCTGGATGATAATGTTTTTAAACCGGCATATCTACGGATCCTGTGTCTCGGGGGTCGGAGCTTAATGTTGTTAAGGAGGGGTTGGCGTTGGCAATAGTCCTCACGGCAATTGCTGTCATATTTATATATGGGCTTTGGAATCTCATTGCACCAACTGGTGTAAGCGTATCCATAGTTAGATCCACGTGCGGCCCGACCTACGGTTACTCGGTTACGATATCAGCCATAGCCTCAGGTATGTTAGTGTACTCGGCATATAGGGTTATTAAGTTGAATAGGGTTGACTCAGTGTCGTTACTGCTTATGCTTATAGCCATGATAATGATGACTATCACCGCCTATTCCATATACTCATTTACATCAGGCTTATGCTGAGCCAGCTCCTCTACATTGGGCTCCTGCTGATCCTGCTTCACGTCACTACACCAGTGTTGTACTACGTTATCATTCTTAGTAAGGCTAAGGGTCAGTGGCCCATAAGCCCCGTTGATGCTGGGGGGTTACCCTCCGTGTCCGTGATAATACCGACGTACAATGAGGGGGGTATTATAGTGGACAAGCTTAACAACGTTATTGACCAGGACTACCCAATCAGCAAGATTCAGATAGTGGTCTCCGACTCAAGCACCGACGACACACCGGTTAAGGTTAAGGAGTGGTTGAGGAGCCATAGTAGCGTTAACCTGGTTTACCTAAGTAGCCCAAGGAGTGGCAAGGGGCGTGCGTTAAATGAGGCGCTTAAGGTGGCTAACGGTGACGTGATAGTGACCACTGATGCGGATTCAATGTGGCTTAGGGATTCACTGCCTAACGCAGTCAGGTGGCTGAGCAGTGGCGAGGTTGGGTTGGTTTCATGCATTAAGGTACCTAAGGGTGGTGGTTCAGTTGAGGATGCCTATAGGAGCCTCTACAACGTGCTTAGGATTGGGGAGAGCAAGGTGTACTCCACGGTGGTCTTCCACGGGGAGCTACTGGCCATTAAGGGTAGCCTGCTGAGGAGTATGGGTGGCTTCCCTGTAGACATAGGTGCAGACGATTCCTACACAGGTGTTAGGGTGGCTTCAATGGGTTACAGGGCCATAGTACCCGACGACGTCGTATGCGTGGAGTACATTCCCAGCGCCGGTTACGGTAAATGGAGGGTTAGGAGGGCCCAACACCTGGTGCAGAGCTTCCTGAGGTCGGCCAGGTTACCGAAGCCAAGGAGGTATAGGCCAATATACTACACGGAGGCTTACATACACCTGGTGAACCCATGGCTATTGCCAATTGGTACACTCCTCCTGGCTGCGTCAGGTAGCCTATTGGCATACGCCCTAATAGCCCTCGGTGTGGTGCTGCTGGTGTGGGTACCCTTTAGGGCATGGGTGATTCAGCAATTCCTGCTGATGTACGCCATGGTGAGGAACCTGTGGAATAAGGAGTTGATTTGGGAAAAGGTTAACAAGGGTATGTGATTGGTTTAGCCAATATTAAGGGGTGGCTAAATTGCCGTAATTGAGGGTAAGTAGGTTTACTTTAAATAGGTGCATGCCGCATCCCCATCATGGAGATTAGGGAGGCTCAGGAGTTGATTAGGAGGGCCTACTTCGAGAGGGATAGTAGGAGGGGGCTTTACCCAACCTTCACCTGGCTTGTTGAGGAGGTTGGGGAATTGGCGGACTCGATACTTAAGGGTGATGAAAAGTCAAGGATGGAGGAGCTTGCCGACGTATTCGCGTGGCTCCTATCAGTGGCTAACCTACTTAACATTGATGTTGAGGAGGCCTTCAAACGCAAATACGTTGTGAATGGGCCACCACCCTAGGCTTGCTTAAACCCATTGAGTATGTGTGGTATTGGGCATAATGGGTCATCACCGTATAGATCACCACCCAGGTAGTATGCCCTAGCCCTATCACCACCCTTACAGTACCTCTTGAATTGGCAGTTCGAGCACTGGGGTCCCCTTAGGTACTTCTCAGTGTTTATGAATAAGTCTAGGTTTGATTCACTAAGTATTTCGATTAGGCTCTTCTCCCTTACGTTACCCAGCTTCACGAAGTCTATGAATTGGCATGGATAGACATCGCCATTGGGGTATATTGAAATTATCCTCCTACCGCAGCCGCCCGTGGATTCAACGAACTTGAGGTAATTCTCCAATTCACTGCTACCCTTAGCTAGGCTTAGGGCGATGTAAATGCCGTCGAATGGGCCTAGGGTAGTCTCGATTTCAAGCTTACCGGCATACTCCCTGGCATACTTGATTAGGTTGTCCATGAACCTGGCGTATTGGCCTGGGCTGTACCACCAATCCCTGTTAAGGTTCCTAGCCCTCCCTGAGGCTGATAGGTGGTAGAACGTTATCCTCCTAACCCCCAATGACAGGGCAAATTCTATGTAGGATGGCACCTCATCAATGTTCCTGGAGGTTAAGGTGAACCTCAACCCCACGTCCAACCCAGCATCAAGTGCGTTCCTAATGCCGGCGATAGCCATGGCGAAGGCGCCCTTAACACCCCTAAACTCATCGTGAAACTCACTATTTATCGAATCCAACGAGACCCCGATGTATGAGAAACCTGAATCGGCAAGCTTAGATGCAGCTTCCCTAGTTATCAGTGTGCCGTTGGTGGATAGTGCAATCTTAATACCCTTTCCCCTGGCGTAACTGGCTAATTCAAACAAGTCACCCCTCATTAGGGGTTCGCCACCTGTGAACAGTATAAGTGGTACACCAATCTGGCTGAACTGGTCAATCAGGTTAAGGGCCTCTCCCGTGGTTAACTCACCCTTATCAGGGCTACCGGCGTCTATGTAGCAGTGGAGACACCTTAAATTGCACCTCCTTGTTATGTTCCAGGAAATCACCGGCCTAATTGGGCTTGAGAAGTCGCTAGGCCTATCCACGCTGAACCTGCCCTTAATCTTAATCGACACGGTACCAGCCCCAGTAACTATGACACTGACAGGTATCATGCATGGCCGCCGTAACTCAGACGCCTTAAGTATTTAAAACTAACTCAACGCCCATATTCCCCAGCCATGAGGATTATGATTAAAGATGTAGGTGAATAATGGTGTCTATCCTTAGGGGATCATTGAATTTTGGAGTGGTAGGGTGGTGATAATATTAATACTACTGAAGTTGTTAGGTATTATTTAAGCTACCCATGGTAGTTACTTGTAATTACCATGGCCTATGGACTTGCGTATCTGCCTTAAGTTTTGGGCTAGTAGAGTAGCGATAATACTAATATTATCGTGACTCTGTCAGTCCAAAAAATCTAACTCAACACCCAGTCCCACAAACCACAAAGCCGGTTAATTACATGCCACATGCAGCACATGTACTACCAGTATTAATATTACCACGACTCTACCAACCCAATTTTTAATGGACACGTACTCTAAGCCGCCAATAAAAGGAGATGCCATTAATATCGGTTTCAATAGTGTTAACCTTAAAGATTATTACTACTCCATTGCTCCGGAATTCAATGGGTGCAGTTACCCGGTGCCGTGGGTGCTATCAATGATGCATTGGTAGTTATTAAGGCGTGTAACTGTTAATTATTGTTGTTGCTTAGTGGGTTAGTGTTTGTACTTTAGTTTGTTGCATGACCCTGTTAAGGCTCCCTTCACCTTAACGTACCTGTAGAGTAGTTTAACATGGGTTTCAGCTAGCGCTACCTTTAACCCCTTCACTGGGCCTAGTTTCCTAGTCCTCCTGTAGGTTAGGATTGGTAGTGCGGCTAGGGTTGCGGGTAACTTAAGAATGTCATCGAGCAAATCCACCGACCTTATTATGCCGTATTTTGACGCCACCCTGGTGTAGTGTAGGTCAACATCCGCGTTAACTACACCGGCTTTAGCTTGGCTTAGCTTAACTGGGTCGTGCTGTATGGCCCCCGTAAAGCCTATGATTATCCCCCAACCTAGGCACATCATGGCCCTCATTAGCCATGCGTCCTCATATAGGTGCAGCTCAGGTGGTATTATACCGAAACTACCCCTAATGCCAGCTAGGGCACTCCTCCTGAGGGCTATGTCATTAGTCCTACCCCTCTCCAGGAATGACGTTAAAAGGGCCTTAAGCCTAGCCCCATCCATCTGCACGTTACCTGCTTCATTCAGGTCGTTAACGTCGTATGTTGCGCCGTAGAACATACCAATCGAAGGGTCATTGAGGGCGCCGTTGGCTTCGTTCCACCACCCATCCCTAAGTATAACATCGTCGTCCAGTTGAATAAGGACGTTGTCACTGAAGTTCTCCAGGAAGATGTCAATCGCCGTTTGCCTACCCGTGGCCCTAGTTGCCTTAACGTAACCGTAGAGCCTAGACCTAGTGGCCAGTAGCTCCTTACCATGCGCATCGGCGAACTCCTTAACAACTCTACTTGTTGAATCGTCATCACTGTCATCAACCAGTACCATGGAGCTGTACGGCACTTGAAGTGTTGCCTCAAGCATCCTCCTAAATACCAGCCCCTTACGGGCACCGTTCCTGGTTATAATGGACAGCACAACCACGGTTACCTGTGTACCAAGAATTGCGGTGAATCTTAAAGCTTAACTCAAATGCAGGAAACGAGACAACAAAATAATATAGAGGGGTGTGCTGGGTGCTTAACCGTGGTTAAGGGTCTTGAGCTTTTTGAGGTGCCTAGGCAGGTCGTGTTTGGACCGGGGGCCATCGGTAGAGTTGGTGATGTGCTAACCGCGCTTGGGTTAAGGAGGGGGCTCATCATAACCGGGCACATCCACAGTAGGCACATTGCCACTAAGGTAAGTGAGCAGTGCATAGACTGCCAGATAATGAGTGATGATGAGCTTGACCTGGTGGATATAGTTAAGGGTATGGCGGCCTTCACGGATATAGACTTCATAGCAGGTGTTGGAGGTGGTAGGGTTATTGACCTGAGTAAGGTGATTGCCCATAGGCTTAACAAGCACCTAATATCAATACCCACCGTGGCCAGCCATGATGGTATAGCGTCACCCTACGTATCATTCCTCATGCAGGATGACTTGAATAAGATGGGTCTCGGGAAGGTTAAGAAACCCCCCCTAGCCATAATAGTGGACACCAGTGTAGTGGCCGAGGCGCCTAGGGTCTTCCTGATGTCGGGTATTGGTGAGCTGCTGGGTAAGAGGGTTGCTCTCATGGATTGGAAGCTTGCCCATAGGATTAGGGGGGAGGATTACAGCGAGTCAGCTGCCATGCTGGCGCTCTCAAGCCACATGATAATAATGAACAATATTAATAAGCTCACCAGGCAAGGTGAGGAGGGGGCTAGGGTAGTGGTTAAGGCCCTGCTAGGCTGCGGTGTGGCCATGGCCATAGCTGGGAGTACCAGGCCATGCAGTGGGTCGGAGCACCTCTTCAGCCACTCCCTCGACCTAATAGCCAGGAGGCATGGCATTAAGCAGGCTATGCACGGCATGCAAGTTGCCTTAAGCTCAGTGGTCATGCTCTACCTGTATGGGGCTAATTGGAGGAGGGTTATTAAGATAATGAGGAAGCTGGGCCTCCCTACAAGCTTCAGGGAACTTGGTTACGACAGGGAGTTGGTAATCGAGGCCCTGATGAATGCGCATAAGATTAGGCCTGACAGATACACGATACTGGGCTCAGATGGGTTAACAAGGGAGGCCGCTGAAACGGCTTTGGAGCAAACTGGCGTCATAGCGTAACCCAGCTTAATGAAAGGGGCTCACCCTTTTAGAGCAGGTTACCCCACTATGTAGGGTTGGTACACTGATGTTAATGCTCTCCTTGCTTTTGCAAGGGATTTGTAAACAAGGCCTAGTAGTATGACCCCTTGACAAAAATGCCGAGAATGGGATACTTATAAAGGGTGTGGCTGGTTTAGTGTTATGGAGGATGAGTTGAGGAGGCTCGTTGACAGGGCCCTAAGCCTAGGCGCCTCATATGCAGAGGCTAGGTATCAGGTTGATTCCGAGAGGGTTATCAGGGTTAGGAATGGTTCACTGGAGAGGGTTTCAACAGACTCCACGGAGGGGTTCTCCGTAAGGGTCCTTTACAATGGTGCATGGGGCTTCGCCTCAGGGCCTACGCCAAGCGTGGAGTTAGCTGAAACGGCGTTTAAGGCTGCCAGGGCGGCTTCGGCGTTGGTTGGGAGGAGAGTTTCACTAGCACCCAGTGAATTAACCTCACTTAGGTATGAGGTTGTTGAGGGGGTTAGGCTCAGTGATGTGCAGGCTGAGGAGGCTGTTAAGTACCTAATGGACCTTGACAAGGACATTAACATTGATAAGAGGATAGGCGTTAGAATGCTAAGCATGGACATGATGGAGACTAGGAAGACCATTGTGAACAGTGAGGGTGCGCTGGTGGAGAGCAGAGTGCCTAGGCTTGAACTATTCTCAGTAATGATGGCCCACGACCCAAGTAGGGGCCTCAGTCAACAGAGGAGTGAGCAATACGGCGGCAGTGGTGGGTGGGAGTTGACTAAGAACCTGCGTATTGATGAAGACTTGAAGAGGAATGCCGAAACCCTGGTTAAGATACTTGACACAGCCAGGCCCATTAAGAGTGAGGAGAGGCTTGACGTAGTGTTCTCACCGGAGTTGGCAGGCATATTCGTCCACGAGTCCGTTGGACACCCAAGCGAGTTGGATAGGATAATGGGTAGGGAGGGGGCTGAGGCTGGGGAATCCTACATGAAGGTTAATGACCTGGGTAACCTGAGGATTGGAAGCGAACACGTAACGATAATAGACGACCCAACGATACCACACAGCTACGGCTACTACCTGGTTGATGAGGAGGGGGTTAGGGCTAGGCCGAGGGTGCTTGTGAACAGGGGTGTGGTTAACGAGTTTCTAATGAATAGGGAGTACGCTTCCTACATTGGTAGGAGCAGTAATGCGGCTGCCAGGGCGAGTGAATTCAATAGGGAACCCATACCGAGGATGGCTAACACGTACCTAGCCCCAGGTGACTGGAAGCCCGAGGAGTTGATTAGGGAGACTAGGAACGGCCTCTACTTCGCCTCATACCAGGAGTGGAACATTGACGACAGGAGGTGGTTTGGGAGGTACGGTGGCCTGGAGGCCTATAGGATAGTTAACGGTGAGTTGGGTGAAATGGTCCTAATGCCCTACGTCGAATTAACCACAAGGACCCTTTGGAGCAGCGTGGATGCTGTTGCAAATGACCTAAACTTCAACGCCGGGACCTGCGGTAAGGGTAATCCAATGCAGGGTGTACCCGTCTGGTTCGGTGGAGTGACCTTTAGGGCTAAGAACCTCCTGGTTAAGCCCCCTGTCCTGGGCCGGTGAGACTGGTAACGTAGGATGCAAGCCTTTTAAAGGCCATGGACCTGTGGGATAGCTTAGCCTTAAGTTCAACACCCATCTCCGCGAAGGTCTCCCTATAACCCTCGGGTATGAATATTGGGTCGTAGCCGAACCCCCCACTCCCCCTAGGCTCCTCACTCAACACACCCCTAACAACACCTGTAAATAACTTAACCTCACCTCCCAGGCACAGTCCCACCACAGACTTGAAGTAAGCCCCCCTGTTAACCACGCCCTGCATCAGCTTAAGCACACCCCTCAACCCAATTGTCCTGTAGACGTACTCGGAGTATGGGCCTGGGAAGCCCTTTAGGGAATCTATGAACAAGCCGTCATCCTCCACCACAAGCCAGTCCACGCAGTTTAACCTAAGGGCGTAGGTGACTATCTCCTCAAGGCTATCACTCTGAATCTCAACCTTCCTTAGGCCAGTCTCCATCACAATGCCTATGCCGTATTGGGATAGGGCTAGTTCAGCCTCCCTAACCTTATTCCTATTCCCGGTCATGAACCTCAACGTGACCATGCCTATCAGCAGTGGCTGGGCGGTATGGTTTAATTAACGTTAAGGGTACAGTAATACTTAATAAGCACTGCCGCATAGTTGGCTAATGCGTAGGGATACTGCAGTGGGTGTTGCTCTAATGGTGGTTGGGGTGGTGGTTATAGTGGTGTACGGTTGGCTGGTCTTCGCAACCCCATGGTGGCGCATAGTCCTCCAGTTAACCGGCTTCGTTGCCGTGGCCGCGGTGTTCGGCATACTGGCCTGGGTTGGGTATGCACTGGCAACCACACCACCACCGAAGCCCATTGAGGAGATTGAGAAGGAGATACAGCAGGAGTTGCAGAAGCTTGAGGAGGAGTCCAAGAGTCAGGGGGGTGGTAAGGAGGGGCAGCAGTAGTGGCTCATTCAATACCTACATCACTTAAAAGCTTCTCGAGATCAATAATCCCAATAACCACTTTATCCACGTCGTCGGTTATTAGGACCCTGGTGCGTATTAACCTACCGTTGACGGCTAGGGATGCGTAACCGTAATTTACCTTAGCAATGGAGCAGCAGGTACCCACATTAGCAACGCCGACGGTGTCTAACCCAAGCTCAACAGCGATACCCCTGGGTAGGACCGTGTGCATTGAACCATTAACCACAGCGTTAACCCTAACCCTCCTCCCATTAACCTCATTAACAACCTCAACCATCACAGGTTATAGATCGTCGGTAGCCTTTTAACACCTTCGCGCACTGCTTAAAAGGGGTATGTGCAACCTGGTTAATTAATGCACGGCACCTCCGACGCAGTGAGACTGAGGATTCTAGTGAGGGGTGTTGTGCAGGGGGTTGGGTTCAGGTTCTTCATTAGGCGGCATGCCTCCAGGCTTGGCCTAAGGGGCTACGTGAGGAATCTACCCGACGGTGAGAGCGTTGAGATAGTAGTGGAGGGGCCTAGGGATAGGGTTAATGAACTCATTGAACTGGCCAGGAGGGGGCCGCCTGCGGCTGTTGTTGAGGATGTTGAGGTGAGTGAGTACAGTGGTGAATTGGACACCGTAGGCTTCACTATTAAGTATGACTAAGCACAACCAGAAGCACATAAGCCAAATAGCCAGCTAACCCAAGGATAGCTACATCAAGGGTTAGTCTCCTCTTGACTACGTGGTAGATTATGATTACTGAAATAGCCTCAACGATGGCTACGCTGGCTAAGGCGCCTACGGTTAGTCTCCAGTGGGTTAGCAGTAGGCCCATGGCTGGGTACAACGTTGAGTACAGTACCTTCTCCCCAACCAGCGCCGCCACGGCCATGGTATCCCTGTTCTTAAGCACCCATATTATTGCCGTTATTGATTCAGGCAGGACTGTGGCAATGGGTATGATTAGTATTGATAACGCTATGGCGTCAATTGAGAACGCCCTTGATGCCTCGCCTATGCCGTGAACCATTAGTCTTGAACCATAGATTAATATTACTATGCCTAGGATGAGTTGGACCACTGATAATTCAATACCCCTATTAAGCCAACCAGTGGCGACACCTAGGTACGGCTCCTCGTAGGCTTCAATTACTAATCCCTGTGAAGAGTGCATCAACTTAACGTAGACTAGGTAGGTTGATATGAGGAGTAGTGCCACAACCCACCTAACCATTACGTTACCTATTAAGGCAGGTAGCAGTATCGTTGGGAATAGCGCCGTGAAGATTAGGTACGGTATGATCAACTCCCTGTTAACCTCAAGCACAAGGTCATCCCTAGTCCCGGTTAACCTACCTATAACGGCGAAGAGGAATATCACCGGAAACACCATTGTCGATATCATGAATGGTTCACCCATAACAGTGCCAATGCCTATGTCCTGCCCAGTCTCACCACCATAGAGGTAGAGGGCTATGATGAATATTATAAACTCGGGCATTGAGGTGAATATGGGCGACACCACGGCACCCACGAAGGACTCACCTAACCTTAACCTCCCCCCAAGGTACTCAAGCGCATTGGTGAAGAACAAGCCACCGGCGAAGGTTAAGGCAACTCCAGTGGCTATGTACATGACCAAGTTAGCTACGCTCATTGTCGACTATGCTAGGCTTAAGGCAAATTTAAACATATCCCTAGATACTTGGTAGTTGAATTACTAGATGCGTAACGCATCCACCTATTGTTGCAGAGATAAATAGAGGGAGGTATGTTTAATAACCACTAAGTAGATTAAGTTAAGCATGGCTATCAGCGTTGAGGAAGAGCTCGAGGGTTTGAGCTTCCCTGAGGCCCCCAGGATCATTGTTAAACCCCCTGGCCCTAAATCCCTGGAATTGTTAGATGCCCAGAGGGAATTTGAGACCAGTAGTGTTGTTTACCCTAAAGCCTTTAGGTTCGCAATCGATTCTGCCCGTGGTGCAACTATCAGGGACGTTGATGGCAACTACTACATTGATTGGGTTGCTGGTATAGCGGTTTTAAACGTAGGCCACAATAACCCGTATGTGGTGCAATCAGTCTTGGAGCAGCTGGGCCGGTATTGGCATTGGATGAGTGAGGTACCCAGTGAGGTTAGGGTTAGGTTCCTAAGGAACCTCCACTCAATACTGCCTGAGGGGCTTAAGGGTAGGGCTAAGGTCATCTTTGGGGTTACTGGGGCTGATGCCTGCGAGACCGCCGTGGCCCTAGCCAGGTGGGTTAGTGGAAAGCCGGTTATCATGGCCTTTGAGGGGGCGTATCATGGAATCCACCAGGGTATTGTTACGGCTACGGCTAAGACTGAGTTGCAGGTCTACGCCGGTGTGCCTATGGTTAATATTGCCAGGGTCCCATACCCATACCCGTACAGGTGTCCGTTACCAGCTAAGGATGCCGAGGACTGTGGTAATGCCATCCTTAATTACATTGAGCACCTGCTCAGTGACCCATACTCAGGCATTGGCCAGGTGGGTGCTATAATCGTTGAGCCTGTGCAGGGTGAGGGTGGTTACATAGTTCCACCAAGGGGCTTCCTCAAGGGCCTTAGGGATATCGCCGATAGACATGGCGTACTGTTAATTGTGGATGAGGTTCAGACCGGCGTTGGTAGAACCGGTAAGTGGTGGGCAGTGGAGCACTTTGGGGTTACGCCAGACATCATGTGCATGTCAAAGGCAATCGGTGGCGGAATACCCATGTCAGTGGTGGCCTATAGGGCTGACTACGACGAGAAACTGCCGGAGATGTTTCACCTAGGCACCTGTAGGGCTAATCCACTTGCCCTCGCCGCTGGAGCAGCAACCATCGAGTACATACAGTCGAGGAACCTACTGGATAGGACACTTCAGTTGGGTGAATACGCGAGGAGGACCTTCGAGGACATGGCAGACAGGTACCCGGTGATTGGTAACGTCAGGGGCCTAGGCTTCATGATAGGTGTTGAGCTTGTCAGGGATAAGTCAACCAAGGACCCTGGTGCAAAGCTTGCTGGTTATGTTAGGAGGATGCTATTTGAGAACGGCGTATTAATGCATACGTGCGGGCACTTCGGTAATGTGCTTAGGTTTATGGCACCACTCGTTTTAACGAGGAGGCACTTGGATGATGGTTTAATGATATTTGAGGAGGTTATTAAGGGGTCTATGGGCTATTTCGGTCTTCTTAATCACTTGTAATACTTATTTTCATTTAATGCCTAAATCCCCTGTTGAATTCAAAAAACTTAACCTCACCACTCTTATCAGTGACCCTAGGTTTCCGATCCGCAGAGGCTGGGAACCCTAGGCAACTAGTGGGGAGCCACTGCGGTGAGCGGGCTAGGGAGACCGCCGAGAAGCAGCCAGTGGAGACAACAAACCTCTGCCACCTCCAGAGAGACGGTAAGATAGGTGTACATCCCTGGGTTGTTTCTTGAATCATGGTCACCGTTGACCTAAGCCCTCATTCACCAACTGCTTGGCCTTCACAGACATCGCCTGGTATATTATATTAGCCGCTAGTAGGCTGGTAACCCCTGTTGGGTCAAGTGGTGGTGAGACCTCAACTAGGTCAAAGCCGATTAACCTAAAGTTCATTGATGCTAGTGATCTAATCACAGTCAAAGCTTCCCTACTCGTGAATCCACCAGCCTCCCTGGTTCCGGTTCCAGGCGCGTATGCTGGGTCAACGGAGTCTATATCAAAGGTTACGTAGACTTCGCCACTTAATAACCCCCTCAACTCATTAATCAACCAGTTAATACCCCTCTCGCTAATCTCGCTCATGGTTATGATCTTAATTGGCACTGGGGATTCCTTTGCATAGTCGAGGTCAGACTTATCGTATTGAGGGCCCCTAATGCCAACCTGCACAATACCGCTGATCAAACCTTCCTCAATGGACCTCCTAACCCAGGTACCGTGGGTATACTTCTCCCCCCAGTACTCATCCCAATAGTCAAAGTGGCTGTCGAAGTGAAGCACAAGTGGCTTAATCCTCTTTCCAATAGCCCTCAAGATGCCAAGGGTTATACTATGGTCCCCACCAGCTATGAATGGGGTTGCACCCTGCTCAACAACACCTCTAACCACTTCCTCAATCCTGTCGAGGGTTTTAATGATGCTGGTTGGCACAACATCAACATCCCCGTAATCCACAGCCCTAAGTACCTTGAATGGATAAACATCCAGGTCCATGTTATAAGGCCTCAGCAACCTAGACTCAGCCCTAATGAATTGTGGGCCAAGTCTGGCACCGGTGTAGAATGTTGCACCCCCATCAAATGGTACACCAATGAAGGCGCCTAATACATTACCGCTCCTTAAATCCCTGATAAACGGTAACCTCGCAAACGTGATCAGCTGCGAGAACCTGGGGGACTTAAGCGCATCCACAGGGGTACCAGGGCCACTACTGAGAGTCCAACTCATGGACCTTACTTAGGTTTCGTTAAATTAAGTTTTACCACCCAGTTCACGGGGTGTTTAAGTGCTGAGAAATGTCCGTTTTATTTCCTCCCATTAGTACCCTAGTTAATGATGAAATTCTCATTTTCCTAGTGGTGCCAGGGAATAGGGCTGCTTCCCCATACTTGAAAAACTATCAATGTTTTTGAATTTAATGTGACCTTGAAAAATGCGCCGTTATTGGTCCTTGGATTGCTTAGCGGCTATTGTAGATAATGCAAAGCTAATAATCATCAGTATTGCTCCTATCGCCGTATTTATAGTTATTGACGGTAACCATGGTTGAGGCTTTGTAGCCGCCCCAGCCATTAAGGTGGCTATTATGGCGGCCCAGGCTGCTAACCAAGTTCCACCGTTATAACCTAACCCGGCCCCCGTGGACCTAACACTCGCAGGTAGTAGGTCCCTTATGTAGACCTGCATGACTCCAACTGGTAGTACGGCTAGGAAGTCCCATAGCAGGACTGCCCAACCGTTGCCGCCGATTAGGATCCAGTACATGGTTGGGTATATTAAGGCCAGTAGTATTATTGAAACCGTGAGTAGCGCATTCCTGGAGCTCCTCAACCAATCCACCAAAACACCGCCAAACACACTACCAATCGCGTCACTGGCTGATAGGACTGTTAATATTAGGCCTGCTAGGGCTGCTGAGTAGCCTAGGATATTCTGCAGCACGAATGGGGATAGTTCAAGCATTACGTAGTACTCGTACAGGAATCCCATTGTGGCCAACAGTATAGTTAACATCGGTAGCCAATACCTTGCAAACAAGACCCTATATGGGCTCTTAACCTTCTCTGAAGCCTCCCACTCAGGGGATTCCGTGAGGAATCTCCTCCTGAACACGAAGGCAAGTATTGTGGTCACTATGCCACTCCAGAAGACGATCCTCCAGCCAATTGTGTACATGGCATTAGGTAGGTAAGTGGCAACCACCGTGTACGTGAAGGTGACGCCGAATATCCCTATGTCGAACCCAGCCTGCATAATGCCACTGGCTAACCCTCTCCACTTTGTCACGCTCTCCACGCTCATGACACCGCTCGACGAGTACTCACCACCCAGGAAGAAGCCCACTGCAAACCTCAGCAGGAGTAGTAGTACTATAGCCGCTAACCCGGCCTGTGCGTAGGTTGGTAGGAAACCCATTAGGAAGCTTGATATGCCAGCCCCAAGCATTGTTATGTAAAGTACATAACGCCTACCTATTTTATCAGATAAATTACCGAAGTATATGCCGCCAATTGGCCTAACCACCAGTGATAAGCTGAAGGCCGCTAACGTAGCCAGCATAGACCCCAATGAACCAAGTTGAGCGAAGAATATGTCCTTAATTATGGGGGCCGTGAAGTCGTAGGCTACAAAGTCGTACGCATCCATACCCCAGCCGAGCATTGAACCTATCACATTGCGCCAGTTGAACACACCCGTAACCTCAGTTTCATTACCCACTATATAGTTTCACATGAATTATTTATAAGTTTTACCGTTTTATAAATATGCACCGTTAAGCATCTGCTTAATTTATTAAATGTGATATATGGTAATGCTTTTTAAACCAAGTGCTGGCTAGTGCCGCATGTCTGTTCCACAGAGGTATAGGGGTAGGCCCATTGAGGAGTTAATATCGGCGGGCTACTATGACCCTGAGACGAGGACTGTTAAGGCCATTAAGGGCCCTGAGCTCCATGTCCATAGTAGGGATTGGCAGTTGGAGGGGCCCCTTAGGATGCTTTTCCATGTCCTGGACCCCATGGTGGCTAAGGACCCGAAGAACCTGATAGTGTACGGTGGTACAGGTAAGGCTGCCCGAAACTGGGATGACTTCGAGGCTATTGTCGATGCCTTATTAACAATGGATAGTGAGGATACATTAATTATACAGAGCGGCGAGCCTGTGGCCATTTGGAGGCTTGGTAGGCATGCACCGAGGGTGCTGATGAGCAACGCCATGCTCGTCCCCAAGTGGGCTGACTGGAAGGTTTTCTGGGAGCTTGAGGCCAAGGGCCTAATAAGCTTCCACCAGATGACTGCTGGCTGCTGGGCCTATATTGGGACCCAGGGCATTCTCCAAGGCACCTACGAGACCATTGGAGCGGCTGCTGATAGGCACTTCAGCGGTTCCCTGGAGGGTAGGTTGGTCGTCAGCGCCGGGCTCGGTAACATGGGTGGTGCCCAGCCCCTGGCCATTAAGATGCTTGGTGGGGTTGCCCTGATTGCGGATGTTGATAGGAGGATGATACAGAGGATGATTGACACCGGTTACCTGGACACTTGGACTGACGGCATTGATAAGGCCATTGACATGGCCCTCGACGCCAAGGAGAGGAGGCAGGCCACAAGCATTGGCGTGCTGGCTAATGCTGTGGATTTGCTGGAGAGGCTGGTTAGGGATAACATAGTGCCGGATGTTCTCACTGACCAAACCCCAGCCCACGATCCATTATCCTACGTGCCCCAGGGGTTAACGGTGGAGCAGGCTGAGCAGTTGAGGAGGAGTGACCCGAATAAGTACATTGCCATGGCTAGGGAGAGTATGAAGAAGCACGTCCAGTTAATGCTTGAGCTACAGAGGCGTGGTGCAGTGACCTTCGAGTACGGGAATAACCTAAGGAAGCAGGCCTACGATGCCGGCGTGGAGGATGCCTTCAAGATACCTGGGCAGATGGAGTACATGAGGCCGCTGTTTGAGGAGGGGCGTGGGCCCTTCAGGTGGACCAGCCTAGTTGGGGATCCCAACGACATATATAAGCTTGACGAAGTCCTGCTGACGCTGTTCGAGAGGAACGCCAGGTTGGTTAGGTGGATTAAGAATGCCCACCAGTACGTCAAATTCCAGGGGTTGCCAGCTAGGGTTGTTTACCTGGGTTATGGTGAGAGGGCCTTGTTCGGCAAGGTGGTTAGTGAAATGGTTAGGAGGGGTGACTTAAGTGGGCCAATATGGTTTGGCAGGGATCACCTGGACAGCGGCTCAGTGGCCTCACCATTCAGGGAGACTGAGGGCATGCTGGACGGCTCAGATGCAGTGGGCGACTGGCCAATACTCAACTACGCACTGAACACGGCGGCTGGGGCAACCTGGACCTGCTTCCACCACGGTGGTGGCGTGGGCATTGGGTATGCAATACACGCCGGCTTCGGCATGGTTGTCGATGGCACGGAGTTGGCTGAGGAGAAGGCGCTTAGGGTGTTTACGGTGGATCCAGGTAGTGGTGTTGTTAGGCACGCCCACGCCGGTTACCCCAAGTCCCTAATGGTGGCTAGGGAGAAGGGCATTAGGATACCGATAATTGATAGGCTTGAGGAGAAGAGTGCGAGGGTTATTGAGGAGACGTATAAGGAGGGTAGGATTAGCAGGTTCACGTACGACAGGGTTAAGAGGGATCTGCAGGAGTATGTGGAGAGGAAGAGGAACTACAGAACCCCCTTCAATACGTAGTGGGGTGAAGGTAGAGGGCAACAGGTTTATAAGTTAAGTAACAGTACATATTTTTGAACCGGCAAATGAGTGGGGAAAGGGAGTTACCGAAACTGGAGGTTAAGGGCTTCGTGGGGTACATAAAATACATAGCATACCTAGGAACTTATGAGGAGTACATGAGGCAAATAAATAGGGGTTTGCAAAATGACGGTTTGGTTAAAAATAAGGATAAGGAGTGGAAGCAATGAAGCAGTTACCTGCGCCATGGCGAACACAGGCTTTGAGGGACTTGGTGCAGATATAATGCTACCCATGGATCTGGCTAAACGCCTTGAATTATGGCTACCTAAAAATGCCGACATATACGCTGTGAGGACGGCATCTGGCGTGGCACCAATATATAGGTTAAGGGGTTACATCGAAGCGGAGGTTATGGTTAATGATAGAAGTATAGTGCCCGTGAAGTTAATGCCCATAACATCTGATGCAATGGAGTACGTACTACTTAGCAATAAAGCCTTAACGGCGTTGGGTGTTGTGATAATAAGTGCTGATGAGGGTCTTTGGTGCCTAAGGGATGAGTTGGGTAGGTTGGTTAGGGATTCCTGTAATCCACCTTAAGTATAGTTAGCGGGTCTCTAGTTAATGGACTTAATACGTTTAGTCTTTATAATCCTAAAAATACCTAATGACATTACCTTATTGCACCAATACTAATTACGAGTATTTCTATGCTACTTGTTTAAAATTTAAAAGGAAGTTCATTGCACGTGCAGTGGGGTTATGCATGGTGTTCCCGTTGGATAGCCTGCAGGATTACCAATTGATATTCAAGTCTGAGCATGAAATGCTTAGGAGGGTGATTAGGGAGTTCCTTGAGAGGGAGGTTGCACCACACGTCCTTGAGATTGATGATAAGGATGAGGTGCCCATGGACCTACTGAGGAGGATTGGTGAGCAGGGGCTTTGGGGGATTGGGATCCCGGAGGCTTATGGTGGGCAGGGTGGTGATGTGGTTTCAACGGTGATACTCATGGAGGAGCTCGGCAAAGTGGCACCATCCATAGCCGTCATTAGAACTACCAACGACGCCTTCTTAATACCGGTAATGCTCTACGGCACGGATGAGCAGAGGAGGAGGTACCTACCACCCATAGCTAAGGGTGAGGCCTTTGGGGCACATGTCATGACTGAGCCATGCTGCGGCTCTGATGTGGCCGGTATACAGACTAGGGCCGTTAAGAGGGGTGATAGGTGGATCATCAGTGGTAGGAAGATACTCATAAGCAATGCCGACATTGCCAAATACATGATTGTCTTCGCCAGGACAGCGGAACCACCTGCGGGTAGGCGATGGTACGGGTTAACAGCCTTCATAGTTGAGAGGGATACACCCGGGTTAAAGATTGGGGCAAGGTTTGAGAAGAGGGGGCTTAGGGGCAGTCACGCAATGGAGGTTATTCTGGACAACGTTGAGGTCCCTGATGAGAATAGGGTGGGTGAATTGAACATGGGCTTCGTGGTAGCCATGGAGACCTACGACAGGACTAGGGTTGGCATAGCAGCCCAGGCCCTCGGCATGGCCCAGGCGGCCTTTGAAAGGGCCTTCCAGTACTCACTCCAAAGGACTGCCTTCGGGCAGTACATAGCCAACTTCGAGGCAATTCAATTCACCCTGGTTGAAATGATGGCTGACTTAATCACAGCCAGGTATTTGACGTACCTAGCTGCTTACCTGGCTGATCAGGGTAGGGAGGAGTTTAAGTACGTGGCCAGTCTGGCTAAGTTCTACTCAACCGAGGTTGCGGAGAGGGTGGTATCAAAGGCCATAGATGTACACGGGGGAATTGGCGTAATCCATGAAACAGGGATAGAGAGGTTCCTTAGGGATGTTAAGATAACGGAGATCTATGAGGGTGCAAACAACATCCAGAGACTAACGGCTTTTAGGCAATTGTTAAGGGTCCTATCTAAGAAGGGCTTAGTCAACCCTGAAGTGGCTAAGGCAATTACTTAACCCCAACCATCGCAAATCCACCATAACCATCTAAGAAAAATCTTAAATGCCTCGTCACAGCTTATTACATCACAATATATAATATTAATAAACTCATTGAGAGCATTCACAAGGTCAAGGTGCCGCTGGAGGCCATAGGGCTCATGATTCACTTCAGGGATAGAAATCGCGAAATTGAGGGGTTTTCACCAATGTGATAAAGTATCGCGGAGTCTCGCTTATTTACGGGCCACGTGGTGCAGGTAAGTCAACACTTGCAAAGGTTCTCGAGGAAGAGGTGAAGGAGGTTGAGGGCTTTAATGACCTCGTGTTTGTGCGTTACACCTTTGAGGAGGAGACCATAAGGGAGACCCAGGTAAGGGTACCAGGTTTAGGTATTGATGTGATACGTGAACTGGAGGATGCAGCCAACGTTAATGTTAGTATGGACTCCATCACCCTAGGTATCAAATTAATAAAGCCGGTCACAATCCTTGCTAGGGCGTTAAGGAACCATAGCCTTAGGGATAAGAGGGTTATCGTTATTTATGACGATATAGACAGGTTTTTGAGGAAGTACGGAGGATACGAAATGCTTGAGGCAGTGGCAAACAAGATTCCAGACATAATAAGGTAGCACGACGTTTGGGTGAAGGCCTTATTCACAGTCAGTGATCAGGCGGCTGTGAACGTGGTAAGGAGGTTAGGTGGTAAGGGTGGAATGAGGGTTTACCTCCTCTGGAACCTGCCTAGGCAAGCATTCGTGGAGGTTATTAACGAGGTCGCCGAATTGACAGGGGCCAAGGACGTGAATTCTGAGTTATTATGGAACCTGCTTGGCGGTAATATGAGGGAGTTCGAAACCCTGGTAGGGTATGGCTGGGACTATAGGCGATGGATTGAGAGGCAGGCTATAATGAGGGTCATAGACACGTTTAGGACATACCAGGAGGAACAGGGGCTTAGCGGTATCAATGATGTGCTAGCAAGATTGATCGAGAAGGGAAAAGCCGCGGCCAGTAGTTACGGTCTCGGCGAATTCACCGGTCAACCCGACGCAGTGGAGGGGTTCTTCAACCCCCTTAGGGAGAACACCATGATCTACCTAGGGCTACCTGGACTTGAGGCCTTGTCCGAGATGCCCAGTGAGCCTTGGATTGGCAAGTACTTCGTCTACCAAATCCCGGCATATTACTGGGTGATAAAGGCCATGGTTAAATCAGGCAAGATTAATGTGACGCCTGAGGAGGTTCTCGATACAATCAACTACGTTAAGGAGTGAATAATAACATTGTTATTATTCATATTTAGTCACTATGACCCTAACATTCCTGAAGTAATTACTCGCTAAATCATCCAGGTAACCCCTCCTGGCCCTTGCATAGTCAATATCCTGGCGATTCAAGGCCGCGTTGAATAACCCCTCAACACCCAGGTCTACAGTGAGTACGTATTCACCATTAGGTGACGCAATAAAGCTGCCGCCGAGGACATCGCGACCGTCTGGGTACTTATACCCAGTCCCTAGGGACGCTATGAAATAGGCTGAGTTCTCAAACGCCCTAACCAGGCCGAGGCTCCTCCACAGCTGTACCCTATCAACACTTATACTGCCTGGGTTCGCTATGATGTCTACGTAATTCAACGCAAGGACCCTGGTAATCTCTGGGTACATAGCGTCAACGCATATCACGCACCCAACCCTCCAACCACCAAGTTCGACAACCCCAAGTCTTTTACCATTACCTACTCGCCCCCTTTCGTGAGTGGCCTTAGATGGCATTATCTTCTCCGAGTAATTAACCAAACCATCACCACCAACAATCGGGCACACACTGACTACCCTATTATCAAAATCAACATACACACTACCACCAATAATTAGGGCACTAACCTCACTAGATACCTCCCTAAGTAAGCCGATATACTCGTCAAACTCCACACGACTCAAAACCCTAGTACCCACCCAATTCTCAGGGAGAACAACCAAGTCAACAGACAAACCCCTAACCAAACCCCTCAACCAATCAATGCCCTCAACATAGCCACTAAACCTCCTGACCTGGGCAACACCAACCTTAAACACCTCACCCACACCAAGCATGCCAACCCCGCCCTAAAGAACTTCCTGCCAAATACTGTAATTAAAATTCAGCGTGATCAATGCGGATGAATGAAGTATCAATGCTTTATTCGGGGTTGATCAGGGCAAAAATTTGCCATGGGTTGATCAGTAAAACAATGGTTAAGAAGTACACAAAACACCTAGATTAATGTATGCCGTATTCAGTAAGTAGGTCGTCTAGCCTCCTCGCCTCTTTCTTTAGCTGTTTGATCCAGGTTGTTGGTGCTTCGTTCCACTCCCTCTCTGTGTATATGAAGAACTCGATGCCTGGTTCGAGGAGGTCTGTCAGTAGCTCCCTCCTCCTTAGGTGGTTTAGCCCCTCTACGTCATTGCTTATGATTACGATGTCTATATCGCTATCGTCCCTGTAATCACCCCTGGCCCTTGAACCAACCACGTACACATCAATTAAGTTAATCCTGCTCTTAACCTTACCTACGAATTCTAAAGCCCTCCTCAACATCCTCACCTGGCTCTCTAACGCAGATTTTGCCTTACCCATTCAATCACCCTACTAGCCCTCTCAAGGGCCTCCTCGGCATCGGCCCTAGTGTAGATTTCGTACGGTACTGCATTGGCTGCATCAGGATACCTACTTGTAGTGTAATGCGCTGTTAATGCCCTTAAATCATCAATTATTGGCGATACATCAAGGCCAAGTTCATCCCTAACCAGGTAACCCATCTCCACCAGGTCATGCCCTCTGTACGACTTGCCCCAGGATAATAGTAATGCTTTTAATGCCTTCTTGACGGCCTGCTGAGCCCAAAATGCACTGGCGTAGTAATCACCTGAGTTTAGGGAATTCCTAGCCGTCTCCAGATCCCTAACCGCCTGCATGAGCCACTTATCGCGCTCAGTCATCTTCTCTAAATCCTAAACTACCCAGCTTAAATACCCACCCACAGCTAACCAGTGTTTATATCCACTTTAACACTTAGTTGAGTCAATGAAGTTTTAATGATCATTTACAGGGTAAGGGAATTAATTAACTGTGGCAATTTGTTTATTGTTTACTAGTAAAAATAGAATCGCAGATATATTAGTTGTAAATGATAGATGGTTAGCTGATTATCATGAAAATCTTTTAAGTTATGGTTAAATGCTTTAGGCTGTGGGTTAGAAACCTAAGTTGGTTTGTATTGCCTAGTTGATTATTGCCTTGGCTGTTACTTCAGTTATGGCATTTGTTTGTACTTATCCTTTGCTTATTGCCCCAATTCATGTTGATTTTCCTAGTAAGGTTAATCACTATGCATCTCAGCCATTGCCTAGTATGACTCCTGGTCTTTTGGTTAAGGTTTACTTAGTCAACAGCACTAGCATAAAAATTATGGGTATATTCATCGATGTTTACGCTAACGCCAAATGACATTTTGCCTATGTTGCCATGAACCGCTCAGCAACCTTAACCATACCATTCAACAACGTTAATTGGCTGTACGCGCTTAAGAGTGGATATCCTTGAACATATCCTTCAATGAGTATAGCGCATCAATGTTAATACCGTAACCTACATTAAAGGTATGTGAGGTCTTTAAGAGTCTTAGAGGAGGTCGATATGAGGATGCTGGTGAGAGAGGGCATTCACGTACATGATGTTTTAAGTTGGGATGTGGAGAAGGTGGGGGACAAGGTTAAGGATGAGATTGTAGGTTATTTAACCATGCCACATTGCGCTTAGCAGTAGTGTTGACGCTAGCATGCTTGTCATGTCGTTGATGTCGAAGGGTGGCGTTACCTCAACAACATCGAAGATCCTTGGCCTAAGCCTCTTAGTCATTTCACGGATCAGCCTAATCACTTCCCTGGACGTGAATCCACCTGGGGATGGGCTATTGACGCCTGGGGCGAAGGCTGGGTCAACGGCATCCAGGTTAACGCTAACGTGAGTGACCCTATCCCTGGCACCCTCAGCCAACTCATTGATTACGTTCTCCACTCCATGCAAATCAATGTAGTCCATTGTGTATACTTGAATACCCAGCTTCTTAGCTTCATCAAGTAGGTATGGTGCATTTGAATGCGGCCTAACACCCACAATGGCTATGAACGCCCCTGGGTCAACCTCCCTAATCCACCTAACCACCTGCCCACTCGTCAAGCCCTCGCTAACCACCCTAACGTCTGGGTGCGCGTCAAGTAGTATGTAGGCTAACCCACCGTTAACAGTCCTCCTCAAGCCCCTAAAGGCAGCGTATGAGGTGGTGCTGTCACCACCAATAACAAGAAGCTCCCTAACCAGGCCCAGGGCCTCGGCCACAGTCTCCTCAACCCTACGCCAAGTCTCCCTATGATCACCGACAACCACATCAACATCACCAAGGTCAACAATATTCAACCCATCATGTATCATGGGTGAGGTGTACAGCCATGACCTAACCCTGGTTGGAGCCAACCTGGAACCCGGCCTAGTGCCCACTGCCCCATCCCAGGGGACACCGAGGATACCCACATCACCTCTAACCCAGCCCCTCCTAATCACCTCACCAACCCTAACATCCCCAGGATCCTTAATGAACTTATACATGGACTCCCTCACGAAGGGCATGACTAGGCATTACCACTGTGTTATTAAAAAGTTATTAATTTACTTAACAACTAAACATCAAGCACCTTAATGCCAAGTCTCCCTGCCCTCCTCCTTAGTCTCTCATCGAAAGTGAGCAGAGGTTTACCTAACCTATGGGCGATACCCAGGATAACCATATCATTAAAGCTCCCAAGCCCTAAATTCATCCTTAACATAGTATGTAGCGCCCATTCAATGGCATCACCTTCGCAAACAATTGTGGTCTTCCCATATTTAACAATGCTAGTAATTATTTCTGCAACCTTCTCAGCTGGTATGTTAATTGATCTAAAGAACCACGCTAACTCATAAATAACAATGGTGGGAACGTACCATTTACTGAGGCTATTCAACGCCTTATCGGCCTTAGCATGCTCCTTTGAGTCCTCAATCACGTAAAATATCAATGCATTTGTGTCAATTACCGCCTCTTGCATTGTTCATCAGCCCCTCTTCAATTAGCTTATTAATATCATCAATGTTTAATTCCCTGCCTAACTTAATCTTTGGTATCTCCTGAACGACCTTCCTGATAACGATCTCGTCGCCCCTAACTTCAATACTAACTAAATCGCCAATCTTAATCCCTAGCTTCTCCCTAACATAGGCAGGTATCGTAATTCGGTAATTTCTGGTAACCTTAATTAAATTCTTCATAAACTGTGGTATGCTTGGTTCCTTAATAAAGTCTTCACTCGTAATCTATAGTTTCCTAGTCATTACCACTGCGAATTATGTTTACCAATACTGTGGCATATAACTCCTCTCTTAATCTTACTGTTCCTATCTGAACGTAGCAGCTATAATCCTTCCCTGAAATCCCCTTAACGGCTATTCCCAGTAGGCCAGCCAGGTAATCGTTGGTTAAAGTCTCCCTTTCGGCCCAGAGATTATTGCGTTTGAGGACAAGGGCTCCGCTTCAGCATCATCCTCGGTCGCTGAGACCTAGAGTGTGTTAGGGAGTACTGGAGTACTAAAAATAAGAACTATCCCAATGAGTGCTTCCCCAGAGACCAAGCCTCCATTGCAGTTGAAAAACCATATAATTAACAAATAACGAGAAGTAATCAAAACTACCGAAAAGTAACGACAAACTCAAGAAAAACTCAAGAAGCCTATCGCTCTCGAAGACGCTATTTACTAACGCCACCGTTAGCTCTTCCTTCCCCTTCCTCGTCTTTAGCCTTAACCTTACCCTCACTGTCAAGGTTAACCACCCAGGGGTAATAGCCTACTAATCCTCCCGTTTACTTTAACAGGCTCCTTAAGTACGTATAGTCTACACAATCCTACTTACGCATGTTCTCTCACCATATGGTATAAAAACCTTCTGTAATTAGCAGGATCGGCTCTTATTCTCTAGCTAGTTCATTTAATTTGTAATCATCCTAAACTCTGCCCATTACGTACATCTCTGTCAGCTTATTGGACGGTGTTGAGAACACGATCTTAGTAGGCCCCCACTCAATTAACCTGCCGTCGTAGAGGAAAGCCACGTAGTCTGAGATCCTCATGGCCTGCTGTGGGTTATGAGTGACCAGTACTATTGTTATGCTTCTACGTAGCTCAGTAATTAACTGCTCTATCTTTCTCGCATTAACGACGTCCACCATTGATGTTGGTTCATCCATTAGGAGGACCTCTGGTTTTAACGCCAATGCCCTGGCTATGACTAACCTCTGCTGTTGACCACCAGATAGTTTACCGGCTGGTGAATTTAACCTACTGTTCACCTCATCCCATAGGTGCACCTGCTCAAGCACAGACCTAACAATCTCCCTTAGCCTTGCCTTATCCTTAACGATGCCGTTTGCCCTCAATGCGTAGGCTATGTTATCGTAAATGCTCATGTGTGGGAATGGGTTAGGCTGCTGAAAAACCATACCAACCCTCCTCCTAAGCACCACAGGGTCCATTGAGAATATGTCTTCACCATCAAGTGTCACCTTACCCTCAACCCTGGCATCCCTGTTCAGCTCTATTATCCTATTAAACGTCTTAAGTAGTGTGGTCTTCCCAGAGCCGGAGGGACCCATTATAGCGAAGACACTGTTCCTAGGTATGGCTAATCCACTAACATCCTTAAGTACATGCACCCTCCCAAGCCATACATTAAGTCTCTCCACCCTGATTACGATGGACTTGGAGTCACTCACGTAACCCACCCTTGCTTAACGATAACCTAACGGCAATGTAAATGCCGAGTACGATTAAGGAGAGAACTAGCGATGCCCCCCATGCAACCTCCTGCCAATTGGTATAAGGGCTGAAGGCGTAGACAAATATGAGCACCGGCACGGCAGAGACGGGGGATAGTGGGCTGTTGGCGAGTATGTCGAAGGATGTGGCGGTGGTGAAGAGAAGTGGGGCGGTCTCCCCAAAGATCTTAGCCATTCCAATTAAGACACCTGTAATTACCCCACCCTTACCTTCCGTAAGTATGATCTTAGCCACATGGCCCTCCCTTAAGCCAAGGGCCACTGCAGCCTCATAGACCACCTCCTTGGGTATTTTCATAGCCTCCACAGCCTGTATCGTGGTGTACGGTATCATTATTACGGCTAAGGCTATTGAGGCCGTGAGGGCGCTTAATCCAAGGCCCAGTGCCAGCCCAAAGATTAGGAATACAGATATTCCAATCACTATCGTCGGGAACTCAACCATAATATCCATCAGCGCCCTACCCAACTTAGCGATAGGTGAATCCTCATGCAGAGTTATGTGGAGGGCTGTCAGTAGGGAGAGAGGTGTGGCGATGGCCATTGCCATACCAACTATTAGTAGGCTACCCTCTATGACTGTGCCTATGCCACCTAGGCTATTAGTGCCCGGTAGTGGCGGCCTCTTGAGAAGGAAACCTAACCCAGCCTTAGCTAGCACTAATGCGCCATTATAGGCTACGGCCCCTAGTATCCAGAAGAATGGTGCAAAAACCAGCGCGGTTGCTGCCAGTGTCAAGGATAAGATTAATGCTTCTTGGCCCTTCACCTGGCACCACCCCTCAGCAAGACTAACTTAGACGCAATGATGAAGGTAAGCCCTATTGCGAAGAGCAGCAGCGCCAGGGATAGCATGGCGGATTGCTCAATCTGGGTATAGGCGCTTCCAAACTGGTTAGCTATCAGGGATGGTATTGTTATGCCGGGTGACAGTAGGCTTGGGGACACTTTAAGAACTCCACCCACGGTTAATGCCACAGCCACGGTTTCACCAATCCCCCTACCAAGGGCTAGGCTTAATGCGCCAAGTAGGGACTTAGCTATGTAGGACAGCTTTATCTTGACAGCATCCAGCTTCGTAAGCCCCAGGGCGTAAATACCCTCAACCATGACGCTGGGCACTTGGGCATAAACCTCCCTAACCAGTGATGAGGCGAAGGGGGTTATCATCACGGCTAGGACTGTGGCTGCGAGCAGATAAGAGCCGCCAATGGGTCTTGTGGAGAAGAGTGGTATGAAGCCTAGGTTACTGTGAAGCCATGTGAACAACGTTGGGTTAAGCGTAGGTCCAAGCACATAAAGCCCCCAGAAGCCGTAGATTACTGTTGGGAAGCCAGCCATCATATCGTTAATGGCTATTAAAAGCCCCCTTAACCTACCTAGAGTAAATTCATTTATGAATATTGCTGAGCCCACTGCAAGCGGCATGGACATGGTCACGGCAACTAGGGAAACCACGAATGTCCCATAGATGGCCGCTAGGCCGCCGAAGGAGCCTGCATTTGGATCCCACCTATTCGTAATATATATTGATAAACCCTCCTTGGTGAGCGCAGGTAGTGAATAGTACACTAGGGCCCCTAGCATGGCACCTACCAATGCAACCACAATAATGACACCTAGTGATGAAAAAGGCCAGCCCCTGATTTTAACCACAACCTCCACTTTCATACCCTCACCCAACTAAGTTAGCCACCGGCTTACCGTTACACGTCATGTCATTGCCAAGTTCATTAACTAGCTTCTGCGCCACTGCGCTAGGTAATGGTACGTAACCCGTAAGCAGCTCATGCTGCCCCTGGGTTAGTATATACTTAAGGAATAGATATACGGCAATAGCCTTATTGCAGTCAGTGTAATTAGCTGGCGCATGCAGGTAGGTACCGCCGACTATCGGGTATGCGCCTTGTGCCTTTATATTCATGAATATGCCGGCATATGGGTACCAATTATCGAGCACACTGGGTAACTGAGTTAAGTTCACTGCGTTGAGTGCGTTGAGCGTACTGCTGAGACTTGGTATCACGAACTCCCCCGTGGCTGGGTTCCGAACAGCAGCAACACTTAGATTATTAACTATGGCGTAGTTAAGCTCCACGTAACCTATAGACCACGGGTTCTGCTTAACATAAGCAGTAACGCCTTCGTTACCCTTACCACCAAGCCCAGTACCTAACTGGTCCACTGGCCAGTTAACCACGTAACCGTAACCCACACCACTACTCCTCCAAACCTCTGAGGATTTCTGGAGCCATAAGGTTAACGTGAAGGTGGTTCCACTCCCATCACTCCTGTGGACAGCTATTATCCTCTCGTGCGGGAAATGGAAGCCAGGGTTTATCGCCGTTATGTTTGGGTCATCCCAATACTGTATCTTCCCCGTATAAATACCGGCTATTATATCCGCTGTGAGGTTTAAAGTGCCCTTAAAGCCGGGTATATTGTAGATGAATGCCACGGCACCTATAGAGTCAGGTATAGTAACCACCTTACCGTAAATCTTCGTGGCATTTTCATAAAGCTGCGTTGGCATAGGTACATCAGAGGCCCCTATATCGTAAACACCCTGCAGCAGCCTAGTTACACCTGTCCCACTACCAACACTATCATAGGTAATCGAAATGCTGGGGTAAATTGACGTGAAGTTACGTATCCATACCTCCATCTGAGGATATATCCATGTAGAGCCACCAGCCCTAATGGTAGCACTCACCATAAGACTAGTAGTGGTGACGACTTTACTAGTGGTAGTGGTGGCTTTACTTTGGCCAGGATTCTTAAACATCAATGGGTATGATGCTACTACTGCTACTGTAATCACTATTACTATCACTACCCCTAGTATTACCGGTTTACTGGTTAGGCTACCCATCACTTAGGCATTCAACCTTACCCTATAAGTGCATTATGTTAGTAAAATAGGAACATTATATATTGATATATAGAGAAAGTATACTCAATTGCATATAATACATCATTCTACTTCATCTTAACCCTTAACCTTGAATATGTAGACTGGGTAAGCTACACCCCTATTGTAGGGTAGTATGACTACGCCCTCACCGAACCTGGCCACCATGGTGTAGTTGCTTAGGTACTGGGTGGTGACTAGGTAGACCGTGCCGTTTAGGCTTAAAGCCGTGTCCAATGGGCTATCGCTAACCACCACGCCTCTACCGAACCTATCGGCTAGGTGTATGAATGTGTATAGGCAGTAATCGGTTACATACGTACCATTTAAGTGATGCGCAACGTAAACCCCAGCCTCATAGGCCAGCTCCTCCTCGGGTGGTGTTACGCAAGCTCTTGAGAATGGGCCCTGGACCGTAATGACCTCGGGCCCTATTGAGGGTATTACGTAATTCACTATTGATGACCATGACCAGGCTATGTCGAGGAGAACCAACACAGCTAACAAAGCCGCTGAAAGCGCCCTAGGCCTAGTTGCCAATGGGGCTAGGGCTATTGGTAGGGTTAAGGCCCAGATCCACCAGGAAATGAAACTACTTGATGGCATTAGGCCTGAGGGGAGTAGTATTACTAGGAGCCAGAGGAGTAGGGTATACAGTATGAAGTTACCCCTCCTCCAATTATGGCTGACCAGTATTAGGAGTGGCCAGTAGGCGACCACAAGTTGAATCAGGTAGCCCTCAATGGCCTGGTATGGTGGGATACCACTTGAGTAGACTAGGCTGCTGGATACCGATAGGCCAACTTGGGTGTAGGTCACCGTGAGCATGGTGAAGTTTGTGTAGAAGGCGTCCGCAGCAACCCCTATTAACGCCAATCCAAGCCACCTGGGATCCCTATCCTTAACTGCGAAGTAGGATATGAAGATTAATGCCGTTAAGGTTGCCGAGACCTGGTGGGCTAACGCCGATAGGACTGTTAAGGCCAGTAAGGGTAGCCAATACCTCCTGTGGGATTCAATGTGCAGGTGCATGATGGCCATGGTTAAGAGCAGCATCACGAGGCCAAGCATCAGCATTGCGAACTCCCAGGATAGGGTGAACATTGTTGGGTATAGGGTGAAGATTAAGGAGGCGATTAAGGCATCACCCTGGTTAAACCCCATCCTCCTAAGCATGAAGTTCATGGAAACCCCCAGTAAGCCCAAGAGGACTGCATTATTGAACTTGAATATCAGCCAGGGGCTAACCAGGTGGGCTACTGGGTAAAGCAGGAGGAAGAGGAGTGGTGGAAGTGCATTAGGCCCCCCGTACCACCTAGTGTAGGTGAAGAATGTTGGCTTAACTAAGTAGTCCATTAGGGTTGCGGCGTATTCAGGTGTATCATAGCCAACGAACCACGGCCACGAAACCAGCTCTGGAATCATGCGGACTATGAATGGTATTAGGAAAGCGAACAGGTAACTGTACTTAACCATGAAGGCCCCTGCGGTGTCAATAAAGCCCCTCAAGGTGTCCCCTATGGTTGCGCCACCATGCTCAGCGTAAGCCATGGCCACGAGACCCACCCCATAGAGTTCAAAACCGGCGGTCATAATGGAGGCGAGGATCAGTGAACCTGGAGCCGGACCCCAGCTCCCGGCGCCTATTAGCTGATATAGGCCGTTAGTTACTATAAAGTAGTTAAACACTAAGCCAACCCTACCCAGCCACGTTAAGGCTAACCCGATGGTTGCCATTAATGCCCCAATGCCCCACCTGCCACCCAGCATCCTTAGGAATTGAACTGTTATCCCAATCATCATTAACCAGAGGGTTAAGTCAACCGGCCAATACCCCCTACTTAACTGAATTGAGGTTAGGATAGGTGATGCAACTATGATTAGCCAGGGTGACGCTGAGTTAATCACATACTCAAGTTTACCCATAAACATCCCTCGTTGCTACGTCATCTTTATTTTTAAAGTCTTAACGTTCACTTAACCTTAAACTACCGACATTATTAAGTTAAGTTATTTAAGCCTGTTAATCCGGGGATTATTAATGGGCGTGGATATTGATGAAGGCTTTAGGAGGAGGGTTCAGCAGCTCCACGGTAAGGTAATGGAGACCTTCATGAGTGGGCCCTGTGAGGGATTAACCTTCGAGGCTATAGGTGACTGTGTTAGGAGTCAGTTAAGTGGGCTTGGCCTAAACGTGGTTGAGGTTAGGCTCCTAAACCTTGACGGTGTTGAAACCAGTAACCCAGATGATGTAAAGTACGTCAGGGCCGTGGCCAATGATGGCCAGGTGGACCACATATTCACATTCGCCGTGGTTAGGCGGAAGAACCTCTACAACGTCCTATACCTACAGTCAGCGGTAAGCATAAAATGACCCCTCCCCGCCTTTAAGGGCGAGACTTTAGGTACGTTGTAATGGATCAATTGCCTTAATTGGTGGATCGTGGGGCTGAAAAATATTTAAAACGGAACTTAGGTAAGTATCCATGGCTCAAATTAAAACACCCAGGGCGGCTTACGTGTTTTCGCTAATAGGTAGTATAATTATTCTAATTAGCGCCATAGTCGAGTTCATATTCACATCAATCTTCAGCCTAATACCGTTCATCGGCCTATTGGGCATACCCTTCGTTGTGTTATCCATAATTGGCCTCATAGTGGGCGTCTTATCAGTGGCATTATCAATAAGGCTGGGTTCAACGGTAAGCGAGGGTGAGGCCCACGTAATAGGGGCGTTACTGCTAATCCTGGCGATAGTCAGCTTCTTCACAGCCATCCTAGGAGGTTTCATCGTGGGTTTCCTACTGCTCCTGGTCGGCTCCATACTATCGTTAACCTGGAGACCCTAATCAAAATCCACCCCTCAGCTGAATGATGCTGAGGCACGGCTAACGTCTACCTAGTCACCATACTGTACAACGACCTCACCTCTTTTAATAACGACCTTAGCCTTATTCATACCCAACTCGTAGGTTAACCACCTGTAGTTGGGTACATTCCAAATAACCACGTCAGCTAGGTAACCTGGCATTAACAAGCCCCTATCCCTTAGGCCTAGGCTATAGGCAGCATTAACAGTCGCCGCCATTAAGGCTTCCATGGGTGTTAGGCCAAGCATATGCGTTGACAGTTCCATGGCTAATTGCAGGCTTAACGACCAGGTGTTGGGGCTGAAGTCAGTGCCTATGGCGATTGGCACCCGGTTACCCCTGAGCGCATTGATGGGTGGCCTTTTACTGGTCCTATTGGTTAGTATGGTTATGGGTAGTAGGGTTGCCGTAACACCCTTATTAGCCATAGCCTTAACGTTGCTCTCAGGGGTGTTTAGCAGGTGGTCCATTGATGAGAAGTTGAAGTCCCTGACTAAGTCACTGCATCCTATGTAAGCTAACTCATCTGCGTGGATCCTAACCCCAAACCCAGCCTCAACGGCTGATTTCAGCACTACCCTGGTTTCATCCACGGTGAACGCCCCCTCATCACAGAACACATCCACGAACTTGGCCAAGCCCCTAAGGCCGTTGATTGAGTTGGCCACACCTCTAACGTATTCATCCCTCCGCCCACTTCTCGGTGGTACGTGGGCTAGGAACGTGGGTATGACGTCGACTTTGCTTAGCCTCCCTAATTCATTAATCAACCTAAGTAGCCTAACCTCCTGCTCCATGGTTAAGCCGTAACCGCTCTTAACCTCAATGGTAGTGGTCCCGTGGCTCAACGCCCTGTTAAGCCTACCTAGGCCAATGCTGATTAATTCACTGTCACCGGCCCTAATCGTGTCGTTAATGGTCCTGTATATGCCGCCACCACCCTTAAGTATATCCTCATAGGTTGCGCCCATAACCTTCAACTCAAATTCATCCTCACGGGAGCCGGCGAATAGGAGGTGGGTGTGCGGGTCTATTAACCCGGCCGTGACTAGTAGGCCATCCGCATTCATCACCTGGCTGGCATTGTACCTACTCCTCACCACTTCCCAGGGCCCAAGGTCAGTAATTACGCCATTGTTGATCACTAGCCCGGCGTCCTCAAGAACCAGTGCCTCATCATCTGGCCTCCAGGGCATTGACTTCGCGGTAACCAATTGGCCAATCGGCCCTATTACCAACTGCGCCTTCACGTCATGTTAATGCGCAGGTGTTTAAAGGTGTTGTGGCAATGCATTAATAACCCAAGGGTACCTAGGTGTATGGTTGTTAGGCTGGGTGGGGAGGTGAAGCTGAGCATTAGCGATGTTGTGAGGGTGGCTAGGCTTAACGAGGAGGTTGCCCTAAGCGAGGAGGCCCTCGGATTAATGATGGATTCCAGGGCAGTGTTAGAGGGGCTTGTTGCCAAGGGTATCAGCATGTATGGCGTTAACACTGGGCTTGGGGAGCTTTACAACGTGACCGTGGGGGCTGATGAAGTTGCCAGTAAATCAATAGAGCTCCTCATGGACCACGCCGCCGGTGTTGGGGATCATGCCCCCGATGACTGGGTTAGGGGCACCATGGCGGTTAGGGCTCACCAACTATCAAGGGGGTTCAGTGGTGTTAGGGAAGTGGTGGTGGATACGCTCATCCAGCTGTTGAACAGGGGGGTGGTGCCCATTGTGCCTAGGTTTGGTTCAGTGGGGGCTAGTGGTGACCTTGCGCCGCTAGCCCACATAGCGCTGGCAATGCTTGGTAGGGGGATGGTTAGGTTTAGGGGTGTGGCGGTTGAGGCGCATAAGGCTTTGAGGGAGGCTGGAATACCTGAATTAAGGTTAAGTTACAAGGAGGCTCTGGCGCTGATAAACGGTAACAGCTACAGTACGGCAGTGGCCCTACTTGGGCTGTGGGACTCCCTAACCCTGGTTAAGGCGGCAATAGCCTCAATGGCACTGGCCCTTGAGGCATCTGGGGCATCCACGGCACCCTTCAACGCCGTTACTGACAGGACTAGGCTACACCCAGGTGAACGATGGGTTGCTGGTGCTGTGGTTAACATGGTTAAGGGTAGTTCCCTGGTCAACCTGTCTGGTAGGCTACAGGACCCATACTCCATCAGGTGCATACCCCAGGTGGTTGGTTCAGTACTTGACTCAGTTAATTGGGCTATTGAGATCGTTACCGATGAGGCGAACTCCGTGAGTGATAACCCAATTATCCTAGGGGGTGGTGCATCATCAACCTGCTTCTTCCACGGGCAGTACATAGCCCTACCAGTGGACCTAGCCAGGGTGGCCCTATCGGTATTGGGTAACCTAATTGAGAGGTTAATCATGCAGTTAATGAGGAGGGAGATAAACAATGTAGGCAACTACCTGGCCGATGGGCCGTGGAGGGTTGGGTTAATGCTCACGCAGTACACCGCCGCATCACTTGCGGGTAGGTTGAGGGAACTGGCCTCACCATCAACGGTACACAACATACCCACGAGCGGGCTGCAGGAGGACGTGAACTCAATGAGCGCCAACTCAGCCATCAAGCTTCATGAGGCTAACCAAGCCCTATCAATGCTGGTGGCGCTACTGGCCTATGTATCGCACGCTGTACTTAAGGTTAAGGGTGAGTGTGGGGGATGCGGCGGGTTAACCAAGGTAGTGTATAAGTTAATTGATGAGGCAATTGTCGGTAAGCCTACCATCAACGATACCGTAGGCTCCATCATGGGTAGGTTAAGTGAACTCGCATCACTGGTTCAATGACAAAATTAATCACTGTTTAATGATTATCTCCCTTTGCCTCATTAATCATCGTTTCCACTTTCCTAACACCCACCTTAACGTAATCCACGGTTAACTCACCCTCATGAAGGCCCAAACGTGAAGGTCGTATGCGGAATTCCACCCATCCAATACCCAATCACCTAATTGAGAGGCCAAGGTTTTGCTGACCCTGCTCAGCAAGTAAGTATACCACCTACCCTCCCTTAATGCCTCCTGGTACTCAACTGCCTTGAATTTCTTCGCCAGCGCCTTAATAACCTCCTCAGTGGCCTTGTATGCCCTTTCCGATGCATGAACTGGGTCACCCCTATCCAGGTATTCACGGCACTCCGCCATGTAAGTTTCAGCAAATATTAATCCTCTCCCTAATCACCGTCTCTCCGGAGGCGGTGGGTGTTAGCCCACCATCTCCTTCTCGACGGTCTCCCTGGACCCCCTCACCGCAGCGGCTCCCCACCCGTCGCCGGGGGTTCCCAGCCACTACGGATCTCGGGACCCCAGGGCACTAATAAAGGCGTTAAGGTTAAGTTTTATAAACTTATCTGAGGATTAACCATTAACAGAAATAAACACTACAAATGATTATGAAAACCTCTGGGTCTTCCCTGCTTAAGGCGGTGAACAGCACATCCACTACGTCAATGCCCTTTTCATCAACCTCCTGGCCAATTCCACAACATTCTTCATATCGCTTGGCACATTTCATTTAGGTTGGCCTAGAATTTAAGCGCCTGGGTGGGTATTGATGTTGGGTAAAGGTTAAATAGGGCTTTGCCACGTGGCTATTATGGCTAAGAGGGGTGGACCACGTACAGTGGGTGTTCCGTGGAGGTTTCACTTAACGCCTGGCATATTCATGAATAGCCTGGTTCCTGTTGCAGATAACAGTGGGGCTAAGTTGGTTAGGGTCATTGGTATAGTTGGGCACTACTCCAAGAGTGTGCATAGGAGGATACCGGGGGCCAGCGTGGGTGATATGGTCGTTGTCAGTGTCCAGGAGGGTAAGCCTGAGATGAGGAAGCAGATACTTAGGGCAATTGTGGTTAGGCAGAGGAGGCCATTCAGGAGGCCGGATGGTACATGGGTTGCCTTTGAGGATAACGCAGTGGTCATAGTCACTGAGGAGGGGCAGGTTAAGGGCACTGAGATACACGGCCCAGTGGCCATGGAGGCTGCCCAGAGGTGGCCCCAGGTGGCCTCAATAGCAACCATGATCATTTAAATTCATGAACCGTGATGAGTGCCAGAGACCTGACTCGGTGAGTGAGGGATTTGAACGCTGACCTCCCTTGGCTTGTCAAGTCTCGTCCTTTAGGGTGGGGTGAAGGTTTTTAAGATGGTTTTTTTCTTTCTTTTGTTGTTGCGTAGGTCTGTGGCTGTTGAGTTGGAGGTTGCTAAGGGGCTCAACAAGCTACTCTAGGGTGTTTGGTGGAACATGAGAAGGGAAATAGATCGGAGAAAATACGAAGGAAAATCAAACCCACTTGTTCCGTACGAAATCGTGAAGTACATACACGCCACACTCAAGGAATTCAAGGCCAGCTTTGAACAAAGCCCCGCAGTGCTGGCCCGGGGCAATCCCATGAACCCAGCCAGAGAAGCCAATGAAGGCTGGGCGAGGACACCACCCCGCTCTAAGACAACACCCACCCTTCAGAACGGGGAGGAGGCCAGCCAGTCCTCAACCCGCACAACCCTGTACCCAATCCTCCTGTAAACCCTCACGGCCGGTTCATTATCCTCATCCACGTGTAACATGGCCATTGCACCGCTGGTTAAGGCATCCTTAGTCACGGCGGCGGTAACGGCCTTACCTGCACCAATGCCCCTATACCTGGCCCTGGTGTAAACATCCCCAATAACCCAAACCTCAGGTAACTTCAAGTACGTGGTGGCTATGGAGGCTAATTCACCGTTTACAAAGGCACCATAATAGTGCCAGTGGGGTGATGCAAGCCTTAGTATAACCTCACCTGGGTCCAGTGGTGTACCCTGCTCAGCCTTAACCCTAGCCAGGTCAACAGCGTCATCAATGCCGAGTCTCCTAGCCCCTATCAACGGGTTCCTGTAATCCCTGAACACAGAGCCCCAACAGGCCATCGTTAAGAAGCGCCTATGCTTAACCGGACCCATTTCACCCAGCCTTTTGATCACAGCACCCGTAATCTCACTGCTAGCCACCATATGCACCTCCAGGCATTCATCAGTGGGTATCAATCCCTCGACTCCATCCACCGAGCCGTATATGTGCACTGACGAGCACCCACGCCTCGGTCCCCATGCGGCGTGCCAAATTAGCACGAAGCCTGTAATGTCACTGCCGTTTATGTTTAGGTAGAATTCCGTTACCTCAGGGTAGTACATTAAGTCGTAGAATAGGTAAACGTAAGTGAGTGGGTTAGCTATGTAGTGTCTCTTAATCAATCTAATCAAGTCCATGTCTAGGTTGCTGTGGGTACGCAGCACCACGGTCAATTCACCATTAATCATCATTAATGGGTGGTGAGTACCTCTGTGCATTAGCCATATTCTTATATTTAAAGCTTAATAAAAAGCAGCTTTCACCTATAGCCCGAGTCGTCATGAAGATTGCCATATTCACTAAGGATGGTGCATTGCCCAGGGAGCTGGGTAGGTTCAGTGGTGTCGATGTTTACCCAATAACAGCTAATGGGTTTACGGCGTCGGGCTACGACTTTATCGGCGTCCTCGGCACTATTTACTAAGGATGGTGCATTGCCCAGGGAGCTGGGTAGGTTCAGTGGTGTCGATGTTTACCCAATAACAGCTAATGGGTTTACGGCGTCGGGCTACGACTTTATCGGCGTCCTCGGCACTGATAGGTTCATCCTAAGCGCTCTACATAAGTTGGCTGGTTTAGACAAACCCATAGTGACCATTGGTTACGGTGCCGGTTACCTTAACACAGTTGACGTCGCGAGCTTCAGTGAGTTAATAACTGGCCTAAGGAGGGGTAATTATATGCTTGAGTCCATACCAACCTTAACCACGGGTCAAGGCTTCATAGCCGTCAATGACATTGTCATTGCCCCAGTAAGGAGTGCCACTTTGATGGAGTACACCCTCATGATTAACAATGAGTTTGTCTGGAGGGACAGCGCCGACGGCTTGATAATAGCCACACCCATGGGTTCAACGGCCTACGCCCTAAGCGCTGGTGGTGTGCTGGTGTATGCTGGTTTGAGGGCATTTGAGGTTGTTCCCATTAACTCAACAAACATAGCCAGGGTTCCCTTGGTCGTTCCAGATGAGTCAAGGATAGTCATAAATGATTTACTGTCGAGGAGTAGGATAGAGATTATCGCCGACGGCCTAGTAAGGAGGGGGGTAGGCTCCAGTAAGGTGACTGTGGTTAAGGGGCCTGATATCAAGCTGGTTAGGTTATCGTTAGCAACTGCACTGGACCGTTACAGGAGGATTATAGAATCCCTAGTTAGTGACCTACCCCCAAGCGCTAAGCTCATACTTAAGGTCCTTGAGTATGAGGGTCCGTTAACGCCTAAGGAGATTATTGAGAAGACGCTGATACCGCAAAGGACAGTTAGGGCATCACTTAGGCTACTGGTTAAGAGGGGTTTGGTTAATAGGCTAGTGGTGCCGAGGGGTAGTAGTAGGCTTGTTGTCTACGCCATTAGCAGCGGCACAAAGTTAAACATAAAATAATATACTTGTATCATCAGTTAAAACTGCAGGGTGCGTTAAGAAAAAGACTTAATAACCACACCCCTTGGCGTAGGTGTGGTCATAGTAAGTGTAACCCCGGAGATAGGGCTGGATGATGGATACACCTACTCCGGTGGGTTAGGTGTGCTTGAGGCTGATAAGTTCTACGCCATGGCTAGGTTAAATAAGCCCTACGTGGTCATAACGCTGCTCTACAATAATGGCTACGTTGACTACGTGTTCAGTAATGATAATAACCCCGTCCCAATGCCGCAGAGGCAGCCTAGGTCGTTCATGAGTAAGTTGACTCCATCGGGGTATCTAAGGGTGGTCATGAAGGATACTGAGGTTTACGTTAAGATTCTTGAGTACAGACTCAACAACGCCAGGGTTGTTTTCCTAAGCCCCCAGTCGCCTAGGTGGGCCTATGAACTGGTGGATAGGCTGTACATTGAGAATGACCTTGAGAGTAAATTCTACAAGTACGTACTACTTGCTAAGGGGGCTGCCGAGTACATTAGGACTAGGGTTGGTTTGAGGAATGTAGACGTCATTGACCTTCAGGAGGCCTACACCGCAATGCTACCTCTAGTCCTCCCACTACCACCCCAGAGGTACAGGATGATAATACACACACCTGGCCCATGGGGCCACCCATCATTCCCAGCTGAATTATTCAGGAGGGAGTTCGGATACAGATTCTTCGAGGACCCAGTGATACTGACCGAGCTGGGCCTGTCCATGAGCGGTGAGGTTATTGTGGTATCAAGGAAGATGAGGGACGTGGTTTCAAGGGTCATCCCACACCACATGCATAAGGTTAGGGCAATAACGAACGGGGTTGACTCAGCCAGGTGGGTTGATGGTAGGGTGCTTAAGGCCTTCAACGAGGGTAAACTAACCGTTGAGGGTTTGGCCAGCATTAAGCAGGAGATGGCTAAGGAGCTTGAATCATACCTATCAAGGTACAAGCCTGGCTTGAGGATAGGGGACTCAATAACCATCGCCTGGATCAGGAGGCTGACCAGGTATAAGAGGCCGGACTTCGTGGCGAGGTTCATTGAGGAGAACCCCCAGAAGGATGGCGTTGTCTTCGTGCTTGGGGGTAAGCCCCATCCATACGATGAGTGGGGGTTGGCTATGATGAGGAGGTTCAGGGAGTTAGCCAATAGGTACAGTAATGTCGTTTACATACCTGACTACGATGTGGGCGTGGCCAAGTTCGTACTGCCTAGGATTAGGTTAATGCTGTTCACACCATTCCCAGGTTGGGAGGCCAGCGGCACATCATTCATGAAGACATCCATGAACGGCGCACCGACATTATCGTCAAGGGATGGAGCTGTACCTGAGCTAATAATGGATGGCGTGAACGGTTGGTTGTTTGGGGTTGACGAGAGGTGCCTCATCGACATTGGTAGTGACCCAAGGGCCAATGATATTAATGAGAAGGAGTACGCCGAGTTCTCGTACAAACTCAACCAGATAATTCAACTGTATTACAATAACCGTGATGAGTATTGGAAAGTTGCAGTAAACGCAGTGAACACGTTCATGAATAAGGCCGATATAGTGGGGGTACTTAAACAGTACTACAAATTCTAAAGGCCCCTCATTAAGTGCCCTTTAATTCCATTGACTCCAGCTGCTGGAGCCCTGCATGGCCTTGGGTTAGAATGCATCATACCTGTTAGGGTGCCTTATGGTTATTCTTGTTTTTACCATTATTCACTATGATGTACTTCCCCTCGTCGCTCTGTTTATGGTTATGGTACCTTAAGTTCACGGTTAGCTTAATCAGCCTTGACCCACTCAGACACTCATTAATGGTGAACCTAACCACCTCAACAGGCGTCAACCCTCTCGCCACGCATATACCTAAGAATACGTTTCTCAATGTTTGTGAACAGACCTGAAGCCTGGGGCATCTTTCACATATTGAGCCACATATTGACGATACCACGTAAAGTTCCCCATTTTGATGCAGTAGGGCGAAGTCCTTAATCGATATCGTGCAGTCCTTAACCTCAAATGAGGCTGCTAGCAATGGGTTGGTGGTTAACCTGATGCTACCCTTATCCACGGTTAATATACCCATCTTCTTGAGCTTCCTCAACTTGCGGTAGACTGGGGGTGTCTTATCCCCCTTAATAGCCCTGTTAATGTAGGCTAGGTCGGCTAAAATTTCATCAAGTTCCCTATCACTCATAAGTATTATGTTAACTGGTTTTTCCATAGGTAGTGTATTTCACAAGGGGAATTAAAGATGTGCGGGGGATGCAGAAAAAGCACATGTTAAATATGTAGGTTAACCGTAGTACCTACATACCATATATAATTTAGGATGTGTTATTACCGATTACACCCATGTCAACCAGAATTTTAGCCAACTCTATAACATCCCCAGCTGCCAGGTCCCTAACCCTCTTATTAAGCAGGTGCCTCGGCACATTGGATTCACTTAACCCGTAGAAGTGCCTAAGAACCTTGACTACCCTCCTATTAGGTTGTGTGAATAGTTTACCGGTTAATGATTCAAGTACCTTAACATCGCCGCAGGGTTTGGGTAGTGGAGTTAATTCAACTATGGTTGAGTAGACCCTTGGCCTGGGCCAGAAGGCCCAGGGTGGAATAACCCTAATAACCCTTATTGAACTTAGGCATTGTGCAATAACGGAGAGCCTACCATAATCCCTCGAACTAGGCTTAGCCGTAAGCCTCTTGGCAACCTCCCTCTGGAGGGTTACTATTATCCTTCTAGCGCCGTAGCTGATGAGCATCCTCAGTAGTAGTGGTGATGTGATGCTGTATGGGATGTTTGAAACCACTGTTAAGCCTGGGGGTGGGGTGTATGTTAAGGCATCGCATATGAATAGGTCAGCATAAATAGGCATTACCCCAAGGGCCCTGATGACCTTAACCATGGTGGGGTTCACGTCGCATGCGGAGACCCTCCTGGCGTACTTGGTTAGGTAATTGGTTAGGTAGCATAACCCAAAGCCCACCTCAAACACATCATCGCCGCTGGTTAAACTGGCCACTTGGTTGAGGTAAACTGGGTCAACCATGAAGTGCACGTCACCCCCAACCCTAACCCCAAGTCTCCCGGCTGCCTTAGCCAGCCTAATTAGCGTCCACTTATCAGCGGCGTAAAGGTCATTAACACCCAGCACAGAGCCTATTGTGACTAATCCATGGAGGCTTTTAAAGCTGGTGGATTCGTTAATGGGAATACCTAGGATAGGTTGGGTTAACGCCGGGGTTAGGGACCCTGAAACCGTTGCTGAGCACACACTGCTGGTATCCTACATAGCGGCCTCGTTGGCTAAGGAAATGGGGCTTGATGCAGGTAAGGCAGCCCTACTGGCCCTAATACACGATGCAGCCGAGTCAGCCCTTGGTAATGCGTCGAGGGCTGTTAGGGATAGGGTTGGGTTAGGCAACTGGAGGATGCTTGAGATGAGTGTCCTCAGCGAGCTTGGGTTTGGGGAGGAGTTCAGCGAATACGCAGGGTTAAGCAGCCGGGAAGCCCTAGTGGTGGCCGTAAGCGATAAGTTAGCTACGTTAATCAGAGCATGCCAATACGCCAAGCAGGGGTATGACGCGGCTGATTTAGTTAAGAATTACTTAAACGAGGTTAGGGAGTTACTGGGTAGGTTGGGGAATAGCAAGTTGAGTGGCTTGATTGAGGGGTACCTGGCTGACTGCGGGGATTTAACTAGGAAACGGTCTTAACACCCTCAAAGGTAATGCCCTCCACGGTGGTTAAGTCGCCGCGGTAGAGGAAGTTTACCTGCCTTAAAGCCGCCAAGTAGTCAAACCTGTTCAGGGCTGATACGGCGTCAATGGGGACGATGACCCTGTACCAGTTCAACGCAGCGCTACCGGCAGTGTGGAGCACACATATGTTAGCCACGGTGCCCGTTATGACTAAGGTATCAGCCTTAACGACGTGCCTAAGCACGTAATCAAGGTCTGTGCCGAAGAAGGCGTCGTACCTCCTCTTCCTAACCACAACATCATTAGGCTGGGGCTTAAGCTCCTCAACAACCTCCGCGCCCCAAGTATCAGCCACGCAGTGCTCACCCCAAATCCTGAACTCTGGGTCATCCTTGAAGTGCCAGTCCTGGGTGTAGATAACCCTAGCCCCAGCCTCCCTAGCCTTCTTTAGAAGCCTAAGTATTGGTTCAATGGTCTTCTCGGCGTCGGGTACGTAAAGCCTGCCATTCCTCCTAACGAAGTCGTTCTGCATATCCACGACAACCACAGCTGTCCTGGATGGATCCAAGGTAACCCTCTCCTTAACCTCAATCTCCGGGGTTTCCACAGCCTCCTTAATCCTCATGGGTTAGGGGAGACAAGCCCCCTTCATAAAACCTCTGCAGCATCCACCTGCATGGCCTTGAACACGCCTCCACCTTAACTGGCGTGCAAAAACTGCACCCACACGGCATCGAGGGTTTGGCTTAGGGGTGGGTGGCTGCAAGTAGGATTACGACGTAGATGAGCAGCGGTACCAGTGGTAATGCATCAAGCCGGTTTAACCTTAACCTGGGCTTGGTGTCAAGGATGCCGTAGTACTCTATGTACTGGGCTAGGTTTATGGAGTAACCCACCCCACTCACCACCAGTGAGTTGACCAGGGGCCTTGGCTTAACCCTACCCAGCGACCTAAGCACGGTTAAAGCCTCGTCGAGGGTCATTGAGGCGTTCAGTAGGTACCTTAGGGCTAGCACAATTGAGTCACCAAGGGCCCCTAGGCCCATTAGGCGCATTACGTACCTTAGCTCGCTGAGCCTAAGGAGGGCTAAGGAAGCCACAACGCCGGACATGAAAATTAGGACTAGTGTTGATAAGATTGTGGCCTTGACTAAGGCCGTGGTTAGATTGACGCCGCTCAACAGCATCACCAGCAACCCCGTGGTCTCCGATAAAACCCACACCAGGGACAGTGATCTTAACCTACTGGTTAAGTCGCCTATCGAGGCTAGGTAGGCTAGGGATAGGGCCAGCCCTATCAACGTAACCATCACTAGTTCACCCAGGTTCATGAACCAGTAGGATGCTAGGTATGGTGCTAGTGAGGCAGCCACCATCACCTTACCGACAATGGACATGTGACTTAGAGGGCCCCTAGCCCCCTTAACCACGGGTTTAACCCACCTGTAGGTTACCCCCACTTATCCCCACCTCAGCCACGTACCCATCCCAACCCCTCAGGTAATAGGCCTCGGGGTTGTTGATGAGGGCTGCGAAGTGGAGGTCCTGGGTAGCCATAATCACCCTTAGGTTTGCCTCATTAATGAACCTAGCCAACTCAACCCTATACCTAGCTGAAAGACCGGAGGTGGGTTCATCCATAACCAGCAGCCTTGGCTTAACCAACCTGGCTATGGCTAGCAGCAGTAGCCTCTTCTGACCCTCGGATAGGTGCATTGGGTCATCATCAACGTTAATGTTTAACTCAAGGCTCTTCAATTCACGCCTAAGCAGCTCAAGGTTAGCTACCTTACCTGCAGCCTCAGCCAACTCCATGTAAAGACCACCCACGGTGTCGGACATGGAGGCCACCGTGTTCACGTCCTGGGGTATGTAAAGGGCCGGGCGTGGGTCGTCTACGTGAACCCTGCCCCTACTGGGTTTAAACACCCCCAGTATTAGCCTTAGTAGCGTTGACTTGCCTCCACCGTTAGGCCCCATGATGATGACCCTGTTTGACGATGCCGTTAAGTTAATACCCCTAAGCACGTACTCATCATCATACTTAAACCAAACATCGCTCAGCCTAAGCCAACCCTGGGCATTAGCGTTATAATTAACGGTGCTCAGGGTTAAGCCGTGATTGTTTAACCTGGTTAACTGAGCCTTATCCACCTCAATTAGCTTGCCATCACTTAACTGGAATACCCTATCCACTAAGCCCAATACTTGCTCGTACCTGTGCTCAAGCATTAGAACAGAGCCGCCGCTCTCCTTAAACACCCTAACCACATCCATTAACCTCCCCACCGTCTCAACGTCCAGGTGGGCTAGTGGTTCATCCATTACAATGACCCTGGCTCCGCCTGCCATTATCTTGGCTATTGCCAGCCTCTGGAGTTGGCCCATTGATAACTCGGTCACTAACCTACCCCTTAAGTCTAGGTTTAGGCCAGCCATCTTAAGGAGATCCCTCACACTTAATCCATGTTTAGCAGCCGTTAGTTCAAGGTCCTCGTCAACCCTGGGGTATGTGAAGTGTATTGCCGGGTCCTGGTAAAGGACTCCAATCAACCTGCCCCTATCCCTCGGGCTTAATACACTGACCTCAATACCCCCAACCTTAATACTGCCCCTACTGGAGCCACCCATTAAGCCTAGTACGCCACTTAACGCCCTAACCAGGGTTGTTTTACCCGACCCAGTATCCCCTATGATTAACCCAACCTCCCCGCTCTTAAGGCTTAGCGAGATGCCCCTGAGCACCCAACCCCCACTGCTGTACCTGGCCCATAGGTCACTCACCGTCAGCATCCACAAGCCACCTAAACCTCCTGGCTATTGTTAAGTAGGCTGGGTAGGTTATTGAGGTGTAGATTAGGGCTATGGTTAGGTTGAAGAGGGCTATGAATGGTAGGAGGTACATGGTTAAGGCCAGTGCCTTACTGTAGGTGTTAACCCAGTGGGCTATTAGGAACCACCAGGGGTCCACTAGGTAGTTGGCTAGGACCATTAACCCAACCCTGGCTGCAATACCCACTGCCGCCGACGCTGTGAAGGCCAGTCTTAGGTTGCCATTACCCCTGAGTAGCTTATAGGCGTAGTACATTGGTATGAATGTTGAGGCCTCGGCAATCCACTTCATGGCTGCGCCAATTGGGTCACCACCACGCATTAGCGCCAGTGCCAACACTGTGTCGGCGATTAGGGCGTACCTGGGCCCTATAAGCAGCGCCGTTAGTATTAATGGTATACCCGCTAGGTCGTATTTGAGGAATGGTGCCAGGGGGAATGGTATCTGGATGAACGATAACGCTATTGATAGGGCAGACATCACGGAGGTTAGTGATAGCCTAATGGACTCAGCCCTCCTCAACGTAACCTGCAGTGACATTGGTTAAACCCGGGGTTTATAGGCTTATAAACCTTACGTTAATGCTGACAAACTTTAGGTTTAGTGGTTTATTAAGGTTTCAGGTAAAAACCACGTCCAGTGTAGGGGGAGGTCACTTAAACTTTTAGTCTACTCAGGAACACTATTAAGGTTAGTGTTTAAAAAGGTTTAGAATACTTGAGTATTGTGAGCAAGCACTATTATGTATTAATGAACCCATGGGAGGCTAGGATACTGGTAACGGGTAGGTTAAGCGACCTTGAGCTCGTCCACGTGGGTTGGAGAATAATTATGGTGAGTAGGAGGTGGCGTAGCGCCTATGAGACTGCCAGGACCCTTGCGGACAGGTTCAATTACCTACTGGAGTGGTACCTTGAGGATGAGAGGAGTGCCCTAGCCGTCAATAACGGCAGGGACATTAAAACTCACTGAGACCCAGCCACCGCACCACCACTGCGGCACCAGAGGCTTAGGTAATCATCCACGGTGCCAATGTCTATGAAACTGTCCGCCAGGTAAACCCCAACCCTACCCCCACTCCTTATGATTAGGTTAATGTAATCGTTCATGTCCATGAACTCACCCTTAAGCAACCTGATGAACCTACCCCTAATTATGTAGTTGCCTGTGGATATGGTGACGTTTATGGTTGGTTTCTCAACCCAGGACTCCACCAAGCCCTCATCATTAACGTTAAGTACGCCATACCTCAACTGAACCCCAGCCCTATAGCCTATCACAGTTACGTCAAGCCCCCTGGACACATGCCTACTAACAGCGTCGGCCATGTTAACCTTAGCTATGACATCACCGTTCTCCACCACCACCAAGTCATCATCGTTAACAATGCCGTTGAGGAAGTACAAGTGCCCCGCAGTCCCAAGCAGTCTATCGTGGATTACCGTTTCAAGTAAGCCACCGTAGGCCCTATTCAAGTGATCAACGGAGTCCTTTATTAAATGGGCCATGTAGTGGGCCACTACGTAAATCCTAGTGGGCCTTAATGGGAGCAGCCTATCTATGGCGTCTTGGATAGCTAATCTACCGCCTGGTATTGGCATTAGAGGCTTGGGCACGTAGAGGGTTAGGGGTCTCAACCTCTCCCCTTTCCCGGCAGCCAAGACCACGCCGAGCACGGCCACTGGAACCCCACCTAGATAAGGGTTATTAAGAGGCTCGGTGTTTAAGTAGCGTGGATAAGAGGATTTACCTAGTTGACATTACGTACGGGTTAGTTGGCAATTCACCGGAGATTAGGATGTTTGGGGTTGATGAGGATGGGGGGAAGGTGGTGGTCCTGGATAGGGGGTTTAGGCCATACTTCTATGTAATCCCAGAGGAGGGGTTTGAGGAGCAGGTGGCTAAGGTCGCTGGGAGGATGCAGGGTGTGGTTAAGACTGAGGTGGTGGATAGGAGGATGTTTGGTAAACCCATTAAGGCCGTTAAGGTGACTGTGACTGTGCCTGATAAGGTTAGGGAGTTGAGGGATAGGGTTAAGTCTATCCAGCACGTTAAAGATGTGCTAGAGGCTGACATTAGGTTCTACATAAGGTACATGATTGATAATGATGTTAGGCCTGGTTGGCTAATGTTCAGCAACCTTAAGCCTGCTGATGTTAAAATGGGTGGGGTTAGCGGCGTTTACGTCACTGAGGAACCCCCGAAGTCGCTTAGCATTGAGGTGATGCCTAAGTTAAGCTACATGGCCCTTGACATAGAGGTGTATAACCCAAGGGGGACACCTGACCCCAGGAGGGACCCAGTCATAGTAATCGCCTTAGCCAGCCATAAGGGTGACGTTAAGCTACTGACCCTTGATAAGTACAGGGGTGAGAGGGATATGTTCAACGAGTTCAACGCCATTGTTGATGAATGGGACCCTGATGTAATATTCGGCTACAATTCCAACAAGTTCGACATGCCTTACCTGGTTAATAGGGCCAATGCCATTAACACCAAGCTTCAGTTATCCAAGTACGGCACACCCCCAGAGCAGAGCGTCTACGGGCATTGGTCAATAATAGGCAGGGCCCACATTGACCTCTACAACTTCGTGGAGGACATGACTGATGTAAAGAGGAAGAGCCTCGACTACGTGGCCGAGTACTTTGGGATAATGAAGAGGAGTGAGAGGGTTAACATACCTGGCCATAGGATATACCAGTACTGGGATGATGAGGGTAAGCGTGATTTACTAGTCAAGTACGCAAGGGATGATGTGGTGAGCACCCTTGAGTTAGGTAGGAGGCTATTGCCCTACGCCATGCAACTCGCCTCGGTGTCCGGCTTACCGCTGGATCAGGTTGGCCCAGCCAGCGTGGGGGCTAGGGTCGAGTGGATGATAATGCACGAGGCCTATAAGATGGGTGAATTAGCCCCCAACAGGGTTGAGAGGCCATATGAAACCTACAAGGGGGCTATTGTCCTTGAGCCTAAGCCGGGTGTGCACAGGAACATTGCTGTCATAGACTTCTCCTCAATGTATCCCAACATAATGCTTAGGTACAATATCTCACCTGACACTTTAATCACCAATGGAGCTGAGGGTGACTACTATACAGCCCCTGAGGTTGGGTTCAGGTTCAGGAAGAGTCCTAGGGGCCTCTATACGGTGCTGCTCCAGGAGTTGATTGAGGCCAGGAGGGAGGCTAAGGGTGAGATGGGTAAGTACCCTGAGGGTTCGCCTGAGTGGGTTCTGCTTAACGAGAGGCAGAGGGCGCTTAAGGTAATGGCTAACGCCATGTATGGCTACTGCGGTTGGCTTGGGGCTAGGTGGTACATTAAGGAGGTTGCTGAGTCAGTGACTGCCTGGGGTAGGCACCTGCTTAAGACAGCCATAAACATGGCTAAGGAGAGGGGGTTGAGCGTAATATACGGTGACACGGATAGCCTATTCGTAACCTACAATAAGGATAAGGTCGATGAGCTTGTGGGTGAGATTAATAAGATGGGCTTCGAGGTTAAGATAGATAAAATATACAGCAAGTTAATATTCACCGAGTCCAAGAAGAGGTACATTGGGTTAACGGTTGATGGGGACATTGACATAGTGGGCTTCGAGGCGGTGAGGGGTGATTGGAGTGAACTGGCTAGGGCTGTCCAGGAGAGGGTGGCTGAACTAGTGCTTAGGAGTAGCGTTGACGAGGCGGTTAAGTACGTTAGGTCAGTGATTGATGACTTAAGGAACTACAGGTTCACCCTGGACGACGTGATAATATGGAAAACCCTTGATAAGGACGTGGATGAGTATAAGGCACTTCAGCCACACGTAATAGTGGCTAAGAGGCTCATAGAGAAGGGGTACATGATTGGTAAGGGGGATACCGTGGGCTTCGTGATAGTTAAGGATGGGGGCGATAAGTTAACCCAGAAGGCCTACCCATACATATTCGTGGATGATGTTAAGAAAATTGACGTGGACTATTACATTGAGAAGCAGGTCGTACCGGCAGCCTTAAGGATACTTGAGGTCTTCGGTGTTAATGAGGCGACACTACTCGGTAAGACTGGGAGGAGCATACTTGACTACTTCGGTTAATCAGTGGACTTTTACGCGAAAGGTTTTTAAAAGTGCAGTGTCACGTTGAGTGCAATGTCAGCAACTCCATTAACGCCGCCAACAGGCCCTGAGGAGGTTCATATAGAGGTTGATGAGGAGACTAAGGGCATAATAAGGGACATGTTATCCCAGATGGTTAACCCGGTGGTATTCGACCTATTCACAACCAGTAACTGTGCAGGTAGGGACACGAACTGGTGCATACCAACAGAGGAGCTCATAGACCTGCTAGCCGGCCTAGCCCCTGAGGGTAAGTTAATAATTAATAAGCATAGGCTCGACCAGAATGGGGGCAATAACCCGAACCCTGATGTTGAGGAGAATAGGGTGCCTATAATCCACATAAATGGTGGGATAATAAGGTACCTTGGTGCACCCCTTGGTGAGGAGGTTAGGGCTTTCATAGAGACCATAACGAGGATATCCACAGGTAAGACTGGCCTAAGGGCTAGGACTAGGGGGACCCTATCCTCAATGGCTAACTCCGACGTTAAGCCCGTTGAGGTTGTGACCGTGGTAACCCCATCATGCCCATACTGCCCCTACGCAGTGCTGCTGGCCAACATGTTCGCCTTTGAGAGTAAGGGTAAGGTTAGGTCTATTGTTGTGGAGGCCTATGAGGAGCCTGACATAGCCGACATGTACGGTGTAACCGCGGTGCCAACCGTGGTTATTAGGAATGAGGGGACTCAGGGTGACGTGGAGTTCATTGGTGTACCACCTGAGGCTGACCTACTCAAGAAGATACTATCATACAGTGGTTTTAACCCACCTGCCCAATGAGGGTAAGTGGTAGGTTAAAGATAACTTCTAAGCCAAGGTTCATCAGCCATTATCCCTAATCATAATGTATCTGTAGCTACCCAGCACCTTGACGTACGTTGCATTCATCCTAAGCCTACTAACGGCCCCAATGCACCTTTCATCGTTAAGGCTGCACTCAACTTCAAGTATGAAGTCGTACTCCCAAGGCCCACTCCTATTGGGCCTCGAGTATATCATGGTTAGGTTAAGCTCACCCTCGGCGAAGGGTGCTAGGGCTGCGTACAGTGAGCCTGGCTTATTGGGGACTGAGAATATTACCATTGTCCTATCGCCGCTGTTGCCCAGTCCCCTTTGGATTATGAGGAACTTTGTGAAGTTTGGCTTATCCTCAATACCGCAGGTGATGGCCTTCAAACCCCTTAACCTGGCCCCAAGCTCAGACGCCACTGCCGCCCTATCCCTATGGCCAATGATCATGTTCAGTGCCTCGGCCGTTGATGAGGTCTCCCTAATAACCACCCCAAGCCCCTCCAGGAACCCCCTAGCCTCCTCTAGGGCGTGGGGGTGGGAGTAAACCTCCTTAACCTCGCTGAGTGTCTCAACGTCACTGTTAACCACGAGGCACAGTGGCACCCTATACTCCACGCAGGCCTTAATGCCGACATTCCACTTAACCAGAGCCTCAACGGAGTCGCCAACTATGCCGGCTAGGTTATTCTCAATGGGTATTACACCGTAGTCAAATTGGCCGTTGTAAACACCCTTAACAATATCCTCGATTTTCCTAACTGGTTTCATTTCACCGCTTAGGAGTAGTTGAGCAACCTCGTGGCTGAATGTACCCTCAGGGCCTAGGTAGGCGACCCTAAATCCCCTGCCGACGTACTCCTTAATTACGCTTAGCACCGCTGGTTCCCTTACATTGCCTATAATGTCCAGTAGATCCACATCTGGGGGTATTTGGCTTAGGGTTTCCCTAAGTTCACCTATTACCCTTTCACCCTGCCTAGCCAGCTCCATGACCCTGTTTAGAATTCCGGCTTATCCACGGTTTGGGCCTGTGGCTGGTGTTAATAAGCATTAACATGGTGTTTAATTGTGAACCCTAGCTAGTGGTAATGTTACTATTTAACATTAAACCATGTCAACACCCTTTGATTCACCAGTCTCAGTCTCTGGATTCACAAGCCTCCAGTAGGCAACCTTACCCCTCTTAATCTCCCTTATGGCCCCATCCCTCTGCAGCAGCCTTAATATGTAGAAGACTTGGCTATGGCTCAGCCCAGTCATCTTCACTAGGTCATTTGTCGACACCTCCCCCCTCTCCCTTATCAACTTCAACACATCGCCCTTCCTTTCAAGGATCTTGCTTGTCTGCTTCCTAGGCATAATCTAACATCCCCGTGAGTTATTTTAAAATTTAACTTGTCTAAGGACGCATAATAACTGGGAATACTTACATATTACTATTACTAGCGCAACTAATCAGCCTAGGCATGCTCCTCACCGGTAATCAGACCTGGTATGACCCCCTCCCTACCTCGGGGAGGTAGGGTTAATCTTGGGGGGTCTTGGTTGTTGCCCCCTCTTTGGGGGTTAATGGTTTTACGCCATTGCTTGTTACTGTGTAGCTGAGTATCTTCACTCGGTATTGGAGTGTTGTAGCTTGCTTTCTTTGCTATGTTTCTTGCTGCGTTTAAGTCAGCATTGATTTTAATGCTTGTTACTGGGCATTCATGCTGCATATTGAGCATTGCCTACTAGTACCGTATTCATTCACTGCATTGAGTTTAATGCCATACTCCTCAAGCACATCACCAAGCCAATTAATGATCTTGTTGAACCAAAAACGTGCCTGAGTTAGTGAAAAAGATGGGTAATCAACCCACCAACTCACTAATGCAAGATTGTCTCTCATCATAACCTATGCACACTGCCCAGGGGTTGTGTGCCTTCCCGTGTGCACCTTTATTTGTTTTAAGGCTAAGCCTTGGGTAAGCTAGCTCACAGGTATCCATACCTCCTAAGCATAAACACTGCTGCGGCACCAACGGCAATTATGATTATTATGATTAGTAGTATGCCTATCAGTCTGATGCTTAAGGGTGTTGGCGTTACCCCATTGATCATTATCTTGGTTGAGTATGAGGTTATGTAGTATGGGCTACTTACAGTTACCAGGTAGTACCCGTCCACGAGTGGTACCGCCGCCAGTGCCTGGCTAGTGCTTAGCGTGTAGGTGTATGGCTGGCCGTTGAATTGATAGCCGACTACCTTAATGGTGTACTTTCCTAAACCAAGGACCGTGTTAACCCTAATTATGAATGTGTATGTTGATGGATTGAAGGGCAGTGTCACGTTAACGCCAGCTCCATTTACCGTAACCCGCCTAGCTGAGCCGACGTAGGGGTTGTTGTAGCCGTTGAAGTATGTTGCCATTGGGGATACGGCGTATGAGCCGTCTGGGACCATTATTACCACTGAGCCATTTGGAGTCGTTAATGGTATTGAGTACATGTACTGTGTCCCATTGAACATTGTCCCGCTGACGTAGATGCCCCACCTAACCCCACTTGGGAGCCCTATCTCACTAACCCTAAGTGGGTAATTGCTTACGCTTAGGGCTAGGCTGACGTTCTCCTCCCTACCCCACACGGCGAACCTTAAGTTATTGTTCACTGGTGCAGCGACACCGACGTATGAGCCGTAGTTAACGTCCTTAACGGTTAAGTTATATGAACCATCGGGGAGCATTAGCGTGTAGCGTGAGGTAACTATGGTCAACTGCTCGTAAACCTTACCACCAGCTATTGTCAACCCACTTAAGACGGCTTGTACCGTTGAGCCACTGGGCATGTTGATAATGTTTATGTTGACGGGGTAGTTTACCAACGTGAAGTTGACGGGTATGGTTAACTCACCCGCAGATGACACCGTAACCACCCCAGTAACTGGGGTTGGGGAGTAGCCGAAGACTGGGTTAACCACGAACCTATATGACCCAGGTTCAAGGTAAAAGACTATAGGCTCCCCCGCTGGGGCTGTTGTTGAACTGTTGAATAGGCCGCCGTAGCTGGTTAAACCATAGACCCACACGCTCCATGTATCGTTTAGGGCTAGGCCGTTCTCAGTGAAGATTAACTTGAAGGATGAGTAAACTGGTACGTACACTTTAACCGTTGAATCGTGTATTGCAAACTGCACACTACTCGGCTGGGCATAGTAACCCTTGGGTAGTGTCACGGTTAGGTTATATATGCCGTTCGGCAACATTAGGGTTACATTACCTCTGAGGCTACTTAACTTAATGCTCAGGGGGCCGCTTAACGTTAGGTTGTAGCTTGTTGAGTTAACATAAACGTAAAGTGGGTACAATCCACTTGAGGACTTGTAGAACGTGATTTCATCAATAGTGTTCAGCATGGGTAACGTGACGTAGAGTACGTCACCAATCACCGCCATTGTTGAGCCCGAGACAGGTAGGTGAATTAACCCAACCTCAAATGGCTCATGCCTCGTGTAGACGTAGACGTAGACTGTGTCACCGCTTAGGGCGTAGAGCAAGCCCTCGTTTACATTAGCCGTTAGCCACGTGAATGAGCCATTAATACTGTAGAGTATGCGCCCAGTCACCCCATCAAGGGCGTACAGTCCGCCTTCAGTTGACACGAACAATATGTTGTGGACACTGTCGTAGTAGGCGTATAGTGGTGTTGAATTTAGGTTAACCACAATGCAGTTAAGGCAGTAATCCCTGGACAATTGAAGCGTCGTGTAGTTAAGGTATAGGACGTAGCCGGTCTTATACACTACGTAAAGTAGGTTGAGGGCTCCATTAGGTATCACTATGACCGGCGGCCACAAGTTGCCTATGGTTGAGACCACCTCGAAGTACCTGAGCGACCCATTCGACGGGTTATACTGCATGAACTTACCTGAACCTGAGGCTACGGCATACAACAACCCAGTGTAATTATCGTAATACAGCCACATTGGGCTAAGGAAGACCTCAACCTCGCCGGTTATTGAGGCGGACTCACCGTTAACAATGTAGATGAGGTTGGACTGGGGGCATGAAACGTAGGCAATGTTGTCACTGTAATCCACTGAGACCATGTATGGGAGGGTGCAGTTAGGCAGGTTAACATTACCCACCACCTCACCATTACTAAGCACCAATAGGCCACCCGTAGCGTTAACTCTGAGGTAGGTTACGTAGAGGTAATTCATGACAGGGTTCGAGTATACCCCAAGTACAATTGAATTAACCCCAAGGTATTGGGTTAAGCCTAGGGCAGTTTCATTAACAGGCGCAAACGACTCCACCGTTAAACCCATGGCTACCATCGGGAGTAACCACACGCATGCCACCAAGGCCACCAATAATACCCTAATCATTACACTTAGAGTATAATTTAGAATATTTAAGCATTACTCTTTGGAATACCTTGGCTGGTCTCATGGATTCGCCTCAGAGCCTCAATTGTTCATTAGCGCCCACTGGGAAGCCAACATTAAACCTAACGTGTCCCTACCTCTCTAAGATAGGGCAGTCACTCGGTACTTTAAGCCACGGCTAGTAATCAAGTAGGTGCCATGAGCAACCGATCTGACCTCCTCCCCGCCCTTAAGGGTGGGGGTTTCCCGAGGTCTTGGGGGTTACATCCCCTTTTGTGGGGGCTACTCTGTTATGCTCTACGATGAATGATAGGGGCTTTTTGATGACTAGGGGTATCCGGCCTGTTGCCTTCTTCATTATGTTTAAGGCTCCGTTTAGGTCGCTGTGTAGCTTGTGTCCTTTGGGGCAGTGGGTTACTCCCCTCGGATGCCTCTTCACCTCAACGCCGTGGTAGGCGCAGTACCTTGAGGTATTGTACTCGATGACTATAAACACTCTCATGCCGTACTCCTGTGCCTTCAACTCAATGGCCTCCATTAACTTACGGTAAGTCCACATGTTCACCGTGAACTTACTACCCTTATCTTGCACAATGTTGAAGGGGTAGCCGAGGTATATTGTTGAGACTCCTAGCTCGTGGAGTTGTTTGATTAGGTGCTTTGCGAAATTCCTATAAAGATGGAGTAACCTCTTCATTAATTTACCATGAAGCCTCCTTACTTCGTGGTTCAACTCATCAACTGCGTCACTCAGCAATTTACCCTTGAGTGTGTCCCTAAGGGATTGGATCTCGGCAATCTTCCTTTGGAAATAGAAGTAATCCTCCTTTGCTCTTATGCCCTTGTAGAGTAGCCAAGTACCATCATCAGCAACCACGCTTGCTAAATTATTGACGCCTAAATCAATCGATGCGACCTTATTACCTTTAGGCGATTTAATTTGAATCAACCTCCTCTCACCCCTAACAATGTACTTGGTTTTCCTTCCAGTCCTCGCCTCCTCGACGCCTACTTCGACTGGTATGCATGCATACCAGGCATTCCTTGTTTCATCATAAATTATCTCCAACCTGCCTTGTTTCCCGTACCATCTGAGCCTACCAGCGAACTTTATCTCCATGTTGAAGTCCTTGAGGATTAGCACCTTACTCTCAACATCAACAATGTACCTATCCTGCCTAACAAGAAGTATCAGCCTCCTATGCTTAGCCACACTATCCTTCCAGTAGCCGGGCGGCGAAACCCGCTTCATGAAAGGTGGGAGTTTACCCTCCCTCCTCAGCCTCAGCAGTGAGAAGAAGGAGTTCCAAGCCTCATTACTCTTCTGAAGCACAGCCTGAGCATTAACACCAAGCAAACCCTTATACTTCCCATAATACTTAACCCACGTACCCTTGAAGTCCACACGCTGTTGCTGGAAGAACTGCCTCCTCCTCTCGTAGTTAACCTCGTTAAATAGC
>Ga0081474_141347_pt1 | contig 126900 bp, 120 predicted proteins | sample OneHunmetagenome_2_FD_70978 | JGI IMG/M metagenome (GOLD analysis project Ga0081474, IMG submission 70978) | Ferrous microbial mat communities from One Hundred Spring Plain, Yellowstone National Park, USA v2 (version 2) | ecosystem: Environmental > Aquatic > Non-marine Saline and Alkaline >... | reverse complement strand
AGGGCTCCTTCAGAAGGACGCAAAGACATTCCAACAATAAAATTAACATTAAATTCCACACCAAAAGGCGAAGATAATTGCGAAGGTATAACGTCTACAATTGCTGCACGCAAAATAATTATACTACCATCACTGACTTTCACATAACCTCTAACTGAGTTCCTAAAACTTAAATTATTTAGTAAAGTGCTCATCATAATAAGCTGTCAACAATTTATTATCTACCACACTAATAAAAAGCTATTTCTTAATTTAAACGAGATAGTTCTAGGGATGTTTTAAAAAGTTTTCAAGCTTCCCTCAGACTACAAGGATTTTCCAATAAATGCTACTCGGGCTTATTTTTCTGCTTCTTTAAGGGCTATTCTCTCAATCTCCTTAACCGAGTTGTTTAATAATGCGTCTTCTGGATAGGCAATTGAACGCATCTCTCAATATATACCTCAGGATGTGCGGGTTTCCCCACCTCTTTTTTACTCCCACTGGGAGTAGGTGGGTTGGGGTTATCCCGCTAAAGGGGCGTAGGGGTATGAACGGGGCAATGCCCCGTGACTCCGGTGAAGCCCAAGGGCTGAGAATTGAATATAAATTCATGAAAATTCAATGAAGCCCAAACCCATATAACATAGCCCTATGGAATAATGAGGAGGAATTACTACTTCAGCTAAATCAATAATTAATAGAAGTTAGAGAATCAACTATGATGCAGTGACAATGTACTTAAGAATTATAAGTTTAAGCTCAAACAACCTGGTTTCACCCACCCACAATCATGAATATATAATTTATTGTGCGGAAAACTTATTTCGCCAAATGAGTTCCAGCGGTAAAGTTAACCTTTAATATAATTGAAAGGTTCTAGATTAGAAGGTCAACTATTACTGTCAACTGCTACCTTACCAACGTTCTGATCCAAGTACCTCAATAGCCTTTTGTTCTCAGCTAACCTAAGTCTCTTACTCCTTAACGTTTCCAACGCTACCCATGGCGCGTCTGGGTAATTTTTTGCTAGGTTCATAATAGCTTTATAAGTGAGGTGGAAGTGTTTATTCTTCCTCAAGATTTCGAGTAACAGTTTTTCGGGGTCGTCATAGTCACCCAAGTTTGCCCTTATGACTAAAGAGTAATAATCCCCCTTATACTCAACCTTATACTCTTTCCTCACGTATTGAGGAAAGTTATATGAATAAGCAAAGGCTTCTAGCTTGGTGAAGTGCGTAGAAATCAGATACCTTTTATCTGCTAAGAGGATAGCCCCAGATAACACGGTAAACTCTCTGTTAAGCATCTTCCATTCGTCGAAGTACTCTTTGTCCCATACTAGCCCTACCCACTCCCTTAGTTTTCCTTTAGGTAATCTCCTTAATATGTCGTAAATAAAGAGGAAATCGGGCTCTAAGTACTCTATCACTTTTTCAAACTCGTAAGCTTTCATCGTTGTAGCAATTTTGTCGACTATTGCCCTTACTACATGAACGTTTATGTCATCCCTTAGGAGCCAGTCTATATAACCCTTTACGGTCACTAAGTACGCCAAGGCGTCAATAGCTTTATCGAAGTAGTTAATAAAGAAATCCTTATCCTCGTCTAAGTATTTGAGGATCTTATTGAAGTCTTCCATTTCTAATTTAGAAAATTTTCCCTTATCCAAGATCTCCTCTAGCTCCTTTTTCCCTTCCATCATAACAAGGTATATATCATAATATTTAAGGGTTAAACGTAAGAAAATGGTGAAATAGGAACAGTTCACACTACATTTAACCGATCCAATCGATAACAATTAAGTTACAGAAAAGGGCCTTTCCCCTGGGGGTCAGTTTCACCGATAGTACTGTACTATCCCTATGTGGGTCGTCAGGCAATTTCTTCCATGCGTTCTGCTAGTGGTTTCTCATTGAACGTTTCCTCATAACTTCTGACCAGAAAGTTATAAACTGAAGGAATGATTTTCTTTAGTATTACCGGTAACACAACGGTTATCCACTATTTAGAGATTGTAAATATATTAACTAGGTATACAATGTATAATATTAACCTCCTTTTACTCTCCTTCCTTAAGGAGTTAAACGCTATGATAGTGAAAAATTAGAGGAGTAATCGTTTCCCTCAAAGGAAATAATGGAAGAAATATTAAAGGAAGCAAAAGTGGAGCCCGGGGAAATTGAGTACGTAGACTACAACTAGAGAGCTTTAATACAAAAATTTCAGTCAATCAATTGTTTTTGTTGACTGTTTTCTTTCTCCCTCCCGCTCGTTAACTAATTTCTTTGGTTCAGAGTTCTTAGTGTACACTTCAAGAATAAATATCTAATTCCTATAAATGAACTTTAGGCTTGCGGGAGAGATGTTAAATTTTACGAGCTTGTCCTCTTCAGGTTTTTCTCAAATAACTAACAAGGTCTCTTATCTCCTTTTTATTAAAACCTAACTAAATGAGTTTCTTGGATTTTAATCCCTCTTCACATACACAGAAGGAGGAGTAGAACATTAAAGCCAACCTATTACGGTTTCTTACCATATACCTTAACCTCCCCCAACCCCACCCCCCTACTCTTTCCCATGCCTAAATAGTTAGAATAAAAGAGGATCATAGAGACTAACTTTTTCAACTTCTCATTCACTATATCGAACTCCAGCCAGCCCATAAACCCCCTGGCTAGTCTAACCCTATCCTTTAAGTCCTTACCCAGATTTACCGTCAAGGGAGTTAGCTTATAACCAACAACTTTAGAAAAGGCGTTAGCTAAGACACTCAGCTTAAACCTCCTCCAGACGTATTTGGAGTCGGAGCTACCCATGAGGGAGTAATAAATAGAATATCCGTAAGCCACTATTAGCCCCACTGAGGGGAGTGAGGAGTAACCCGGGTTCACCTTTTTGTACTTATCCCCTAAGGAAGGTGGGAGGAGGACTTTAGAGGAAAAAAGCGTGGGGGAGAGAAACTCTATTACGAAGTTCTCGTCCTCCTTTACCGCCCTCCCCTTTTCTACTACCTCCATGTTCTCGAAAACAAAACGGAATTCGCCGTAAGGTGTACCGATTGTCTTATCCTCTAACTCGAGGAGCACCTTTTCATAAAAGGGCGCTGAGATGTGGAAAGTTAGCTTATCCCCCGCCTTCACTTTAATCGGCTCATCAGTATCACCCAACTTGATCAACCTCTTCTTGCCTAAAGAAAGGTTCGAGATGAAAATGGGCTTATTCGGGGCCCTTGAATCTACTAAGGGCTTTAGAGAGGGGATGAAAGAGCCAGACTCTATGGCGAATTTAACTACTTTAGAGGAGAGCGGGGGGAGGATAGAGTCGTTCTTAGGTATCGCGGTAAATGTGAGCTTCATAACCCTTTTCATTAGGAAAAAGGTCTTTCAGAAAAATTTATTCTTTTTGAACTCTTGAATTTTACCACACGGGGTGTGCAGTTTCTTTTACGCCTGGCAGACTTTTTGAATTTTACCTCGAGTTACTCGGCATGTGTGAGTACGTGCTTTAACGACTGAATGAAAGTTATTATCCCTCCCTCTTCCTCCTCTCTTTTTATCCTTAATTGTGTGATATACTAAAGACTTTCATCCTATTAAGGACTATCACTAAATAATAATGAAGCAGGTCTACTAGTCGGCTGGAGCTCTCTATTCCATAAAGGATTATCACTTTACTGAGAATATCTTTACTTTTTGCTTATATTCTCTTTCAATTCCATCAAGGATTATCGAACGTGTAATCAACCTAGGAAAATGTTGTAATAGTTTACTTTCAATTCCATCAAGGATTATTATATTCCAAGATAACGGTGAGTTGAAGGAGGTGTTCAGCTTTCAATTCCATCAAGGATTATCTGTAGCATTAGTAGACGTATTCGCCAACGCAGTTAACGCGATCTTTCAATTCCATCAAGGATTATCTCCCGTTCTCGTCTATCAGAAAACTCAAGCCATGCAATAATCTTTCAATTCCATCAAGGATTATCAAACGAATTTGAAAAGATAAAGTTATTGTTAAGTCAAGGACTTTCAATTCCATCAAGGATTATCCAGTAACTGTGGAGGGGTACTGCGACACGAATATAACCTTTCAATTCCATCAAGGATTATCGTTGCCATAACTGAGATGCGGTAGTGGAACCCAATACTGCTTTCAATTCCATCAAGGATTATCATGAGGGTCGGGCTTTCGTGCTTGGGCTTCGCCTAGGTCCTTTCAATTCCATCAAGGATTATCATGGTATTTTTAGATTCACTAAGCTGTTAATGAACTTCTCTCTTTCAATTCCATCAAGGATTATCATATCACAGATAACTCAGTAGCCCACGTTATGGCAAGTAACTTTCAATTCCATCAAGGATTATCTGAAGTTTCCGATGTTGAGGTTTAAGGTTGGCAACGTCATATTTGCCTTTCAATTCCATCAAGGATTATCAAGAAATTATCAAGGGGATGTTATCGCAATCAATCAATTTACTTTCAATTCCATCAAGGATTATCGGATTATTTACATGAATTTCTATTGAATCATTGGGCAAAATTCTTTCAATTCCATCAAGGATTATCATAAAAATACCCCGTAACAACTTTATCAGAAAGATAACTTTCAATTCCATCAAGGATTATCGAATGAATTACTGGTCTACCTTACTAAAATGACAAGACACTTTCAATTCCATCAAGGATTATCCAGCAAGCTCAGCTTCCATTCACGCTAACGGCACAAAAATCTTTCAATTCCATCAAGGATTATCCACGTTACAGAGCTAAAACAAATTAAGGTTTCAAAAGCTTATGCTTTCAATTCCATCAAGGATTATCGTGAAGGTGTAACGATTTATACGCCTAGCCCCAACCAAGTCTTTCAATTCCATCAAGGATTATCGGCGAAATTCCAGTTACCGTCATTGTGTACGAATATTTGCACTTTCAATTCCATCAAGGATTATCTCAACAACAGGTGCAGGAGGGTCGGTTTCGAACACCTCTGCAAACTTTCAATTCCATCAAGGATTATCTTAGACCCGAAAGCTAAGGAATACTTGAAATTACTTAGAGACTTTCAATTCCATCAAGGATTATCGAGGCTACCCGAAGGTAAAGTTTTGACCGACCAAGAGATTGCTTTCAATTCCATCAAGGATTATCATTTAACTGCACAATTCAGAGGGAGAACGTAGCGGACTCACTTTCAATTCCATCAAGGATTATCCAGAAACGTCGGCAACGTCGTTGAAGAACTGTTGTATTCTTTCAATTCCATCAAGGATTATCCTTCCCGGGATGTGTGCATTATCGGTAACTACCCCAATTGCTTTCAATTCCATCAAGGATTATCTTTAGAAGCCTTTTCCAGAACTTGGTAGTTCTTCTGAACTTTCAATTCCATCAAGGATTATCTGAATATTTTTATACCCTAACTATCCTTCTCTATCTCCCACCACTTATATAAACTTTTCTACCAACAAAAAATCTATCATTACTGAATTTACACCACTCCCAAAAAACTTAGGGAGCTTAATAAATAGAATAAATAAATTCGTTCCATTTAAAGAGAACTTCAAAAACCATTAACAAATTGAAAGTAACTCCCAACAAAAACCGGGAACAAAAAGGGAGAAATACTTATACAGCTATAGAACTTTAACGAAATAAAACAAATGTTATAAGGATAAATTGGACTATCGGCTCGTTTTTGATTTATTTATACGACGTTATAGGCTATGGTGGGCATTTACTCACTTCGTGAGAAATAAAGTTCAAACAGATTATTTGTATGAGACTCATTTGACGCATCTAAAGTGACTTCGTGAGAAATAAAGTTCAAAGGAATTAGAGAATGGGGTGTGAAGGGTATAAAGAGGCATGCTAGGCTGTAGCATTTGTGTGAGAACAATCCTTTCTTAGATTTTTGGGGAGAAGGAGGGAAAAGGGAAAAAAGGTTTAACTTTTAGCCAATTAACTCAACCTATAGTTGAATTTGCTCTTTGACGCAGCTAGTAATATAACTCCTATTATGATTAGCACTGAGGGTATGTAAAACCTCGGTTCTGGTGCCAAGGAATTGACGTAGGGTATGGAGTTGACTAGCGGTGTTAGGTCTATGATAAAGAACAGTATAGCTAAGGCAGTCAATACGATCCCGGCAATAAGCGTTGTCATAGAATATGTGTACTTAATGAATAACTCCTGCCAGTCAACCTCGTTGGTCTTAACAATATAAGCCCCGCCCTTCATGAAAGTTAGTGAATATTCTTTTCCTATCATGGCAAACCCGTTCATCCTACCGAAGCCTAGCTCCCTGGCATCTTCGTTTCCCTTCTTAACGTTATAAGTTATAATTTCAGCCCATTGTTCTGGGTTTTCAACGTTCTGGCTCTCTATTACCTTCCCTTCATCGTTTATTTTTATATAACCATGAACTCCCCTCATTGCCCACTCACCCTTAATGCCTCCTTTATGACCATATCCCAGTTTGTACCCCTCGCATCGGTGATTATTAATAAGTCGCCTATGAACGTAATTCCTATGTCGTCGACGATCATTGCGAAACCCAAGAAGGGGTCTAATAGTTTTAGTCTTTTAGCCTCTCGACTACCGATTTCCATGTTTTCCTTAAGGATGCTAGCCAGTTTGCCTAAATCCACGTTAATCGGCCTGTTTTTGTGAACCTCTACGAGCCTGTCATTTTCGAGCCTATATACCGCAATTAAACCGGGTATTCTTTGAAAGTTAATTTGTGACATATAACATATTTTTGTTATTAGTCATAATAAGCTTAACTATTAAAAAATATGATGATGGGTAAAAAAGTTAATAAGCGATATGAACAAAATAAAAAAGATAAATGCAGAAAAGTTGTGGTTTAAATAACGTGGGTTGTGAAGGGAGGAAAGCCGCACATGGCCGGACGATTAACGTTGGTTACGAAGGTGCAGAATAAAATCTCGTTTAACGGGACTAGGGAATTAGCGAAGTGGTAGAACGCTGGAAATTACCATAACGGTTTTCCCCCATTAAGGCTTACAACTATGGCTCAAGAATTTAACGGAGTCGTGTGTGATATGCCCTTTTGGGCCTGGCTATGGACTCCATCAGTCGTGTTTGTGAACTACGTGAAAAGGATTGGGCTCACCGACGTTATAATAGCTGTGCAGTTCGTTACTCGGTTATACTAACTCCAGAATTTTTCAAGTAAGGGACCTAGTAATAGGAATAAGAGCTCGGGCTTTATCGTGGTTGCTCACTCCTAGCTCCCGTTCTAGAGAGACAAAGGTATTTATCACGGCTCACATAATTCACGTTTAACAAATTGTAGTTTGCGGTGCTTGAATCCTTTTTCGTGTCAATAGAAATCTTTTGTCCGTTTATAACGAATTTTTATTGATAAATGATGACCTCTTACGCCGATGTGGGCAAAGATTACGGAGATGTGAGCCCCGTGCCGTTGGAGTCTCATGGCCCATCGGCTAAGTCCCTACACTCGATCATGAAAGTGTAGGGGCGAACGGTCTGGTAAAGAGGGCTAAATATAGGTCTACTCGTTTGTAACACGTTTACGTAACTATTCATTATATTTTTAATTACTTCTAATCCCTTTAATGCTATTTAGTTACGGAAAGATTTATAAATATTATTTCCGTTAACATTGAATTGGAGGGTGCCACTGTGAAGTCTATGAGCAGTCGCGAGGTGGAGGAAGGCACCCAATGAAACTCCCCATGTCCTCGAAGGGAGTGGTTTAACTACCGCTCCCGTAGACGGCATGGAGAGGGAAATAAGGGGCATGAGGACGAGAGGTTGAATACAAATTCATGAAACCTCAATGAAAGTCCGACCCCCTAAAGGGCAAGGCTTATTGTTCGTTTTGTCACGATTTTTATTGCATTCATGGTTGCTAAGAACTTAACCTTAATTATGTTTTTGCTTGATTAGAAGCCTCCCTTTTAATGGGTTTTACTAGACTTCTACTATTCTTGCACGATGAGATAATTAAGAGGAATAAAACACTTGCTCCTCGGCTTCCTAAAAGAGCTTGGCTTTCTATTTTTTTGTAAAAGGGTCTAAAATATGTAGAGAAAAGGACTTCCACTATTCTATTATTATAATGTTTTCTTCTGGATACCCCAATTCCATCAATATTTCCTTTATTTTCTCTCTGTGGTCTCCTTGAATTATTATTTTGTTATCCTTAGCGCTCCCACCAGCTGCTAGCTTAGATTTAAGCATAGATGCTATTTTCTTTAATTCCGTATTATTCCCCTCTATTCCCTCAACTATGGTTACTTCTTTTCCAAACCTCCTTTTTTCTACCTTTATTTTTATTAACTCTTGCTCCTTTGTCAATTCGCTACATATTTCAGGAGGTAAACCTATACACTCTCCTGACTTTTTTTCCTCTTCCATCTTTTCCTTTGACCTCCAATCTTCTTGTGCAGTCAACATTTAACACTTACACCCCTAAACTTTTAAATGTTACTAGAACAGTTTACATGAGATAAAAAATGGTGAATTACAAATGCTGGAAATGTGGAAAAATGTTCACAGAGGAGGACTTAAAATCCGTTCCAGGAATAAGATGTCCTAGTTGCGGATACAGGATAATATTTAAGGTAAGGAAACCTCAAGTGAAAATAATTAAGGCTGTTTAGATTTTAAATAATAAGCAGAAGCCTCTATAATAAGTCTTGAAGCGAGCATGGATGTTATCATCGATGAATCATAGGGTGGGGAAACCTCAACAATGTCGAGGCCTATTAGTCTTTTATCTATTATTTGCTCCATAATATCTAAAACCTGCCATGGCTCTAAGCCTTCAGGCTCAGGTGTCGCTACGCCTGGAGCAAAGGCAGGATCAAATGCATCCATGTCATAAGAAATGTAAAATTTCTTGCATTCCTCTAGTCTCTTTGTTATCTTTCTAGCAGTCTCCTTAATTCCCAGCCACCTTAGTTCCCTAGAAGTTATGTAAAGAATTCTATTTTCCTTCGCATAATTAAGCTCCTCTTTTGTGACTGCTCTAGTCCCCACTTCTATTATTTTTCCCTCCCCCAAAACCTCTGTTATCCTCCTCATTACACACGCATGACTATACTTATCCCCTAAATATTCATTTCTAAGGTCTAGATGGGCATCAAAGCTTATAACACATGGTTGTTCGTTTTTTATTGCTTTTATTATTCCATAAGTTATTGTGTGTTCTCCCCCAAGCGATACAATTAATTTATTTCCTGAAGTAATTTGTTTATATGTTTCCTCTATCCTCGATAAGTTCTCTTCCATGCTAGATGGATGCATGGACAGGTCTCCTATGTCGTCGAATAAAATTTCATTAAAATCTACCCCAGTTCTTATCGAATAAAATTCAAGGTTTATTGAGGATTCCCTTATTCTTAGTGGTGCAAACCTGCTTCCAGGCCTATATGAGCTTGAGATATCTAAAGGTATTCCAATTATTCTTATTGGAGATTCTCCCTTCTTTACTCCTCCGAATACATAAGGAGTTTCATTTAAGTATAATGACACTTCTATCTATGATATCTGAATGAAAGAGTTAATAAGGCATCTGTTTTTATACTCAGGGAGAAATGAGTAAAGCGGAGAAATTACTTGAACTAGCCAGGAGGAGAGGAATCTTTTGGTCATCATACGAAATCTATGGAGGGGCATCAGGATTCTATGATTTAGGCCCTATAGGAGTTTTAATAAAGCGAAATATAGTTGAGCTTTGGAGGAACTATTTCATTTACGACAATGATGACTTAGTTGTGGAAATTGAAACACCTATAATATCCCCAAAGAGAGTTTTTGAAGCAAGTGGCCATGTAGAGAACTTCATAGATCCAATTGTAAAATGCAATAAGTGTAACAAAATATATAGGGCGGACCACTTAGTAGAGGAGCTAACCAAAATAAGAACTGAAGGGCTTAGTCCGGAAAAATTAAACGAGATCATAAAGGAGAAGAAAATTAAATGCCCTAACTGCGGAGGAGAACTAGGAGAAGTGAAAGTTTTTAATCTATTATTTGAGACTAGAATAGGGCCTTATGCGGATTCCATCGGTTACTTAAGACCTGAGGCCGCACAAGGCATGTTCACTTCATTTAAAAGGGTCTTTGAGGCGTTCAGGGAGAAATTACCTATAGGTATTGCTCAAGTTGGTAGAGTTGCTAGGAACGAGATCTCCCCAAGGCAAGGAATAATTAGAATGAGGGAGTTCACCATAATGGAGATAGAGTTCTTTTACAATCCAGAGGAAACTAGTCTTGATATCCTAAATGAGAGAGGGGTGTCTTACGATAAAATAAACATACTTTTGGCAAGTGATAAGATTAAAGGTAATGAGAAGCCAGTAAGGATGGAGGTTTATGAGGCAGTAAGGGAGAAGATAATATTAAGCCCATGGCAGGCATTCTGGATGGCCATAGCAAGCAGATTCATAACTAAACTTGGAATTAATGAAGGGAAGTCATACTTTGAGGAAAAATTACCTGAAGAGAGAGCCCATTATTCCTTGCAAACATTTGATCAAATAGTTGAGACTGAGGGATTTGGAAAAATAGAGATTTCAGGCCATGCAAATAGGGGAAGATATGATCTTAGCAGGCATCAACAGTTCAGCAATCAAGACATGACAGTTTTCATTAAATATAGCGAACCAATAATAGTTAAAGAAAAAAGAATTATTTTTGATAGAAGAAGACTTTATGAGATATTTAAGGAGAAGGCTGAACAAATAATAGAGGAAGTTAATAAAATCAAAGTGGAAGAGATTGAGGATTCATTAAGGACTAAGGATTACATTACTATAAAGGGCTATGAAATTCCAAAGAGCATAATAAAGGTAATTGAAGAGGAGAGGAAAGTGTCAGGTAAGAAAATAATCCCTAGTGTAGTAGAACCATCTTTTGGAGCGGAAAGGTTATTATATGTAGTGTTGGAGAATGCCATAAATGAAAGGGAAGGGAGACTTATATTATCCCTTCCGCCTAGTATATCCCCTTATCAAGTAGCTGTTTTTCCGCTATTAGAAAGGGAAAAATTAATTAATTATGCTATTAATATCTATAAATTATTGAAAAATTACTTTAAAGTTTTTTTTGATTATACAGGAAGTATTGGGAAAAGATATGCTAGAGCAGATGAAATAGGGATACCTTTCAGTGTAACCATTGATCCCAGAACCCTCAATGATAGAACTCTAACTATAAGGGATAGAGATACATGGAACCAAATTAGAGTAAAGGAAGAAGAACTAATAACTAAGTTGCAAAGAGCATTAAAAGGAGAGAGGCTAGAATTACTAGGGGAAATAGTAAGAGAGTGAGAGACTCATGTCTTCGCGCGAAGAAAGTAATGAGGAAAAAGTTGATGTGAAGAAACTGGTTTCTGTTCTGCCCGCAGCTGGATCACTTACAAGGGAAAAACAGAAGAAAATCAAGGAGAAGAGAGTGAAAATGAAGAAGAAGGAAGCAATAGAGAAGGGAACTCTTATGTTGTCAAGCCAACTAGCACATGAATTAGAGATAAAGAACCTAGCGGAAATTTCAGTGAAAGGTAAAAGGATAAGGCTTAAAGCATTGATATCTGATAACGTGCCCCAAGGAGAAGTTTGGGGTAATGCAAATGACATGAAGGAGTTAGGTATAGAAGATAACAGTACAGTTTCCCTGAGGGCTTATGAATGAGCTATATAGCATTGTCCATATTAGATGATTTACTTGAAAAACATGCAGCTATACTTAATGAAGTCGAAAATAAAATTACTTTATTGAAGTCCAACTCACAATCTGCTATACAAGAAACAGTTAACTTAATTAATGCTTTGAGAAGGAATAGGAGGAAATTAATGTCAAGTATAAAACTAATAAAGGAAGCTAAGAATAAGGGAGATGAGGGATCCGAAATTGTAGACGCAGCTCTCATGTACTTAACCAATATAGGATTAAAGGAGGAGGACAGGATATTAGAGGAATACAGCATTATATGTAAAGAGTTAGGACTTGAATGCCCCTCAGGCGATAGGGAAGAGATAAAGGAGTTGACGAGGAAAATAGAGGAAATCCTGTAGTAAAATGGCTATAGGCTATCTATTTTACAACAAGGTAATAGTCCCTGACATAAACGATGCATTAAAGATCTATGAAAGGGGTTACTTTGGTAAACCTTATGGAATTAAGAAACCTAAAGGGGAGTTTAAAAGTCCCCTTGAGCTCGCGTTAGTTGAAGCGTTATATCTAATGGAAAAAGGAATCCTTAAAGTGAGGTTTAATGGTAAGGAAATGACATATGATGAGTTAAAAGATCATTCTGTAAGGGTAATAGGAAATTTCTTACCAAATTATATAGTTTATAAGGATTTGAGAGACAATGGATTAGTTGTAAAGTCTGGAATAAAGTTTGGTGCAGACTACGCTGTATATAGGATTGCTCCAGGAAAAGAACATGCTCCATTTTTAGTCGAGGTTCTAGTTGAGAACCAAAAGCTCTCCCCGTCTATTTTAATAAGTTTTGGGAGGGTTTCACATAGCGTGAAAAAAACATTGGTCTTGGCTCTAGTCAATGAAAAAACAATGAGTGTCAAGTACATAACGTTTAAATGGGAAAAAAGCTAAATATATTCACAGCGAGGTTAACCGGTTTGGGATTAGAACGTGACCCTATTAATAGGGGAGAGCATAGAAGAGGGATAGGTAATGGAAGCAGAGAGGTTGGCGAAGGAGAGCCTAAACCTATGCCTCTAGGAGATAAATGCAATTATCTATGCCCATACTTTAGATGCACAAAGAAGGCATTAATGATTACAATGAAATATATAAAGGGATCACCTTCAAAGGTAGGTTATTGTAGATGGGTAGGAGATTTATGTATAACTGGAGATTGTCAATATGCATATTGCGAGAAGAGGGCTCTTTTACCTGGAAACAAATGTGCATTTGCGATAAGGAAAGAGGAGAAGAAGAAGACGGTAAAAAGTGAGGAAGAGGATATTTCGTTAATTCTTGATGATAAGGTAAAGAATCTCCTTAAAAAACATGGCCATAGAGATCTTGACGTAGTGTGAAGAGAAGATATAAAGACCAAGCTATGGTTTGCCTTTAATCCAATAGGGGCTACAAAGAAAGTTATATATGCTCTTTCAGTCTAGTGTGATAAATATTGTAGAGGAGAATATCCCATGATGCTTGAGGAGTAGATGAGATATTCAAGCCTAACATCTTTCACGTCTTGGCAAAGCTTTTATGTATTTGAAGATCTTCAAGTGACTTCACGTCTATTGCACTACTTAAAAGGATAGAGCTACAACTTTTTTAGGACCTTCAGTAACGAATTACTCATACTACATTCAATATAAAAGAACGAATAAAATTTTCTATTAGAATAAAACAGGCTTTAGTATATTCTATTACAATAATGAAAGAAGTACTAAAGCACACTAAATCATGGGATGTAGTAATATCTTCTCATATACTTCGCTATTGATTGTGGCCCTCCTCCTTCACTTACAATTCTCATAACCCTTTCTGTATCTGAAAAATAGGATTTTGATGCTAAGGAAATCCTCTTCCTTCTAAAAGTGATAATAGCCTTAGGTACCCCAAGCCCTGTCAGGATTACTTTCTTCGTTTTTCCCATATTAATTATATCCTCCCCGATCCTTAATATTATACTGGAGGAGTAAATAATTAAGTTGCTGCACTCTAAAGAACTTGCATTAAGGGACGAAATGTCCATTTTAGAGAGATCGTATATTTCAAGGCGATATTCATTGCTGACATTTAGAGAAGAGATCCCGAAACCAATTACACATATTTTTTCATCTTTGTTAAATATATCTAAAATGTTCCCTTTATACTCATTAACTGGAAGAGTTCTATCTGTTGAGGATAGGACTGCCATTAGGATTGATCTGCTTAGAAGATAGTCGTCATTAATTAGTTCATTTAAAACCTCCTCTACTTTTCTTCCCTTTATGTTTCCAACGTAAGGAGGATCATTGTAATCCTTAGAATAGAAGGAGTTAGATACCCCCATTTCACCATTATCTAACATCACTGAAATAAGCTTTATTCCAACAATTAAGTTAAGGATCCTCCTATCACCTATATATTGAACCATCTCTTCCGCAAGTTCTTTAAGAAATGTCATAATACTACTTTTCTTTCTGTAATCGACTCATTTATTTCTTTATGCGGTAAAATGATTACATCGTGTATTAAAACGTTCTTATCTGATACTAATACTCCGTCACCTAAAATCACACCTCTATCTATATGACACCAACTACCTATATAACAATTCGAACCTAATATTGAGTTTCTTATCATGCTTGCATCTCCTATTATTGAGTTCTGCATAATTATTGAGCTTTCAATGATTGAAAATCTCCCCATCTTAACTCCTTCTTCTAATATAGAGAATGGTCCAACCACCGAGTTATCCTTTATCTTGACTTTGGATGATATGAAATAGGGCGGTTTCATCTTAACTCTTTTGTCGATTTCGGCATCATTAGCAATATACCCTTCAGGATACCACTTCTTCAACAGCTCAAAGTTTAATTTCACGTAATCTTGCGGCAATCCTATATCAGCCCAAATGCCTTCATAATTATACACCGCTACTTTCCCCTTCTTCAGAATTTCAGGTATAATGTCTCTAGCAATAGACATTCTCTTCACTTCATTTGGTATTGCATCAGGAGAAAAAATGTAAATACCAGCATTTATTAAATTACTTTTAGGTTTGTCAGGTTTCTCTATTATTCTTCTGAGAAACCAATTTTCATCAATTTCGAGTACTCCATATCTCTGGGGATTTTCCACTTTAGTGGAGACCATAGTGAGTAAAGCCCTTTTATCCTTATGAAAGTCCAGGAGTTCTGAGAAATCAATTTCGGAATACACATCTCCATTTATTACTAATAAGTCTTCATCTAGTCCCTTAGTTGTTTTATAGAGTGCTATAGGCCCTCCATCACCTAAGGGTTCTTCCTCCAAAATATAATCGATTTTCATATCTAATGTACTTTGCTTGATGTATCTGCTTATGAACATTTCGGAGAAATTTCTAAGTGAGAGCACTACATGTGTAAAACCATGTTTTTTTAGAGAAGATAAGGCGTATTCGATTATAGGCTTTCCCAAGAGTGAAAGTAATGGTTTAGGTCTCGTTAAAGTCAATGGTCTTAGTCTAGTTGCAAATCCCCCAGCTAGTATTACAGTTTTCATATTAAAAAGAGAAACACCAAAAATATAAGGCTTAAATAAAAACTCCTTTATTATTCTTGGAGAATGGTTTAATACGTATAACGATGGATTAGCGTAGTTAAACCTTAAATATTTTAAGGGTTCAGTAAACGTGGTAGAAGGCATTGTCAATTCCTAAAGGGCAACCAATAAAGAGGATCGATGTAAGGGGAAAAGACTGTGAGCCATTTATTAATGAAATAGTACTCACCTTAACCCAACTTAAGGCAGGCGAGTTCATAGAAGTAATGGCAGACAAAGATAGGATTACATGTATGCACATGTTAATAAAAAACACTCCTAGATACCTTATGTCTACGGAGTTCAAGGAAAATTATGTAATAATGAAGGTCAGGAAGGTCAGGTAGGGACATACTACTTTAAAGTTTTTGAAAACTATTGTATATATGAGGATTATGGAAGAAGGTAGTTTACCTAAGGTATCTTTGGTCTCATATAACTCAGAAGGAGAAAGACTGGTTGCAGTTGCAGCGAAGCTTTCATTATCGAGAAAACCCTTTGATTATCATTGGAAGTCAATGACTCGAGAAGAAGTGGAGAAGTGGATAAAGGAATGCTATAAAAGGAATCACTTATCTCCTTTTGAACACTCCGTCTATACATTCTTTATAGAGGGGATGAGCAGGGTTGCTTCACACCAATTTGTTAGACACAGGATAGCTAGTTACACTCAATTATCACATAGGTTTGCAAAGCCTATAGAGGAATATTATAAACCTATTGTACCACCATCTGGTGAGGCTAGGTTAGGAGATAAATACAAGAAAGTGATGAAGGAGATATATTCTCTATATTTAGAAATGTTAAAGGAGGGCTTACCAGAGGAAGATGCTAGATATGTCTTACCTAATGCAGTTAACACAAATCTTATTGTCACTATAAATGCTAGGTCTTTACTTAACTTCTTTGCATTAAGGACTTGCTCTAGGGCTCAATGGGAAATAAGGTATATAGCTTGGAAAATGCTTGAAGGGGTGAGGAAGGTTCATCCAATCTTGTTTAAATATGCAGGTCCTTCATGTATTCTATTTGAAAACTTTATAAGAGGTGAGCCAGTAACTGTAAATGATGTAATAAGCGGGATTGACATTATTTCCGAGAGATGCGTTGAAGGCGTTAAGAGGGAGGGAATTCCAAAATGTATCTTAAACGCAATGGCTTTGAGCAATAACGATAGCCAAGATATTTAGGCTATTAATAACCTAAGGACAACAATTTAAATATTGGAGCTAAAGTTTATAAGGATATAATTTGTCTCTCTTCAGCTCGACAGTTGCCGTAGCTATAACTGTGTTATTACCCATTATAATTGGGGTAGCTGGATATAAAGTAATTAATTTAATAGTCCCTCCAGATCCTAACCCACTTAAGGTAGGAAGATTCGAAGCTGGCAATGTACCTTATGGAGAGGGCATAATCTGGGTTCCAATGCAATATTATGGTTATGTGTTGATATTCACAGCTATTGAACCACTAATAATTATTTTCCTTTTATTATTGCCTGCTTTGGATTCAAGGGATTTACTTATAAACTTCCTTCAAGTTCTAGGGGGATTTACTTTAATTCTCTACCCAGTTCTTAGGTATTTGATAAGACAAGTTGATGATATTAAGCTATGGAGTTTTGAGAGGTGAAATCATTGTCCCAGTTAAGTAAACCTGAATTAAGTAAAATTAATTACGTTGTATCTGAATTAAGTAAGCTGGGAAAAGAGGTAATAAAGGATATAAAGGCTGAAGGGGAAAGGAGAGGATACGCTGAGTTAGTTGATAGGAAATACATATTATTAGTTAGTAAAAAAATGAAAGAGATAGGTTTTGATCACATGAAAGCGATAACCGGAATTGATTTTCCAGATCAAGAAGCTATCCAGGTTGTTTATCACTTTTCTTCCTACAGCGATCTAGAATTGGCTAAAATAATATTTGCAGTGAAAACGTGGGTACCATATGATGACTGTAAGATAGATTCAATATATAATGTATTCCCAAGTGCTTACACGTTTGAAAGGGAGACTTACGAGTTTTTAGGGGTATACTTCGTAAGTCACCCAGATATGAAGTTGTTTTTCCTTCCAGAGGACTTTGAAGGAGTTTTTCCACTCAGGAAGAGCTTTAAGATAAAGCATGAGGGGATGTTTATTGACAGAGAGGAATAGGGTTAATGAGGAGGAGCTCAAGGAAGTAGAGATAATAGTTGAACCAGGGCAAGGTCAGGCAGAGCTCAATATAGGTCCTCAGCATCCTGGTTCAGGGCACATGAGGTTAGTTGCGAAGATAAGGGGAGATATAGTTGAGGAGTTAGTTTTAGATCCAGGTTACGTTCATAGGTCTGTGGAGAAGTTATGTGAAAACAGACATTACATGCATCTTATTCCACTAGTTGAGAGGCCTACAATTATCGATTCAATTCACATGAACATGGGTTATATTATGGCAGTTGAGAAAATAATGAATTTAGAAGTTCCTGAAAGGGCTTTATATTTGAGGAGCTTCGCGGCTGAAGTAAATAGGATATCAAGCCATCTCTACGGCTTAGGGATTTTAGGGATATTCATAGGCCACTCCACAATGTTCATGTGGGGTTTTGCAGACAGAGAGCCTTTTGTCGAGATATTGCAAAACTTGACAGGAGCTAGGATAACGAATTCATATGTAGTTCCTGGAGGTGTGAGAAGGGATTTATCGCAGTCAGTAAAGGAATTTGCTATTAAGGCAGTTAGTTACTTAAGGAAAAAGATTAAAGACTATGAGAATATATTCCTTAATAATCCCAATGTAAGGGCAAGATTAGAGAACGTAGGCGTGATATCTAGGGAGAAAGCAATAGAGCTGGGTTTAGTTGGGCCTAATTTAAGGGCCTCCGGTGTACCTTACGACGTTCGCAAGATTGAACCATATGCAGCATATCAAAAACTAGACTTCGAGATACCAGTTTATAAGGAGGGGGACGCTTTTGCAAGAACATTAGTTAGGATGGAGGAAGTCCAACAAAGTATGAACATGATAATGCAGATAATAAAGGAAATTCCAGAAGGCGAAATACTAAATCAAAGGATACTTAAACAAATCCCTCCTCAAAGAATTAAGAAATGGTATGAAGAGCAAAAGAGGATAGTTTTTCCAGGTTACTTTGCTTCTATGAGACCTCCTAAAGGTGATGCAATCTCAAGAGTAGAGGCTTCAAGGGGAGAATTAGTATATTATGTAGTTAGTGACGGCTCTTCTATACCATATAGAGTGAGAATGATAACACCAAGCTACATGTTAATTAAACCTTTCATGGAAATTGCAAAGGGTCATAGAATAGCTGATATTCCAGCAATATATGGTAGTCTAGATTACTTTCCACCTGAAGCAGATAGGTGATAGAATTGAGTGTTTTAGATGAAATAATATATTATATTTTAAGGCCTGAGTTCTTTGTACCAGTGATATTTCCAGGGTTAATAACTTCAATGATTTTATTACTTATTACCATCTGGGCTGAGAGGAAAATAGCTGCTAAGGTACAATTAAGATTTGGCCCACTCTTGATATCCCCTAGGATTGGAGGGTTACTGCAGTTAATAGCAGATTTATTAAAGTTTGTCTTTAGTGAGATAATTGTCCCTGCAAGGGCATTCAAAGCCCTTTATATCTTAGGACCTGCCTTGTTGTTATCAACATCGCTATTACCTCTAGTAGTAATACCAATTAGTACTTCAATACATTACAGTTTATACGTAATTGGAAATAACGGTGCCTACGTTCCTATATACGTTAATTTCAGCCTAATAGCGGCTTTAGCTTTATCTATGTTAACACCTATAATGGTAATAATGACTGCATGGGCTACTAATAATAGATTTGCTGTAGTAGGAGCTCTGAGGGAAGGATTCCTTATGATTACTTATGACGTATTATTAATAATGTCAGCCTTTTCAATGGCAATTATTTACGGGGGAGTAGATTTATTTGGGTTTGTTAATTTCCAATCTAGCCATTATTTGGGAATTTTAATGAATCCTATATCAGCTTTCGTCTTTCTTGTAGCAATGCTTTTAGGTTCTAGTAGATATCCATTTGAGATCGTAGAAGCAGATACGGAAATTGTGATAGGTCCTTATACAGAATACAGTGGCTTATTATTTATTTTGACAATGGGAGGGTCTTATATAAAAACTTTCGTGTATTCAATTCTTTTCTCAGTAATATTTCTAGGAGGATGGTTGCCCTTTTCTGGAGGAATAGGGGCATTGTTCACTGTATTTAAGGCAATCATCATTTTATTATTCTCTGTTTTCCTTAGGAGCGTATATGGTAGATATAGGATAGATCAAGCATTGAGGGGGGCTTGGAAGCTTATGTTTTTGCTAGCAATAATATCTATGGTTCTATCCTTTATATGGAGGTGGTTTTTAGTTGCCTAACGAAAAAGACTTTAAGGTAAAGGAATACAAGAAGATGTCTGATCCCCTGACTCAGTTTGTGAACCATATAAGAGCAATAGAGACTGGGTTCAAGTACTTAGTAAAGCCGAATTCAAGGATAACACTAAACTATCCATACCAAGAAATGGTGTTATCAAGGGGATATAGAGGAATGCTGAGGTTGTATAAGGACATATGCATAGGCTGTACTTTGTGTGCAATGATTTGCCCAGCAGACGCAATGAAAATGGTGACAAAGGAGGGGAAAAAATATCCAGTAATAAATTATGGAAGATGCGTTTTCTGTGGATTCTGCGTCGATATATGCCCTGTAGACGCATTAACTGAAACTGGAGTTCATGACGCTGCGTTCACAAGCAGGAAGGATTTATTCTTTGATGTTGAAAAGTTTAATATGGATTATCAGGGAGAAAAACTTACAGGTTTAGTCAAGAGAGTAAAAGCAGTTACAGATCCAGAGAAAGGTGTCAAATATGAGCCTGTCGACTCCAACCGTTCTTGAGTACACTCTCTTTATTATTTTATCCACCTTATCAATAGCCTCCTCTATATTCATAATTAGAGCAAAGGAGTTAGTGTATGCTGCGATCTCTCTTGGAATTCTAGGGTTATCAATAGCTTCGTTAATAGCTGTTTTTTTCTCTCCCCTTTACGGGGTGTTACATGTAATAATATATGTAGGCGCAACTGTAACATTTATTGTCGTTGTAGGAGTTATGTTAAGGGGAGCTGAAGTTCCGAGGGCTAGTAACTGGAAGGCCCTCTTAGCCTCTGTTCTATCCTTTTTGTTTTTAACTGGATTACTAATAACTATAGCATCCAAAGTGCCACCTCAACAAAGTTCATTGGATTTAGTAAACATTACTTCCACAATATTAAGGGATTACTACTTCCCTGTTATAATTTTAATAATAGCACTTGCCGCAACCCTTATAGAGGCTATAACTATAGCTAGAAGGGATTAAAATGATCCCAGTCATTTCATTTGCAATAATTGCTTCAGCACTTTTTTCAATTGGCATTTATGGTTTAGCCTCTTCAAGGAATATTGTGAGGATATTACTATCAAGTGAAGTAATATTAAACTCCGCAATACTATTTGTATTTTCATTGGGATATTACTTAGGTATATATAATGCCTTTCTGATAGCCCTTTTTGGGATAAGTATGGCCTTAGCCGAGGTAGTTGTTGCTTTTTCTATACTCTTCTTGGTCTTCAGGAAATATGGAAGGATAGATGAGGAGAAGTTAACTAAGGGTGCGGAGAAACAATGATAGATTCGCTTTCTCTACCTTTATTGATTTCCTTAATAGGTTCGATCTTTATTTTAGTCCTAGGAGGCTTAAGGGCGAGAACCCTATCAATCATATCAGTTATCTTACTAGTAATTCCACTCATAAGCATATTATATTATACTCCTCAGGCATTAAGTGGTCAGTTTGTAATATCATCTTCTCTTTTTGGAAATCAGATTCCCTATTTGGGCAGTTTCTCCTTTTACCTCTCAAGGTTAAACATCCCCTTCGTTTACTCTATATTAATTATAACTACTCTAACTTCCCTGTATTCAATAAGATATATGGAGAAGAGGTTTGAAGAAATAGAAAGGGAAGGAGGGAGAGGCTCTTGGGGAGTCTATTATTCAATGTACAACTTGTTTTCATCATCTATGCTTTCCTTAGTCATGTCAACTAATTACATTGAGCTCTTCTTGTTCTTAGAGTTAGCTTTGCTCAGTTCCTTCCTCTTGATTGCCTTATATGGATATGGAAACAGGAGGAGAATAAGTCTTATGTATTTCGTCTGGACTCACATCGGGACACTCATTTTCCTGTCTGGTGTTTTACTACTAGATATATTTTATGGAAGTGTAAATATAATTACGCTCTATGGAAATACTGATATTGGCATAATCCCAGTTTACGACTCTATACCCCTAGCGGGGCTAGTTTCCTTCTTAATGATCTTTGGTCTTTTATTTAAGTCAGCAGTTTTTGGGTTCCATATATGGCTTCCCTACGCGCACGGTGAGGCACCAACTCCAATATCAGTTTTATTATCACCCAATTTAGTTGGATTAGGTTTATATGTTATAACTCTGATCGGAAATCTATCCTTCCCATCCATATTCTCATCAAATGCCTACCCTCTCTTATTCCTAGCATTGTTCACAATAATTTATGGTGGAATGATGGCTTTGTCCCAAAGGGATTTCAAGAGATTCTTAGCTTATTCAAGCATATCCCAAATGGGTTATATGCTAGTAGGGATTACTACTGGAGCTTTGTATTCTCCCCACATTTCACCTAGTCAAGCTCTATATTCTTTGCCTTTAGGTACACTAGCTTCTCAGTTTGTTTACGTATCACATGCAATAGGTAAATCAATACTGTTCATGATTGCAGGAAACTTCATAAGTTATTCAGGAGAAAGGGATATATATAAAATGGGGGGAATATACAGTTCTTCTCCCCTGACCTCTACTCTCGCTTTTCTTGGATTCCTAAATCTAATGGGTGCTCCTCCTACAGTCGGTTTCTGGAGTGACTTTCTAACTATACTTTCAGTTGGCCAAGCTACGTTCAATGAAATTTCTATATTTATTCCAGGAGTAATAATGTTAATAATAGGAATAGGAATCACCATTGGTTATACTACAAACGCATTTAGATTAATATTTGGAGGGGAAAATAAGGGATTTAAATTTGATGAGAGAAAAGCAAGGGAAAGTCTAATTTATGTGGCAATTATTGCGTTTATGGGAATTCTCTTCTTTATTTTTCCCTCAACAATAGTCCCCACATACCTGTTCTCAGTCTTACCTGAATCGCTTGGTCAGATACAGTTAAATGGTCTTTCTTTGATGCTAATATTAATTCCCCTACTACCAATGGTAGGATCAGCTGTTTCCCTTTTGTCAAGTAAGAAACTTAATGAATCTATTAGAGGTTTCATATCATCATTAACAATATTTCTCTCTGCAATATTTTCAACATATTTGTTAATTTCTAATGAATCAGTAAAAACATCTATTCCTTGGATCACAAGCTTAGGGATTGACTTTTCCTTAAGGATAAATGGTCTCGTTAGCATTATTGCGTCCTTAGTTTCATGGGTAAGCTTTCTTATAGCTCTATACAGCATTGGTTACATGAAGGAAGATAGAGTTCTAAGAAGATATTGGGCATATTTTACGTTCTTTGTCGGTTCGATGCTTTTAACTGTAGTTGCAAATAACATTGCACTTTTTATGATAGGATGGGAGGGGACGAGTTTAGCGTCCTATGGATTGATAAGTTATTGGCTAAATGATAGAAAGGATCAGTGGGTAGGAATTGAGGGAAGGAAAGTGTTGGGTTTAGAATTATCTTCTAGCCCTACTAAGTCTGGGATTAGGGCATTCGTCTTCACTAAGATGGGGGATGTTGGATTGGTTTCGTCCTTTGGGGTGTTGTTATACCTACAAGCCCATTACGGTCTAATTAATATATTTAGCTTTAGCTTGGACTCTATATTAAGCTCTTATAAGTTCCTCCTCTTAAATCCCTCAGCCTTAATTGTTCTCATTATAGGGATCTTGGGTCCATTGGCAAAGAGTGCTCAACTACCTTTCACCCATTGGCTTTTAACTGCTATGACAGGCCCTACTCCCGTTAGCGCTTTAATTCACGCCGCTACAATGGTTAATTTAGGTGTAATATTCCTTCTTTATTTTTCACCTAGTATTGTCAGTTATTCTTACTTAAATCCAGGGATTACTGGATCATTTTTCTTAATAGTTGCCATAATTACTTCCCTCACTGCATTCTATACAGCTACTAATGCTCTAGCTAATAATGAAATCAAGCTAGTTTTAGCTTACTCAACGTCGTCCCAAATAGCTTACATGATGGCGGTTATAGCCTCAACAGCTGCTGTTTCCTCATTTCTAGGTGTAAATGGCAATTACGTTGTTTTGAATGCAGGGATTTTAGCAGCTCTTATACAATTAATATCCCACGCCTCTTATAAAGCGGCTTTATTCATGAATGCAGGGAGCGTAATTCACTTAACTCACTCAAGGTTTGTTGGCAAAGTAAAGAACTTATTAAATGTTCAAAAAGCATTGTTCGTAATAATGCTATTAGCAGGACTAAATTTGGCGGCTTTGCCCCCTCTGCTAGGCTACTTTGGAAAAGAATCCGTTATAGGGACGATCTCTTATTCACTAAACTTCGGCAATTACTCTCTTCCCCCTTTAATTCTTTTGGTTGTAACTTCTGGTCTAACTTCTTTCTACATAATGAGACTTATAGGTAAAACATTCCTCTATAATAGCGGGGAGGAATTACATGAAGTAGGGAAAGGCGATTTAACAATGCTATTACCTCCCCTGATTATAGTTCTCTTCACTCTGATAGCTGGTACACTACAATTAATTAATGGAAGTATTGTATCTATTTTAGAGAAATTTGCAGGTGTAAATGTAGAGCTCATAGAGAACTCATTACCACAACTAATAACGTTAAGTTTAGCATTAGTTGGAGTTTTAGTTTCAATTTCAATTTACTTCATTAGAAGGGTCGATTTCTCCAACAGTTTCAGAAAGGGGGCACTTAAGCTTATAGACGATTTCCTTTATTCTGGATGGGGGCTCAATGCTATTCTAGATTACGCTGGTTCCAGTTTTGGATTTCTAGCAAATAATGCATATAAAGTTATAGACTTATCGTTTTTTGATGGTGTAATAAATAATGGATTCCCCTATTTCTCGAGGAAATTTGGGGCAATCATTAGGAGAGTGCAAACTGGGTTGTTAAGGGATTACTTGACAATTTATATCATAGGACTTATAATCCTAATAGGTTTTATAGCTTTAATGAGTGTTCTGCTATGACAGGGGAAGAATTCATTTACTTAATAACTATAGTCTTAACTGTACCATCAATTCTCTTACTGTATCTCGATAGGAAGGATGAAGAATACAGGTATTCAACGGTGATTACTTTGTCATCTCTAATTATAGCATTAGTATTAATCATATACCTTCCATTTTCGAGAATGATTAACTCTTATGCATTTTCCGATAACGGAGGTGCACTCTTTTCCATAGATATTGTTGGTGTTTTGCTGTCAATTGCCGCAATAATTTCGACTATAATAACGGTAACTGGCTCATTAAATGAAGTGCCTAGATGGAGCACAAGATCTTCGTTTTATTCATTAATACTTTTGACTCTTTTGGGTATTATTTACATTTCTTTCTTAAATAATATAATAGTATTGTTAACATCCTGGGCTCTATCAGCTGCAGCTTCTTATGCTTTAGTTGCTATAAAGAAAGATCTATTAAGTACTGAGGTGAGCACTAAATACCTTATAATGGGGATAATTTCAAGTTCAATAATGATTTATGGATTATTATTTTATGTATCATATTCAGGTAGCCTTTACTTAGGGCAAGTTCTGCAATTAAATGCCTCTCCTTTAATAGCAGTGGCTTCGGTAGTTTTTATAATAACTGCTTTTGGATTTAAGATTGGTTCATTTCCCTTTCAAGGTTGGTTACCTGATGTGTATATTGCAGGAGATAGGATAATTGTTTCCTTCATATCTGGTACAGTTAAATTAATTGGGATAGCCACTTTAACTAGGCTTTTATATAATTTGAGCTTTGTAGTTAGAAATGTACAGGCTGATACAATTTCCTTTTTAGTACTAGCTCTTGTGTCCTCACTAAGTATGGTCTTTGGCAATTTCACAGCTTTCAGTAGAAGGAACTTCGCCTCCATAATTGCTTATAGCAGTATAACTCAGGCAGGCTTCTTCTTCATAGGTTTCTCATCCTTTTTCTTAGCTCAAATAACCAATAATATATCCCTAATAACAGAGGCTATAAATGGAATAGTTCTACAATCGATAGCGTATACAGTAGCTCAGGCTGGATTGTTCATATCAATGCATTACATAGAAAAACACACAGGGTCTTTAGAACTTGACATGCTAAGGGGATTGTGGTTTAAGTCACCTGTTCTCGTTTTCTCTATTTCAGTCCTATTATTAAGTCTTTTGGGAGTTCCACCTCTACTTGGCTTTTGGGGTAAACTATACCTTTTCGCTTCAGTCGCATCTCCTATTGGTTTGTGGCTATTGATTTTAGGGGTAATAAACAGCGCAATCTCATCGGGTTATTACTTAATAATTATGAGAGAGATGTTCAGGGAGGAAAAGCAAGGATATAAGTTACAAAACACGATTGAGGTCTACTCTTCATTTATCTCAGCATTAATTATCATAATATTAGGTATTTTTACCCCTGTAATTATTACTTATGTAGGTTGACGAAATTGAGAATAGCATTAATAGGAGTAGGAAACTCTGCATCTTCCTTCTTACAAGCGCTGAACGCTTTAAGAGCTGGAAGGGAAATTAAAGGACTTTTAGAAATTCCAATAAAAACTGATGAGATTGAAGTGGTGCTTGCATTTGATATTGACGAGAGAAAGGTAGGTAAGAAACTCAAGGACGCTATTTTCTCAGAGCCAAACGTGGTTAGGAAGGAAATAGAAGTTAAAGAGGATTTGATAGTAGAAAGGGGTCCAACTTTAGATGGAACAGACGGAATATTAGGGAACATTATAATGGAGTCAAAGGAAAAGCCAGTTGAAGTAGAGGAGAGATTAAAGGAAGAAAAGGTTGATGTTTGCTTGAATCTACTACCCACAGGAGCAAGTAGGGCTAGTAGATACTACGCCGAGTGCTGTCTGATTAGCAATTCCTCCTTCATTAACGCAACTCCTTCTGAAATAGCTAATGCCCCGACGTTAGAGTCTTCCTATAGAGAAGCTAGAGTTCCCCTGTTAGGAGATGATCTAATCAGTCAAATAGGGGGAACAATATTTCACAAAGGGATAATAGATTTCCTTGAAAGCAGGGGGGTGAAAGTTCTGAGATCTTATCAAGTCGATATTTCTGGTACTACCGAGGCTTTAGTAACTCTAGAAGAGTGGAGAAGAGATTTAAAGAAAAACATAAAGAGTAAGTTAATATCTGAGAGAAGAGGTATAGAAGTCATAGCAGGTACTTCGGACTATGTGAGATTTTTAGGAGACAGGAGGGTTAGCTATATGGTAATTGAAGGGGAATATTCTTATGGAGCAAAAGTGAGGATTGACATTTCAATGAAGACGTTCGATGGACCTAATGCGGCAGTACCTTTAATAAACTTAGTTAAGATTTCCAAGATACTTAAGGATAAGGGCATAGGAGGTGCTACACCAGAAGTATGCTCACTATTCTTTAAAAATCCTCCAGTTAAAGTAAGTATCGAGGAGGCAAGCAGGAAATTAGTGGAATTGTTAATGTGATGTGCAAACCCTGGCCTGATCAATGATGAGCCGTATGAGTTCTGATTTCCTTAACCTTTATTTCCTCCGCATCTTTTACTGACTTTTCAATATCATCCCTTAAGCTCTCAACTTTTTCTATAACGTTTACATTAACTCTAGGTGAGGCTGAGCTCGAGATACCGCAATATTCAGGAACCTTTACATTAACCTGTGGAAGCTTGTACTTTATGCCAAACAAGTAAATGTCTTTCTTATCGAATGCTATTAAAGGCCTGAAAATAGGCAAAGAAATGCCCATCTCCTCTATTAGTATATTAGTGGCGGTTTGAGAGCTAACTTGGTTTAAGGAATCTCCAGTGACCAAGAACCTCGCTTCCTTTGCTAACATCTCAGAAGCAATTAACATGCTCCTCTTCAATGCTACAACACTCTCATGCTTTTTAAAGGTGGTCAAGATTTTTGCTAATAAAGGAACGAAGTTAACTATATATAAGACTGGTTCATAGCCGAAAGAGTAATTGAAGTAAAGGAAATAAGTAATATCCTTAACAAACTCTCTATTCCCCCCCAAGTTATAATGAACGAAGTCAAGGGGATTTCCCCTTTTCATTATTAACAGGGAAGCTAATGAAGAATCTATTCCACCTGAGATAAGGGAAAGCCCCTTGTCTCCTGAGCCCAATGGTAGCCCGCCTTCTCCTTCATATTCCCTTTCTACCATATATATGTTGTTATCTATAACTATCATTTTAATCCAAACATCAGGGTTCTCCAAATTAACGACACCAGAACACTCGTCTTTCAATACTTTACCTATGTATTTCTCTAATTCCGTCTTGCTCACATCAGAATTATATTTTCTAATCCTTACTCCGAATTTTTTTCCATTCACTTGATTACAGTAGACTTCCTTAATCTTTTCCTTTAATTCTGATAAGCTATATTGAGTTCCCTCTTTCACTAAATACGCTTTACTTATTCCGAAAAGTTTTGGTAATACATCCATTATCTCCTCCTTTCCATTAACTTCTAAAATAACGTACCCACCTAATTTCTCAAATTTTAATAATTTAGCATTATACCTATTCAACAAGTCTTTTAAGTTAAATATTAACCTGTTTTGCATTTTACTCCTAGTATCCTTTCCCTTTATTGTAACTTCACCAGCGTAAGTCAGTATGACTTTCATTTCCACCATCCTTATATGTTACAATTAAAGTTCATTTACCAACTTATATGGTTAAATTAACTATCGAAAACAGATAAATCATTAAGAGTTAATTTACTTTATCCTTCTTTTCCGACAGCTGAATATATTCAAATATTTAAATTTCAATGTCTATATAATCAAGCTGATCAATAAAATGAAAACCAAAAGGGAGAGCCCGTTATTGGAGATCCATAAGTCATTAAATGCTAATATAGGAGAATTTGCAGGATGGATTATGCCTATGAGCTATGGAGACTACATGAAAGAGCACTTAAGTGTGAGAACTGAGGTTGGAGTTTTCGACATATCTCATATGGGAAGATTAAGAGTTACTGGAAGAGATTCATTATTAATCTTAGATTACTTGACTACTAGGAAAATAGTTCCAATCAAAAACATCATTATTGGGCCTAATGCTTTCTTGAATGAAAACGGAGGTTTCCTAGATGATGTTCTAGTTTATGTGATAGAACAGGATAATTATTTGCTAGTAACTAATGCGATAAACAAAGACAAAATAAAGAACTGGTTACTATACTGGAGGGACATAAAGAAGATGGATTTTGAAGTGAAAGACTTAACTGATGAAACTGCTATGATAGCTATTCAGGGGAAAAAGGCAAAGGAAATAAGTATTTTAAATAGCTATTCAAACCTTAAACCCCTTACATTTATTATGAGTGAAAACCCTTTCTTGCTCGTTAGTAGGTCTGGATGGACTGGTGAAGACGGATTTGAGGTTATAGGAGAGGAGAGGAGAATAAGGGAAATCTTTTTGAATTTAGTTAACCTAGGGATTCAGCCTTGCGGTTTAATTTCTAGGGATAGCCTAAGGCTAGAGATGGGTTTTCTGTTATACGGAGAAGACTTTGATGAAAATATATCTCCTGTTGAGGCTAGATATTGGGTTTTCGACATATCTAAGGAATTTTTAGGAAAGGAGAAAGTAATGGAGAAATTAATAGATGGAGTTGAGAAACTGAGAGTAGGATTGAAGTTTAAGAAGGGGGAAAGGTTTATTCCTAGGAAGGGATTGAAAATTGCTATAGGTGGAAAAGAAATTGGGGAGATAACTAGTGGGCATTATTCTCCACTTTTAAATAGGGCTATTGCAATGGGTTACATTAAATCTACTCATTTCTTCTTAGGTTTAAATACTGAAGTGGCTTATAGGGGGAAAACCTTTTCAGCCAAGCTATCAGATTTTCCACTAATATAAGGTGAATTGATGAGCAGGAAGTTCATTAATCATTATGAAGTGAGGGAGGATAGGTACTATACTGAGACTGATGAATGGGTAGTAATTCAAGGAAATATAGCCATTATAGGGATAACTGATTATGCCCAAAAAAAGCTAAGAGACATTGTGGGAGTTGATTTGCCTAAAGAAGGGAAAGAAGTCAAGAAGGGCGAGAGCGTTGGAGTTATTGAAAGCGTTAAGGCAGCTTCTGACGTTTATTCTCCTTTAACTGGTAAGATTATTGAAGTTAATAAGAGGCTAGTGGATGAACCAGAATTACTTAATAAGTCTCCCTATGACGATGGTTGGATATTTAAACTGGAAATTCATAGACCTGAGGAGAAGAGCAAATTATTAAGCCCTGAAGGATATATTAAGAAGATAGGAGGTGAAAGCGGTTGAGGGTAACTCAAATAGGGAATTTCTCGGTCATCGAATATCTTTATCCTCCTCCTAAAGCTAAATATATGGTTGTAGGCATACCTGATGCTGGTCTGGTAGGGGTATTATCTTCAACTCAATTAATTAAGAAGCTCAATATGCAGGAAGTATCTGGAATAATGTCACCAGAGTTAACTCCTATAGTCCCAATAGTGAATGGGATAGCCAGATATCCAATAAGGGTTTTTCATAAAGATGAGTTAGTAGTCGTTATATCAGAGGTCGCAATACCTCCCTCAATTGTTTACGATATGGCGGAACTACTAGTGGAACTAGCAAATAGGTATGGAGTAGGGATGATAATATCAATGACTGCATTAGCAATTCCCAATAGATTAGAGGTTTCTAAACCTAAGGTATATCACATAGTAAATAACCAGGATTTAGAAAAATACATCCCTCAGGGATTAACTGAGAAATTTGGTGAGGGTTATATAGTGGGCCCTTATGCTCCCCTTTTAATAACTAGCTCACTTCATAGTATAGATAATATAACTTTAACTGTTGAGTCATTTATGGAGATACCAGATCCTGAGGCGGCATATGAAGCTATTGGAGTGTTCACCTCTATAACTGGAATAAAAATTGATGCGTCTGACTTACTTAAAGAGGCTGAGGAAGTTAGGTTGAGGATGAAGAGCCTGATGCAGGAGACAAGGAATAAAATGGAGCAAATGCAGGGAACCAAGAGACCTATAACATATGTATAAGGTGAGAGCAATTCCTGGATTTAAATACGTTAGGAGATCTTTTAAGTTCGTGATGATTAGGACTAAGGAAGAACCAGTAGAGTTAGAGGGATATGAGGAACCTTTATATCAAGTGGTAAGAAAGGGGAAGAAATTAGAAGTCATAATTGACGCACCTTATTCTGATTACAGGGAGATGAGAGTTTACGAGTACCCTGACTACTTAATTATTGACTTACCTGTAATGAAGGAATTCTTAGGAACTAAGCTTTGGAATGATAGGTATTTACTCAAAGTTCCCCTTGAGGGGGCAGGTGAAATAATTGATATAAAGGTATCTAAAGTTAAATGGTATATTAAAGTGGAGATAATAACTGAGTAGTTTTAACTTTATGGAGGTTAAGGGAAGTCCCCCTTCCGTGAGGGAGGGGAGAGATAGCCGTTTGTACTTATATTCTCATTTCAATTATTTTCATTCACGATCAAGCAGGGGCTTAGCACTAAACCACACTCTCAAATCACGTATGAGGGACTCCTGTGGACAGGGAACCTTCTGCTATACGTTCCCTCTTTCCAAGGGAGTGTATAGTAAGTTTCCTGAAAGAAGCAGGAAATCCTCGTCGCGAGGTGAGGATTCCCCATCCATAATGGTAGACCCAAAAATTTCCTTAGAAATGCTTTAATAACCTTTCCAATTGATGTGGATTTTTGGTCTACAGGTAAGGGCGGGGCAGTTCACCCTCCAGTCATCTTAGCAAATTCAGTATTTACTGGAAACCTCTTCAGATAATAGAGGTTACTGAGAGCAATTTCGGCTGAGAGCCTTACTTCAGGTGATGGGTCTTTTTTACTTACTTCCTCTAGGAAATCCCTCAATTCTTGGATGCCTATTACTCCTATTGCAACAGACGCTTCATGCCTTACTATTAAGTTTTCGTCACTTTCAACTGCTTTCTTTAAATATTCCATACTACTCTTAAATCCTAGTTGACCTAAAACAAATGCAGCCTCATGTCTCACTATTGGGTCTGGATCATTTAGTAATACTTCACCTATATCCTTCACCTCTTCCTCAGTTCCTATAACCTCTAAAACACTTAGCGCTCTTATCCTTATAACTGGATCCTCGTGCTTTAAGAATTTGACAACTAGTTTTCTGTCTTTTAATAAGTAAGCTTCCTCGAGTTCCCTTATGATTCTTGCCCTCTTTTCCAATAATTCACTCATATTTTAGTAATTTATATTAAGCATTTTTGAGGTTTAACTTGGGACAATTAATTAAGCTATTTTTAACCTCGTAGGGAAAGGAATAAAACGAATATTAAACTTTGCGTAGAAGGAATTCCCCAATCTCCAGAAAAGAACTTACACAAATCTCTAGGAACTTAAATCCATAGGGAAGTTCATTATTCATAAGGAAATAGGGTATTTTGTTTACTTAATGAATAAACTTCTTTAGATGAGAAGTTAAATGGAAGCTTCCCTCGAGGTAAACTAAGAACTCGTGTTAAGTGAAGGCCTTTGAAAGGCATGTAAGTAGATCTTAAATCATATTGTTAAGGATTTGTGAGTGCTTTTAGATAATAGCATTTTTACGTAATTTTTAAATACTTCTAATCATTTTAATCACTCTGGAAAGGTACTTAACACGCAGTGAGGTTGAGGAAATATTCTGAATGAGTGGGAGTGGAGTTATTAAGTTAGGGAAGGAAAGATTAGGGATGTTGAAATTAACTGTAGGTGGAGGATTCCTTACAGTAGGGTTGAAAAACTATTAAGAGGTAGTAAGAGGTTTAAGCAAGTCACAATTTATGTAAGGGTTTCATCAAGCTCTTAAAAGGACGATTTGGAGAGGAAATTAACGCCTTAAGTGATTGGGTTAGGAGAACTTTCGGCGAAGTGAGAGTATTAGAAAAAGGACATTGGTTCAGGGTTGAAGGAGGGTAGGCAAGTCACGGAGAAGGTAGTCAAGGTTTTCAACCCCTACCTGATGACGGGCTCTGCTCACTAGGGTGGGGGTATTAAGGTTGTGAAAGTAACGGCAAGGTATTTAGAGGGTAAGAGTTTTCTATTAGAAAGAGATTCAGTTGCCCCACTTACCTTAATTAAAAAGGTGGATGGGAGGGTGTTTCCCTCGACTAACTCAATGATTTGAGGGTGAAGGTTTATGACCACACAGGGGGATTCACGTGGCGGAATTAGAAGTGATTAAAAGTAAGCAAAAGTTACTCCAGGATAAACACTTAAATTCCCTTCTCCTATTATGAATTATGAAGTTTTCCTTCATCCCTAAAGTAGTCATATCGTTAGTCTTAATAATAGTGTCCTTTTTGATCCCCCCATTATTTTATACCAATAATAACGGTATCTTGGGCTCTGGATCCTATGGAATCTTTTCAAGCGGAGAAATTAATGTACCCAACGTAAATGGGGAAATCATATTGAACCCTATAATGACAACTATTAAGGCTCAGGACAATTATTCGTTGTTCTTTTTGGACGGTTATGTACAAGCTAGGGAAAGATTGTTTCAAATGGAGGTATTTGGTTTATTAGCTTCAGGAAACCTATCTTCCTGGTTTGGCTCTTATCAAAATGAAAGCGATTACCTTGTTCACTTACTTGGAATACCTCAAGTAGCTCAGGAGGAAATAAATTACCTTAAGGAAAAATATCCTGATTACTACGATGACTTAGTAGCTTTCTCCAAAGGTGTGAATTATTATATTTCTCAAAGTTCTGGAAACTTACCATTTGAATTTAAGGCCCTAAATGTGAAGCCTTACAATTGGTCTCCTTATTATACCCTAGCATGGGCTAAATATATGGGTTGGACTTTGACCAGTGGTGCTTTGGAGGAGATGTTATCTTCTCTAGCATACTATTACTTAGGTTATAATATGACAATACAAGTCTTTCCTTATTATCCGTATTTTTGGAAGAACATAACTTCTATGCCAGGTTGCGGAAATCTAAGTTACGTAAATCTGTCAAATAAAATAAACAGCTCAAACGACATTTACACATGTGACGGATTTTCAAGTTATTATCATTACATATGGAACTTGAACTGGTATAATATCACTGGCATAAGAAACCTCTCTAATTTCATTCCCTTGATAAAGCGAGCATTAAAGGTCTTGGGTGTTGATCCACTAATAAATTTTAAGCAGTACTATGGAAGTAACGCCTTTGCAGTAAGAAATTCCTCATTAAACCAGCCAATATTGGCTGGTGACCCTCATTTAGCTCTCTTAGCTCCATCTTTATGGCTCCCTCTTAGGTTGATAAATCAATGGTATAATGTAAGTGGATGGGCATTAATTTGTACACCAGGAATTTTAATTGGTCAAAATAATTACGTTGCATGGTCTTTAACAACTCCTGAAGGGGCTTCCTCTAACGCCTTTATACAGCCTGTAAATAACGGTAAGTATTTTTACAATGGTAATTGGTTTGATATAGTGAACCATACATATATAATTAGAACCCTGAGTGGTCAGTTTACATTAAATGTTAGCTTCACAAACCTAGGAACTATACTATATACTTATGATAATTACGCATTAGTCCTTAACTGGGTTGGGCAAATGAAAAGTTTGGAACTAGTTTCATTATTGAAATTTGATACAGCCAAAAACGTGTTTGAATTCATTAACGATCTTAAATACTGGTCAGTTCCTCCCCAGAACTTCATCGTAGTTGATAAGGAAAACATTGCGTATTATTTGGCAGGCAAATACCCTATAATCTCAGCTAAATTACCTAACGGTTCTTCAATTAAGGTAATAGGGGGTAGAGGAGTTCTGAATTATTCTTTCTTCACTAATGAAACGGTGCCATTTGAATTACTACCGCATTCAATTAACCCTCCCTCAGGTTTCCTTTTTGATCCAAATCAACCAACAGCTGGAATTTACTATCCATATCCCTTTATTGGAGGTTTCTGGGATGATGGAGGCAGGGCTTATTCCATATACTCGACGTTAAGTAACTCAAGGAATTACACGATTAAAACCATTATGGCCCTCCAAAGCAATGTAACTGATTATTGGGCAAGCAAATTAACTCCCATCTTACTAAAGGCATTGAAAAACACTAACATAACTTTATATAAACAAATATATAATTATTTAAATAATTGGAATTATTCATTCTATCAGAATTTGGTACAGCCAACCATTTATTGGTATTGGGTTTCGGCAATTTACAATTTAACCTTTTCATCTTGGTATAGTAAATATAATCTCACTTTACCGTATCCTCAAGTTGACGTAGTTATTTACCTGGCTAATCATTATCCAACTTCTCAATGGTTTTACGGAAACTTCTCTAGGATAGTTCTAAAGGCCTTAAATCTGTCCCTTTCATTATTGCAAAAATACTTAGGCAATAACATTTCGCAATGGCAGTGGGGAAAGGTTCACCAGTTATTAATAGGGAGCATTTCAGTTCCCAACTTCTCCTTAGGACCTTACCCAGAATGGGGGGATAGCTATACAGTGTCTGTAGGCTCGGTTCCATTAATTTTGGATTTTCCATTACCATACGTTACATCTGGTTCAAGCCTTAGAATAATTTGCTCCCCAGGAAAAGTATTCATAGGTAATTTCCCAGGAGGTATTGCAGAGAACCCTGGCTCAGATATATATTCAACGCAATTGAACTATTGGCTTAACTTTAAGTATTATAATTTCTACAATTCCTCTATAAATAATGGAGAGACAATATCGTTTGGTGAGTGAAATGAGAAGATGGACAGGTTACGTGGTCTGTACCCTGTTGACTATATTAAATTTCCTCATCATTGGAATTCCAATAATTGAGGTTATTGTAGGTTTTATTACATATTTCTTTATAAGGAGTATTAAAGAGTCGACTCTAGCCTTAATTATAGGTTGCTTTATTTCCGTAATAATAATAACTTTAGCTAATTATCCAAGCGTAGTTTACGCAGGTAATATACTATCTCTTTTGCTTGGTTTTGGATATCAATGGTTTATCTTGCCCATGATTTGGTTCTTCCTATTCTTCGTTTCTGGTATTGCAGGGATACTCCTATCTTCTATCCCATTTTCTAAGAGAAAGTAGTGCTTTCTCCCAAATGCTTAATGTAATTGCAAATAGTTTGTTGATTCTGTTTTCTAAAACCATTGCGAGACTACAAATAGATAAAGCTAATATCCAACCTCCAAAGACATCATAAGGGTAATGAACTCCTATGTAAATTCTAGAATAGCTCACTAATATAGCTTCAATTAATAAAGGAATGGAAATTAAATAGGGTAAGAAGATAAGAGAGATTATTGCCCCAATGGCAACTATTAAAGCATGACCTGAAGGAAAACTAAAGTCATTGGGTGGAGCCACAAGTAAATGAGAGGGTATATAGTAAAACGGACGCTGTTCAGCAATTAAGTTCTTAGAGATCTCCCCAATAACTATCCCAAGGAGAAAGGATATAACCATAAAAAGAGAAGAAGTCTTCTCTCTTATTTTTCCGAATATCCATAAAAGCGCTACTATCGGGATCCAGAAATATTCCCTACCATAAGAACTCACATAAATCATAATTGGATTAAGCAACTGTACTTGGTTGTAATTTATAATCTTAAATAGCTCATCGTTATAAGGTAAGGAGTTCGGTCCTTGAATTTTTATATATATGGAGAGAGCTATAAAAAGCAGTGATGAAACAATAAACAATGCCTTGTAATTCATTAGAGGTTAAAGTGATTTGTGGTTAAAATTTTTCAAAAAGATGATCCTTTATTGTGATATTTATGATATAAATACGTTATTATTATATATTAATATATAAATTTATTATTTAAAAATATTTTCACCTCCACTTGAGGTAAATCAAGAACTAGCTTTAAGTGAAAGCCTTGTAACGCATTTAAGGAATTTCTAGATCCTCTGTCCAAGACGAAAGGAAGTTATAGAGGACTAAGTCCTCATATACATTAATGAATGGAGTTAAATAATTTAAATGAATCGCATGGATAAACGAAAGTCAGCCAATCCTCCTTATACTTAAAAGGCAATCCCTATAATCAGCATTTAAATTTCCTAAGACTTCTTTTCCCTTATAAATTCCCTCTTTTGTTACTAACTCCTCATCAATAATTACTTTGTTTTTAATTAGTGCCCTGAACAATAAATATTCAGCGCAATTCACAACTAAATAAAATAGACCATTATCAGGGACCTCATTAATAATTAATTCTCCAATTCCTTTCTTGTTAAATTCGAATGAGTCTCTGGTTAAGTATATTGGGGAGGACGGTATTATTTCCACTAACTTCTCATCCTCTAGATGATTTATCTCTATTATTTTGTTTACTTCCCCTTCTCTTATTTTTGAAGCCAAGTGATCTAACATTTCCCCAATCCTTCTTTGCATAATACCTTCAAATGGCCCATCGTATATCCCCCTAATTATTATCTTAGACCTGTCTTTAAATTTATTTAGGAACATTATGGAGAATTTAATGTTAGTTTTTGGTGAATTCGACTTCCACTCGTGGGTTATTTCGTTTGGGGGAAAAAACTTTGCTTTGCAATTATATTTTATTGCTATGGGAATTAGTGGAAAAGAAATCTTGATGCTATAGCTTTCACTATCATGTACTTCGAGATCCCTAGTATATTTGAATAAGTTCAAAACTTCCTTAGGCTCTCTAAGTTTCTTTAAGAAAATAGAGACAGAACTTGAAACCTCTACTTCAATTTTACTCTCTATCAATTTGAAGCCTTTTAGACTTGTTATCCTAAAGGGTTATAAATTTTTTAGGAGAATATGAGTTCTTAAAATAAGTAAAAATATTTTAAATATTTAAATAGGAGAATATTAACTTAGTTCCTAGAAACACTTATCATTGTCCTCTTATATATAGTTTACTTCTATTATTAAATTTTTATATTTAAGTCTAAGAAAACGAAATAAATTAGTGAATTCAATAATGTAACTACTGAACCATATTTGAGGAACTCAAAGAACCTTAGTGGCTCCCCTCCTCTAATCTCTGAGGACTCGGATATTATTAAATTGCTTGCTGCACCTAGAAGAGTTAAATTTCCAGCTATTGTACTTGATGCTGCTAATGCAATCCAAATATTGTTACTTACATGTAGTTGTAACATTATAGGTATGTAAATGCTAACCATTGGAACATTACTCATTATTTGACTAAGAAATATGGCTGAAATAAATACCCCAACAATAGTGTTAGGAAGAGGTATAAGATTAGATATTATTTGAAGTACTTGCCCATTGATTATACCTCTAGTAAGAATAAATAAAAATATAAATAGCATTATTGTAGACCAGTCAAGGTTTCTTATTATATCTCTTCTCTTAGAACTAAATGCATAATTTAAAGTAGCTAATGTCAAAGATATGAATACTGGATTGATTGGCAAGGATAGAATCTCTTGAAGGAAAAACATTGGGATTAAAGAAAGGAAAGAAAGCAATGAAATGAAGAAAGTAAACTTATCCTTTATTACTTCCTCCTTGATGAACCTAACAACTATTTCCCCTCTTTCATTACCCATGAGAAATCTCAGTAGGAAAAAAGTCAATATTAAATTCAAGAGAGTAGATAATAATAGGTACTCTGAAAACTCAGTAAACGGTTGTTTAATTCCAGATTGAAGGGCTATTAATAAATTCTGAGGATTTCCTGTTGGTAACATAACGCTTCCTATTGTGATTCCATATGCAAGTGAATACATTAAAGTTTTGACATTGTAGTTGCTTATTTTCCCAACTCTTAAAACAATTGGAGTCCAAGATGCGGCTACACCGTCATTCGTTATTCCTGCGGAGAGAAGTGCAGAGGAAAATAAAATCGCGAGGGGTAAATACTGCTTCTTTTTAATTCTTGTTAATATTAAATACGCTAAATAATCGAGTCCACCAGACACTTCCATTGCTGATGCTATTGTGAATAATGATAGTAAGAAGAGGATTACATTTAAATCTATTGATTGCAAGGCATCATCAGGCTTCACAATACCGAAAATGACCATTAATACCGCGCCAATCCCTAATGAAACCCATGGAGGTAATGAGAGGAACTTTAGTCCCCTAAGAGCTATTAACAAGTAAGTTATTAGAAATATAACTAACGCTATAATGTTTACCACTTATTCTGCACCTTAATGTAGGAGCTCAGCCTTCTCTAAAGCCTTCATCTTTATATCTCTTAGTCTTAAGGACCTTAGTCCTCTTCCTCCCTGTCTCCTTTATTAACCTCCTCTCAATCTTCTTAAGGGCTTCTCTTAAAGCTCCAAGTGGATCCCATGCAATTCCTTCAGCTACTAATGTCCCTCTTGGGGTAACTACTTTAACATGAATATCAAACTTCGTCCTTCCTCCCTCAACCTTGTCTGAATACTCCTTTATGCTTGTCGAAATGTTCAAAACTTCGGTAAACCTATTGAGACGAGATATTGAGTAATTTATCATCCTCTCCATTGATAATTTCGTTGAATCCTCTATTTTCGCTTTAACCTTTACTTGTAAAGGTTCTACCACTTGCAGTTCTTTAGCTATTGCTTTAAGTAAATCTAATGAACTTATCACGCCTATTAGTCTATCTGAAGAAATTACTGGAGTACCAGATATATTATTATTGAGAATCTTGAAAGCCACAGCTGAAAGATCTTCTTCATCTTGAGATATTATTGGAGGTGAGACCATTATTTCTCTAACGGGAATTGCAAGGAATTCCTCTTCCTCCCCAATTATACTCTCCTTTTTCTTGCCGGAGACTATGAAGTAAAGTCTCTCAACTATATCGCTCATACTAATTATTCCATGTAGCTTTCCTCCTTTCAAAACTGGAAGCCTAGTCACTGAATTCCTAATCATTACCCATCTGGCCCTTGCTACGCTTTCCTCTTCTTCTATATATATTGCTGGAGACGACATGTATTCCTTAACTTTACCCTTTAATTGAGCTTTAAAGCCATTTATTAAAACATTCCTAGATATCATGCCCAAATACTTCATAGAATCATCGACTACAGGTATAGCCTTAACCCTCCACTTGAGGAACTTTGAAATGATAGAAATTATGTCTTCTCTTTGGTTTATGTAAAAAGGAGGTTCCATTACTTTATCAACCCTGGTCCTAGGTGGTATTCTCCTTATTAATAAATCTCTATATGTAACAACTCCAATGAGTTTCTTTTCACTGACTATTGGAATTACTTGAAACCTCTTTTCCCTGGCCTTTTCAACAACCTTTCCAACTTCCTGTCCTTTATCTACTAATAACCAATCTGTGACCATTATGTCTCTTGCTTGAGGCATTCTCTCACGAGTATATAGGCTCTAATCATTTATTTTTAATCAAAAGATTTTTAAAACATCACAGCAATTCGCTCCCTATCCTTATGCTCTAGTATTATCACTTGACCCTTATGACCATTATAATTAAGTAATGACAAAACTAATTCAACCTCTTGAAGTGAGGAAAAGTTAACTTCAAAGTTATTCTTAATTCTATAATTCCTTCTATCATGGTAATATGGGAGCTATTAATGAGTCACTATTCAATTCTCCAATGGAGATATGCAAATTTCAAAATTCAGAGATTCATTACGGCCCTTATGAACTCAGCATGACTCCATATTAAGGGACAAACAGAGGGGTAATTCCCATTTTCATCTATTTGTTCTGGAATAAGTCCAGTCTTTATTGATTTCTCCACTACCCAGTTTATGTAATCTATTGCCTTGTTTCTTTCACCTTCTAGCAAATATTGTTGAGATAGCCAAAGAGTTGTTATGTACCATGCGTTTGGCTTATTTCCCCCCTTTAAATAAGTGTCATTTTCATACCGCGCAATTCCGCCATTAACCTTTAATCTCTCCTCAACAACTTTCCTATTAGATAAAATCTTTGGATCTGAAGGGCTAAAAACACCTAAAATGGATAGTTGCAACGTACTTGAATCAACAATTCTGTCTATATTCTCCACTTTACCGTCGCTTACTTTTATAGTTCTTGCAAAGTATCCATTTATGAAGAAATATTTTTCTATTCCGTCCCTTATCTCTTTAGCAGCCTGATAGTACTTGTTCTTCAATTCCTCTTCACCGAATAGATCAGAAAACCTAGAAGCAGCTATTAAACCCGCGAAAACAGCTGCTGAAGTATATAAATGAGTTCCCAATCTCTCTTCCCATAAATCATAAGATGGCAAAGGTAGACCTGTCTTCTGGTCTCTGTAAGACTCAAGGAAGTCTGCTACATTAACAATTACTGGCCTGTAAAACCATTTGATGAAGTCAATATCTCCGAAGACTCTATAATGAAACCACATAGAGTAGAGCAGAAGAGCAGATTCATCTTCTTGAATGGGAATTTGGTTCCTTAAAGAAGTCCATGGATGCCAACTACTTCCCCAATGCCCTTCAGTTGTGTATTTTTGGAATAAGAAGTTGTGGTCTTTAAGGAGTTGAGCGGAGAATGTGAAGAAATTCCTTGAAAATTCAGAAAAACCAAGTAGATCCATAGCCATGCACGCATAAGAGGCATCCCTATGCCAAACATAAGTATATGTGTCTTTATTAAATCTCATTATATCCGTGTCCATTGATGCTGGCAAAGAGCCATTTCTATGCCAATGAGACGCAATGGTTAAAGCACTCCTTATTACTTGGTCTCTATAGTAGTTAGCCTCTATTTTAAAACTCCAAGCCTTCCAGAAGTTGAAGTTTCTCTGTATTAGCTTTCTTGGTATTTTGGTTAATATGAATGCGTTGAGCTTTTTAACTTCTGAATAGCTCTTGCCTGCAGCAATCCATGTATAAAAAGTAATAGGAGAGGTTATTCTAAAGCTAACTGCAGAATCTACTGATCCATTTGCTATAGCGTTATTTGACAACTCGCCATCTTCACAGTCCCTCCACGTACCTTCTAAGTTCTGTATTTCTTTATATCCAGTTGCATATTGGAAAAAAGGTATGTCAGATGAAAACAAAAACCACCTGTTCTCCTTATAATGGATAAGAGATTTAGTGAATGGGTCATATAGTGCAGTGTCTCCCACATCACTCCCAGCGATATGGTAATCGAAGGTGAAGAATATTCTAATTTCCTCGTTCGTATCTATATTCACCTCTCTTAGCAAAAAGTCCCTTGCTAAGTCGATTGTGTCTCTAATTAAGATTTTGCTTCCCTTAAACTCAAAGTTGCAATAGGAAACCAGAGTATCTTCTTCATATCCTATTTGTGGGCTAAGACTTTCCAGCCACTTAAACTCTCTGTTCTTCCAAATGCCAATTCTCGATACATGTAGATGGCTCTCCGATGAGTATGGATAGAAGATCTCCTTGATGTAGTAGACATTATTGTATAGCGCAAAGAAGCTTCCGTTTCCCAAAACAATATATCTAGTCATTTATCTGACCTATTTCCATATGCTGAACAGTAGGTCAAAAATTTTCTTACTTATCTTTAAAGGGCTTCACTTGACGTGATTTTGTTTACCGTAAAGGTTGAGACCGCTGACTTTTGTAAATACAATAGCAAGAGATGAACCCCTTTTAATTCATAATCCGTCATTCATTGTTATGATGAAGATTATTAAGGTTGCCACCTTTAAAGTCTAAGTAATTCACTTAATCATAAACGAAGCGAAATGAAAAAGAATGGACAAAGAGAGCTAATAAAACTCCGTAAGTAAAAGCTATCCATTCATGAGTAGGGGGAACTCTGGAGTTTAACCTGAAAGCATAACATTATTAATACTTATATATAAATAGTTTAACTTGTAAGGTGCAGAGGGATGAGTATTTAGTGAGAAACTCTATTTGGATAAACACCAATTAAAAACAATAATTAAGGAACTAAAGAAGTGGAGCGCCCCCGCAACGGTGCTCCTCTCATTATATGTCCCACCTACTAGATCCATATCAGATATTGTCTCAATGCTTAGACAAGAAATGTCAATAGCTGAAAACATAAAGCTAAAGAGAACGAGGGACGCAGTTCAATATGCTTTAACCTCGGCTATAGAAAGACTATCATCATTAACAAAGGTACCAGAAAATGGCTTAGTTGTCTTTTGCGGTGAAGACGTTGAGAAGGGAGATAACATATGCTTCATGTTTTCTCCTCCTGAAAAAGTAAATGTTTATTTCTATAGGACTGATAAAACGTTTCACGTCGAGTTTCTAGAGCCAATGATTGAAGAGGAGGAAGTTTATGGAATAATAATAATAGAAAGAGACCAGGCAACTATAGGACTTCTTAAGGGGTTTAGGGTTACTCTCCTAAAGGAAATGGAAGGCTATATTCCTGGGAAACACCATAAAGGAGGGCAAAGCCAGAGGAGATATGATAGGATAATAGATGAGTTAATTCATGATTTCATGAAAAGTGTAGGTGAGGCCGCAAACACGTTCTTTTTACCTGTCCTTGAAAAGGGCAAGCTCAAGGGCATAATATTAGGGGGAGCCGGACTAGCCAAGAAGGACTTCTACGAGGGAGATTACTTGGATTATAGGCTTAAGAAACTGATATTGGAACCTTTGTTAGACGTTTCATATCAAGGTGATGCAGGTTTAAGGGAGGCAGTCAATAAAGCATCAGATCTACTTAAAGATCATAAACTTACTGTAGTTAATAAAGTAATAGAGGAAATTAAATATCATTTAGCTAAGGGAGATGACTTAGTTATTTACGGTTATAATTACATAGAGAAAGCGTTAGACATGGGTGCTATAGAGAAGTTAGTTATTGATGAGGACAGTGAATGGGCGACAAAACTATCTGAAAAGGCTAAGAAAAGCGGGGCTCAAATATATTACATAAACGAGGAACTAGGAGAAGCTGAATGGATAAGGAAGACTTTTAACGGAGCTATAGGAATTCTAAGGTATAAAATATACATAGAACCCTAATTGAGGGAGGAGAAGTAGTTGGAGAGGGAAGATCAAAGGGCTCTGCTCAAATTAGTCATAGGTAAAAGAGGAATAGAGGCATACTCTGAAGCAAAACTATGTGGCAAAAGATCAGAAATTTCGTCGAAACCAGAAAAATGTAATGAGTTTAATTGGGTGTATAATGATGATATACTAGAGGCTTTAATGAATTTAGCATTAAAACGGGCAGAGGAGACCATTCAATTTGATTATGAAGAGTATATTAGAGAAGTGGAAATAGACGGAAAGAGTGATTTTAATCAGTTAGTTAGGATAACTGCTACGATTATTAAACCTAAAGAAGGCATTGCACTCACTTTCTCTAAAGGGGGTAATGCATTCTCAATAAAGAACTATTTAGATGAGCTAAGTAGTGAAATAGAGCAGATTAGTTTACCTAGAGAAAAAGGAGATTTAGGGAAAAACAAAGTAAACGTCCTATTAACTCCTAGGGCTTCGTCTAAGCTCATTAATTTATTTTTAAGTATTAGAGAGGAAATCCTAATTGATAGACCGTTTGAGGAGAACCTGTTTGGGACTATAAGAATTGATGATGAGGGTAACGAAATGACAGAGGAGAGAAAATTTAATAACCTACCATATAGGGCATCCAATTACTTCGAAAGACCATCGAAGAGACCATCTAATATATTTATTATGAATATAAATAAAAACGAACAGGATTATGAGTTAGTAGTATTTGATATATCAAATATAAGCATTCAGAATAAGAAATTAATTATATATTCTAATTTTGGAATTGCTAAAGATAAATTAATTATGTTTCCTGAGATACAATTTAGCGAAATTTACGATGCTAATATAGGGCTCAGTAATCTGCCATATATGTTATCATCAAGTGAGTTCCCTTGGATTCCTATATCTATAACTTCTCCATATTTGCTTTTACCTGATTCATCAGTTAAGATGCTGTAAGTCTTGTTGCGGCGTGATAGGGATTGGAGTATTAATAAAGACTTTCTCAGACCCCTTTAAACTTAAAAAACTCCTTTTCTAATACTTTTAGTACAGAAATGTCACTGCATCAATGTCGGCAAGAACTGTGAAGCCCAAGGCCTGTGCTGACTGAGTTGGGTATGGAGATATCAATGGGATCTCCATAGATAAGTGAATGTGCTCACTGAACTCACATAATTGAGCTTTGGGCAAGGAAATAAGCCTAAATACAAGCAGAAAAGTAGGAATAGAGTGGTATATGGGCCCGTAGCTTAGCCTGGCTATAGCGCCCGGCTGATAACCGGGAGGTCGGGGGTTCAAATCCCCCCGGGCCCATTAATGTTTAATCATGGATGCAAGATTAGTAAGAAATATTTTATCTCAAAGTTAAAAATTAAAGTTATGGAGAACCTGAATGCCGAAATAATTACCATAGGGAACGAAATATTATCAGGAAGAACAGTAAATACCAATGCATCATATATAGCCAGATATCTTACTTTTCTAGGTTATTACGTTAAGAGAATAATTGTAGTAGAGGACTCTTTGGAAGAGATATCTAGTGCTTTCAAGGAAAGCATTTCAAGAGGTATTGACTTGATAATATCTACTGGAGGATTAGGACCTACATACGATGACATGACGATTGAAGGGCTATCCATTTCATTGGGAAGGGAATTGGAAGTTAACATGGAAGCATTAGAAATGATAAGGGAAAAGTATAGGAAATTAAATGTTGAATTAACAAATGAAAGGATTAAAATGGCAAAGATGCCAAAAGGGGCAATTGCTATAAGAAATGACGTGGGCACTGCTCCTGGAGTTCTCGTAAGAGAAGGTAAATCAGTAATAATATCCCTTCCTGGAGTCCCCAAGGAAATGGAAGACATGTTACCAAAAGCATTAGAGATTGTAATGAACTTGTTTCCAGAGAAGAAACCTAGATATAAGTATATGGAATCAAGTTTCCTTTTGAGGAATGTCATGGAATCTTCTTTAGCTCCATTAATAAAGGAATTTATGAAAAAATATAAAGAAGTTTATATAAAAAGCCATCCTAGGAGTAAAGAATTAGACAAACCAGAGATAGAAGTCCAGATTTCCTTAAGAGGAGAACAGGATTTAAATGAAAAAATGAGGAAGATAATTGAGGAAATTAAAAAAGAAATAAAGAGGCATTTCGCTGGAGCCGAAATAAGTGATAACATGAACTAAAATGAAAGACATAACATAAGTTTTAATTAAGGTTACTTGATCTTGCATAGTGCTAATACTTAATTACTTTTGCCAAAACAGCTATAGTTGCAGTAATTTTAAATACATGTGATTGGCAATATTTAGTGCCCCGGTAGTATAGCCCGGTCAAGTTGCGCACGCCGAGAGTATGCAGGCCTTTCGAGCCTGTGACCCGGGTTCAAATCCCGGCCGGGGCACTTTTCTTATGAATTGGAAAACCTTACAGGAATAAGAACGCTGCTAAAACCATCTCTATATAATAAATAGGTAAAAAGGTTATAAAGTTTCTTTTTACTCTTTATTTATTAATATTAATAAGAATGTCTTTTACTTAATATTACTATCTTCTAAAACTCCTTTGTCTTTCCTTATTTGCTTAATCAAATAAATTACAAATGAAATGATGACTCAAGCGTCTTTGGGTTTTGAACTTTTCCATGTAGGGTGAACAGGTGTGGGCACTTCCTAATAGCTCTTACTGTGAAGACGTTTAAATAAAAATGTTACTTACCAAGTAATAATCTCCATTAGAATTCAGTTATTTCTTATTGTTTAAACCTATTAATCTAGAAACTAAGTCCTCGGCTCTGGAGAAGTCATATTCTCTATATAGAGATATTTTACTTGCAGCCTCTGATCCTTCCGCATGGATCATAAGCCCTAAGGTGTAGCCTGTAAGTGGTCCTCCAACAAGTTCCCTTATAAATCTAAGCACTTTAAACCTCTCTTCCCCTGAAAACTCTTCAGCCCCTTTGAAGTACTTTAATATGTACCCCCTTTCCTCTTCGTTTTCTAAATCTGCGCTACTTGGTAGAGTAGATGTAATCCCTCCAGTTATATCTATTACATCCTTGATTACATCGTGAAAATGTGAATTAGCATATAATTTCCCAATGTTGGTGTATATTGGATTTGGCATGGCAATTCCAGTTCCTTTGTCAAAGATGCTATCAAGGGAGGCAGCCCTCAATGCCATATATAATATTTCTCTATATATTACAATATCAATTAATTCTTCCCTTATGTGAGGAACTTCCTTTATGCCATTAACCTTGGATGCCATTCTTGCAGCACCTAAATATAAGTCGCTTTGTATTACCCTATATGAAAGCGCAGTGAATCTATGGAACAAACTAAACATGTTAACTAAGTCACCTGCATATTTCCATTCCCTAAACATGAACACCCTTTGCCAAGGGACGAATACATCATCTAATATAGTTAATGTCTCTATTTCAGTGTGCTTAGACGCAAGAGGTGAATCCTCTCTAGAAGGAAAACCCTCTACCTCCACTAAAGGTCTAGCAATCATTTTTAAACCCCTAGCATTGGCTGGCAAAGCAAAAGACAAAGCATAATCCTTGTCCTTTTCAGTCATGGCCCTGCTAGGTAGGAATATGATTTCATTGGATGCTATACTCTGTGTAGTGTGAGCTTTTGCCCCCCTCACTATGATTCCATCATCTTTAACATCAACAACTCTTACATATAAATCAGGGTCTACTTGCTCATGTGGTCTCTTAACTCTGTTTCCCTTAACGTCTGTCTGAGCAGTTGATATAGCTAGGTCGTTTCCTGCAACGTAATTATAATAATCCATGACACGGGAAAAATACCTTGTACCATATTCACTATCAATTTTCTTTGAAACAATCATTAAGGCAAGTAAAGAATCTGAGCCAACTGCCTGAATTATATTAAATATCCCTCCACTCATCCTGGTAATTTCCTGAATAATCCTTGATCTATACCATAAATCTTCTTGGTTTCTAGGTACCTTAAACATTCCACTTATTTCACCTAATTCTTCATCTAAATAAACTAATTTACTTGCAATTTCAGGGTCTCCTCTTAACTCATAATAATGCCTCGCATGGTTTATTGGAACAGAGAGACTTTCGTGAGAGGTAACATCATCCACTTTTTTACTCTTATAATAAACTATCCGACCATCTCTCAGACTTTTAATATATTCCTCTCCATTTCTGAGCATAGGTTAAAAATATTTTAAAAATTTATAACTATTTATGAGCCCTATTACTAAACCCTCAAATTACACTAATTATAGAGTGATTATAAAGCGCGTTTTCTCATCTCCTTTCTCTGAATTACTGTTTGAAGTTACATTAGAGTTGAATGTGAAGTAAATTAGATTGCAGAAGTTTTAATACATAATCAGTTAAAGTTACAACTTTTATTTCTCCCAAACGCTAATGTTTAGTTTTAATTTACCACTATTCTTAATAATGAGATATAGAGTGATTTAGGAATACTTATTTATGAAAAAGTTTTTATATTTGTGATTTAATAATACGTGAGAATATGCAGGGTAGTGCTTCAAGCAGTAGGAGTACACAGAGATTGGCATTTGTTATAGCTGGCTCAGGGATAGGGACCGTTATAGAATGGTACGACTTCTTCGTTTATGCTAGTTTAACGCCTATAATAGCGAAGTATTTCTTTCCATCAAGCGATTACATAGCTTCTATCTTATCTACTTTCGCTACTTTCGCAGTAGGATATCTATTCAGACCTGTTGGGGCTTTTATATTTGGAAGGATGGGGGACAAGATTGGAAGAAAGATGACCTTCATTTTCACTCTATTACTAATGAGTATAGGAACAACGTTGATGGGGGTTTTGCCAGTGTATCAATCAGTGGGAGTTCTTGCTACCGCTCTTCTTGTCTTATTAAGGATATTTCAAGGAACTTCAGTTGGAGGAGAATGGGGAGGGGCTTCTACTTACGTAATGGAGTTTACATCAGATGACAAAAGAGGTTTTCTTGGAAGCATAATCCCCTCAATGGCTACATGGGGTTTAATTCTGAGTTTAGTAGGAGTATTGGGGACCAATGCATTAGTAGGAGATACTGCATTTAATGTCTGGGGCTGGAGACTTCCATTCCTTTATTCTGCGATCCTTTTAGTTATAGGATTGGTTTTGAGGTTGAGATTAAAGGAAACGTTAATGTACCAGACATTGAAGGAAGTAGGGAAAACAAGCAACGCCCCTATATCAGAGATATTTAGAAATAAGCATTGGATAAAACTGGTTTTTCTAACAGCGCTAATACCTACTATAGGTTCTACAGTTGTTTGGTATACTGCTCACTTCTACATTTTGGCTTATTTGGAGAACTTCCTTAAAGTCAGCATACCAACTGCCTCAGCTGCAGTGGGAATAGGGGCTACATTGGCTGCACTATGTTTTCCATTAGCAGGCAAGCTGTCTGACATAATAGGGAGGAAGATAACTATGTTCATAGGGAATATAGTTTTTGCTATTATAGTCTTACCAATCTTCTATGCTTTAGTGATGTTTTCTAATCCACCTAACGTTCCAATACTAGCTGCACTCACTTTTGTATTGATATTACAAGCAGCATTTACTTACGGGCCATCCTCAGCTTTTTATGCTGAGCTCTTCCCTACAAGAATAAGATATAGCGCTACTTCAATAACCTACCATATAGGGGTAGGAATATTCGGAGGTTTCACTCCTTTAGTTATAACCGCTGTTTACGCGCTCTCTCATAACATATATATTGCCCTTTTGGCGTATCCCGTAATTATTCCACTGTTTACAGCTTTTTTCATACTCTTTGCAGTACCAGAGACTAAGAACGTTAAGCTCTGGAAAGAGGTTTCTGTGGGAAGCAATGTAAGGACTCCATATATAATAACTCCTGAAACTAGCTTAAGAGAGGCTATAAAGGGCTTAGAGTCCCATGATGTTCTCATAATTTCACGAAACGGGAAGACTCCAATTGGGGTGGTCACTTACAAGGAAGTTTTGAAGGCATATTTAAGCAACTTACCTATGAACGTTAAGGTAGGTGAAATAATGAATAGTAATATCTCAACAATTCAAGCAGACGAAAGCGTCTTGATTGCAAGGAATAAGATGCTAAAGGAGAAACTGGATTACCTAATTGCTTTAAAGGATAAAGAAGTAGTAGGATATTTATCCTCTAAGGACTTAGAGGAAAGTCTACTATCAGTTTTAGCTGGGAATAGAGAATTAAGGAAGATTAGCGTGAAGAAAGTGATGAGACCTCTAGAACTTGTTAACCCCGTAACGACAGTAAGGGAAGCATCACAAATAGTTGGAGAGAAGGAAATATTGGCAATAGCTGAGGGCGAGAAAGTCACAGGGATCCTCGGAGAGAGGGAAATAATAAAAGCTATGTCTAAGGGGGTAGACAAGGAAAGCTCCATTATAAATATTGCAAGCGAGGAATATCTACTAATTAACAATCCAAACACATCTCTTGCTGAAGTGGCTAAATTAATGGCTCAAAGGAGGGTTAGTTATTGTATAGTATGCTCTGAAGGGGGGAAGCCATTAGGCATAATAACTACTAGAGATGTTATTTCAGGAATAAGTTAAATATTTTTTTTCACTTTTCTTTTATAATTGATATTTTGATATTATTATCTTATTTACTTTGTCATTCTTTAAGCTACGGAAGGGCAGGTTCCCTTTAGTTGCTTCATGAATTTCCTATCAATTTTGCTTTGCATCTAGCACTTGAAAGGCATAGGGATAAGAGTCTACAGGAATGGATCTTCGTTGTATAATCTCAGATCTTTTATAGAAGGAAAACGGAGTTCCACTCCCTCACTCCCATAACGGGCTGGAGAGTAATTTCATTAAGTGTTACTAGACAATCTTTGTTTTTCCACTATTTTAAGTAGCGCTATATCTTATTAAACTTTTATCCATTTTTCAAACAGGAAACGCTTTCGTCCTCTTGTAAACGCGTTTATTAACATTATACTAATAAAGAGTATTTAGCGTTTATACTATAAACTCATCCTTATTTTATTATTCTCAATAAAGTTTTATTTGTAAAGATAATAAAAATTTATTAGCCTTATCTACTATTAATTGTGTGGTAACCTACTCAGAATTAGTGAAGGAATTTAAATGGGATGAGGCTTACACTCATTTAAGGATGTTTGATGATGAGAATCCAATAAACATGCTAAGCGAAGAAGGAGAAGCAGTATTGAGGTTTTCTAGGGATGAAAAGGAAAAGATCACTTACGGAGAGCTTAAAGACAAAGCACTTCGTTTGGCTTGTTACTTAAAGGAAATTAAGGGTGTTAAGAAAGGGGATGTAATAGCTGTTTTGGCTTCAAGGAAGGTTGAGCAAGTAATAACTTTATTGGCATGTTGGCTATTAGGTGCTATTTATCAACCACTCTTCACAGCATTTGGTTCGAGAGCAGTTGAACTTAGGATTAAAGACAAGAAACCAAAGCTCTTCTTCACTCAAGTGGATCAGAAAGGTAAATTGGAAGAACTAAATATAAGGGACTTCATGGTCTATAAAGAGCATTCCTTTGATGAATCTTTAAACTACGGTAAGATAAAAGAGAGCGAGAGAATTGGTTGGGACGATCCTATACTTTTACTGTATACATCTGGAACAACCGGTCCTCCAAAGGGAATTTTAATATCAAAGAGAATGTTATTGACGACTTATGTGTACATGAAATACGGAATAGGATTGGAGAAAGAGGATGTTTATTTTGATGCAGCAGATCCTGGGTGGGCATATGGACTTTACCATGGAATAATAGGGCCCTTAATGTTAGGCAAGGAAGTAATATTCCTAGATGAACCCTTTAATCCACAAAGATTAATGGAATTCCTAGAAGAGATGAAAATAACTAATTTCGCTTTCGCACCCACAGGTTACAGGTTAATAGCAAAGGCTGTGAAGAGGAAATATGACCTAAGATTGAGGAAAGCAAGTTCTGCAGGAGAACCACTTAATCTAGAGGTGATTAATTGGTTCCAGAGGAATTACAACGTAATAGTAAAAGATCATTATGGGCAAACGGAGTGCGGCATGGTGGTATATAATGGCTGGGGTTATGAAAGCGAGTTAAAGGTAGGAAGTATGGGTTTACCAGCTCCTGGTCATGTTGTTGATATAATAGACGAAGTTATTGCAGTTAGAGTAGATTATCCAGGGTTTTATTTTTTGGGATACATTAATGCGATGGAAAAAGTTAGGGAAGTAATAAGGGAAAACTGGTATCTCACTGGCGACGTAGCAGTAAAAGATGAAAGAGGCTATTTCTGGTTTGTCGGTAGGAAAGATGATGTAGTTAAAGTATCTGGATACAGAGTTGGGCCATTTGAAATAGAGAACGTCTTATTATCTCATCCTGCTGTACTTGAGTCAGCTGTTGTAGGTGATCCAGACCCGGTAAGGGGCCACATACTCCACGGTTATGTAGTTTTAAAGGAAGGCTTTTCACCTAGTGAAGAGCTGAGGAACTCCATAATAGATTTTGTGAACAGGAATTATGGTAAATATGTCCACCTTGAAAGACTGGACTTCATAGATAAGTTACCTAAGACTGAGAGCGGTAAGATCCAGCGCCATGTTTTGAAGAAGGCCTAAATCCCTTATAATTAGGAAAAGTCCTTCTTTATGTCTTTAACCAATTGGCCAACTTAGATAATTACTTTGAAGTATTCTTTAACTGCACTTGCAAGTATTTAGTTTATTAATCAATCCATTTCATGTTCAGTGAAATCCTATAGTATGACACACTACTTCTCAAATCTCATTGATGTGTCAAGTACTCTTTGAACATTTGCTTTTTGCACCTTTAAATATGAGTTTAGTGTAAATATTTCCCAACTTATTCTTCAATTAAGACACAGGAATTTCTTAGTAACACCTTTAGGTCTTAACGTTATGAGAAGTTTAATTGCGAAATCTAAACTTTATAGTTTACTTGGGAACCTTTACTAGTATTTCATTTGAACCCAAAATAAATAGATTCTCCCACTAAAACTTTTAAAGGGACTAAATTTATTTTACATATCCATGAAGCTTAATATTTACCTAGAATCTAATGTTTTAGATATTCACCAACACTTTGGATCTAATCCAATAGAGTTTGAGGAAAGCGTTGATATAAGTAAAGACTACATAGAAAGAACAAAAATTATGGATAAGTTCAAAATCAAGTTAGGCGCAATTAGTCCCTCTTTTCAATATAGGAAGTCTGGAAAGTTAGGCATGATAGAGGTTAATAACCAGGTCTCCAATTATAGGAGGACTTATAATCATAGATTTCCTTTGGCGTTTGGAATAGTTGAACCACTTCTTGGTGTTAAGGAATGCATTGAGGAGTTAAACAGGATAACTTTTGAGTTGAAACTGAACGGCGTAATGTTTCATCATAGATTCCAAGGTGTATTTCTTAATGATAAGAGGATGATTCCCCTATTAGATACTATGAAGGATTTGAACTTACCAGTCTTAATCCATGTTCTCGCAGAATCTCACATGGAATCCCCTATGTATTTAGAACCATTAGTCTCAAAATATGAGAGTATAGATTTCATACTCCTTGATGCATTATCAGGCTTAGTTCAAGCTGAATATTTAATAAACTTAATGAAAAAACACAACAACGTCTTCATAGATACTGCTGCAATGATCTCAATTGGGAGACTTATAGATAAGGTGGTTGAAAACGTTGGTTCTGAAAGGATACTTTTTGGCACGGATCTTTATGTTAGTCCATTAATTTACAACGTACCTTTTTCATTAATTGAAATAATTGAGTCAGAATACTTATCAAAAAAAGATAAGGAGAACATATTGTGGAAGAATGCTTATAATTTATTTGCATTAAACGTTAAATCGTTTTAGCGTTTAAAGAGTAGCTAACAGCTATTTTGGATACTAGTTCAATTCATTTATGTTAAATTTTATATGGAGATAAATCCCATAAAGTGCTTCATCATTAAGTTAAAAATCCTTTCACTGTAAGCTGAGTTATCTAGCTGAGGGGAAGGAGTGAAGTCCAACTCCTTACAAAATCTAAGGGCTAAACTTGAGAGTTTAGCGAAATCCCAAAATTCCCTAATGGTAAGTAAACAAAGAGACATGACTGGGGACCCAATGAACCAGAAAACTCCTAATTGCCTGAAGGTAGTTTCACTTTTGAAAATCCAATTAAAGTAGGACTAATTTTAAAAAGTCTTTGGTAGAGCCTAAGGGTTTTAATATTAAAAAAATTAAGATGAAAGATAAATGTGTACTCAATACTATTATTCATTCACATCCTTTCATTCCTCGGCTGGGGAGGATTCAGCACAGGGGCTTATATATTCATTAAGTTAACTAGTGAATTGTCAGGAAAAATAGTTTTTAGCTATTATAAAATAACTTTAATCCAAATAATCTCTTTTATAATCTTATCTATTTCCGGATTTATTTTGCTCTCCATGCTTAATTACCCTAAATGGGGTTTAATAGGAATTCTATTTGGTTTTCCTTTAGCTTTATTCGAAGTAATCAATTTCATTCAAGTTAGGAGGAGTTTGAATAAAGGAGTTGAGCACTTACTAAAATTCACAGACAGATTTTCTCCACTCTGGACTACCTTTTTCTTAGTGGAGCTCTATATAATGGTTTTCAAGCCAGTTCCTTAGTTTTTACCTTTGATATAACTTTTCATAGTCTCCCTTAGTTCCTCTATTACCTTTATGTCATCTAAAGTAGAGACATCTCCGAACTCCTCCCCTTTGGCTATAGCCCTTATTAATCTCCTCATTATTTTTCCACTCTTAGTTTTAGGTAATCTCTTAACAAATACGACTTCGTCTAAGATAAACCCCGAGTTCCTAGCTGTCTCCCTAATCTCCTCCTTAAGTGTATCGGAGGAACTTTCCCCTTGTTTTAATGAAACTAAAGCCATTATTTTCTCAGTATTATCAACTCTATATGAAACTACTGCACACTCAGCAATAGCTCTATGTTTACCTATAACCCCTTCTATATCCAATGTCCCAATCCTTTCACCTTTGGCGTTTATAACGTCATCAGCCCTTCCTAATATGTATAAGTAACCATCTTCATCGTAGTATCCGAAGTCCCCAGTATAGAAGTACCCATGGAATCTAGAGTAGTACTTCTTTATTAATTCCTCTCCCCTATCATCTCCCCAGACTTTGCCTAGGGCCGGGTTAGGAGTCTCCACTACTATATATCCCCTAGCTCTTGGTGGCAGAGGCTTTGAATCGTCATCTACTACCTTAAAAGAGACTCCAGGAAAGGCTATTCCAGCTGATCCTGGCTTTACTGGTATCTCAGCTATGCCAAACGGAGTGCAAGCTATAGGAATCAAGTGCTCAGTCATCCAGTATGCATCGCCTATCATAACATGTGGTAAAGTCTTGTTAAACCAGTCAAGCGCCCCAGGATTTAAAGGTTCTCCTGTGTTCAGAATTATCCTCAATGAACTAGTTTCTCCAGAGCTAACCGATTCTTCTCCTAGGCCCCTCAAAGTATATAAGGAGGTGGTAGAGCTCCATATTAGGTTTACTTGGAACTTCTCAACTATTCTTGAGAAGGTCTCTGCCTTATAAGCAATGCTTCCCTCAAATAGTACTCCTGTAAGCCCCATTACTGGTATTGTATATAAGTTTGCCATAGGCCACACAGGCCATCCTAGCTCAGAGACAGTCCACCATACATCCCCTTCCATTGGATTAAATAATGTCCTGAATGCATGGTTTAATGCAACTATATATCCCCCAGTTGAATGCCATATTCCTTTTGGTCTACCAGTTGTACCCGAAGTGTAATATATTGTTGAAGGATCGTTGGATTCTACTTTAGCAGGTTCAATATAAACCCTTCCCTTAGGCTTGACTTCCTCATATATTACATCCCTTCCCTGGTTTAAATCGAAGTCCCCAAACCCCCTTGAGATAACGATTACCTTCTCTATCCCAGTTTCATGTTTGCTAAGCACTTTATCCACCATATCCTTCATCCTTATTTCATTGCCTCCCTTAAAGCCCTTAGAGGCAACTATGAAAAACCTAGATTTTGAGTCCTTTATTCTATAAGCTAGTGTATCCTCGCTAAGACCAGTATAATGTATTACCAGTTTAGCCCCTAACCTGTGCACAGCTAATCCCATTACTACCGCATCAATAGAGCTCGGCATCATCAATGAAACTGAATCCCCCTCTTTAACCCCTATCTCCTTCAGCACAAAAGATGCCTTATTAACTTCATCATATAAACCCAAATATGATATAGACTTTTCATCATTTCTCTCATTCACATAGTAGAAAGACACTTTGTTTTTGAGCTTTTGTAAATGCCTATCTAGAGCGTTATAACTAATGTTTGTATATCCACCAGGATACCAATACGTCATTGGGAAACTGCCAGTCATTGTCTCCCTCGGTTGGGAGAACCATGATATTAAATTCCTCTTGTCCCACCAGTATAAGCTCAAGTCCCTTAAGGCAATACTAGACAGTAACCTCACCTTATCCAAGGAATAAATCTTCATGTGGTAAACTTTTGTTTAAACATTTAAAAAGTTCTAAAAAGCAATAGAATTAACTAAATGAAAAAGAAAGACATGCAATATGATTATATTAATTATGGAATTAAATTGAAATTCATCGCTTTCTCGTGATTTTCCATTTCCTATAGTTGCTTATATAAAAGTTATAAGAAAATCATATTATAGTTAGTATAATAAAAGAACGTAAAATCCGTTCTACGTATAAAACATTCAAATTATCCCTCTTGTTATCCTTTATAAAATAATCGTTAAAGAGTAATCTAGCATTCTATAATGGAGTCTTAGTAAAGGGCTATTACCAGCGCATTTTAATCATTGATAATCTAAACCCCTTTTATAATTAGATTCCATTAAATACTCTAAGTTTGCACAATGATGAAGAGTTTTGATTATAATAATAGAAGGGGACTTAATTCCTCAAGAACCTTGAAAGTTTTTCCCTTAGATTAGATGGTAGGTCTATTGCCTTCTCAATCTTCTTATCAACAAAAACATCAACTACTTTCCCTCTTAATTTTGTATTTCCATTACTTTCAACCTCGTGATAATAAGTCACTGACGATCTTCCTAATCTATCTATTAAGGTCCTTATGTTCACGACTTCATCAAAAGTTATTGGGGACATGTATTCAACCTCACATTTAACAGATCTGAATTCCCTACCCTTTGTTATCTCCTCCCTCAGCTGAAAACCTACTTCTCTAAGCAACTCTATCCTAGCCTCATCAAATAATATTAATGCTACAGCGTAGTACATTATTCCCTGAGCATCAACCTCATTTAACCTTATCCTCCTAGAGTATTCATGTATCAATTCTAATGCCTCTACCCTCTCCTCTCCAAGGGTATGAACTCCTGTTTTTCAGGACCAACGTAAATTGATCTAGGTCTTATCAATCTGTGCTGTTCTTCTACATATTCTATTATATTACTTAACCAGCCAACGGTTCTTGAAAGTGCGAAGAGGGCTGTGTACATATAGATAGGGAATCCAATTGCATAGTAAACAATTCCCGAATAGAAGTCTGTGTTAGGCCAAATACCCTTGTCAGAGAACTGTTTTATTCCTAGGGATTCTAACTTCGTTGCTATCTCAAATAAGTTCTTCACTTTCCAATCCTTATTTGTATAACCAAATGCGATTTCCTTGAATATTTTGGCCCTTGGATCCATCGTCCTATAAACCCTGTGTCCAAATCCCATTAGTCTATTCTTTCCCTTAACTATTTTTTCAGTAAACCACTTCTCGACATTGGCAGGGCTACCAATCTCTATGAATTGCTGGAAAGCAGCCTCAGCTGCTCCGCCATGTAGAGGTCCCTTTAATGTGGCTAGAGCTGCGACTACAGAAGAGTACATATCACTTAAAGTTGAAGCTGCGACTAGGGCAGCTGTAGTGGAAGCTGGAACTTCATGATCAGCATATAGCACAAGTGCTGCGTTCATTGCCTTCTCTCTATCTGGGTCGCTCTTGCCTATAGACATCAATAGAAAGTTCTCAGCATACGAAAGACCCTTTTCTGGTTTTGCAGGCTTTAACCCTTCCTTTATTCTATATATTAATGCGGTTAACGTAGATACTTTAGCTATTATCTCTAAAGCCTTCCATCTATTAACTTCTTTATTCCAGTTAAATTCCTTCTCTTCCAAACTTATTAGCGAGAGTCCAGCTTCCATCATTTGGATGGCATCAGCTTTTGGATAGTTTTTCAGAGCTTCGTAAACGTTGTCTGATATTGTGTAATTTTCATCAAGGTAATCCCTTACTTTCTTTAGCTCGCCTTGATTTGGTAATTTTCCAAACAACATGAGGTATACAACTTCTTCATAGGAACAATTCTTTGCTAGATCTTGAATGTCGAAGCCCCTATATCTTAGAATACCCTTTATTCCGTCTATAAAAGTTATGGAAGTTGTCTTTATTATTACGTTCTCTAACCCTTTACTGAAAACTACTCCTTCACTCATCAATCACTCCCCTCTACATTATTTTCTCCAATTAGTGCTATAGCCTTTAAAACTTGGTTTTCAAATATTATATCCCTTATTGAAATAACACCCTTCAATTTCCCCTTTTCGTCTTCAACTATTATATGTCTTATTCCCCTTTTTGCCATCTCCATAGCAGCTCTAGAGACCTTCTCATTTTCATTTAACTTAACTAGATTACTTGTTGTTGCGACCTTTTCCACTGGATCCTCTAAGCTAACTCCCCTTGCTATTGCCCTTAATAAATCCCTTTCAGTAAAAATTCCAATAGCTTTACCATCATCATTTATAAGCACTATAGATCCAACGTTGTTTTTTTCCATTAACTTAACTGCGTCCTTTATTTTAGAATTCCCCTTAATTACTATCGGTTCCCTTTTTATTAAATCCTTAATAATGGGAGCCATACTCAAATCTCAGTAGTATTAGAACATGTATTAATAAACCTTGAACATTAATCACTATTTTGTGTGGTGAAAAAGAGTTATAATAACAGAGAAGAGGGGAAGCAATGTGATTTTATTTAGACAATTCCCTATCCAATTTTTCATAAAACTCATAATTAATTATCTTGTAGAATTCTTCTCTGCTCATCATGTTTCCAATTAATCCTTCTTGGGTTCCCTTTTCCTTTAGCTCTCTCAGAGTCATCTGTATAGCTTTGGCTGCTACTCTAAACGTTGTAACTGGGAATATGACATATTTATACCCCATTTCCTTAAACTCCATAGCCTTTATGTAAGGAGTCTTCCCGAACTCAGTCATGTTCGCTAACAGAGGAGCCCTTACTTGCTTAGAAAATAACTGGAATTCCTCTCTTGAAGTTAAAGCTTCAGGGAATATTATATCAGCACCTGCTTCCAAATATTCTTTAGCTCTCTCTATGGCATCGCTCAAGCCAAACACTGCTCTGGAGTCAGTCCTTGCAATTATTAGGCAGTCTCTCCTTGCTTTAACTGCTGCTCTAATTTTCTGAACCATTTCTCTCGGCTTGACTACTTGTTTTTCATTTAAATGCCCGCATTTCTTTGGCAGTACTTGATCCTCTATTTGTATTGCATCTGCCCCAGCACCCTCAAGCACCTTAACTGCCCTATAAACATTTACAACCTCTCCAAACCCAGTATCTGCATCAACTATTAGTGGAATATCTGTGACCTCCCTTATCCTCTTTATCGTTTCTTCCACCTCTGTTAAAGTTATTATTCCTAAATCAGGCATTGCTAGTGAGGAAGTTAATGCTGCACCAGATAAATAGGCGGCGTCAAACCCTTCCTTCTCTACTAGTAAAGCTGAGAAAGGATTAAAGACGCCTGGTACTACATAGAAGTCCTTCTTTGTTAACCTATCAATTCTCGAGGAACTCATTTGCACTCAACCCCTCCATATTCATAACTTTATTTATGAGTTTCTGAGGCAGCCCAAGTCTCTTGCACTTCTCCAGTAACTGCTCTTCGCTTAGGGGTTTTAAATAATGTCCAAGTGGAACGTCATTAAATCCTTCTAGTTCACCGCTTGAAGTTCTAACTATTACTCTATTAGGTAGTTTTTCTGGGTATTGGGATGTAAAGTCCTTCCTTTCCACTACCTTTACTTTATCCATCAGCTCAATCACTTTCTCATTCTTATATACTTCCTCATTATAATCTTCAAGCCAAATACCTCCTTTTAATAAGCAAACACTTACTATGAAAGGAATGCTATGGTCAGCAGTTTCCTTATTTGTTGGCCTCCATTTGCCCTCATCTGCTAATATTGTTTTAGCAGCCTCAAAAGTCTCTACAACCACTTCTTTCACGCTATCTGGCTTCACATTTATTTCTTTACACGCCCATACTAAGGACTGGGCGTGATATTCAACAGGGAAGTACTTTATCATGCTCTTCGTAACCATTCTGGTCTTAGTTAGATCATTGAAGCTCTCCTCATTCATGTCGCTAGCTATTACTTTTTTAAATCCCATCTTACCGCTGAAGGGTTTTGAAGGGCCTGTAAAGCCTTTCATTGCAAGCAGAGATGCAAAAGTGGCTTTCCTGCTCGAATCAGCAGCTGCTCCAGCCTTCCACATGGAAAGTTCTCCAGACCTAGTCTCTCTCAATGCAACGTTGGGGACTAAAGTAATGGATATCGCATTAATTGTCTTTTTTTCATCTAGGTTTAGGAGCTTAGAGAGTCCAGAAGCTATTCCCACTTGAAGGAAATTCACGTGATCATAACCTTTTGATCTCAGTGTAGTTGACTGGCATAGTCTAGCTCCAATTTCATAAGAAACTGCTATTGAAGTTATTATATCCTTCCCGTTAGAGTTCAGGAGCGATGCTAGAGACATTATTGCTCCTATTGAGTCACTTGGATGTAGAGGCTCCTTGAACAGAAAGGTATCATTAAAGTCCAAAAACCTAATCATCAAAGTGTTAATGAACGAAGCTAAGTCGGGAGATGTACTTTCCCCAGAGAAGAAGATCCTTGAATTCCCCATATAGTAATTTACTAGGCTCCTTGATATTTTAACAGGTTCAGCATCTCTTGAAGCCCAAGAAACAGCAAGTGAATCTAAGACTCTCCATTTCACCTCTTTTACTACTTCCTCATCTAAATCATTATATTTTACAGAATTCACGTAGCTTGCAATCCTTTCAGCTAACTCCATGATTTACCTCTTAGGGTTAAAAATAAAAGCATTTCCCTACCTTCCCTCAATATATTTTTTAACCCCCATTATTAATTCCATCAATGCCTCTCCTGGTTTCTTAGCCTTCATTACAGCTGAGGCAACGCCTACTCCCTTAGCCCCTAGCCTTAACGCATTATAAACGTCCTCTCCACTTGTAATCCCAGCTCCTGCAATTACCTTGTCGTAGTTTACCTTATTAGCCTCCTTTACTGCTCTCTCTATTACTTCAGGTTTAGCTTTAGAGACCGCGATACCAGTCCCTATGAGCTCGGGAGGTTCAATTAAGACGGCAGTAGGATTTAACAGCGAAGCTAATAGGATTGCTTCATATGAATCCACGCATATAATTGATTCCAATCCTTCAATCTTTGAGGAGTTAATAAGGTTTATTAGGTTTTCGAATCTTTCCTTCTTCTCACTATGGTTAATGAGAAAACCTCTTGCTCCTGCTTCCTTAATCATCTCAATTATAGTCTGACCTGTTTTGGCTCCATGCCCAACTGAATCTACACTTTGTGCATAGACTGGGAGAGACACTTCATTTGCTATCCTGTAAATCATAGTGTCTGGAACTGCAATGATTACCTCTACTCCACTATTTAAAGATATCCTCTCGAATTCCCTTGATAGCTCAATGGCTTTTTTCCCGTAGGAATTTTCATATGCCTTGAAGTTAACTATAACCACTGGAAAATTCATGACGTTATAATACTTTAATTGGATAAAAAGCTTAGGCATCAATTTCTTAATAATACAGGCAGATTATGGATTCCTTTAGTATGGGGAGATTTAAGATTTGTGGATGATGGGAGATTATTTCAGTTTGCCACTACTCCTTCATTTCCTCAGCCTCTTGAGAGATGCATTTACTAAAGGTCTAGTTAAAGTTTTTAACATTTGAATTTAAATATTAGTGTGATTCACAGTGACTATAATATTAAGGAATGTTATAATTAGTATCCTTTCTTCTTTATCAGTAGGGTGGGAAATACCTATAGTAGGACAAATAATATCTGGAGCTATCTCTGGTATAATTTCCTATTCGCCATTAGAGGCACTGTTTACAAGCCTTATTTCAAATGCTTTAACTGTTTTACCAATTCATGTAATTTTATATTTACTTAATTTGAGTCTAATTTTTTCTATAGTACAACAACCCCTCTTATTAATGCTTGTAATAGTTGGTATTCCAGTTTCAGGATTTATAGCATACTTGATATCAAGGAAAGTAATTTTTAAAGAGGATTACAAAGTTGATAGCGGCTTTATGATTGTAAAAGTAAGGGTTAGGAGGCAGGTTAACTTAGACGAGTTATTCAATTACGTAGTACAGGAATTGGTAAAGGAGATACCTCTTCCAACGGTTTTAAAGGAGAAGTTCGCCGGTAATGAAATGGATTGCTCAAAACCTAAGGTTAGCATTTTACATGACGATAAAGGTAATCCAAACAGAATTGTTTATAAGAGGAACTGTGGGGGCACCTTCTTGGAGATGATATTGTATCAAGAAGGAAAAAACAGGTTTATAGAGTTTAAAGTTCCAATAAGTTAATTTTCCTAAAAGACTAACTTCTTTGAATTTGAGGTTAAAGATTAGAGAATTAGCGGTAACTGCCCTCTCTAATGGTTAAATCTCACGTCTTCTTCTCTTCATCATGAAAATTTCTGTAAAAATATATCTCGCTTCTGCCCTTCACGCCCTAAAGAACGAGAGTATTCCCAAGAATAGATCATAGATCCCAGTTTACTGTCTTCACCTTAATAACTTCATTGTAAACGTGTTCTCCTCCTTCACATCAATTAGTCCAATATTAGAGCTAAAGAGAAGCCTTTACAAAAATTTGAAAGCCTCTCCTTTCCAAGGCTCTGAGGAAGTCAGTTTAATCTTGTATATTCACTAGCTTTAATACTGGGTATTGAGATATTATTAGGGAAATATGAACACGTTGGAAATCATTGATCTCAAGGTTAGCGTAGACAATAAGGAAATAATTAAAGGGATAAACATGAAAATAAGGGAAGGAGAAATACACACTGTAATGGGACCAAATGGAAGTGGAAAGACGTCTTTATCCTTAGCTATAATGGGGCATCCAAAATATAAGATTGTCAGTGGTAAAATTATACTTAACGGAGAAGATATAACGAATTTGCCTCCTGACGAAAAGGCCAAGAAAGGTATCTTTCTAGCCTTTCAAAATCCTATAGAAATATCAGGCGTTAAGTTCTCAGCCCTACTAGTAGCATCATATAATAGAATAGTAAACCCATCAATGCAACCGTCAGAGCTCTTTAGGAACATAAGGGAGGTAATAAAGAAAATAGGAATTTCAGAATCCATGCTTAGCAGGGGAATACATGAGGGATTTAGCGGTGGAGAAAAAAAGAGAGCTGAAGTAATGCAAATGCTTTTATTAAAGCCCAAAATCGCTATACTTGATGAACCAGATTCAGGTGTTGATGTTGATGGTTTAAGGGCAATTGGAGATGCAATAAATAAGCTTAATGCTGAAAATAGAACAGCTTTTCTAATAATAACACATTATAGGAGAATCCTAGAGTATGTGAAGTCAACGAATGTCCACGTCTTAATTAATGGTAAAATAGCTGCTAGTGGAGGATCAGAACTAGCTAAGTTAATTGATGAGAAGGGTTACGAATGGATAGAGAAGATGTATAAGAAATAGGTTGTTTATGGAATAGACTTATAAGGTACTTTAACGTAGTTAAAGTATAGGTGCAAAAAATGGTTGATGAAGCAGAATACACCTTAGACATTAAGGAAATATTGAGTGCTTCAGTGGAATCTAGATTAAACAAGATATCTCTTGAAGAGTTCCATGAGAGGATTGTGAGGAGTGGTCTTACAAGGAGTTTAATAGAGGAAGTATCTAAAATTAAGAAGGAGCCTGAATGGATGTTGAGGTTAAGGCTTAAGGCCCTAGAACTCTTTGAGAAGATCCCTACACCATCTTGGTTACCTGAAATGGTTAAGGAAGTGAATCTCGGAGAGATGAAATATTATGTTAAACCGTCAATCCAGAAGACATCAAACTGGAGTGACATTCCTCCAGAAGTGAGGAAGTATTATGATGCACTGGGAATACCTGAATCAGAAAAAAGATACCTTGGAGGTTTGGTAGCTCAATTGGAGTCTGAGCCTATATATGAGAGAGTTAAAGAGGAGTTGAAAGCAAAGAAGGTAATAATGACCTCGATGGAAACTGCTGTTCAAAAATATCCTGATATAGTTAAGGAGTATTATACGAAAATATTCCCAATAAGCGATCATAAATTTGCTGCCCTTCACGGGGCCCTATCTAGCGGAGGTGTGTTCGTTTACGTTCCTAAGGGGGTGAAAGTTCAAGCACCAGTCGAGGGTTTCTTCTTTATTGGAACTGAAGGAGAAGGGCAATTTGAGCACACGTTATTAATAGCAGATGAAGGGTCTTACATCCACTTTATAGAGGGGTGTGCAGCTCCTAGGCTTAGCTCTAGTTCCTTCCATGATGGAATGGTAGAGCTCTATGCTAAGGACAACTCATATATAAAGTTCACAACTGTCCAAAATTGGAGCAAGGACGTTATTAATTTCAATAACAAGAGAGCTTGGGCAGATAGGAATTCAACTGTTGAGTGGGTAGAGGGATCATTGGGGGCGAAGTTAAGCTTGGTTTACCCGAGCACTATATTAAGGGGCGAAAATGCATCCTCTACTAGCATGGTAGTCACCATGGCTTCGGAAAATACATGGAAGGATTCTGGCTCAAAAATGATTCACGCAGCTCCTAGAACGAGGTCTAGAGTGGTTAGTAAAAACATAGGCTTCATGGGGGGAGTCAACGTTTATAGAGGATTGATTAGAGTTAACAAGGGAGCATACCAATCAAAAGCACATGTTCAATGCGATTCTCTAATGCTCGATGGAACTTCGAAGGCTCATACGTATCCGCACAATCAAGTCTTCGAGGAAGATGCTGATGTTGCACATGAAGCCCATACTATAAGAATGAATGAAGATCAGCTGTTCTATATTATGAGCAGAGGGCTCTCAGAGAGCGAAGCGAGATCTATGCTAGTGCTAGGTTTCATGGATGAGATAATGAGGGAATTACCCTTTGAATACGCAGCTCTGCTAAATAAAGTAGTTAAGCTTGAATTGGACAAAATGGGTTCAGTAGCTTAAAGGGGAATTTCTTTGGGGATAATTAGTGAAGATAAGGCATTAAAAGTTATCTCCAACTTAGAAGAGGAAAGGGAAAGGCAAGAGTTTTTTAAAATTTTCCAAAAAACTCCTTATCAAAGAATAAACGATTCTCCAACGGTAAAGCATTACACGGAATGGAATGAATACGAGTCCCTTAACTTGGATTTAGATTTAAAACCTGTGGTAGATGTCAAGAGAGGTAATAAAATAGAGATAAGGAATGGGAACTTAATTGAAATCCAAGAGGGGGTGAAATATACATTTTTAAAGGCAAGTGAAATAACCATAAATCCAAACGAGCACAAGTTAATAGCTTTATCAACCTCTTTGTCTCCAGTTTACTTGAAGCTGAAGGTGGATAGACCTACAGAATTAGTTTTGGAAAACTACATAGATAGACCAAATATATTATCCCCTAGTTATATTGAAATAGAAGTCCTGGAAGGAGAAAAGCTTAAAATTTTAATAAATAATAAATCATATAATAGTTCCTTATTAAACTCGGTAATAAGAATTTTTGGGAGGGAAAACAGTTCTGTGGACTTGATGATGATTAATGATGGAAATGATGGCTATTACTACGCTCATGTTCAACACGATTATTTAAACGATTCATTTTCCTCAATAAGCATATTAAACCTAAGGTCAAGGATGGGGCACTTGAAATACAACAATTTATTGTCTAGTAAGAGGAGCTCCTCTAAGATAAACGTCAGGACTTTAGGAACTGAGCAATATAAGATTGACTCTGATATAAATGTAATACACACAGGAGTTGAGAGTTCAAGCGACGGAACATTAAAAGCCATAGCTTTGGATTCCTCACTGACGAGCATAAGGGGTAGAGCGGCAATAGAGGAATCAGGTCATGACTCTAGCACATCGATAATAGGGAGGTCCATAATCTTAGGAAAGGACGCCAAAGCTATAGTTGCCCCAATGCTAGAAGTTAACACTGGGATAATTAAGATGGCTAAGCATTCAGCATCGACGCAGAAATTCACAGACGATCAAATATTTTACCTCATGACCAGGGGTTTAGATTTCAGGGAAGCTGCCTCTTTAATAGTGAGGGAATTTCTTGGGTTCGAGGATGAAGAAAAGGACGTTTACTTCAAGAAGATAATTTATCCAGTTCTTTCAACTAAGGGATATTAAGTAGAAGGTCATAAGCATAAAATGAAAGTCTTACCTCTTCAGGTTAAATCGGAGATTAGACTAAATGAGAATTCCATTATGAAAGATAAGGATGTGACATTTACTAATAAATTCGAAATTTTAAAGGGAGCGCTTTTTGATCTATCATGACTTCCTTACTTTTGGATCCTTTAGATTGAGTAAGAACTATATCTCATTTGAGTTTGGACGAAATGCTATAAAAAAGCATTTCCAATGAAAAATCCTACCTCATCTTTTATCTTTTCTAGAAAATATTTTTTTCACAAGCCTAAACTTCCTTATGAATGGTTCAGCTTCACTTAAGTTGAAAATGTTCGTTGCTGGTGCTCTAACTATTATGGCTGAAGCATTTGTAGTTTACTTCATAGCTTCTTTCTTTAATTTTCCCATCTACTTAGCATTCATTTTCTTGGCTCTATTTTGGCTTTTCCAGTGGCTTATAGCGCCATACGCAATTGGTAGGAATAGCGTAGAAGTGAAAGAAGGAGATATAGAATATGGTTGGCTCTATAACATGGTTAGGGATATTGCAAGGGAATCGAGAACGCAAGTTCCTAGGGTTTATATATCTAACGAACCTTTTCCAAATGCATTTGCTTTCGGTAACTTCATTACAGGTAAAAGGATAGCAATAACTAGGCCCTTACTTGAAATCTTGAACGATGACGAGTTAATGGCGGTTATAGGCCATGAAGTAGGGCACATAAAGCATTTAGATGTTGAAATAGGAACTGCACTTGGTTTAATTCCAGCAGTCCTTGGATTTATAAGTAATCTTTTACTAAACTTGGGATGGGCGTTTTTAATATTTGCTGGAAGTGAGGCAGATCTGATAGCCGGCTTAATAATGTTAAGTATTGGAGGGGTAATATTCATTATAACCTTCATACTTCAAATATTTGTTTTGTGGCTCAATAGGTTAAGGGAATCCTTTGCAGACCTTCACTCAATAACTCTCTTTAAGGAAAAAGCAATTAATTTAGCTACAGCATTAGCGAAAATTCAAGTATATATGCAAAACGTAAGCATTGATCCTTTTAGAGGCATTGTAGTAACCCTTCCTCCAATGAAGATAAAGGAGAAGAATCCTAATGAGTTACTTGAGAGATGGTTAAATGAAAAAGTATCTCCTTTATCTGATATATTAATGACCCATCCTCATCCTGCCAAGAGGATACAAGCTATTTTTAAGTCGGTAAAACAATATGAACTCTGACTGCTTCCTCATACTGAACAGTTATATGAAAAGTTTAGGTGCAAGAGGAAGAAAATAGAGTAACTTTGTGGAGAAGGTAATAGAATCTGCAGCTGAGATAAAGAACTCATGTTAAGATTTTACAAAAAGCGCTCCCTTTAAAATTTCGAATTTATTAGTAAATGTCACATCCTTATCTTTCATAATGGAATTCTCATTTAGTCTAATCTCCGATTTAACCTGAAGAGGTAAAACGTTCGAGATTCTACATGGCGATAATCGTGTAAAAAGACACTACCGGTTAACATTCAGCCCTATTTTTATCCAAGAAGAAATATTTAAAAATCCATAGAATTCAATATCATGCCAAGAATTATTTCCTTTAAGATAAATGAGGAGGATTTGAAGAGGCTTGATTATTTTGCGATGAGAATGGGTGTAAATAGGAGCGATATTATAAGGGAGGCAATTTTAAATTACTTGAGTGCTAATGAAAAAATAGCTTTAAATACACATGAGAAAACTAAGAAAATGCCGCCGTAGCTTAGCTGGTAGAGCGCCGGACTCATACGGGAAACCTGAGAAATCCGGAGGCCGTGGGTTCAAATCCCACCGGCGGCATGCCGCCGTAGCTTAGCTGGTAGAGCGCCGGCCTTGTAAGCCGGAGGTCGGGGGTTCAAATCCCCCCGGCGGCTTAATTTAATTAGATACCTTAAATTTCAACTGTTGTCATATACTTTCTCTAGCGGGATCGTTAGTGATGCTCCCTCATTTTTCCCCTTGATTACTTTAACTAAAATCCCTTTTCTTACTTTCGATACTTTAATTATTTCATGCATTGAATGATAATTGAAATTACCCCCTAGTGGAAGTTCTTCGCCCTTGTTAAATATAAAGGCTCTCCTCCTAAGCTTCGCAGTTATTATGTCTTTTAACTTCGAGTAAAGATATGGATTTATTACAATTACTTCCTCTCCTTCAATGCTATCCAAAGCTGTTGGCACTTCTTCTGCTTTAAATACCCTTCTAACTTTTATTCTATCCCAAGTTCCTCCTAATCTTTTGATTAAAAATGGATTAACTCCGCCGAAACGTTGAACTATTAATAACTCAACATAGGAGGAACTAGCTAAGGCTTTGTGTGCTAAAAGCTGAGTATATTTCCAATTTCCAAAAAACTCCACTGTTTCAAAGCCTTTTATTAAATAATCGATCTCTTTAATACCTACAATTAACATGTAGTTTCCAATATTAATAAAAGGGTCTAAGTTGGGCGAATTTTTTATTCATAGTAAATTTCACTAACCATAATTAATATACTAAGCCATCCCCATTACGTTTATCCATGATGTAACTTTTCCTCCTTTTAATTCTCCCCACTTCTCAATGGATCATAAGATTTTCATTCAAATCGTTTTGATTAGTAGAGGGCTGAAGCCCTTTTTCATGGAGAGGCTTTATTAGTTTGGTTTTCATTTTACTATAATGAAGTTGACTTTCCATCCATATAAACAATGCTCAAAAGGGTAAGGATGAAAATGAAATGTAAGGTAAATGCCTTAACCTTAAAGGAGTTTCATTACCCACACTTGATTAAGGTGAGGTTAAGTCTTGCTTGATCGTGAATGAAATTATTGAAGTGAAAGCATAGGGACAAACATGACATCACTCCTAACTTTCCACTCTAGTGGAAAGGGATCGTTAGTAAATTCCTCTTTACAATGTAAAATACTTCATGTGTTTAAAGGTTAAGAAGAAAAGCCACGATCTCCTTCTATAACTCACAACTTTTATAAATGTTAATTTATTGAAAATTATGGGCCCGTAGCTCAGCCAGGATAGAGCGCTGGCCTCCTAAGCCAGTGGTCGGGGGTTCGAATCCCCCCGGGCCCGCCACTATAATGGGCTCCTTTAAGTGTTTTCCATAAATTTGCTTTATCTTATCATTTAAATAATCTCTCCTTGGCTATTTTATAAGCTGCTTCAACATATTTTCCAGGATTCATAATGTTTTCCCTATCCATTATTCTCTTTATTTCATTCATAATCTCAAGAACCTTAAATCCATTATTTCTTACTATCTGTTCAGCCATTACTTCCACCTTCTGTATCCCTACTCCATGTTCACCAGTTACTGATCCTCCTAGTTCAATAACTATCTTACAGATCTCATTAAATAATTCCTTAGCTTTTTCGAATTCCTCCTCAGCGAATATTATGTTGGGGTGTAAGTTTCCATCACCTATATGTGCAATAACAGGCAGTTTAGCATTGTATTTCTGCGCAAGTTCTTTCATCCTCCTTATTGCATAGCTTAGTTTAGAAATAGGAACTACAATGTCCTCTGCAAAGAAGAGCTTTCCTTCTGGTTTAAGGGCGACAGCAGCTTTTGCTCTTAATGAATAAAATTCTTCCTCCTCTTCCTTACTCTTCGCAATCACTATTTCATCAGCCCTTCCCTTTAGAATGTCCATTAAATCATCGAAATAATCCACTTCTATAACAATAAAAAGCGCTCCCCCCTTGCTTTCCTTTATGTTAGCTCCAAGATTTTTATTTAAAGCCTTAATAACTTCGTCATCCATGTATTCAGAAATGTCTGGTAGAATTTTCCTCTTTCTCATCTCTAGTATTACTTCTGCAGCGCTCTCTAAGTCCTTGACATAAGCAAATACTGTCTTCCTCTCCCTCTTTGGTAGGGGAATTATCTTAAGCCAAGCTTCAAGTATTATTCCAAGTGTTCCTTCGCTTCCAACAAATAAGTGAACTAAATCGTAACCTGCCCTGTTCTTGTTTAGTGGCTCACCTAGCTTTACGACATCCCCACTAGGCAATAATACCTTTAACGCTAAAACCCAGTCCTTCATTGTCCCATACCTTACGCATCTCATACCTCCAGAGCCCTCCGCTATAGCCCCTCCTACTGTACATAGAAATGAGCTCGCAGGATCTGGGGGGAAGAAGAATCCCCTTTCCATAAGAAACTTATTGAGGTTTTCAAGAATAATTCCTGGTTCAACCCTAACATACCAATCAACATCGTTGAATTCTATTATCTTGTTTAGTTTTGATAAGTCAATTATGACACAGTTTTTACAAGAAGCTGCACCAGTTAGATTTGTACCTGATCCCCATGCTATAATTGGTACAGAGTGCTCCTTACATATCCTGAAAACTTGGATTACCTGTTCTTGATTTTCTGGAATTACAACTGCCAGTGGTTTGCTTTTGTAACCTGCAAAATCCTCTCTTTCCTCAAATTTCACTTCAGCAATTCTTGAAATTTCCCTTATTACCTCTTCCATTTCGTTCTAGATTATTTAACCCCCTAATATTTTAACTTTAATTCCATAATGGGATTAAAAATGTCTAATATTAGTGAGTAGAGAGGAAATTACAAAGGAACGAGAGCCCAGCCATTGAAGAGGGGTAAAAGCTAAGCATAAAATCCCAAAAAGTTCTTCTCCACTTTATTAATCCTAAATGGAAATAGCAACGAGCTTATCCTCTCACTAACCTTGATAAAGCAAAAAGTCTTCTACGCATTTCCGCTTAACGTGTATTTTGGGTTTACCGTTAATGGCTGGTAAAGTGCTAGAAGAGAATATATAAATAAATCATTAACAAATACTACCACAAACGTGATCAAAGGAGAAACGTAGACGAAGAAACTTTTTACAAGGGGGATTAAGTGGCTGTAAAACCTCATTTAGGCTTTGGATGAATAGCCTTCCATTTAAATATTAGTTTCTAAACTATTTTTTCTAGTGAGGTCAACGACGCTCTTCCCCAGCTTGACAGAGACTTTAATGCAACTAGGGAAGTAGTGACCAGTATCCCTCTCTCTTCCCACAGGGACTTGAGCTTGACAATGATTGTCCTCATGTGTTCCCTTTTCTACTGCTATAATGAATCCCTAATCCAGAGGATCCCATAGAAAGCAACCCTTCCAAGGTTGGGAGATGTCAGGGTTTAATACCTAATAGTTCCCTAACAGTTATCCTAACTGCTTGTGAGGAGGAAAACGTTGGGCTCCAACCTAATAACTTAATCTTTTCTATACTCATTAGTATTTCTTTTACATCTCCCTTCCACCCTCTTCCGTCTTCCACCCATTTATATTCATGTTTTACGTTTTTTACCCCCATTTCCTCCTCTACAATTGAAGCTATTTCATTGACAGTTATCCAGTCAACGTTCCCAACATTATAAATTTCATACATCCTCTGACTCTTTTTCCATGTTATTAAAATCGCGTTTACTGTATCCTTTACGTATAAGTAACTCTTCCTTTGCATTCCGTCTCCTAGAATTTCTAATTTGTTTTTATCTGACCTTAACTTCTTTATGAAGTCGTGTATTACTCCATGACTTGCTCTAGGCCCAATTATGTTAGCTAACCTTAAAGTTATGCCCTTGATTCCATATGTTTTAGAGTAAAACTTCACTAATTCCTCTGCAAGGTATTTCTGTAATCCGTAATGGCTTATTGGATTTACCTTATACTCCTCATTACACGGCATTTCCTCTGGCTCCCCATAAACCGTACTTGATGAGGAGAAAACGAATTTCTCTGCATCCTTCTTTCTAGCAAATTCCAAAACGTTTAGAGTCCCTTTGACATTAACCTCAAGAAATTCAACAGGCTTCTCAAACGATTCCCTCACATCTGGTAATGCGGCTAAGTGAAATATGTCATCTATTTTGCTTAAACTAGATATATCCATCGATCTTATATCTCCTCTAAAGATCTTCACCTTACCCTCAACGCTTTGCAAGTTCCTCATTGATCCAGTTGAGAAGTTATCTATAATTGTTACCTCATTGTCAATTACCAAGCTCTCAACTAAGTGACTTCCTATGAATCCAGCACCTCCTGTTACGACAATCATTATACACTATTTATTATCTTTGACTTCTTAAAGTTCAATGAACTTAAAGTAGAACCGAAGTTCTCTAAAACATTTAAAAGTTTAGTTTTTCATTATTGAGATGAGAGTAGGAATAATAGGTATTGGATGGTTAGGCCCATACAAGGAGGCTAACTTCCATTTTCAGGAATTCATCTTTAAGACTGCCCAAAAATCCTATGAGAGCTCAGGTTTAGACCCTAGGAAGGATATAGACGGCTTCATTTCTTGTCAAGAGGACTTCTGGGAGGGAGTTAGTATAAGCGATGAGTTTGCCCCAGATCCTCTAGGTGGGGCTAGGAGACCAACTTTTACTGTTGCAGGCGACTTAATGCAAGGATTGGCTGAGGGATACATGATGATAAGGAGCAACTTGTTTAACGCTGTGGCCATTGAAGCCCATTCTCTAGTTAGTGATATTAGGAGTTTAGATAGCATAACATTAGCTGCTTTTGATCCCCAATATAGGGAAATCTTTAAGGGCAAAGTTGATGCGCTTGCAGCAATGGATATGAATAGGTTTATGAATGAGAGAAGGTTGAGCAGAGGTGAAATTGATGAACTATTAGTGTTACAAAAGAGGAAGGGAATAAAGAGCTCAATTGGGATACATTCCTTGAACTTGAGTAAAAGAGACTTGGAAAACGAGAAATACTCATTTTATCCATTAAAGGAAATAGATAAAGCCCCTTTCTCAGACTTCGCTATAAACGTGGTATTAGCTAAAGAAGATTTAGCGAAAAAACATGAAGAAGTGATTTGGATTGATGATCTTTGGTACACATCTCATGGGAATGCAATTGACACTGCAGAGTATGGGAAGGCATTTTACATTGAAAGAGCATTTAAAAAATTAAGGAATAAAGTTAAGGACTTAAGTGAATACTACATAGAAGTGGATGATAGGTACTCATATAAATTACTCCAACATCTAGAGGCTATAGGTTTTGAACCTAGAAGAGCTATTGAGGATATTATAAATGATAATATAAAGGTAAACGAATGTGGGGGTTTGCTGTCCTCTGGGCAATCATTAGAGGCCACAAGTGGGTTAGAAGTCTTGAATGCATTCCTTCAATTAACGCATAAGGCTGGACAATGTCAAGTTAAGGGATTAAGTAAAGCTATAGTAGTTACGTGGAGGGGATTACCAAGTTTTACTGGAGGGATTATCCTTCTTTCAGGTGAGTAGATTGGTTACAAACATATATATAAAAGATAAAGTCGCAGTAGTTTCAGCTGGAATGACAAAATTCACGAGGAGGGCAGTTGAGAGCACAAAGGAACTTGCATGGGAGGCAGTAAACAGGGCACTTGAGGATGCTAATATGGAGATAAGGGATATAGAATGCATAGTTTCAGGTTCTGCGCCAGATGCATTTGATGGAATACACATGAAGGGGGAAAGCTACTCATCCTCCATAGGCGGAAGCTATAAACCTCATGTAAGGGTTTATACAGGAGGAGGCACTGGAGTAATGGTTCCGGTAGCAGGCTGGTGGCATGTTGCAAGTGGTTTGTGCGATACAGTATTATTAGTTGCTGAAGAAAAGATGAGCCCTGCTCAGCCCCATCCGCAATACGTGTTTAAACACATATGGGATCCCATAACGGAAAAACCATTGGAACCAAACCTAATATGGATCTTCGCTTTAGAAATGAGGAGATATATGTATAAATATAATGTGAAGAAGGAGGATATAGCACTTGTTTCAGTTAAAAACAAGAAGAATGCTTTAGATCATCCTTCAGCCCAGGTGGCTGAAAAGATAACAGTAGAGGACGTGTTAAATAGCGAAGTTCTTGTTTGGCCTGTAAATAGACTTGATGTGAGCCCAGTTAGCGATGGGGCAGTTGCTTTAATTCTTGCTAGGGAAAAGGTGGCTAAGACAATAACTGATACTCCTGTTTGGCTGGAAGGGATAGGTTTTACTTTAGAGGACAGTATGTGGATTAACAGGGAGCTGGCTTATCCATTATATGTTGAAGCCGCAGCCAGAATGGCATATAAGATGGCTGGAATTGAGAGGCCTTGGAAGGAGATAGACTTCGCGGAACCATATGATCCCTTTGATTATAAGGAACTACAGCACGCAGAGGCGCTAATGTTGTTTAACAAAGGAGAAGCTTATAAGGCTACAAAGGAAGGGATAACTGAAAGGGATGGAGATTTGCCCTTATCACCTAGTGGGGGATTATTAGGTGTTGGAAACCCAATAGCAGCAGCTGGATTAATGAAGGTCGCAGAACTCTATTATCAGCTCTCCGGAAGGGCAGGGAAGAGGCAGGTGAAGAAACCTGTCCATACAGGGGTAGCACAAGCATGGGGAGATCTATTAGAGGCTGGTACAGTGGTCGTAATGAAGAATTAAGGTGAGAATTTATGATGATTATCCCAGATTGGAAGAATGCAATAAAGGTATCGCAAGTACTTGAAGCTAAATACGAGAGGAGCTTAGGGGAAGCCTATAGCAGGTATTTGAACGGTCTTAAAGAGAAGAAGATTTTAGGGACAAAATGTAGTACTTGTAAATCAGTTTATGTACCACCTAGGATTTACTGCCCCAATTGCTTTAAGGATAATTTAAACTGGATAGAAGTACCTCAGGAGGGAACGGTTTCAACAGCCGTAATAGTTTACATCTCAAGTAAGAGAGAAAGGCTTGAGAAACCTAGGATAGTTGGAGTTGTTTGGTTGAACTACGTTTCAAGCAATACTGTGAAGCCAGCTATATTTCATAATTTGCTAGGATTTTCTGAAAAGGATGTAATAGACGGTTCAATAATAGGTGCCAGGGTGAGAGCCAAATGGAGGGAAGAGAGTACAGGATCAATTCTAGATATAGAGGGTTTTGAAAGGGTGGTATAATGAAGTGGAAGGATGATATGGAAATAGATGGCTATGTCTACACATTAGGTATTGGACTTCATAATTGGTATAAGGGGTTAAATGAGGGTAAACTGTTAGCATCCATATGTAAGTATTGCGGAACTAAGTATATTCCAACAAGGATTTACTGTGAGAAGTGCCTTAAGAAGATAGAGGATTTAGAAGAAGTAAATGATATGGGATATATACATACTTATACTGAATATTGTAGTAAAGTATTAGTCTTAGTAAAGTTCGAAGGATACGAAGGAGGGATTTTCTCGGAATTAGAGGGGGTAAAAGTGAGAATCGGGACTAAGGTTAAAGCTGTGATTAGTAACGGAACATTGAGCTTCAAAATCATGGAATAATAGCTATTTTCATGGCTCTCCCCTCTTTATATATTTTAACTGCCTCTGGAAAGTATTGAAGAGGAATTTTATGTGTAACTAGTTTTTCTGCACTTATCTTTTCCTTAAGTAGATTTACTGAAATTCTAATATCTTCTTCACTTGCTGCATTTGAAGTAATTATGGAAATCTCGTTGGATAACAAGTCAGCCAGATCATAGTCTAAATAGCTGCCCTTAAAGGGAACACCGAAAATACATAACTTTCCTCCTCTCCTGACTAACCTTAAACCGGATGATATTGCTTTGGAGTTTCCAGTAGCAACTACTACTATGTCAGCTCCTCTTCCCTCTGTTTCACTCATTATAACTTTATTTAGATTTTCCTCTTTAACTGCTATACCACCCAGTTTCTCTACAAAGCTCAATCTATACTCACGGATATCAGATACAAAAACGTTATTTACCCCCTTGGATAATAACATCAGCATGTGTAGTAATCCCATAGGTCCAGCCCCAACTATTAATACTCTATCGTCTTCCTCAACATTAAGCCTTTTATACGCCCTTATGACAGTTGCCAAGGGCTCTATAAATATGCCCCTTTCATCACTTATTTCATCACTTAGGTTAATGATTCCCCCCCTTTCAACATTCCACGAGGGAACTAAGAAGTATTCAGAGAAACCACCAGGATAGATATTAGTCTTTCTATAGTGTGGGCACATTGTTGGGGATCCCTTTCTACAATACCAACACTCATAACATGGGACATGATGGTGGACAAATACTCTATCGCCAGGCTTTAATACATCTACACCCTCCCCTACATCTTCAATTATCCCAATGGGTTCATGTCCTATTATTTGCATAGAAGCGGTGTATTTTCCCTCGATTTTTTCTATATCTGTTCCACAAAGACCTGTTATCTTCATCTTAACTAATACTTCCCCTTTTGATGGTTTAGGTCTCTCCATTTCTTTAACCTTAACTTCACCGCCATCAATTATGACAGCCTTCACGAAGTCAATTAATTAAATGTGATTTTATTGTTTTCGTGCTCTACATTTAATTTAGCTGAACTAGAATGTTAAATTGATAAAAGTTATACTCATTATTGTATAATGAATATTAAATAATTAGCTTTATTTAGTAGTTATCACGAAATATAATTTATAGAAATAACTACTTACACTCATAAAAGCACTTAATTGCCATATTTAACGCTGCGTTTGCGTCCCTATCAATCCTAAAACCACAGGCTGGGCAGATAAAAGTCTTACCCTCCACTCTTTGAACTATAAATCCACATCTTGCACATCTCTTCGAACTATTATAAGCACTCAGGAAATAAAACCTCACTCCTCGGTTTACCATTTTGGAGATGATAACTTTTTGGATTAACTTTAGGGACTCTCCCGTCCTGCCTTTAGCCCTCCTTAAGTCCTCAAGAGCGACTTTCCTAGGATTAAGCTCACCTATCTTAATAATTACCTCCTCTGCCAAACTATCCAATTTCCTCCTCACGTCTTCTATAGTCCCCTCTCCCTGGGGATGACCTACTAGCCTAGTTATTACATTGAAGAAATCCTCGTCTCCCCAGTAAAATATTTTGGCCTTTTCTATTTCAAAATCTCTTATTGAGGCTATTGTAAATATATGCCTAATTCCTATGTCAATCCCTAAAACAGGTCTTATTGCCTTATAGGCAAGGAGAACCCTAGGTTTAGGAAGAAACTCAATGACAGCGTAAAGTGGACTCTCCTTCTTTGGATTCAACACCTTAACTTTCAATTTCTTTATTGATATTAGCTTATCCCCTTCGACTTCTAATGGCCCCAATCTGGGATTTATTCCTTTATCTAGTTGTTCTAATAGCTCCCTAGGTAGTTTTTCTATTTCCCCTCTCTCACTTTCCTCTCCTATTCTTTTCAAAGCATTTCTGTACATCTTGGCAAAGAGCATTTCCTTAGAAATTCTGTCTATATCTCCCCTTTCAATGATACTTGCCTCAACTAGCTCTACTTCAGTAGATTCAGCCATTTTTGTTAGTATAGGGAGAATATGGTTAAATTTTTTGAGAAAAAACAGTAACTTGATTTAATTGTAATTCTATCTAACGCGCCTTAAAGCTACTACAACTAATGAAGATATTAGGGCCACTCCAATTACTCCAAGCAATGTGTAGCTAAAACTATTCTGCTGAGTTGAATCTGAATTAATTATCAAAACACCGTCCTGTGTTGGGATTGCTTTTCCAGGAATTAAAATCTGAACAGAGGGATCCTCGTAGTACTTGATTGAGTAAGTTCCCTTATTAATAGTTATTACTTTACTCACTGAACTATTTTCGTTAAATGAGTAATAAAGTATTGTGATGTTCTTAGACTGGTCATACAATACTTTCCACTTAGTTAGGGGCACTTCGAATTCCTTGAAATCAATTATTTTTTTATTTAATATATTGGGCATCCCTATTTCCAAGACCTTCATTATCCCCTCCTTAATGTTTTCGTTTAATTCTATCGTTGAACTATAGTGGTTTATATCTATACTAGAGTTCCTCTCATAATTGATCTCTAATTTATCTGGTATTTCAATACCCCTCCACGATAAGTTAACATAAGTTCCATTTGCGGATTTACTTACATTGAATCCCTTTAAATAAAGAGATATTGTCTCGTTTTTAATTAAAATAAAAGTCGTTGAATTAGCTTTCCATACCTCATTGTAATTTATTGAGGCATTAATTAGCTTTAAGGAAGGGCCAGAGATATAGTTATTCATTTCATTAAATGCTTTGCTGTTATAGCTTGCATTTACGATTTCGCTCAGAGCTATTTCCCCAGAATTGTTGTTTAATAATTTACTAACCCACGAACTACTTGGATAACTTAAGGTGAGTGTGGAGTAGTGATTTATAACTACATATGCTATATCTTTATTGGGATAAACGTATGCAGTCATAGTAGAGCCTAGCGAATTTATTGATATAAACGTTAGCGTTAAAAAAATAAGCGCCAAAATATTCCTTAAATCAATTTCCTTCATGTTAAATTATTAATTTACCTTAATGATTATAAAGCTTTTCCACCTTGAAAAAAGTTTAGGAATCATCATTAGCAAAGTCCTAAAAGACTCTTTACATAAAATGGGTCTTTAGTTATATTTTTAGGGTAAGAGCTTAAGATGAGAGCAGAAGTAAACTAGATAAGTTCTCCTCTGTTTAAATAAATATGTAAACTATATAGTTTCAAACTTGATATATATTTTTTATAGGGTAAGCTTAAAATCGTCCTTTCCATAGTGCTAATGAGAAAAATGAAAGCAATCTCCAATTGGTTAATTGCTATAATAGTTATAATTTTTTTAGTTGCGGGAATAGTCCTTTACTTCTATGTGAAGAATGGATTCCAAGGAAATACTACAACTTCGGGAAGTCAAAGTAATACTTCATCAAGTAATTCAATAGACGTGACAAAGGTTTCAGCATCTTTAATACTCGGGGGGAGTACCTTCATAAATCCTCAAATGCAAGCATGGATTCAGACATTTTCATCTAAATACCCCAATATTCAGGTAACCTATCAGTCAGTGGGAAGCGGTGCAGGAGTAAACAACTTCATTAAGGGGACTTACGATGTAGGAGCAACCGACGTTCCTATGCCATCACAGTTATGGCGTAATGCAACTAATGCAAGGGGAAGCGTGATAACAATACCGGACATTGTAGGAGGTGTTGCAGTAATATATAATCTTCCAGGGTTTGATTCAACTAAGTACGGTAACTTGAATTTGACAGCTGATATATTATCAGGAATATATCTAGGAAAGATCCAGTATTGGGATGATCCCTCTATTAAAGCTGTTAACCCTAACTACAACTTCCCACATCAGAGGATTGTCCCAGTTCATAGAAGCGATGGAAGTGGAACCACATTTGTCTTTACATTGTGGTTATATCAATCATCTCAGCAGTGGAAGTCCTCAGGGGTTGGATATGGTTACACAATTAATTGGCCTGTAGATTCTATGGGCGCTCTCGCAGGTGAGGGAAACGACGGAGTTACTGCTTATGTAAAGCAAACCCCTTACTCAATAGGATATGTCGAGATTCAATATTCAATAGCTAATAACCTATCTCCAGCAGCCATTAAAAATCCAAGTGGAAACTTCATTTTACCTACTCCTTCTTCAGTATCAATAGCGCTCTCAAGTTTAAACATATCATTATTTCCTAAACCTACCCAAGATTGGTCTAATTTAACACCTCTACTCCTCAATTCGGAAAGTCCAAATGCATATCCAGTAGTGACTTTTTCATATTTAGTAATCCAAGAGAACTACAGTGATCTAAATAAAGCGATAGCACTCTATGTCTTCCTCAATTATATTTTCACACAGGGTCAATCTCAGGGGAATGTTATTAATGGTTATTTACCATTACCTGATAACGTCAGGCAGTTTGTATTAAACGAGATAAAGCTAATAACTTACAATGGACAACAGGTTTATAAGATGATAAATCAAACCTAAAGTGATTGAAATGCAGAAGAGGATATTAATTGCCACTTTAATTGGAGTAATGGCAATGATTTCATTGGTTTTTTCCCTAGTTGGCTCCTTGGTCTATTCCTCTATACCATCAATACTTGCATTAAAATCAACCCTATTTCTATATTATTTGCCTGCTATTTATGGAAGTTTAGTTGTATCAATAGTGGCTATTCTATTAGCAATGCCACTAGCAACAGGTGTCGCTATATTTATTTCTGAGTATTTACCTCGGAAGATTAGATCTATATTTATAAGCATTAACGACTTAATGGCTTCCTTTCCTACTATAATTTATGGTTATTGGGGCCTCTATGAGCTAGGTCCATTCCTCAATTCAACGCTCTTCAAAGCTTTAAACACTTACTTGGGATTCATTCCCCTTTTTTCCACTCAACCCTCTACTGGTTCCTACTTGTTAGCATCAATAGTTTTATCAATAATGATATCTCCTTTTGCCTCATCATTAATTAGGGAAGTTTACTCTAAAATTCCTTATATAGTTGATGAAAGCGTTTATGCTTTAGGACTAGGGAGATGGGAAGTAATAAGGATAAAGTTACTCTACTCTAGGAGGGCAATATTAGGGGGTATGACTTTAGCCTTTGGTAGAGGTCTAGGGGAAACAGTTGCTGTGGACTTAACAGTTGGAGGAGCGTTCAGCATCTCTAGCAGTCTACTTTCCCCAGGAATTACTATTCCTGCTTTGATAGCTAACCAGTTCGGTTCAGCCTTCACGCAATTAGAGATCTCATCCTTATTTGCTTTGGCTTTGTTATTATTCATTATAGGCGTAAGTTTCACGTTAATTGCAAAGCTATTAATATTAAGGGGGGAAAGATGAAAAGCAAAGTAATATTTGTCTTGACTCTTGCATGCTTGCTCTTTCTTTTTTTCCCTTTTTCCTGGATTTTATTTGATCTGATTGTTAAAGGATTACCCGTAATATTGAGTTCTGGGATTAATTTCTTCACTGGTATCCCTCCTATCCCAGGAGATGGAATAGGGGGAATAGGTACTGTCATTGAAGGATCCTTGTTCATAGTTTCAATAGCTACGCTTATTTCCATTCCAATATCCCTTTTAACCTCAATATATATAGTAATGAATGAGGGAAAGAAGTTATCCAGGATATCTAGATTCCTCGTTGAAACTGTGCTAGAATTTCCTACTATCATTGTTGGAATCTCAGTCTTCATGATATTTGCTGTTGGTTTAGGTCTTGGGCTTAATGGCTTAACCGGCGCAATAGCACTAGGTATTATAATGATTCCATATTCTACTGTTCAAACTGTCGAGAACTTGAGGCAAGCGAAGGAGCAGTATCTAGAAGTAGGATATTCATTGGGTTTAACTGACTCTAGAGTAGTAAGGTTGTTAATATCTGAAGGAAGGGAGGGCGTTACAACTGGGATATTAATAGGCTTAGCAAAGATCTTTGGGGAAACTGCTCCCCTACTTTTCACAACAGTTACCTCTTTTAATATATACTTAAGGAGTATAAATTCCCCAGTATCTGGAATACCAGTTCTAATATTTAACTACGCGTTTAGTCCGTATGATAACTGGCATGATGTTGCATGGGGGGCATCGCTTGTATTAGCATTAATAGTTTTGCTCCTATTCATCCTAACGAGGGTTACAACGAGGAGGAGATAAATTGAGCGATTCCCTGCCTTTTGTATTTGAGATAGTAGCCCTTAATGTATGGATAAATAATAGGCATATATTAAAAGACATAAGGGATTTAAGGATTCCAAGGAATTCCGTTTTCGCAATAATGGGCCCTTCAGGTTCTGGAAAGTCTACTTTGCTTAAAGTTCTAAACAGGTTATTGGAGTTAAGGGAAGGGGTAAAGATAGAGGGCGAGGTAAAGTTTAACGGTGAGAATATATTTAATATCGATCCTATAAGACTAAGGAGAAAAGTGGGAATGGTGTTTCAGCAACCAAATCCATTTTACAACATGAGCATATATGATAACATTGCTTATGCAGTTAAAGCAAACGGAATAGCTAAGAGGAAGGAGGAAATAGATGAGATTGTAAAGCAATCTCTAATTAGAGCAAATTTATATGAAGAGGTGAAGGACAACTTAAAGAGGCAGGCATCCTCATTATCTGGTGGAGAACAACAAAGGCTAGTAATAGCAAGGGCATTAGCATTGAAGCCAGAGGTCTTGTTAATGGACGAACCTACATCTCAAATAGACGTGGTGGGTGCAAGGAAGATAGAAGAGTTAATAATAGAATTAAAAAAGGAAATAACTATAATCTTAGTCAGCCATAATCCTCAACAAGCTGCTAGGGTCTCAGACTACGTCTCCCTCCTATATGATGGAAAATTAATAGAGTGGGGTCCTTCCCAAAGGGTTTTTACCTATCCGAAAAGCGAGTTAACAGAGAAATACGTTGCAGGGAGTATGGGATAATGGTGAGGCTAATTGATTTGGGTATGCAGAAACTAGAGGTAATGCTGAGCGAAATGGCTAAAGAGGCTATAAACTCCATGAATATGCTTGCTTCGTTTAAGAAGGGAGAAACAGCGAGGCAGTTAAAGGAGATTAGCAGGAAGTTAAAGAGACTAAAGGAAGAAGTTGGAGAAATAGTTCTGGAAATAATTGCAAGGTATCAACCCATGGCATCAGATTTGCGGTTTGTCAAATCGTCATTGGAAATATCTTATGATCTCTATAGGATAAGCAGGTATTCATATGACATAGCACTAGCTTTAGATGATGCAGATGTATCCCTTGAGGAATGTATGGAACCAGAAGTTCAGAAAAACATGCTGAGAGTTAAGGAAATGCTAGATCTCGCTATAAAGTCGATTCTAGGAAAAGAAGAGGGATTAGCATATAAAATAAAACAAATGGATCAACAAGTAGATAAAGCATATAGGGATTACTTTAACAAAGCATTAGAATTTAAAGGAGGAAGATGTACAGTTGCAAACCTATTAATAATGAGATATTTAGAGAGGTTGGCAGACCATTGCTCCTACATAGCTGATGAAGTGTTATTCATAGTAAAGGGTATTTACGAGCAAGAATAAAAGCTCAGCCAAAAGTGAAAATATGTGGATTTAGAAAAAATAATGGATGAAGGAAAGGTAATGACTAAAGAAGGAAAATCTATAGCTCTACCTAAGAACGAAGAAGAAATAAGTAGAATTATCTCCTTTGCAATTGAAAATAGACTCAAAGTCCTTATAACTGGAAATAGTACTAGAATTGATTATGGCCCACCCCTTGGATACTATGATTTAGTTTTATCCCTTTCTCATTTTAGAGGGGATATAATATGCGATGAAATAGACCTGTACTTTAAGGCGCTGTCTGGAGTAAGGGTAAATGAGGCTATTAATTATTGTTTAAAGAGAGGTCTCATACTTCCTATGGATTCTCCTAGGAAAAGTGAAAGCACAGTTGGTGGAAGCACCTCAATGAATTTGATTGGGTTAAACAATTCGATATTTGGACCAATATCCGATTTAGTGCTTGGAATGAAGTTCATAAACGGCAAAGGAAAAGCAATTAAGAGTGGAGGAGACACTTGGAAATTCTCAAGTGGTTACAAGTTTTATAAGTTGCTAACAGGATCTTTCGGTCTTTTAGGTGCTATAACTCAGATCTCTATGAAGGTTTTCCCAGTATTCGAGGAGCAAATATTTCTGTATAAAAGAATAAATGACGTAAATGAGATTAATAGGGCTCTAAGTTGTAACCCTACTTCGCTTTTTTACATATTGGGAAACGAAAGGGATGGAATAGTAGCCATGCTAGCAGGCACAAGTAAAGGAGTAAAGGGAAAGGAGGCAGAGCTCATAGGTTATGAGAAAATTGAAAGGGAGGAAGTCGAGGGCATAATGAATTCGTCTTTTTTTGGAAAATACATGGCTACCGTACTCTTCCCTTTCTCCTATTTCCCCACTTTAGTTAAAATATTATCAAGCGTCAAAGTTTTGAATGCCTACGTCGACTTGAACTCCAATATTTCATATATATCTTGTCAGGATCTTACTTGTATAAGAAACTTATTCAAGGAAATAGAAGGGGAATATGTGGAAGTATCAGTTGATAGAGGTTTAAGTGAGCATGCAAAACCATTTATAAGTGAAGATGAGATAAGTAATAAAATATTAAATTTCTTTGACCCATATGGTATTTTTAGAGTTAGGAAATGAAAACTTTTAAAGAGTTGGAGTACAAGTAAATAGGCAGAGTTGATAAGGATAAAGGAGGCATTGGAAAAACCTGATCCTGTCAAGCAGGCTCAGGAATTCTTGGATGGTTATGAAATATACAAATTTTTAGGAATAAAGGTTATGGAATTGAAAGAAGGATATATAAAGGTCGCCTTTCCCAAGAAGGAAGTCATCTTAAGGCCTGGAGGGATAATACATGGTGGATTTGCAATGGCAATAATAGATACTGTTGCTGGTTTAGCAGTTAGAACGGTGACAGATTATCCAGAGACTGTTACAGTAGAGCTAAAAGTTAATTTCCTTGAAACAATGAAGGGGGAAATCTTTACCGCAATAGGTAATGTAATAAGGAAGGGTAGGAGGGTTATAGTAGCTGAAGGGGAAATAATAAATGAGATGGGAAAGCTTTGCGTTAAGGGAATTGGAACATGGATTGGGATAGAGAATAAGTTTGAATAATAAAAATTAATAGCAATGTTGAAGTTTACAAAGCCTAAAAGCCCTCTATTAACTGGAAAATTATATAGTTTTGTGTAAAATTTAAATCATATAAAATAAAAAAGAGGAGCTAAAAGGAGACTATAACACTTTCACGTAACTACTAGTTAGTTATTTTCAATCACTTCTAAATATCCTTGATTAAGTTACGTTTACATAGTATTACCCAAAATTTTTTATTAATTACCCCTAACTTATGAAGGGCTCACGAGGAAGTAATAAAAAAGCGTGGAGGGTAAAGTTTCACTCGACCAACTCAATGACTTAAGGGCGTGTATGATCCCTTAGGAGAGGTGCTCGTGGCGGAATTAAAAGCAATTAAAAAAATAAGGATAAGTTACGCCACGGGTAAACACGTGGGTAAATATGGCTTTCTCATTCTCCTAAAGGACTATGTTTCCTTTATCGATTTGACTTTACATCTCTTATCTATGAGAAAGAAGAGAAGATCTTAGGAGCCGCTTCAAAGGAAGCGAGCATTTTAATTAGTTATAGTAATAAAATATGTTTTCTGATGCGTAAGAGATATCAAACAAATCAAGTAAAGCACTGAAGGAAGATAAGAAATGTTATCCTTAAAGTGATTTTAGTATCAGATAGAAACAGTTATGGTGAAAATTCTTGCAGATTATTAAGAATCATACCAAAATTCCTTCTAGAAAATGAAGGGACTTGGGTTGTGAAATGAATAATTTTGCTAAATTTACTGAAAAGGAATAGATCCATTATGTTCTTGAAAAGCTATACAGGGTGAGAAGCGCTTATGTTCCCTTAGACATCCATACTAGAAATTAAAATCTCCCTGATCTATTAACTTTCCTCGAATTTCTGATATACTGTACATCGCCATTTACTAATTCCAAGACCCATAGTTCAATTCAGAATAGAGCGCTTAGGTCATCATTTCCCTCGGGAGTTCCTCATCATCTAACGCAATTGCATTCAAGACTTTAAAAGATTGAACTCTCCCTTGAAGTTAACCTCTTTCCCCATTCCCTTTTTTATAGCCTTTTCAAATACCAATTTCGCAACGGCTAAATCCCAAATAGCTATTCCGTGGGATTTAAATATTGTTACTTCCTCATCGTTGTCTCTCTTGACCTTACCTGAGACTACTTCCCAAAGCTCCTTAATTTTTTCCCATGAAACGTAACCTTCGTTTACCGCCTTTATTAAATCTCCTGACTCTACCTTAGCTTGCTCTATGCTATCAGTTACGACTAAAGAGTTCTTAAATACATCGGGAAATGCTTCGGCCCTTGAGGGGTGATTAGAACCTATTAAATTTAAATGACTTCCTTTCTCTATAAAACTTGATTTCAGGAACGGATCCTTTGAATTAGTAGCAGTTATAATTACTTGAGCATTGCAAACCTCTTGATAACTGTCCTTAATTGAGACATTGAATCCACGTCTCTTTAACGCATCTGAAAACGCTATTGCCCTCTCCCTGGTTCTAGAGTAGACTAATACTTCCTTTGGTCTAGTTATTAAACCTACTGCCTCTATTTGAGAAAGGGCCTGTTTACCAGCACCTATTATGCCTATTCTTTCAATTCCCTTCCTTGCTAGGAACTTGGTTGCAACTGCACTACTTGCCCCAGTCCTAATTTGCCCTAGCCTATCTGCCTCAATAATTGCCTTTAATTCTGATGTCTCGGCTTCAAATAAAACAAATATAAACTTACTTGTTTTCTTAGATGAGAAATATGCTTTAAAACCTGCTATATTGAACTTTTCCGAAACGGCCGACATCAAATGAAGAACTCCCTTGTTCATGAATATCCTGCTCCTTGGTGTGAACTTTGCCTCCCCATTAGCTCTTTGGATCTCTATTTCCTCTATAGCCCTAATAGCCTCATCATAACTTATTAAGTCATTTACTTCCTCCTCACTAATTATAAGAGTCATTGTTTAACATATTATTTAAGCAATAAAAAGTGAGCGGAAAAATCAGTTTTTTAATGCTCATCATTTATCAGAGATCACCTCATTCATCAACTTAAGTAATTTCTCTTTAGATTTTAAAAAGTAAATGCGATTTCGAACCTGAGGAGTCTAAATGAGCAATTATTGGAAGGATTGGGTGATGTTCTGGCTTAACTTTTACTCAATGGTGAGACAACAATTAGGTTATGAAGAATCAAGGGATTACTTTTCTGCTAGATTATTGGATTTGCTAATTGAAGAAGATTTTTTTGATGAGCTGAGGGACATCATAAAAGACAGTAAAGTTTGCATTATAGGTGCTGACGAAACGCTAGAAAGAAATGAGAATGTTAGTAGGTGTGAAAAGGAGGGATACGTAATAATAGCGTCAGATGGCTCTGCTCTCTTAGCTAAGGAGAAGGGAGTGAACGTAGATATAATTTTCACCGATTTAGACGGATTGAAGGAAAAGGTATTGGATTTCAGGGAGAGCCTTAAGGTAATTCACGCCCACGGAGACAACGTAAACCTAATTTATACCTTAGGAAGACAAAGGGAAGCTGTAGGTACTTGCCAAGTTTATCCAATAGGCAAATTGAAGGTTTTAGGAGGATTCACAGATGGAGATAGAGCTGTTTCCGCATCCGCTTTTCTAGGAGCTAGGGAAATTAGGCTCATTTCTATGAATTTCAATATAGCTTCCAGTTTTTATTCTAAGCCCTTCTCCAAAGGAAATCCGTGGAAGAGGGAAAAACTTGGCATTGGTAATAGGATAGTTAACACACTTAAACAAATGGGTTATAACATATTAAGTGAATTCTAATACTTCAGTTCTCTTGGTTATCCTTTTCCTTCCTGAGAAACCTTCGTCAACTCCATGCCAAAACGATATATCCTCCTCGTCTATTTTCCAGCAAAGGTAAGCAGGCTTACCATTTATTATAGAGGGAAAGTCAACTAAGCCTATGCTAATGTCCCTCAGTATTACTCCCCTCTTACTGATTTCAGATATAATTTGATCTGCTTCCTTTATTAACGCCCTTACAGACTCCCTATCATTAAATAAGGCTAGGTTTTCTGCATCGGTTTTTAGTTCCTTTAATCTCTCTAGTGCTCTTCTTAACCAAGGTAATTGCTCTCTTGCAAGCTTTAGATCATAATAAAACACATTTACTTCCTCACTAAATGCTTTCTCCACAATTATTATAGCTCCTGTAAGTTTATAAGTGTGGTAAGAGTGGAATCGGTTGCGATTAAATACAAAAACGAGAAACCCTTTCTCATCATGGAACCATTGAAGCTTAGAATTCCCTGCGGTAGCGATTGCATAAAAAACTTCAGATCAGAGTTCAATCCACTCCTCAACTACTACCCATTGAATAAGTATTTAGAGGCCATAGACGAGTTATCAAACCTAATTAATATAGAAATTGAGAATCTGAGGAACTACATATTACCTGAATTCAGACCTGAGAAGTTGGATGACGCAATCTACATTTTGTATAACATAATAATTAATGGGGAGGAGTTAAAGTTTTCAGACTTTATTGAGTGTTGTGGAAGGAAATTCTTTATGGGAGAGGAGAGTTATAATAAAGTGGTTAACTTAAGTAAGGACAAAAATGTAAAAGAAATATGCAAACATATTTTTTACTTCTATGAAGCGTTATGGGAAAACGTTGAGAAGAACATATCAAGGGAGCTTAATAAAATTCTAGGGAAAGAAAATGAAGTTAAGAATAGGAGTTAGGAATTTATACTTCGAATCCGCTCATTATACTCCATCTTCTGAGCCAGACAATGTAATTCACGGTCACACGTACTTCGTTGAGGTCGAAATAGAGGGAAAATTTAATGAGAACACAGGTTTCATTGAGGACTTCAACTTGCTAAGGGATAGATTAAGAAATGTAATCAAGGAATTGGATCACTCACTCTTAATTCCAAGGAAAGATTCAGACCTCATAAAAGTAGAAGGACCATTTAAACCAAAGATTAAGGTTTTAGATTATAATTTCGTTACAGCAGAGACAATTTCCATGCTTATATGTAACGAAGTATATGAGAGATTTGACTATAAATATAATGTAAAGGTCAAAGTCTATGAGGGCCCTGATGTCTATGCGGAAGCTCAGTGTCCTTAACCCCTGCTCAGCAATATTTTCTCTGTAGAAGCCCTTAGGGAGACCAAAGAAATTATGATAATCATTGCTATTGTGTTTGCACCTAATATTATATAAGATATTAAAGTATTGCTTGCTATGGCATATTGCATTGATGCACCTAGAGATACATATGGTATGAAGTAGAGGGGAATTGCATTAACATTTGTCAAATTCACAGTATAAGTTAATATCGAGGAGACGAATCCCAATGCTAACAGGGACGTCATTATTATTTGGGCTGATCTAAGGGATCCTCCAATTAGGAGCACAAAACTTACAGAGAGTATTGAACTTATAAATATTGATAAGAGTATTGAAAGGGAAGCTATTATCAATATGTAAGAAGGGATTACAGCGAATCCGTTAAAGCTTAATGAGAAGAAAACGTAGATCCCAAGAAGTCCCAGTATTTCTGAAATCGATGACATTGAACCAATTATTACAGCCATTATGACTTTAGCTATGAGGAAGTCCCTTATACTTGTTGGGGAAGAAAGGAGAAGCTCAAGAGTTTTCCTATCCCTCTCACCAAGTACTGAATCAACAACGTAAGTTATTGCAGGAGAGCTGACTGGGAAAATCATAAATGCAAGTAACTTTAGGATCGAAATGACGAAACTGGATAACGGAGAAGGAGATCCAGAGGGAGTTATAGTACCTGATGTAACGTTAATGGGGAATAATATTGAGTTTGGGTTCACTTTAATGTTAGCCATTGAGGAGAGAGAGTTGATCTTTTGAACTGAGATTATATAGCTAAGGTATCCTAGTGAGCTCTGTACATTGTTAACGACGTTTTGGTTTACATTGTTTGCTAAGTAATAGACATTTATAATTGAGGTGTAGTTTAGTGAAGAGGCATTTTCATTAAATCCCTTTGGTAATTCTATTATTACGTCGTAGGCTGAAATATTACTTAAGTATTTGCTTATTGTAACTGAATATCCATATTGTTTTAAGTAGTTTTCAATAACGATGCTGTAGTTATAGTTTTGATAATCTGAATAAACAATTAAGATGTGAGGGGTATAAGTTGAGGATAAAAATAACAGAGAGATTATAATTAGGGGAACGGTTAGTGCGGGTATTAATATTGAACCAAAGAGGGCTTTTTTATCTCTTAGTAAATCCCTTATATCCTTTTTGACCAATATATTTATAATCTTCAACTTACACAATAACAACTTTTAGGTTAAAAAAGGCTTAAATAGTTGTTTTGTGACCTCCTTTAGCCTTTCGTCGATCAGATTGATGCTCTCAGCTAAAACTCTCTTATTATCGTAATTTCTAAGTATTTCCTCTAATTCCTCCCTTTTCAACCTCTTCATCTCCTTTACCTTTTGTATTAGTAATGGCATAGCCCTTGTTACGTTATCCACAATAGTTATTGTGGCACTCATGGATGTCCTTGATAATGGGTTAAGGTCTATTGCAATGACTTTTTTTCCCATGTTTACTAGGGCCTCTGTCCTATCCCCATCCTCCATCATTAGGAGAACTACATCAGCTAAGTAAATACCTTTTGGGCTTACCTTTCTCCTCTCACTGCTCAAGTTAGGTATTTCATTATACTCCTCTCCAATCCCTAATACCTCCTTCGCGCCGCTTTCATATAGAATCTTGGCTATTTTCTTCTCTCTTTCTCTAGATCTGTAGAATAAATTAACCTCAATTTTAGCCCCCGTTTCTTCAGCCAAACTGACTATTTCCCTTGGTACTAACGCTGCAGCGTTTCCATTAACGGAAATTACCGGATTTCTCGCTGTAATGAGAAGTGCTGCTGAGGCCGTTATCGCCTTTATAGCATGCCCCTGCGTTTTCTCTCCTATAAGGTAATCAAAGCACTCCCCTCTTCCATGTGCAATTAATCCTTGTGGGACTACTACTCCATTCTCCATGGCTTCTGAAACGATTTCCCTTAATATTAAGCTTTGATACCTAGGATGATCTTTTGGTATCTCAATCTTCAATTAGCCTCACAGAAATTCCTTTAGAGCAGAAATTAAAATTCTCAGCCTCTATTCCTAATCCCTTGAGCATTTTCAAAGCTCCCTCCTCCTCTCCTTTATTTACTAGCATGATAAGTGCCCCCTTCTTCTTATAATAATACTCTATGCCTGCTTTATTCAGTTTCTCCTCTATTTCATGGTCTAGCATTCCCACCTTCTTAGTAAACTCCTTGGCTAATAAGAAAAACTCCTCTACGGAAGGAGAGGTAAGAAAAGCCTCCATTGCCTGTTTTCCGTATTTAACTAATTCCTCATGTTTTTCCATTAGAACTCTCTGTGTAGGCATTTCCCCCATCGAGGAGATTAATAATGAGAACTTATTATCAACTTTTATTGGATATGCATACCCAATGCTTGGAGGCCCAGGTCTCTCCCTGACAATCATCCCTCCTCCGATAAATAGCGCCATTACATCTCCTAAGCCAGTACCATTTTCAGCCTCAATCTTATGAGCTTTTATTATCGCTTCATATATTGACTCATTAACCATTAATGAGTTCGCCAAGGACGCAGACAATGTAATAATGGCACTCATAGCGAAACCTTGACCAAGGTGGAACTTGCTCTTAACATTTAACCTTAGGCTTTCAACAAGCTCTCTAGTGTTTTTGAAATCTATTTTCTCACCATTGATAAATAAACCTCTTCCCTTTTCTACCCTTATTAATACTCCAGGTTCTATACATATTCCCACGCCCACAGATCCTGTCCTCAGTAGATCAGATGAATAAACTGGATACCAGAAGCCAGTCACATGGTAAGGGGAGTGTATTAAAAGAGCCATTACTATTTAATATTGAGTAAAATTAAATCTTTATCCAATCCTAGGAGAGACTTTATTAGTAGTTACTCAAGAGTTTCTTGAGTGTAATGCTAAATATTGCTGTTATAAGCGAAGTACCAAGAATTACGAAGAGCTCAAAGGAGCTTCTAGTAGCTATTAAGAGCCTTGGTCATAATCCAAGTTACTTAAGGCCTTCTAAGCTGTCCTTAAACCTAAATGGAGAAATAAAGGTGAGCAAGGGGGAAAAGGAACTACAACTTGATGGAATGATTATAAGGAACTTAGGCTTTGCATTAACATTAGAGCAATTTTTGTTTAGGGTAACCACTTTGACTGAAATAGAGAAGAAGGGAGCTATATCGGTTAACCCCATAAAATCAATAGTTTTAGCTAGGGACAAACTAAGAAGTTTAATAGCTTTGAAGGAAAGCGGAATACCTATTCCCAACACGTCTGTTTCAGAGGACTTATTAGATGCCATAAACATAACTAAGTCGTACAAGAAGGCAGTAATGAAGCCTCTGGTGGGAAGTCTAGGTTTAGGATCCGTGAAAGTAGATGACGAGGATACAGCTTTCAGGATAGCGAAGTCTTTGGTCTTAATTAACCAACCTATATATCTTCAAAAGTATATAGAGAAACCCCATAGAGATATAAGGGTCTTCGTTATTGAAGACCAGATATTCGGAGCAATGTATAGGATAAGTAATTCTTGGAAGACTAATATATTTCAAGGGGCAACTCCCCAGAGAGTGAAGGATCTAAAAGGTATATCTGAAATAGCGATAAAGGCATCTGAAGTCTTGGGGTTAATATATGCTGGCGTTGATATAGTTGAGGACTTGGAAGGAAATTATTATGTTATAGAGGTTAATGCATGTCCCCAATGGAAGGGAATTTCAACAGTAGTTGGAAGAAGCCCAGCAATCGATATAGTGAAAGCAATAGTCAGGAGAATAAAGAAATAAATTAATAAGCTTTTGTGATTAATTATAGGAAATGAATGAGTCTTGGATTAACTTGGTTAAGGAGATAATAGTTCAGAGCCTAAACAGAAACATGTTACCATTCCCTACGGACAAAAAGATATGTACTGGTTGGACTAAGGAATTACCTAGAGAGAATACGAACGGAAATTACCTTTACACTTCATGCATGTATCAATTGGAACCTATTATAAATATGATAGTGAAGTATATTGAAGCAACTAAAGTCAATGAGATGGAAATAGGTGTTAGTATTGTAAAACCCCTTTTATCTCTGTCTTCCTTAGTGCTAAAACCTACACAGAAATCTATTGAGAGATATTATAATATATTGAATAAGATAGCAAGTAAATTAAGGGAAGTAATAGATTTCGCTTATATGTATGAGGAGGAGCCATATTCTGGCTCATTATTATACGAACTAGGCTTCTCTGAGGAGTTCTCACAGTACGCAGAAAAAGTAATAAAGGTTTTAAGGGAAAAAGGAGTTAAGAGATTAATTACAATTGATCCTCACTCTTATAACATATTCCTAAACGTTTATCCAAAATACACTAAAATAGACTTTGACGTGGTAAACTATCTGGAGTTGATAAAACCAAAGGGCAAGAAATTGGAGGAAGCAGTAATACATGATCCCTGTTTATATGCAAGGTTTACAAACATGTATGATACTTATAGGAAACTTCTCGATTTGGCTGGAATAAAGAGAATAGAGGACTACATGGTAACATCAAAGGAGAACTCTACTTGCTGCGGAGGCCCAATAGAAGCATTAGATCCTGGTACTTCAAATCAAATAGCAAGGACAAGGATGAGCAAGCTCACGAAGTTAAGTAGCAAAATAATTGTCCTTTGCCCAATATGCATGGGAATGCTTGAGAGGAACTCAAAGGGGGCTGAAATCCTTGATATTTCAGAGATCATAGATTAAAGTTATTTTCCTTACACTTTGATTTCAATCATTTAACATTCACGACCTAAGATAGTTCTAAACTGATATGCTTCCTTATGGCCAGTGGAGCTTGAGTCCCTTTCAAGCTATGCTCTCATATTTCTTCATATCCTTGAAGCAATCCCTTAATCTCAACCCATGTTTAAGGTTGTAAACAAAGGTTAAATTGGTTTATCTATCTTCATTAGGAAAACTCCCTCTCCTTTATATTTAACAATTGCCTCTCCCCTAGCTAAGCTACCAACCCCTTTCTTTATTTCATCCACTCTATTATCCTCGTCAAATGCAGATATTAACCTCGAGGTATAATCTATATCGCTAGGCTCACTTAAATGGAGAGTGAATACAAAAGATGAGTTGGCTATGACCCCTTTCAAATTTTGAGGTCTCTGAGATGATACAATTAATCCTATTCCGAATTTCCTCCCCTCTGCGCTCAGCCTAGTGAGTATTTCTTCTCCACTTTCCTTGTCAGCAATTCTATGAGCCTCATCAATTATCAAAACCTTTTCCAAACCCCTCTTCCCCTTCCTATAGGCTAAGTAAAGAATAGCCCTCAATATAGTATCAGCGTAAAAGTACTTTATTTCGTCGGTTGGCAACTTAGATAAGTCTAATATTGTGTTAGACTCTAATACACCTGATAAATTTACACTTTTCTCGCTAAGTACAGAAGAAGAAAGGTACTTTATGTAAGGGTAAATTGACGAGAGTAAGTTATCTCCCGGATTTAGCCTGAGTTTCAATTCTGCTATTCTAAGCAGGTCTTGCATAATTGGAGGATCAATGCTCCAAGAACTCTCGTCATCTTCATAAATACCCTTATGCTCATAAGTTTCAACAATTAGGTTGGATAAAGTCATAGTTTGCAAGTTCCCTAATCTAAATAACGACTTCATTATATAACTTATTTCCAAAGCCCTCTTTTTAGGAGAAGAGTAAAGCAGATCAAGTACATTAATGGAGTTCTCCACTCCATCAACTATCTTAAATTGCCCTTTAATCAAGGCCTTGTATTCTCCATGGTAATCAATTATTATCTTCTTTATATTCAAGGAATTAGCTATTAATGAGGTTAAAGTTGATTTGCCGCTTCCACTTGAACCCAAAACTACTATATTTAAATGTCCTTCACCTAAGAAATCCACCTTTAATTCTCCATTTGACCTTACCCATCTCCACTTATCCCTTCTAGTGTTTTTGCTTATATAATAAGCCTCTTTCTCAGGGTTTCTTTCTAGGGAAGCAAATATTTCCCCAAGCCTAACCCCTTTCTTGAACTCTACTTCCCCTTTCCTTAAACGTAAAAGGATTATTGGATTAGAAAACCATGAGGTTATCGATATAAGAGGTAAGACTTTTAAGTATAACTTATCCTCCTTTAATGAACATATAATAGAGAGAAATGATGAGAGGTCTACTCCTATTAAGTAATATATATCGCTTGAAATTAATAGTGAAGAAGTTATTGCAACTCCGAAGCTGAAAGCAATTACAAGGAAATCAGTGACTTCAACCCTTTTTATCTTAAATTTAAAGTCAAAACTTTCAACCCTTCCTCCTCTAAATAAATTCACTATTGTCCCACCAATAATACCCATTATTGCCACTACTGCATAAGATATCCTAAATAGATCAGTGAAGATAGGAGGCGCACTTAAAATCATTATGGAAGGCAATAAAGATAAGGGAATTATTACTGAGACAGATAAATAAGTAAGAACTAGGAAGGTTAATAAAAGGAAAAGTAAGGGCAAGTAAGTTATGAATCCTAATGTTTGATTAATAAGTGAGTAACTCGATAATAAGTATGTTGATATAAAAATAAATGCCGCTAATGCAATATATATTACCTCAGTCTTCACACTAACGTCTTTCCTGGGTAATTAATATGTCTTTAACAAGTGAAAAAATGAGGAGTTACGTAAAAGTTATCAAGCAAATGATGGAGGGATTAAACTACAAGGAGCTAACTCCTATCCAAAGGGAGTCCATACCACCAATAATAGCTGGTAAGAACGTATTGATAATTGCTCCAACAGGTTATGGAAAGACAGAGGCTGCACTCTTCCCTATAATAGCTAAAATAGTAGTTGAGAAAATGAGTGGAAAGCTGAGGGTATTGTACATTACTCCATTAAGGGCACTAAATAGGAACATAGAGGAGAGGTTAAACAAACTTTCAAGTATTTCTAATATAAAGGTTTCCGTTAGACACGGTGACACCCCTAGTTCGAGGAGAAGAAGACAACTAGAGTCCCCTCCAGAGATATTGATAACTACTCCAGAATCACTTAACTTCCTTTTAGTTAGTGACGGTTTCAGAAAACATGCAAGAGATATTAAGTGGGTTATAATAGACGAGTTCCAGGAAGTATTAGAGACTAAGAGGGGATGGGAGTTGAGTGTTGAACTTGCAAGACTTTCCTTGATATCTAGTTTCCAAGTTATATCATTGTCAGCCACTATAGGGGATATAGATAAAGCAGTCTCCTTCTTATCTCAATTCGGTGAGATAAGGGTTGTTAGACCTAATTTAACTAAGAGAATAAATGTTTACTTGGAGGAGGGAAAGGACTTCCTATCAAGGATCAGGGCGATAGAGAGGATAGTGAAGAAGTTCGGAAATGTGTTAGTGTTTGTTAATAGTAGGGAGCTTGCAGAATATTTATCCACTAAGCTGTCTTCTGAAACAAGCTTAAAAGTGGCCACCCATCATGGTAGTTTATCTAGAGAACTAAGGATGGACGTTGAAGATAGATTTAGTAAGGGTGAAATAGAGGTTCTAGTTTCCACTTCTAGCCTCGAGTTGGGGATAGATATAGGGGAAATAGATGCTGTTATTCAATTTGGATCTCCGAGGCAAGTAATGAAATTGGTTCAAAGAGTAGGGAGAAGTGGGCATAAAGTAAATGAAGAACCCATTGGCTTCATAATCCCAACTGAAGACATAGAGGACTTATTGGAAAACATAGCTATACTCAGGAAGTTAAAGGAGAATTACTTGGAGGATATAAATATAGAGAGAAACCCTTTAGATTTAGCATGTCACCAAGTTGTCGGGATTTTACTTGAAGGATCAGCTAAGTCAGCTGTAGAGATATATAATATACTTACTAAATCATATGTCTTCAAGGACTTTAAAATAGAGGAACTAGAGGAACTTCTTGAATACATGAAGGCTAGGAAGTTAATCGGAAACAACAAGCCTGGAATGAGGGCTAAAAAGTATTACTTCAGTACCTCTATGATATCAGAGGGCTCAGCCCAGTTTGAAGCTAAAGAGGTGGGTACAAATAATAAAATAGGAAACCTTGACATGGAATTTGTAGCAGGGTTAGGAGAAGGAGAATTAATAGTTTTAGGTGGCAAACCTTGGAAAGTAGTCTCGATAGATGAAAGGAGTAGAGAAGTATGGTTAGAACAGAATTACTCCCTTGACTACAATTTACCTTCTTGGAGCGGAGATTTAATACCAGTGTCTAAAGAAGTGGCAAATGAGGTGGGAAAAATAATTAGGGAGATATCATTAGATAACTACAATGGCTCTAATTATGAAAAGATTGAGAAACTAAAGGAAATATTAAAGGAAATGAAGAGAAGAGGGTTTCCCATACCTGACGATAAGAGGGTAGTAGTTGAAGTCGGAAAGAGCTTGGCGGTAATTCACTCATATAATGGCACAAAGGCTAATAGGACTTTAGGGGGAATACTTAGCGAGACAATAAGGATGAGAGGAAAACCCGTTGTGGACTATACATATGACACCTACCATATTTATATATCCTCCCCCTTTGGACTTGACACAGATGACTTCAATTTCTCCTTCACTTTCCTTAAGGAGCAAAGGGAGGAAGCGATAATGGAAGTTTTAGTGAACTCAGTAAAGAATTCCAAGGAATACAAATGGAGCATTCTCAACGTGGCAAAGAGAATGGGTTCAATTGACTTAGACAGCGATGTGGTTATTACTCAGAACTTACTAAAAGCCTTATCTGAAACGTTAGTAGGCAAAGAGGCTCTTAATGAGCTTTTATCCTTGAAGTATGATTTGAATTTCATAAGAGAATTGAGAGAAAGAGCATTAAAAGGGGAAGTAAGTTTTAATGTAGTTGAAGTTTCGGATTTCTCACCATTATCAAAGGAGATACTTTCCAAATTCTTTCCATCCACTCTAAGGCATAATGAACCGACAATCCTCAAGGCATTTGAGAAGAGACTTTATAATAAGGAGTTAATGTTTGTTTGTATAATTTGTGGTTTTTCATTTATGGAAAAAGTGGAAAAATCTACTAAAATGAAATGCAAGAAGTGTAATTCGGTGTTTTTATCTCCTAATTCACGTGAACAGGGAGAGGAAGTGAAGAGAGTGATTGAAAAGAGGCAAAAAGGGGAAAAGCTTAGTAAGGAGGAGGCAAAAATTTTACAAGACGCCAAGTTAAGTTCATCACTTTACGTTGATCATGGTGAATGGGCCTTGCTTGCCTTAGCAACTCCGGGAATAGGTCCTCATAATGCTTATAAGTGTTTAAACAGAGTTGATTTAGGGAGAAATAAATTCTTGGAGTGCTTGATTGAAGAGGAGAAGAACTTCTTAAGGAATAAGAAGTATTGGCTTTGATTGGGGGTTTAATTAAATAAAGGCGAATATATAAAGTTCTGAAGACCTCTTAATGCTAAAATATATACTTATTTTAATTTACTTAGCAAGGGACGCCTTATGCCCCTTCAATACCTCTTTATGATCAAGAGTAAAACTTAATTAGTGAGCAATAACATTTTTATAACGTGAGTCAAGTTAACATTAGGAGAACTCTAAACCTAATTAGAGAGAATGAGGTATGTAGCTCAAACAATGTTAACTTTCACCTGATGAGGGTTTGGTTAGAGGTAGGAAACGGTTATATAAAGGTTCTATGTAGAAAAGGAGAGCAAGAGAAGCTTGTAAGCGACTGGGTCAAGATGTTAAAGGAAAGGGGTGCGAATATAATAAGCAGGAGCGAGGATGTGAATAGAGTTACTCTAGTGGTCAAACTTCCTGATTAGATGGGATTTCAGATAAAACACATAGCTTATCTAATCCCTACTTCATTGAAAAGTTAAACCAAAAATCAACATTACGCAAAGGCCATTGAAATGCTTTCATGGAAATTTTTGATGCTGCAGTTTAGCGTAATGCCATTATTCTTCTTAAACGATAGACATTACTTCAAGCTCTATATTAGTTTAATGTTAAGCAATGTTGTTTCTGCCTAATTAAGGTAAACATTATTCATAATCCAGTAACTCGTTTAACTGATAATGAGAGAATATTTACATTTCTTAAAAGATTCTTAGGTAAATATGTATTAGAAGAACTATCCCTCATGGCTATAATTATTTTCCTTTCTAAATCCCTCAAATAATAATATATTATGGATAATAATGCTTTGGAGATCTTATTGTCTATTTCGACTTTACCATTAGGCGTTTTAACTGAGTCGATATTTAATTTGCCTATTATCGATGTCTCTATCCTATATAAATTAACATCTAAATTCGTTAAAAAGGACTTCAATGATGCGGAGTTAGTGCTCTCATATGTAAGCTCTATATAAGCTCTAACTTTGCCTATTGAATCTAATATCTCAACTATTATGTTGTCCTTAGGTAACGGAGTATTTAAGAAATCAACGAAATCATATGCTTCAGGAGGTAATTCCTCTTTCATTTTGACCCCTTTAAAATAAAGAGAAGATGACCTATTTCCTCCAAGATCATTTTCACTCCTATCTCTACTGCCCTCGGTGAACCTGGAAGGCAAAAGATAGGTTTAGATGATATTACTCCAGCTATTACATCGCTCATGAACGAAGCGCTACCAATTTGTTGGTAACTAATAAACCTAAAGACATCGGCAAAACCCTTTATTTCCCTGTCTAGAATTTTTCTCACAGTTTCCGATGTGTAATCAGTAGGTGAATAACCTGTACCTCCTGTAGTTATTATAGCATCCACTTCATTCATTTCTATTGCATCAATAATATATTTAAGTATCAAGATTTTGTTGTCGGGTATTATTTTCTTTCCAGCGATTTCATGCCCTGCCCTCTTTAATTCATTAACTATTAAATCTCCTGATTCATCCTTTACTTCCTGCCCCTTCTTAAGCTCCTCATACCTCGACGTGCTTATAGTTATTACATAGAATTTAACTTTCTCCTTCCACATTGATTTATGGAGTTTATGGGGTTCCACTAGGCCTCATTTAAGTTAAGAATAGAGGCTGATAAATTCATATAGTAATGAGCCTCTTTCCTTTTGTACCTACACTTTCACTTAAAACTCATTTTATCTCTCATTCATGATCAATTAGGGACTTAGCTTTCAACCGCGCACTTTATCCAGATTAGTATAGTTCATGGAACTAGAGCAAAAGGCTTTTGCTTACATCCTACTACCCACTTTGGGCAGAGCCCACATTAACGTGAGAGGTCATCTCTCATCATGAAAATTAAGTAAATAAATACAAAAACCTGTTAACGTGAAAAAGGATTTTGCCATTGGTTTTAAGTAAGAAATCCATGAAATATCTTTTACTAAGGGTGAAAAGACGGTATTTCATGAGGCATTTCAATGATCAAGGTTGCTCTACAATTTCCTTTATTGTTTTCGCCAATATTTTGCCCCCCTCCTTTATGTCTTCCTCAGAGGACGGTCCAATACTCACCCTTAAAGTATCTTCTCCCCCACCTCCTACAAAGAACTGCTTTGCAGGGACAACTAAAACACCTTTCTCCATCAACCTCCTCATAATCACCTTAGAGTCTTTACCTTTCACTCTGAGGAGTAAATAGAAGCCACAACTTGGCTCTATGAAATCATAAACTCCATTATCTCTTAGAGTATCTATGAGTATTTTCATTTTATTCTCATAAACCTTCGGTAATGTCTTATTTCTCTCCCTTAATAACCCCTTCTTTATTGCTTTAGCTATAACCAATTGATTTATAGTAGAAGTCGAGAAATCCATTTGTTCCAATATTTCTAACTTATTACTTATTTCCTCCCTTTTGGTGACTATGAAACCTATTCTCAATCCTGGGACTAATATCTTGCTAAATGAACCAATATAGATTAGTCTATCTGAGTTATAATTAAATACTGGTTCTGGAACTTTTTGAGCTATGGGTCTATACGGATCGTCCTCCAGAACGTAGAAATCATGCTCTTCAGCCAGTTCAGCTAAGAATTTCCTCCTCTCAGATATCATTGTTATACCTGTAGGGTTATGGCATGTTGGAATTATATATACTAGTTTAGGTTTAAATCCTCTCCTCAATTTCTGTTCTAACTCTTGAACAATCATTCCTTGTTCGTCCATGTTAATTGCAAAGTACCACTCACTTGAGAACTTTAATGGATAAAAAGTCTCAATAAAAGTGGGGTTTTCTGTGCAGAACTGATTATCTTCATTAAGCAATAGCTCGGCTAGGAGTTTAATCGCGTGTTGAGCACCACTAGTCACTATAATATTTCCAGCTTTAACTCCTATTTCGTTTAACCATTCATTTATAGCCTGCCTTAGCTCGCCTGAACCTCCAGCTCCAGGATATCCTAAAGAATTCATTCCGAACTCGTTGATTACTTCTTTATACAACTCTAGAATATCATCCTTTGGATAATACCTTCTGTCTGGCGAGCCCCCAGCTAAGTTTATATACCTTCCCCTTTTTGAAATCCTCGAAACCTCTTCCACAGCGGAAAGCCCTATCCTGTTTATTTTTCTGTTCAAACTTGCCCAATAATTATTCTTTATCAGTAAATAAAGCCTTCTCATTTTATTAATTTGTAGAAAGTTACTTAAGGACGTCTTTAATTAAGAAGGAATCTCCTTTTAGATTAGAAGCCCTTTTATGAAATCTCAAGTTATAGTTGTAGATCCTTAACTTTTACAAAAGGGCTTTTGCATTGATTTAACTTCTAAAGTCATTTCTCATCCAATATATGTATGAAAGTAAAAAGGAGAGCGATTCCCATGCCATAAAAAGGATTCTTTATTTCACGAAAGTAATTAATAGGTCTAGGGGTTAAGTCCAACTTAATCGTGAAAGGAATACGATTGAGATAAGTTCTAGATTAAATCTATATCTGATATTCCTATTATGTTTCCATTAAACAGCTTTTTAACTATTTCACCCCCTTCAACCTTTACCTTGTGTCCAGGGTTAACTCCTTCCCTAACTTCAATCTCCTTAATTTCTCCTCCTCTGCTTATTAACAACATAGCTCTTCCCTCAAATTCCATTTTTTTATTAATACCATTAACTGCAATTATTTGGTCGTTTGGCATTAGTCCTGATTTATCTGCAGGTGAACTATCTTCGACGAAGACAATTTTTCCATTATCCACGATAAGACCATAATAAGGTCTTCCCTTATCAATCAATTCTATATTTAAGAAATCCTCTAGGTAGTTTATTATGTTATTTGCCGGTTTATAAACTAAATCATGCAAATTCTCAACTCCTATTTTCCTAAACTCCTTCTCCAAATCATTAAAATCATAAAATCTCTTTTCCAGCAGACCATTAAAAACCTCATATACCCTCTTATTGTTCCTAACTGAAACTAAATCTGAATATAACGCTAGTGCATAACCTCCATCATAGTAAGAAACAGAACTATTAAGGAAATTTTCATCTTGTCTATAGTATTTTATCCACGCAGTCTTAGACGCTTCAGCTAAGCTACTTCTCTTTGATCCTAAGAAGGTTAACTTCGATAGGGAATTCGCTATCTTCTTTCCGATGAGATCATGAGTAAATAAATTAGCCTTCACTGTTATTATCATTGCCATGTATTCTGTAAATCCCTCGACAAACCATAAATACTCTGTATAACTCTCCTTCTCGAAGTCTATATTGAGGTCTTTAGGCATTATACTCTTTATATTCCATCTATGGAAATACTCGTGAGCTAAGAGCAGATAATAATCTTTTTGATTCCACGGAATAACTATAGAGGAAGAGTTTCTATGTTCAATTCCCCCATAACTTTTATCATCCCTTCTGAAAAAAAATAGTCATCTTCCACTTTCCCCATTATACTTTCCGCGCTCATAGTTATCTTATTAACAGCTTCCTTATCGATGTCGTGAATTGTTGAAACGTAAATTGAATTGTTTATCTTAATTCTCTTTAAGATAGGCGAAGCCTCTATTGGAGAGTCTGAGAATTCAAGATAATCATTTCCGCAAAACATATCTCCTTCCATCTTCAAGGTAGTATTAATAATCCAATTGCTAACCCTCAAGCTGATACAATATTTCTCATAGATATCTTGAAAGGGAAAAACCGCAGTAGGATTTATAAATAAATAATCATTAGTGGAAATCGCTTCTCTTGGATCCCTGCTAGATGCATATACTAGATATTTAAATTTCTCTTTGACAATAAACTTATTCTTTGAAATCCTCTCTCCTTCTATCTCAACAACGTTCCTCTCTAATTCCCTTATTATATAAGATCCTGGAGTATATGTCGGGAAGGTTATAACTCCTTCTTTACCCTCTGCTTCAACCTCTATATATCTATTTTTGGGGAAAACCTTGAAGAGCATAGGGATTAATCCAATTGCAGCATTTAAAGTTAATAAATAAGTTCGTCGCTTAGCTTCAGCAATCCCCTTTGGTAAGCGAAGAAAGGTTTTTCAAGGCTAATTTTCTCCGCTTTGTCTATGAAGGAGTTTATTATTGATAATGCGTTGCACATCTGCGGTATTTCACATTCTGAATGAAGTTCCTCCACTTCAACCAAATTCTCCAATCCCTTTATTAGCTTATATGCCTTTGCCTCCCCATCATGTATTATTATTACCCTATTATTTAAGGCTGAAAATATTGCAGCATGACAGAACTGTTCGAGTCTTTCAGCCCTAGCGGGAAAACCGAAGAACTCATAAGATTTTAAAGCGGAGAAATAGGCGTTTCCGTACTCTTTTGGAGATCCAATAAAGAATTCATTTCCTTTCACTTCAATTTTTTTCTGTTTGAAATTAAGTGGTCTCCACAGCCCAAATATTTTTAATAGGGAAGCTAAAGTTATTAAATAACTTATAGCCCCTGGAAGTGGATATCCTATCAATTCCTCTCCTCTTTTCACGTTCATAATGATAGCTTCATCACATGCCTTGGCCAGAGGGGATCCTTTAACAGAGGTTAATGCAAAAGTCTTGATTCCCTTATTCTTAGCCCTTACAGCTAATTCAATGTTTTCCCTAGGTTTTCCTGATACTGAGACTATAATTAAAGGTTTATTTATATTATCTAGTTGATTAATAGCAGATAACGGATCAAGGGCCTTGGCTTTACCTCTTGTCATTTCCTCTACAATAATTGAAGCTGAATAGGAGTCACCTGAACCTACTAGATATGCTTCCTCAAATTCCAAATCAATGTCCTTTATTCCATCAATCACTTTATCCTCAACGTTTTCCATTTCATGCTTGAGCGCTTCCACCCATTTCATGTGAATCTTTAAACCCAGAGGTTTATATAAGGACGAAATGAAGACTTTAATAAGAGGATATATAGGAACTAAGAACAATTCCTTTGTAAGTCTAGGAGTGAATAACGGAATAATAGAGGAGGTCGCTGAAGGTGAGTTAGAGGAATATGAAGATGCAGAGCTTCAAATTGGAGGAAAAGATAGGATAATAATTCCAGCTAAGATTAGCCTGAGTTCGATTCCGTTTCTTTACCCATTTAGGCATAAAGTGAATTACGGGAAAATGAAGATAGGCGATGTAATATCAATTATTACACCAAAAGATACTTACTTATTTTCAATGATTGCTGCTTATAGTATGGCCTTAGATGGAATTTCCACTAGCGTAGTTACTGGAATACATATAGACTCTGTTATGAGGGGTTTCAAGGAAGTAGGAATCAGGGCAATACCAGCAATCCCTGTGGAATGTCCGTACTTTGAGAACGACTGGGAGAAGGAGGCAAAGATTATAAAGGATAGATGGTCGAGCCTTGATACTCCAGTTCTTCTAAGAGTTTGCTCTCAAGAGAACCTAAAAGAGATAATAGAAGAAGCAATAGCTAATAATTACAAAGTATTACTAGACAAGACTGTAGAATTAAACATTCCTGTTAATGAGAAAGTGAAACTTATAGCTCTAGGAGGGGGAGTTAGGAAGGATTTAAATATAATAAGGAGGATGGGAGGAAGAATAGCTATTACTCCAAGCCAAGAAATTTACCAGTTCTCTTTTGATGAATATGAACCAGGACTTGCACTGGAGAACTCATCAGCCTTTAATTTGACGTTTGAAATGCAAGTGGCAATCTCTAGGCTTTTGCTAAGCCCTGAAAACGCAATAAAGGCTTCCTCCGAATGGGGATTTTCTAGTTTAGGGCTTTCTGCAGGAGCAATTAAGAAGAAGTCGATAGCTGACATTGTTGTCCTAGAGTGTTCAAAGCCTCCTTGTGCGCCTATAGACAAAGATTCTATTATAGAGCAATCTATATTTGGGGGAAACGCAATAGAAACAGTTATAGTTGGAGGTAACGTAATAGTGGATGGGGGAGAGGCTTTATATATAGGATCAAAAATAATTCAAGAAGCTAGGAGTAGGTTAGAGGAACTTGAAAAGAAGGTAACAACTAAATGAGGTTGCTAAGATTATTGACATGCCTTTACATATTTTTCCCAATTACTTTGAATAACATTTACATCCTCTTTACTTAACTTTACTTGAGGGATTACGTTAGACCTTAAATAGTGATCAGCCATAATTATACTTACCATAGACTCAACAACGGAAACCCCCCTTATTGCGACGCATGGATCATGCCTTCCCTTAACTGAAATGGTAGTCTCTTCCATTTTTTGAATATCAACTGTCTTTTGTGGAATCCTTATTGAGCTTGTGGGTTTGAACGCGCATCTGAGTATAATATCTTCTCCATTGGATATCCCTCCAAGTATTCCTCCGGCGTTGTTTTTACTCCATCTTATCTTCCCATCTTTTATTATTATTTCATCATTTGCCTCACTACCCCTCATTTTACTGGCAGAGAAGCCTAGGCCGTATTCAAACCCTACAACAGCGGGTATTGACATTACTGCTTTTGCCAAATCAGCTTTCAATTTATCGAAGACAGGTTCACCTATACCTGGAACTACATTAATAACTATTACCTCAGCTACCCCTCCATAGCTATCCCCTTCTAATATAGCTTTTTTAATTAACTCTTCATACATTTCCTCATATTTCCTATTGCAAGCCCTTAAGGGACTATACTTAGAACACATGATTTCCTGCAATGATGGTCTCTCTTCAACCTCTATGGGACCTATAGACTTTAAATAACCTAGTATAATTGTGTTTTTAAGCATTAAAAGTTTCTTTGCTATAGCTCCAGCAGCAACCCTAGCTACGGTTTCTCTTGCACTCGCTCTTCCTCCCCCCCTATAGTCCCAGTTTTCATAACCGTAACGCATAATATACGGTAAGTCAGCGTGTCCTGGTCTAGGCTTAACTCTTATTTCCTCATACAACGAAGAAATTACATCAACGTTCCTCACAATTATTGTTATTGGTGCACCTGTAGTTTTACCATCATAAATTCCACTTAGTATCTCTGGCTCATCCTTTTCTCTCCTTCCTGAAACATATCTTCTTCCTGGACTCCTGAATGAGAGTTCAAACCTTATATCGTCAGCCGTTAATGGTAGTCCTGCAGGCACTCCATCTATGACCACACCTACAGCAGTACCATGACTCTCTCCAAAAGTAGTAACTTTAAAGGCTTTACCTAAGCTATTTCCAGGCATTTAGAAGAAAGTTCGCGGTCAGATATTAATATTTTGTTATCTGAGCACCCTTTACAGTAGGCGCAAAAATTTAAATATACTTCAAACGCTTCTCTGCTTGACATGGATTTTAGGTTTCTCATTTAGAAAGAAAATGATAGTCTTCAAATTTTAGGACTACTGTAAGGGAAGAGGTTTGACGGCTTTTTTCACTGTGTGTAATCCTTTTTTCCATTTTGTCTTTTTAATTAACTATTCTATACAAATAGAAGTCCTCTAGCCCACATTATAAATTTAGAAATTACCTTGCATATCTTTAAAGATGCCCCTTAACAGCAATTTGCCCTCGATTTGATTAAGTAATTAAAGGACTTAGTAATGACCTAAAGTGGCAAGTTTAAAATTGCTGATATTAATGTTATTTACGTGAAAAGGGAATCTGAGATAAGAAAGCTCCAGCTCACCGGTGGTTCTACGTATATCATTAGTTTACCGAAGTGGTGGATCAGCAATCTTGGACTAAAACCGGGAGATGAGGTAGAGTTGATTGTAACTCCAAGCTTGAAATTAATGATTAGCCCCCGATGGACAAGAGAGAGAATGCAAAGGGAAACAGTAATAAGTTCAGAAGGGCACAATATTCAATCCCTAATTAGGGAAATCATAGCTAACTACATTGCTGGTATTGACACAGTAAAAATAATGTTTTCAAAGATAGATCACTCTCATGAATTAAAGGAGATAATTAGGAGAAGGCTACTTGGATCAGAGGTGGTCGAGGAATCTCATGATTACCTCACATTTCAATTCCTAATCAGTGAAAGAGATCTATCTATAGACAGAAGCTTTAGGAGGATGGGAAGCATATCCTGCTCTCTACTTAGAGATGTTTATCTTTCCATAATAGAGAGAAAGAAAGACTATGTAATGAATATGTACTTAAGAGATGATGAAGTGGATAGGTTTTACTTTTACATAATGAGGTTATTATCCCTATCAACTTCTGATCCTGAAATAATCGAGAGCAATGGTTATAGACTTAATCAAATACCGGAGCTTTATTCGGTTGCTAAGAGCATTGAGAGGGTCTCTGATCACGCAATAAGAATCGCTTCGATAGTTCAGAAGGAAGAAGTGGAGGAGGATATAGGGCTATCATTGAAAGATGCATGTGATCTATTTTCAAGATCTCTTGAGATTTTTTATGAAAAAGATAAGCTTAAGGCTAGCCAAGTTATGTTAGACATTGACGAGACCTATAGTAAAAGGAGTTCAGAAATAGTTAAGAAAAATGTATTAATTGCTGAAAGTTTCAATAGAGTTCTCAAGTACAGTAAAGACATAATAGAATCTACTATTGATATTGTAGTTAAAGGTCAAAAGTTAGCATAGACTAGTTAAATAGAATGCGAGAACTTAGATTTGAGCTAAGTAGTTTATTAGAGTGTAATTTATTGCGCTAATGTATTAATAAAAACCTCATTTACTTTACGTTACTCATTTGGATTATTTACAGATACTGTAGTTAAAGAGTTCTCCTTTTTAGTATATGGAGCTCTAGTCCTTAACGGTGGAGAAATTTCCCTGAATCATTTCTTATGGATCTTCTACGTAAAGCGAATTTTTCATCTATCATAAAGGCAAGGATCCTAAAGGAAGGAGGTTAGATCTAACTGTATTCACAAGGAAACTAGAGGCACGTATTGATGTGTAAAAAACTTAAAAAAGAAGACTCAAAACATCGTTGTTTGATATGAAGTCAGCTTTAACTGTAGGAGGATTTGATCCAGATGGAGGGGCTGGAATAAACCTTGATATAAAGGTATTTGAATCCCTAGGTGTTAATGCTTTATCAGCTATTGCAAGTATAACAGTTCAAAGCACTCTTGGAGTGAAGAGAGTAATACCTCTATCTAATGAAATTTTGAAAGAAGAAATAGAGGAGATTTTAAGTGATGTGAATGTGAAGACAGTGAAGGCAGGTGTGTTATATACCAAGGATAATTTTTGCACATTAGCTGAAATAGCTAAGGAATGGAATTTAGATGTCATAGTTGATCCAGTCATGAATCCTAAGAGAGGAGTAAAATTAATCTCTGATGAGGGAATTGAGGGATTAAGAGAGTGCTTACTTAGCAAATCCTATTTGACCACTCCAAATGCTTTAGAAGCATCCTACCTCTCTGGAATTGAGGTTAAGGATATAAATGATGCAGAGAAGGCAGCAAAGGAAATATTAACTAAATTCAAGGTTAAAAACGTCTTAGTAAAGGGAGGACATATAGAAGGGGATAAGGTAACAGATTTGTTAGTCTCTGAAGGGAAGGTTTACAAATTTATACATGGCAGATTAAGTTTAGAGGTTCATGGTAGTGGAGACACGCTTTCCGCTTCTATAACTGCTGAGATCGCAAAAGGAAGTGAACTAGTGGATGCAGTTGAAAAAGCCATTACGTTTACCGAAACTTCCCTCAAGGATTCTAGGAAGGTTGGAAGAGGTTATTCTATAAGTGATCCAATAAAGTCTATATTAAGAGAGAAGGAAAAATACAGAGTTATCATGGATATGATAACTAAGTCTTTTGAAATAGAGGCTATGGGAAAACAATTACAAAAGGTAATTCCTGAAGTGCAAAGTAATATAGCCTTTAGTTTGCCTATTGATTATGTTAATGGATTTGAGGAAATTGCTGTATTCCCTGGAAGGATCTGTAAATATTTCGACTCAGTCAAGATTAATGGTCCTCCAATATTCGGTAAACCAACTCATACTGCAAGGTTGCTCCTTTCATCAATAAAATCAGGGGGAAATTATAGGGTTGTTATGAACATTAGATATGACGAATACTTTATAAAAAGGCTAAAAGAGACAGGAATAGACGTGGTCGAGATAGATAGAACAAAGGAGCCTAAGGACTTTAGCGAAAGGGAAGGAAAAAGCATGGAATGGGTAATAAGGGAGGCCACAAGCGTAAATAATGGCAAAGTACCCCAGGCAATAGCAGATAGAGGGACGATAGGTAAAGAGGCAATGATAAGGATATTTGCTCATTCGTTAGAGGAGTTAATGAGTATTTTAAAGGTTCTCACAGATTAGAAATGAATTACAAGGTAAGATAGCATTGGAAAGAGTGTTTACCCGTGGCATAACTGTCTTGCAAAAATGTTACAAACACAAAAATTCAAGTTAATGAAAAGGCATCTTTTTAGTTATACGAGAGATTTCCATATTGGTAAGGGCAATGAAAGGGGGGATAAAAGAATAGAAGATTTTAGATACAATAAATTTTTTAAGTTATTAGAAAACATAATATTTGCAAAGTGGGTATTATGTCATCATTCTCAAGCTTTTTGCAGCATGAGAAAATAAAGCTCCCTTCTGGGAAAGAAATAGGATTCAGGGAAATGCTTAGCTTTTGTTATGGATTCTCCGAGACTGATTTCACTGTATTATCAACATTAATGAGTGAGGAACCAAAAAGCATTGAGAAGATTGCTGAAGAGTTAAAGTTAAGCAAGGCATCAGTTAATAGAAGCGTTAATAAACTTGTCTCTGCAGGGTTTGCAAACAGGATAAAAGATATGCAAAGTAAGGCAGGAAGACCAAAATATCTCTACAAGATAATAGATATAGAAGAGTTAATAAACAAGATCTCAATCGATGTTTCAAGGTGCTCTGAAGTTCTAAGGGACTTAGTTATTAAAACTCTAAAAAAGGAAATAAGATAGATGAACTTTGAAGCAAGTTATAAAACTAATTAAGTCTTTAAGGAACACCATAAGAACCGGATGGATGCAGAAGGGTGTACCTCCATCACTGGGGGAAACTATAGTAGAACATAGCTTCATGTCATCTATAATAAGCCTTTATTTATGCTCAGAATTAAAGGGATGTAATGCTGAAAAGGCATGTGTATTATCTCTTCTTCATGACTTTCCAGAAGCCATAGAGGGAGATCTAAATAAGTTCGTTAGTTTAAGGATAGGCAAGGAAAAAAGGGAAATAGAAGATGAGATAGTAAATAACTACTTCCCAAAATGGATGGGCAATTTCATAAAGATGACGTGGGAGGGCTCAATAGAGGCTAAAATCTCAAGGTTAGCTGATAGACTAGCCACGATAATTATGGCAAATGAATATATAAGGTTGGGGTTCAACGATGTTGGGGAAATAAGGGAGACATACTTAAAAGAAGTCGAGGATCTATTGAAAGAAGATATTTTAAGGAATATATCGGGGAAAGTGAAAGAGCTAATTGAATTATAAGCCTTTACGTTTTTCCTTAATTATCCTTTCAAATTCATCAATCTCAACTACCTCTGCATCTTTACCCATTTTAGTTAAGATAAGATCCTTTACCTTTCCCTGATCAATAAGAGGCCTTAACATGTTTAAAACTTCCTCTTTATATTTTTTTAAGGTAATTACATTAGCATTAGATCCCGCATCGAAGGAATATGTTGCCTTTTCTATTCCATATTCATGAATTAACTTAATTATTTGTATACTTACGTCATTTAAGTAGAATATTGGCGGGAATGAGTCAAGCATAACTGAGTGCATGTTATTGCTGTGTCTGGCTATTAAGTAGAAGAGTTCCTTTATTTTTTTCCCCTTAATAATTCTCTCCATTTCCTTTACATCTTCCTCACATCTTTTCAGCCTGCAATCAAGTAGCCATGAAGTCTCGGAAGTTATCTTCATTGCTTTCCTAGAGGATATCTCCTTCTTTTTCTCGCTTACAATTAAAATTACATCAATTATTTCCTCCCAAGGATCTTCTATTTTAAAACAGTAAGAATCCTCTCCATCATTTCTTTCCCCCTTAGACCACATAACGAACCCCCCAAACAAACTCCTACAGGCACTGCCTGAAGCACTCCTAGCGATCTTTGAGAGCTCCCTTTTATCTAATTTAGTGTTCAAAGCTTCGTTTAACGCTAAGGTTAAGGCGGCTATACCTGCAGCTGAACTGGCCAAACCTGAAGACGTGGGAAAAAACGAATAAGAAAAGGCCCTCATTCCTAACTTCCTTCCAACTATTTTATTGAATTGCTCCAATACTCTTGCTCCATACTCCATCGTCTCCTCTTCACCCAGCATTTCACCATTTATTACTATCTTAATATCATTAATTTCCTCTCCTACCTCTACCTTAGTGTAAACCGACAATTCTTCTCCAAGTGTCATTGAAATACTGGAGTTAAGTGGTAAAATCAAGTCCTCATTCCTTTTACCCCAATACTTTATTAGAGCTATGTTAGAACTAGCCCTAGCAGCTGCAACCTTCAACTTTAACACCTATTGTCTCTTGTTCAACTTCTAATACCTTAATCCCCATTTCCCTCCACCTCTTTCTCACTTTATTTAAATCCCAACCTAATGCCAGTATTGAATCGCCGCCAGCTCCATGACTAAAGGAGGTCAATGCACCTAACGATTTAGCCTCTTTAATTATTCTCTCCTCTTCCTCGCTCTCTAATAAAACTCCAATTGATTTTGAAAGCGATTTCAGGGTTTTTCTGCCCTCTTCAACTTCAACTATTGCATCCTCAACTTCCCCCTTCTTTAAGTAGTTAATGGCTTTCCTATTATGATTATCAATTTCACTAATTGCATCCAAGAACCTCTTTTCTTCCTTATGTTGTTCGAATTTAGAAACTAGGTTAACTGTATCCGAGCTCCTGTTTGTTATTCCTAAAATTATTTCCACCCCCTTCGGAAGAGGTAAAGGAGTAATCTTTGAATCAATTATTCCTTTTTCTATAGATTCTCTTCTGAATCTTTCATATTCTATAGTGCCATAAACCGAGCAAGCAATATCGAATCCACTACCCACACCTCCTTGTCTCCTATAATTGGAAATCTGGGAGCATTTATGTATTGTCTCTAAATCTAGTTCTCCCTTTGCTAACAACACTATTAAGGAGGCTAATGCAACTGTTGAGGCTGAGGAACTTCCAATTCCTGTCTTTCTACCATTAACTTGAAAATCCTCGTGATTTAATAGTTTGGCGCTAAATCCGAATTTATCACCAACTACCTCAAAGCAAGCCTTAACTGTTTCCCTGATTACGCTGTTACCTACATGATCAAGTTCGCTTGGATTGAATTTATATTTACCGAAGTTGGAAACTATTTCTACTATACTATCATTTTTTTGACCAATAGCTTTAACTCTTCTATTTATTGCAATTACATGAGAAGTTCCACCATAAAGTACTGAGTAACTCCCTATCCAAAGGACTTTACCTGGTGCAGTTACTTTAAGCATGGGATTAAGGTAAAACACAAAACAAAATTTTTTTCGCATTCTGGAAAGAAATTTGCGATACATTTAAGAAAGTAGATTACTAAATTATAGTGATCCAAGATGGTTAAGGTAAGTGATGGAAAGGGAATAGAAAGGGAAGAGAAATGTCAGCTACAGGAAATTGAGCTATGCCCTATAGTTGAATCACTTAAATTGCTTGGCGGAATAAATGAGATAATAGTTTTAAGGTACTTAATGGATGGTCCAAAGAGGTTTAATGAGTTACTTAAATTGACAGGTTTTAATCCTAAAACTTTGAGTAACTCCTTGAAGTACCTAATATCTGTTGGATTAGTTTCTAGAAAAGTTATGACAGAGCCTATAATAGCTGCTTATTATAGCTTAACACCCATGGGACAGGATTTAAAGCAAGTTATGGATTCATTATATAACTGGGGTAATAAATGGTTTAGATCCAAAATTGCTGGGAAAGGAAGTGAAGTTAATAACTGTTAGAAATGCAGAAGAGGAAAGGGATTAGATTTATTTTCTTTGGATCGAAACAATAATTAATGTGATGGAATCCGGGATCTGATTAATGATGACAGGCTCGCGTTATCGAACAGGTAATTTAAGTAAAACGAGTTAAACACAAATGATAGTAAACTCATTATTACAATTCATTATAGGTTAGGTATTTCTTAGATAATATTTATCGTAATTAATGAAAACTAGAAAGGAAAATTTAGCTTATTTCCTAATATTAATTAAAGGGCTGAATCCCTTTTCACGTTAACAGGTTTTTGTTCGTTTACAAAAATCTAAAAGCCTCGCCCTTATAAGGGCTGGGATGGTATTTAAATAATTCTTTTTCAGATTAGTAACGCTAACTACTTTCCTCAGCTCTAGTGTTTAATCCTACTAGGGAAAAAGAAACTAGTATCTCCTATTCTCTTTCATGGGATCCAGAAGCGCTTAATGATGATTCCTTTTCACTCTGGGGAGTTCTAGTCCCCTTACTGCATACTAAATGAGAAATGTAATCCAGAATCGATTGTGGGAACGATAATCCCCCGAGGGAACCCTTCCAGGGAGATGTCAGCTTAATATATTTCTAATTGGATATTTTAGATTGTTTAAGGGACATGTGAAAATGGACCGGCCGGGACTTGAACCCGGGACCTCTCGGGTGCAAACCGAGCGCTCTACCAGGCTGGGCTACCGGCCCATTACTTTTAGGTTCATCAAAGTTTTTAAAACTAAATATTGCAAACCGAGATTGAGGGATTGAGAGAGCAGTTGCTAAAAGCTTCTGGTAGATAGTAAAGTTCCTAAATGGTAGGGCAAGAGAAATATAGGTAGGAATAGCTATTCTTCTCAGAAAAAACACGGAAAAAAGAGAACTAATTGGACTCTAAGGAAAGCCATGTATTACCAAAATGGAGTTAAGGGACGGAATACCTCTCTGAGGTTGGATAGTTCCCATTTAAATTAGTTTTTTAGAATATCCTTTAGCAACACTAACTACTCTCCTCCCTAGCTCTAGTGTTTAATCCTACTAGGGAAAAAGAAACTAGTATCTCCCTTCAAAGCTAGAGTTTGGCAATGAAAGTATCTCTATTGAGATGAAAGTAGTTCCCTTCCCTCCTCTACTGATAACTAATAAATCCATAATCCAGAGGATTCCCTAGAAAGCAATCCTTCCAGGGAGATGTCAGTTGGATAGAGTGGTTTTAAGGATAATTTCCTAGATCGTAAATGAATTGAAATGATGGACAAGTAAACGAAGTTAGTTTAGTAGCTGAAGGTGTTTAGAGACCTAACGGATAAAAACAGAACTAGATTAAGAATACAATTATGGCAAGGAGAAATTGTCCCAGATGTAGAAATTATGTTGAAGAAGAAATTAAGAGAGAAGGTAATAAAGTGACCAAGTTTTGCCCTAAATGCAATTTCGTATTTGTATCTTATATTGCAGGCAAAGGCTATTTAATTGTTAATAATGAAGGTAAAAAAGATTAGACCTTTATCAGAATTCTCCCATCCCTATTATTATTCAAAGCTAGTTTAATAGCTTCTACTCCTTCATCCAAACTAAACTCCTTATACACCTTTACTTTTAGTTCTTTAGCTATGTTGATTAATTCCATGAATTCCTTCCTAGAACCCCTAGTTGTACCTATAATACTTATATGCTTATTATAGATAGAGGACATATTTAATCTGATTTCTGAACCTGTTAGAGTACCAAATGTTACAATCTTTCCTCCTGTTCCTGCTAACTCAAGGGAGAGGTTCCAGAACTTTTCACCAAGAGAGTTAACAACAACGTTTGCCATTTTACCGCTAGATATCTCCTTTACTTTTTCAAGAGCTTCATCGTAATTTACCACGTAATCTGCTCCGAATTCCCTTACCCATGCCTTTCTAGTTATTGCAACAACCTTGGCCCCCATCTTTTTGGCTAATTGAACTGTAAACATACCAGTGTTTCCAGAAGCTCCAAAGATTACAATTAGATCATTCGGTTTAACTTTGGCTTCCTTTAGTGCATGATAAGCTGTTAATGAAGCTACTGGTAAACTGGCTAATATATCCCAATCTAAATCTTCCACTTTAAAAACGTTATTTTCATGGACACTCGCATATTCCGCAAAACCCCCGTTTTCATCTACTCCAATCCTACCCCCGTTTCTACATAGCATTTCCTTACCAGATAAACATAGATCACATTTACCATCGAATAGCCTAGTATAGAGTGCTACCTTATCCCCCTCTCTCAAGTCCTTAACGTGACTCCCTACTTTAATTACATATCCTGTGAATTCAGTCCCAGGGATATGAGGTAAGGGGTTAACTCTCAGGTTCTCCACAGTGTAATAGTCAACGGGATTAACTGATGCCTTAATAACCCTTATGAGTACATCGTGATCCCCAATTATTGGGTCATTGTAATTTCCAACCTTCAAATTACTTATTCCGCTTTTATCGAAAAATATAGCCTTCAATTAGTATCACTAGGTAATAACCTTCTTCATTAATTCATGGAATTTTTCATATGGGTGAATGGGGTTTACTTCTATTGTGACAGAATGGCCTAACTCCCTAATTATGGGTAGGTTCTCTAGTATTTCATCCAATTCCTCGTGAGAGTTCACATCTATTATTGCCACTACTTCTCTTTTTCCTGAGACCTTGTAAAGCGCCTTAACCTTTCCAGCCTTAACAGCCTCAAGAGCAGCCTCAGCTTCTCTATTCCATACCTCCATCAATTTCTTCTGGGATATTGATTCAGGTTGCTTTACTTTAAACCAAAGCAGGAAGAGCATAAGCTAAGCTTTCCCAGAATCATAAAAGTTTTTCAGAAGCCTATAGGAAAAAATTTAATTTTATCAAAATCTCTTTTCTAGTGTTGATTCAAGAAGTCACGAAGGATGAGTTAGACTCGAAAATGGTTGCGTTAATACCAATAGGAAGTTTAGAACAACATGGTCCACACTTGCCACTTGGAACGGACTCAATTATAGTTGAACATATAGCTAAGGAAATTGAGAAAGAATTAAGGGAGAAAGTAGTTCTTTTTCCCACTATATGGTTCACCTCATCAGGTGAACACGAGGGATTTCCCTATTTCGGTGTTAGACCTCTAACATTATATAATTACTTAAATGATTTGCTTGAAAGTTTAGTTAAACAGGGTTTCAGCAAGATAGTAATATTAAATGGTCACGGAGGGAATACCAATATTCTACTTCTATTGCAAAGGGAGTTTAACTTCAACCATAAGGAAAAGGTATATGTGCTGGAAACTTGGGGAAAGGAGGAATATGATGTATTTAAGAGGATAGATCTACACGCCGGAAGCATAGAGACCTCGAGGATCTTTTATATTAATGAGGCATTGGTTAGAAGAGAAAAGATAAGAGAGATAGATGACTACACAGTTAAGGAAGGTATATTCTTGACTAGGAAAGTAATTGAAGCTAATAAATGGGGTGTTTTAGATTTAGGTGGAGGAATTGAAATTAATAAAGATCTAGGGGAGTACTCAATTAAAATGAGAGTTTCAAAGATAAAAGATGAATTACAGAGAATAATTTCCTCTAGCTAGATTTAAACATTGTATGTGAGCTTAATCCTAATGAATCAAGGAGGATAGAATACATAATCTTTTAACTTTAACAGTATTTAAGAATTTATGAGCAGGACCTATACTAAATGGAAGTGTGGGATATGTAATCAACAGATAGCCTGGGATGAGTTATTCACGTATACCTCTAATAAGCAAGTAGTACACTTTACATGTTTCAAAGACAAGGCATTATCAACGTCTAAGATTGAAAAGGATAGACTTAACATTATATTAGAGTCATTCCAAGAGGAGCTACAATCTATAGTGAATTACAAACAGAGGTTAAACAAACTTCAAGATGAGGAGACTAAGAAAGTGTTAGAACAGGCAGAAAAGGATGCGGAGAAGAACGCAGCTATGTTAACTAGACTAATTGAGAAATTCACAGGAGTTCTAAGTTAATTTTTGATTAGTTTATTTGAAAAGAAAAAATCAGTCATACTGGGCTCTCTTCATTTCTTTCCGCGTTCGGACTCCTTCATCATGTGCTCAAGTTTCTCTATCCTGTCCGTAAGCTTTTTGTTCTCTTCTCTCAACCTCTCAACTTCTTCTTTGAGGGCTTTAAATTCTGCGCTCTTTTCGACGCCTTCCTTGAGATGTTTTATCACTTCCATAGCGTATCTTCTAACTCTGTTATCCAAATCATTTTTGCTTAATTCGTCAAGCATTGGAATTGCCTTAGGACTTCCTAACTCCTTTAATGCATTGATTGCATTTATTCTAACCCTGAAGTTATCGTCCTTTAACAAATCTACTAGTTTCCTAAATGTGTCGTTATTACTGAACTTACCAAGTAACTTTGTTCCGGTTTCCCTAACCTGTTGTGGAACACCTAACTGGGTCATGTTAATTACTATCTTCATGGCCCTCTCATCGCCGTATTCAGATATCCCATTAAGTGCACCTGACGCTATTACGTAATTGTGAGATTTAATTTCCTTTATATCCTTTTCCAAATAAGATACTAGGAAATCAAAGTACCTTTCGTCCTTAGCTTTACCGATTGATGCTAATGCCTCACTCCTAACGTAATAGCTCACGTTCTCGTTGACCATTTTTCTCAGAGCCTCTAATGCCCTTTCGCTTTTAAATTCTCCTAATGCCTTTGCTACCCCCCTTCTTGCTTTCGTAGGCTCTACGTTTATATGCCTTATTAAGGCTTCTTCGGCCTCCTCAATGCCCATCCTTCCTAGAGCAATGGCTGCTTCATATTTAACTCCCCAAAACTCATTTCCCTTTAAAATCCTCTCTAAATGTTGGACTGCCCTTCTACTCCTCTTTCTTGCTATTGAATTGCAAGCCTCTATCTTGGCTATCACGCTATCACTCTTTAAATCCTCTAATAGTTCCTCTAGGTTTTTCTCATGATCTATAACCCTTATTAACTTGAACCAAGGGTCTACTTGGACTGTTAGAGGTTTTTCCTCTACAGGCAAATAAAATACATTTTCCTTTTCCTTAAGCTTAATCTTATATTCCTTCTTCCCTATATTTGTAATGACTAAAACATCTAGATCAATAGTATAAATTACCTCCTCTTGAGCTTGTTTTATCTCCAGTCTTAGAACCTTCGATTTCTCATCATATGAGTGGCTAACCTTTAAAACTGGATGACCTGCACTGTAAACGAACTGGTCAAAGAACCAATCTAAACTTTTACCATATATTTCCTCTAACGCCTTTCTTAAATCCTCTGTATCTACTATTTGGAACTTGTACTTGTTTACATAGTGAGATATACCCTTAATGAAGGTCTCATCACCTAAAACGTTCCTTAAGGTATGGAGTACAAGAGACCCCTTTTCATAAGTGTGTCTATCAAACATCTCTTCAGGCATCTCGTACATTCTATTAACTATTGGTCTTGAGTACCTCTGAGAGTACTCTTCTAAATATGCTCTCAGGTTTTGATATAGCTCATAGAGGAACTCCTCCTTTCCCTTATCATATTCAGTGAACATAGCCTCCATATACGTTGCAAAGGCTTCATTAAGCCAAATGTTAGCCCAATCCTTTGTAGTTATGAGGTCTCCAAACCACTGATGAGCCAATTCATGGGATATCAATGGGTCACTAGAGAAATCCATGTGAGCTATCTCATCGTGAAGTGTTCTTTCAGTCAAAGTAGTAGCAGTGGTGTTCTCCATTCCACCGTAAACAAACTCGCTCACTATTACTTGAGCATATTTTTGATATGGATATTTAAGTCCTGTTATTTTCGAGAAGAACTCAAGCATTTTAGGTGTTTTACTAAAAGTGTTTTTATATATTTCCTTAGCCCATCTGGGGAAATAGTATATAATTGGTATTCCTTCCCAATATTCGATGACTTCCTCAAAATCTCCAACAACTAAACTAATTAAGTAGGGTGAATGAGGTATATCCATTAACCAATGATAAATTGTTTTTCCATTTTCTTCCCTTACACTAAGTAATTTACCATTAGATATAGCCTTTAATCCCTTATCTACCTTAGCTATTAATTCGCTAGTTAGCTTTGCGTTTGGATAATCATATATGGGAATCCAGTACCTATTATCTTCACTCTCTCCTTGGCTCCACGCTTGATAAGGTCTGTCAGGGTAATGTTTATCTGGGCTGATAAAATATAAGCCCTTTAATGGTCTAGCGGTGTAAATAATTGTTATAGTCTTTTTCTCAGATGGCTTTAACTCCCTGTTGAAGTTAATAGTTATTACCTCTCCATCGTAGCTATATTCAACCATCTCATTTGACTCAACAGAGTTTATTTCAAAGTCAATTGCATCTAATTTTACCTGTCTTATCTCACTTATTGGCTCAAAAGTTATTGAAGCTTTGCCGTATACAACCTTAGCCTTTAGATCTACATCAACCTCGTACTTTGCATGGATTAGGTTGAATTCCTTTTCCCTAGGATATTTAGGTCTATACCATGGAAAAGCGAAGTCTTTCCCGAACTTCAGTTCCCTTTGGCTCATAAGAATCTATGCAAGATCAACCTTAAATTTTCTACTATGGAGAATTAATCACCTCTTTAATCTGTATCCATTTAGTCCTAGATAATAATATTCAAGATTATGCACGTGTTAAAAGAGGATACATTTTGTGAGTTTATTAATTTGCACTAAGCAGAAAATTTTCTTGCTTATACATCTTAAAATGGATTTTCACTTAGTGTAAAATTTTAATTCACTTTAATGGTCAAAGGTTACTATAGCTTCATTAATTCTTGGTATTATGTTTAACACTTATTTGCAGACACTTTAAAGGCCAGGACTTTCATTGAGCTTTCATGAGTTTTATTTAACCTCTCCCCTTTCCTCCTACTTTTTCTCTTACGCCTAAAGTAAATACTGGCTCCCAGCCAGGAGTAAAAGGATTCATTAAACTTGCCCTTTTATGTAACATATCTCGTATTTATCAGAGTTCTATATTGTAATTTTTGGAAAAATTAAAAACTTTTCAGATTCTAGGATTAAAAATAATATCAAATGGTGTGAACTTCACTGTTATCTAATCCTGCCAGCAAAGGCTTCCCTAACTCCCTTAACCCCTGCTTTCTAAAATATTTTATGATTGTGGAATCTCTAGTGGTAGGGCCTTTGGAAACTAATTGCTATATAGTGCATAACCAGCGGGAAGCTATTGTTATAGATCCTGGAGATGAGCCTGAAAAAATAGAAGGCAAACTCAAGACGTTTAAGGTAAATGCAATATTGATCACCCATGGTCATTTTGATCATATAATGGGCTCGGGTTATCTAAGTGAAAAATTCAATGTACCAATATACATAATGAGGGAGGATTTAGAGCTTGCATTGAAGGCAAAAGACTTTGCTTTTAAGTATTTAGGAATCAAATACGAAGACCAACTTAAACGATTCGAGTTCTTGAAGAACGGCCAAGAGTTTGAGTTGGGGGAGGAAATCTTAAAGGTCCTTCATACTCCAGGGCATACTTTAGGCAGTTCCTGTTTCTTAACTGATAAATTTATCTTCACAGGTGACACCTTATTTAGCGGTACGATAGGGAGAACTGATATAGGAGGATCGTGGGATTTAATGGTTGAAACCTTAAGGTTTTTAAAGAGTTTAAATAGCAATTTAATAGTTTATCCTGGACACGGAATTTACACAACTTTAGGTTATGAAAAGGTCAGTAATCCATTTCTAATTGAAATTTGAATTCACTTTAAATTACAATACTTCCAGGTTTAATTACCGAATAAGGCTCTGTTTTCGCCCTATGATTAATTACAGTTACCTTTCTCTTCTCCTCTTCAAGCCTAATGTTTTCCACTTTATCTACATAGCTCATAACAATACTCCCTTCTCCTACCATTGCGTTTTCCCCTATTACTGAATAACTTGCATATGATTTTGAAAAGAGTTTTGCCCCCTTCATAACAAAAGAGCTTGACACTTCGCAATATGCTCCCACTATTGCTTTCTCCTCAATACTAGAGAACCCCCTTATTAATGAGTGTGCTCCAATTAAAGCCCCTTTTCCTATATACGCTGGACCTTTTATTACGCTGTAATCATCAATAATCGCATCATCATCAATTACAACCCCCTTTCCTATTGAGGACTTACTTGAAACCTCTGCTCTGCTTGATATTACACTATTTTCATTGTTTAGAAACAAAGATAAAGCTCTGAGGAAATCCTCTGGATACCCTATATCCACCCATTTCCCATCCCATATGAAAGAATTGACTCCCTCTTCCTTTATCTTCTTATTAATATAATCTATAAATGATCCTCCTCCCTCTAAGAAATCAAAGACATCATATTGGAGTATGTATAAACCACCTAAGGCTAAGCTAGACATTTCATCGAATTCCTTTGGTTTTTCCATAACCTTTATTGGTTTGCCTGATTCGTCTATGAATGCAATCCCGTAAGTATTTATTCCTTTGCTTACTGGTATCAGTGATATAGTGACCTTTCCGTTTTCATGACTAAAAGCTATTCTCCTATAGAAATCGCTCTCAGCTATTATATCCCCAAATGCAAGGATGAAATTGTCATCTATTATGGATTTAGCTGATAATATAGCACCTTCTATCCCCTCACCCTTTTGTGTTACCGTTTTAGGAGTCATTCCTTTTTCCCTTATGGAACTGGAAACGCTTTCGTCCCCCTCCCTCACTACTACAACAATTTCCGAGGAGTAATTGGAAAGACCTTTCAAAGAGTAATATATCAGTGGTTTTCCCATTATTATTAACGATTCCTTTTGTCTGCCTACTGTTAATGGATATAAGTTCTCACCTTTACCAGCAGCTAAAATAACTGATTTCAATCCACTGTCACCGACTTTGCTAAGTTCCTTGGCCTATCTGGATTGAGACCTTTCTTAACTGATGTATAATATGCTATTAAGTGGACTATAGGTGTTAATAGCAAAGGCTCCAACAATGGGTCTAGAGTAGGCACTTGAAAGTACTGTTCTCCAATTCCAAGAGGTTTAATTCCTATATGATAGATCTTAGCCCCCCTAGCTGCCATTTCGATTGCGTTACTTTTGAGGTGTTCATATGGAAGAGTAGACGAAAGGGTTATGATTGGAAACTCCTCATCAACTAACGCTATTGGTCCGTGCTTGCTTTCCCCTGCTGGATATGCTTCTGCGTGTATATAAGCTATCTCCTTGAGCTTCAGAGCTCCTTCCATAGCAATTGGTAAATCAACCCACCTAGCTAAATAATACATGCTTTTAGCTTTAGCGAGTTCCCCAGAAACCTTTGTTACTTTTCCTTCGTTTTCCATTATTACTTTACTAATCAGTTTTGGCAATCCAAAAATCTTATCAAGATAGTTTTTCTCCTCACCTTCCTTTAGCTTCCCCATAGCAGTTGAAGTCTTAAGACTTAAAAGGAAAGAGATGGCTACTTGGGAAATAAAGGTCTTAGTTGCTGCAACCCCCATTTCTGGGCCAGATCTTATTGTGAGAGGATAATCACTCATTTGATAAAGCCTACTTCCCATCACATTTGTAATTCCTACAACTTTACCTCCCATTTCCTTGAATTCCTTTACCGCCCTCAAAACATCTGCTGTTTCCCCACTTTGACTTATTGCTATTACTACTGTGTTCTTGTTAACTAGATTTTTATAGTTGTAGAACTCAGACGCAACTATTGCATTTGAAAGCCTTTTAGCTAGGAAAGCTAAGTAAAGTTGAAGCATTAAGGAGGAATAGTAGCTGCTACCAGCCGCAACAATAAATACGTTATCTGAATGTCCGATCTCAACCTTTACCTTTTCAATAACCTCATTCTTAATGTTTGCCTCAATTGTTTGCCTAACCGCAAGCGGCTCCTCGTGTATTTCTTTTAACATGTAATACTGAAAATTCTCTTTACTTACTGCTGCAGGAGACCAGTTAATTACTACTATTCTCTCCCTTATATTTACTCTTTTTCCATTCCTATCAAAAACCTCTATTGAGTTCTTGGATATCCACCCTTTTTCCCCATCTCTTAAATGTATCACTTTGTTAGTGTAAGGTAATATACTTTGAACGTCACTGCTTATGAAGTTCCCATCATCTGAAATACCCAAAACTAGGGGAGGACCATCGACAGCAAAGAATATCCTATCATCTCCTTGCACTACAGAGGCTAAAGCATATGTACCCTTTATTAAGCTGAGGGCTTTAGTAAATGCCTCAAAAGCCTCAAGTCCATTTGAAAGGAATTCCTCAAAGAGATGTGAGAACACCTCGGTATCTGTTTCGGATTTAAATGTGTGATTCTTTTCCATTAAGTTCTTTCTCAACTCGTCGAAGTTTGAAATTATTCCATTATGTACTACAGCTATTTTGCCTGTGCAATCACTATGAGGATGAGCGTTTATATCTGAGGGAACACCATGAGTAGCCCACCTGGTATGCCCTAAGAAAAGATAACCCCTGAGTTCACTAAACCCCTTAAGAGGCCCCACCTCACTTATCTGCCCTTTCCCCTTTCTTATCTCTATACCAAGCTCGTTTAACGAAGCAACTCCCACACTATCATATCCTCTATATTCAAGTCTAGATAGGCAATCAAGGATTACCTCTATTCCCCTTTCCGACCTCTTTGGGGCGTATCCTATTATTCCACACAAAGTATTCAAAAAGTGATTTTGAGGTAAAGTTAAATTTTTTCCTCTTAGTCTTAAAAGCATTTAAACTAAAGGATTTGGGTAAAGTTGACCTTAGAAATTGTGGTTGTGGAGGGGTTTGAATATGAGGAAATATTCATAAATTTGGTTAAATCATTAAATTCCAGAGGGATTAAAGCTGACTTAATATCTCATTATGATGTGAGCACTGCGTTAATTGATGATAACTGGAAAATATCATTAATGCCTACCTCCTTTATGATGCAGAAAAAGGATTTAGGGGTTTTCAGCTGCGGAACTTGTTTTTGCTCCTCCCCTAGCTGTTTCCCTGAGATCTTAGGAGAAGGTAAACCCTTGTTGACTACTTCAACTCATCACACTTATTTTCTAATATATAAGTCAATTAGGGGAATAAGAGAGGTGAAGGTAGTTAAGAGGGAGGAAGGCATGGAATTAATAGCTAAAGGTATAGGTGCTTTCATAAACTGGCCTCCTACTGGAAAGGGGAGAAGCCTAATTAATGAGATATGGGAAGAGGGGATACCCTTTCCCATAATGAGTATAGGAGTGAGGAAGTCCCTTGGTTATGAGAATATTATGAGGGTGAAGACTGTTTTGAAGGAGATCATAAAGTCCAGTATTACGCCTAGTAACTGCGATTCAGAGTTATTCAGGGAAATGGGATTGAAAGGCAGGAATTCAATATCTAGACTTTACGATGTTATGAGGAAAATTAACTTAGTGGACAACAGAGGCGAAGTAATGTGAGCGAAGAACTGTTCTGGTTGGGATATAGAAAGGCGGAGAAAGGAGTCTTTATATCTAGGGAGGAGTTCTTGAGTTCAAGCAAACTGGTCTCTGAAGTTATAGAAGGTCTGAAGATGATGATCTCTCAACTCCTCATCACTTTGAAGGAGTTTACAGGTAAGCAAAGAATGGAGGAAATAATAACCGAACTAATATTGAAAAAGGCAATGCCTCCTTCCCAGATAGACGAAATGGTTGAGGCTATTAAGCTTAGCGATGAAATCATAAAAGGAGAAAAAGGGGCGGAGGAATTATATGAGAACCTAGTTAGAATAATGGAGACAATAGAGGCATCATATAAGAAGTTGACAAGGGAGATGCTGAAAAACTAGGAAACATATATAACGTGAAAGTAATTTATAATAATTAATAATAAGGGTTCTATTTAATGCCCTTCATTAATTTCCTTAATTATTTACTAGCTAAACCCCTTGGTGAGTAAAAGACATCTTTGATATCGAGTATTTAGTTTGTTTATGATATTTTATTATTAATTAGATTTTAGTAAATCAAAGCCTAATTACTAAATAATTAAATATTATACTAAACGAATATGTGTTTATAATTTGATGAAATTTAAAAAGGAAAAATATAAGATTAGGAAAGAATAAATTTTGATTGCATTGAGAGTTTGCTCAGAAAGTGCAAGGGAGAAAGTTAAACTAATGTATGGAAGACTATGGAGCGAAACATTAAATGAAGAAAGTCTGTTATTCAAAATTGCCTGTAATTATATAACTTATTTAGACGAAAATTGGAGTAGACTAAGCGAGGAAATGAGGGCTAAAATCTAGAGGTTAAATAAAGAGAATGCTATTAATTACATATTATTCAAAACTCTTGGACCTTTAATATTGCAATCTTATTCAATTTACGAAATTATGGAAAGAGAAGATATAAATCGCATTAAGGAGCTAATTCAAGAGGGATTGAATTTTAATGATATACGATTAATGGGGAACTTAATTAACAAAGTAAATAAGGTAAAACCAAGAGCTCAGCTAAGCAAAGAAGATGATGTTTTGTGCAGGCTTAAGAGATTAAAGGAAGATGATAAGGCAGTATTATACTTAATTGGATTACTTTATATAAAAACGCCGAATGAACCTCCTGAGTGCCTTAACGCTGGTCTATCTATACTAAGGGACTCTACTGTGAAAAGAGCAAGTTATATTCCAGTAATCAAGGGGACAGCGCTTGAAGACTGGAGAAAAATTGAACTTGAATTGACTTCAAAGTTATTGGGTGAAGAAGATATCAGTTAATGATGAAAACGAAATAAAGGACAAAATAGAGGGGCTTAGCTCCATGATATTGTATCAGGCAGATAACGGCACGTTGAATTCAAATCAAGTTGAAGAAGTGTTAAGTGAGATTGATAGCTGTCTCAAATACTTGAAGTGCAAAGACTTGGAAAAGGCTAAAATGTCAATGATAAAGGCATATGCTAAATACTATGAGAATCTTAACAAGGCTTCTAGAATAAAAAGGTTATTATATTTATATGGAATTCATATAGTAACTCCAATTTTAGTTCTTTTTTAATTTATTTACTAGAAATAGCATATAATTGTCCATTTGCCTTAACCAACTACATAGCCCAATGGAATTCAACTGTTAATGGTAAGACTGTTTTAATTCAATTGAAACCAAATACTTTATGGTGGGGAGGTATAGGCGCTAGTATTTATTCACTATATTACCTTAGGAAAAATATATATGAGAACCAATTTTCCAAATACTATGGAGTCTATTACATAGTATATCCAATTGCTGGACTTGGATTTGGGATTGGGCTTTCAGCTATATTGGCTTCTGGATTTATTGCTTTAAACGCCTATCCTTCAGATATAGTTTTTTACGGAACAGCTTTCTTAGGTGGACTTCTCCAGAATTGGGCATTATCTACTCTGTATGATATTTCTCAATCCTTAAGTAAATCAAACACCTCTAAAAGTGCAAAATAATTCGCGGAGAATCTTATAATCCAGTTTTGTCTCCTCGCTTCACTCAATTTACTTCGATTACGAACAAGTAAGGCTTAGCCCTTGGCAATACCCTCACCTTAATTGTATTAAGGCGGTAAAAATCCTTTGACTTAAGGCAAAAGCTCGTATCTCATTCCAATTTCCGTTTGTCCCTACACTTTCATTTCACTCGTTTTCATTCATGATCAAGCAGGGACTTAGCCCTCAACCCCTTTACAGTATGTTTATCATGGGGCTCCTTCACGCTCAACGGAGCTCA